>Ga0073934_10000785_pt1 | contig 84238 bp, 74 predicted proteins | sample LarsenN4metaG_FD_76834 | JGI IMG/M metagenome (GOLD analysis project Ga0073934, IMG submission 76834) | Hot spring sediment bacterial and archeal communities from British Columbia, Canada, to study Microbial Dark Matter (Phase II) - Larsen... ...
GGGACATTGACGATGGCACTGCGTCTGTCTTAATGCCCTTGGCGAGCATTTGGGTTTCTAACAAAACTTCCGAGATCAACGCGCTTCAAAATTCGATGATGAGTCTTAATGCCCTTGGCGAGCATTTGGGTTTCTAACTGTTAGAAGGTAAGCGAGTTAACACCGTGTCAACTCTGCTTAAGTCTTAATGCCCTTGGCGAGCATTTGGGTTTCTAACCCCTATTATACCACTTCTCTAATTCCGGTTATTTTTGCCAAAAACTGATGCATTTTTGTTATTTTCGCAAAAATCAGCATGGAATTTGGTTTTTTTTTTGCCCAAACCGCATTCTTCGCGCATTGCTGCGTACCCCCTCCTCAAAAAGCGGAGCGGCCGGCAAAACAAGGGGAGGGGGTGCGCAAACGTTTCAGGCAATCATGGCTTGCGGGGGCGGCGTCAGGCGGCCCTGCCCCACACAGCGCGCTTTGCCGCGGCACGACTGACACAGCGTGTAAATTCGTAAACTGTCTTCGCTTTCTTTTATTAGACTTTGGGTTTTCTTGAGCAATTTTTCCAGTTCTGCGTCATTCAAATAGGCTTCAAAGACCGAGTCTTGAACGCGCTCGCCCATCGCTTGCATGGCTTTTGCCACCTTTGACAACCGTTTGGGGTCAGCAATATCATACGCCAGCAAGTAAAAAACACGTTCCGCCATCTTCAATCTCCAATCTAAAATCACCTGAACCCCATGCCGCGAAAGGCTGCTTCGCCGCTCTGAATGCCCCCGGCAATTTGCCGCGCCTGTTCGATAAGGCATTGCCGCAACGGAAACTGCATCCCGCGCAAGGGATGGGTAAACTTCATCTCCATCCGCTTCTCATACGCCTGCAAAAAGCGCCGCTGTCCCTGCGCTCCCAGCACAATGGGGCGCTCCGGCGGGCCGGGGCTGAAATCCTCGGTCGTCAGTTGACCGCCGTTCAGACACCACAACACGATTCCATCCACTACCGGGCGGAACTCCTCCAGCAAGTCGAGACCAAGCCCAGGGCGGTTGTACGCCACCTCGTGCAGGAACCCGGCATACGGGTCCAGCCCAACCGTCTGGATGGCGCTCGAACAGGCCTCTGCCAGGAGAGTGTATCCGAAGGACAGCAGCACGTTTACCGGGTCACGAGGCGGGCGGCGGTTGCGGTCGTCGAAGTTCCATTTCGGGTCGAAGAGTCGCCGCAGTCCCTTGAAATAAGCGGCGGTCGCCGCCCCTTCCACACCCAGGAGCGAAGAAAGAGCGGTCTTGCGTTCCACCTCGTCCAGCGCGTGGGAGAGGCTTTCCACGCTGGAGGCAATCTCCGAATCGCCGCGCTCGCGGTTGTGACGTTGAAGCAGGGCGCGCTGATGCTGTAACTTGGCGCGCACAAACCCCTTTGCCATCGCCAGCGCAAACGCTGCGTCGCCGCCGCGGGCATATTGGGCGCGGCGCAGCGGGACATGCGGCGTGACCTGACCCACCAGCCGCCCGCGATATTCCCCGCGCTGGCTGAGAAAGACCACCTCGGTATTCTGCGCCAGAAAGGCGTCTATGGCGGGCGTGGTCAACCCCACATTACCGAAGATGACCACCTGCTCCACCTGCGAGAGAGGAACGCTCAGTAAGATTTCAGATTGTAGATTGGGAGATTGAAGATTGGCGTCGGGGGAGAGGTCGCGTTCCACCTGCACGCGGCGGTTGCGGATGCGGATTTTGGTCTGTTGCTCCACAAGATATAAGGCTGGCATAGAATTCCCCTGGAGATTGGAGATTAGCGTTTGGTTCGCATGTTGCGGGTGACGGTTTTGCGGGAGGAGACAAAGATAGCAGAGGCTCCTTTGCGCAGGTCCGAAAGGCGTTCTGGAGGCAGCAGGCCTCTTTCTTCGATAAGTTCCAGCCAGAAGTTGCTTTCATCCGCCTCTTCGCTGATGATTTGCAGTTTGGCCGAAAACTTGGCCTGTGAACGCGCCCGGCAGGCGGCGCGGTAATTTGCCCCTCCCGATGTGGCGGAGCGCAAGACCTGCTTTCCGATGACCTCGCCAATGTAATTCTTCGGCAAAGCCTCGCACAAACGAATGGCACGCAAAGCAAATGCCTTCGTCCTGGCCTTCAACGCATCAGCGTCCATGTTTTTCTCCTTCGTCAAAAATCATCAATCTTCACTCTTCAATCATCAATCTTCAATCTACACTGCCCCAGCCCCTGCGCCGTGCCTGCGCCCAGGCCGCAGAACAGGCTGAAGCGTCCCAGCACATGCAGGATGCTCATCCAGTAGCGGTCGTAGTTGAGGGTGGTAAAGGTCACATCGCCCACCGCGCCGATGCGCGAACCGCCATCCTTGAGCGGCAACGAGCGGGTGTGGAGGTGATAACTGCTGACCGCCAGGCATTCTTCGGCATAGCGGCGCGTTTCGGGAGGAAAAGCGAGCGGCGCGTACGCATTCCAGCGTTCGAGCAGACTGCCGAAGACCAGGTCGGGGAGCGGGAGCGGGACATGGCGTCCGCCGCTTTTGAAGACCGTTGGGCTGGTCCACAGCAGGGTCAGGCGGCGCGGCGGGGAGGCGCTGCCCGGCAGGAGCAGACTCATCAGATGTTGATAAGAGGACATCTGCGCCCAGGGGGGGGAAACTTGCGCCACGGCCTCGACCTGGAAGGGGAGGAAATCCACATCCACCGTTTGCGCCGGGGCAAGCGGCCCGCCGGGGGCAACGGCTTCGAGCAGGGCGCGGCCGACGTCGGCGCGGCAGGCCGTCAGACGGGCGAAATAGCGTTCCTGCGGGTCCGGCGCGCCGCGCGCAAAACGCCCCATCAGGGCCGAGACGGTGTAGGGGCGCGGCCCTTCTCCATCGTGGAGTTCGGCGGCCAGGGCGGGGTTGCCCGCCTCAACAGCGCGCAGGAAAAGGGCCTGCACCGCCCGACCGGTCCAGGGCAGGCGGCGTTCGGCTGCCGCGCCGTTGACCAGGAGCAGGGTCAGGACGACGGAGACCAGTTCGCTCATCCGTAGCGCTCCCGCCGGGCATCATCGCGCACGGCTTGCAGGTTAATCACTTCGGCGACTTCAAAGCGCGGCGGGATGGCGCCCTCCACCGGCTTGAGGCGCAAAATGGGCGGAAAGTAACCCATGCGCCCGTGCAATTCCGCCAGCGTGAGGGCGGCGATGTAGTTGTAAGAGGGCAGATTGACGATGATGGGCGCGGTCTGCCACTCTTCGGGCGTGAAGGTGACGGCTTTAAGAATCTCGCGCAGTTGCGGCAGGAAGGGTTTCTCCTGGTCGAAGTGGATGGGCAGATGGATAATCTGCTCGAGGGCATTCTTCGTCAGCGCTTCGATTTGCGCTTTCTGTTCGGGGGTGATGGGGTGGGAGAAGTTCAGTAAAATCATTTTCGATTTCCGATTTTGGATTTTAGATTGAAGATTGAAGATTGGAGATTGCGGATTGGGGTCCGAGGGTTTGATCGAGTGCGGCGCGCAAACGGGCTTGGCTTGAAGAGTCCAACCGCCAGCGCCCCGGCGAGGACTCACGGATGGAGACCGGCACAATTTGAATGCCATAGGCTTTTGCCAATTCTTGTAATTGTTCGCCGGGCGTCTTTGCCACAACCCAAATACGGCCGGTGTATGTTCCCAAATATTCTCTGCCCGCAATGGTGGTGAGTTGGTCCAAGCCATCGCGCTTGCGCTTGTTTGGGCTCAATCCGCTTTTTGCTTCGATGACCGCCGCCTGATTGCCGCGCTGGACAAGGAAGTCAATCTCGAAGGCGGGGTATTGCAAATTATGGCGCACTTCGTCCGCCTGGGTATGCAGAAACATAAACAAAGCGGTTTCCTGTTCATTGCTTAATGGTTTGGATGACACTGGCTGCAAGCCGTGTGTCTGCAAGTAGTCCTCCGGTGAAATCAAACGCGGAAGAACGTCAACGCTTTGCGTGATGCTGTCTACGCTGAAATTCAGGCGGTAGAGTTTGGATTGTTTCTTTTCGCTTTCGAGATAAACGATTTGCGCCCCATGCGAGCGCGCCACTTCATAGCCTGCCCATGCCATCGGCTTTGTGCCGCCGGTCAGGTTGAAGGTCATGCCGGGCTGATAGACCTGTTCAAAGGCGGCGCGGATGCCTTCCAGGTGATACACATCCGCCAGCGGGAGCAATTCGGCGTGAGGCAGCAGCGCGCGCAGGTTTTCTGCCACACGGCGCGTGCGCTCGCTGTGCGCCAGAATGTGCCGCGCAGGCTTGAGAGCGCGGTCAACGAGAAGGACGGGGATGGGCTGTTCGCCGATGAGGGAGATTAACATTTTAGATTTTGCGATTTGGAATTTTGGATTGAAGATTGGTTCAGGAAACAAGTTGACCTGCTTGCATACGTGGAAACTGTGGGCTGTCTACTTTGACGCCGGTGGCTTTCAGACCCTGTTCCAACAAACGTAAGGTTTCGCTGTGCATTTCGTTGTAAATATTCTCGTCACAAGGTTGAGCGCCGTGCGCCAGGATGGATGCATTTCGCTTTTCAAGCGTCGCCAGAATTTTTCTCCTCTCCGAAGCAAAAGATTCGCCAAGCGGGTCTTCCAGGGCGTTCAGCAAATCGTAATCCTCCAGTAAACCGAGTTTGATTTTCCCCTGACGGTTGGCATACGTCTGGCGGATATTTTCGGGCAGCAAGTCCAATTTCAGGTCGCTGGAATCCAGCGATGGAGCACGCTGCTTAAGCCGGATTTGCGCCAGCATTTCCAAGGCGCGGTACAAACGAGCCACGGCGTCGTCATATCGCCCTCGCGCGGCGCGGCGCTCGGCATTCCGCACCAGGTCAAAAACCGGTTCGTAACCTGTACCTTTCGATTGGCCGGTCAGGATTTTGAGAAATTTCCATTGTGGAACAATTTCAGACTGGTAAGGGGCCAGGATTTGCACTGCGCGGACATGGTCAAAGCGGTCCCAAGCGTCGAAACCGCGCGAGAGGGTCACGAACCTTTGAATCTCTCGTTGCAATTCCGGGCTGAGCGGGGCTGTACGCAGCAGACTTTCGACCAATTGCCCGGCAGAAGAATAAGCGTACTGGGTGAACAAGATTTCTGCCTGTTCCAGTTGTTGGCGAGCGCGCACTTCCCAGGTATTGACCAGGCTTGCCATCTCCGTGCCATCGCGCACTTTGAGCAAATCGGTTCGGTTCCCGCGCACCACCGAAAGTTCCCAACCCAATTCGAGCGCAACGAGAATCAGGGCGGCGGTCATGGTTTTCGTGCCACCGGTGTAATCGGCGATTTTTCGCCAATCAGCGCGCGCAACGGTATGTTTGTTTAAGCCATCGCGAATTTTCTGGTAACAGAGATGCAGCGTATCCGGGTCATCCAGTTCAATGAATGTGCATTTATCACCCGGCAAGCCGGTTTGCTCCAAGATGTTCGGCAAAGGCGTCTTATCTTCGGCGGCACAGGGCTTACTCTGTCCATCCACCATAGAACGGCTGCCGCGTGAGCCGGTCGAGACGATAAAGACGACAAAATCCGGGTTGTAATCACGAATAGCGGTTACCACTGGGGCGCATGAGCCGCCAACAGTGAGGGCAAGAAGTGTTTGCACGCTGTCCTCCAATCATCAATCTGCAATCGAAAATCAAAAATCTGCAATCGAAAATCACTCCATCTCCACCAGCGCCCAGCCGAGGGGCTTTCCAAGTTTGCTGTCATCGTTGAGGGATAAGGGAAGTCTGCGACTCATTGGAAACGTTTGAATTGGGGCATAGGTATGTCCACGACCCAAATCATAGAGTTCAATCACCCTTTTGAGATAATTTGCCGAGGGATTCTCTTTCAGTCTGGAATCAAAAGTTTTTCCGTCCCAGCCCGTTGCCCAGCCAAGTTGCAGCCAAAAGGCATTTTCCGCCAATTGATTTTCTAAACGCGCCAATTGGTCATAAAATGCAAGTGCCAGCGAAGTAGCGGGAAAGTTATTTCGACCATAGTACTCTTGTTCAGTTGCGATACGCTGACGTGTGTACGCTTTACAAATTTGGACAAAGTTCGTAACGCGGCTGGCGTTTCCTAAATTCAAGCCGTGATTTTTTGCCCATTGTGAAAACAGAGCAGTATCCAACTTCAAAGTAATGCTGAAAGAGAGTTTTGCTGGCAAAACTTCAAGACTGGTGATGCGATTAATTTTTGGCTGTGTACCCGATTTGCGGAAGACAGCTACATTGGTAACATAAAGCACATCAGGCTCAAGCGGCTGACCATCTGAAATCTGTAAGGTGCGCATCAGGTCATAGTTTGGATGACTGCCCGGCGCATCTTTGGGTTTTCTTCCAAAAATATCTAACTCATAATCGGCGGCAACGAATTCCTTTTTCTTTTTCTTTCCAGTTGGTTGAAACAAATCGGTCTCTTGTGCCGATTTTTGTTTTTGTCCCCACTCCCACCAACCAATCGCCGTGCGAAGCGCGCCTTTCAGGCTGGAGCCGGGCAGATAGGGCTGGTCATAGACATTTTTGATGAACTCGCGCACGCGCCCATCCTGTGAAAGCGCCTGGCCGGGGATGTGATAGCGGAAAAGCGGACTGCCGTCTTTGTATTCCCGCTCATCGGTTATCAGGTCAGCGGGTTTTGCCTTCGCCAACTGCTCAACAATTTTCGGGTCGTCAATATTCCGCGTTTCGAGCAAAGCATTTTCATCAAAACGCCAAATTTTGCCCTGTTTTTCAGCAAAATCGTAATCACGCAACATCTCCCGCCCGTTGCCGATGTGCAGGGGCGTAAGAACGGTGATTTTCAGGCGATAGGTTTTGTAATCGTATTTGCTCATGGCGTCACCTTCCGTTTCCAATCCAGCGCCAGCGCAAAGCCGGGGCGATAGACGGGATGGAGAATCGTCTCGCCGCTTTTGGCGTCGTATTCCGGGCGGACGTTCACCGCGCCGCCTTGCGGGTTGCCCGCTATCAGGCTGCCTTCCGCCACGAGCCAGAGACGTTTGCGGCGTTGGGCGGCGGCGTTTTCGGGCGTGCGCAGCCAGCCTTCCACCGCCTCCAGTTTGTAGGCGGAATTGGGCAGCAGGCTCACTTCATCCGCTTTGGGGTGCCAGCGGCTGAGCAGGTAGGCGGATGACTGCAGGGCAGGAAACTCACGTTGAACGGGGTCGGTTCGAGCAACGGTGAAATGTCCGTAGCCCGCCGTGCGCTCGCCGCCCAGACCGGAATCGCCTAAAACGGTCAGCAATTCAACCAAACTGGAAGTTTGTCCCACAGCGCCAAACCACAGCCCACAGCCCGTATTGAAAATCACCCGCTCGGACTGGAACAGGTTGGATGTGGAACTGACACGGTCCACGGTCACGCGCGGGGCGGTTTGGGTATCATAAACTTTTTTGCGGCGCAGTAACCACCAATCTTTTTCCGGCAGTCGCCACGCTTCCGGCAAATCCTTTACTTCTTCCGGCAGCAGCCAGAACACGCCGCCTTGCAGGGCGATTCCCGTTTTGGGGTCTTCGTTTTCGTCTTCGGGGAAGAGAAACCCATCCAGATATTCGCCGCCTGCCGCTTTGAGCAGGAGTGTTTCGGAGATGTAGCGAATCTTCTTCAGGCGTTTTCCGGCGCTTTCGGCTTTGAGCATCTCTTCTTTGAACAATTCCCGCAAATCCACCGGCTTGGGGTAAAAGCGCACGCCGCCCGCGAACGGGAAGGCAGACGTGACGCGGAAGGCAGGTTCGCCGCTTTCGGGCAGGAGTTCGTTCACATCCCTGCCCAGGTGCCGCCAGGTATCGAGCAGGGCGGCAAAAAGCGTATCGGATGGCACGCTTTCGCGCGACTCTTCCACGCTCTCCACCCCGCCTGTGCCAATGTGAATGCCATGCGGAAACGTGAGATGGTATATCGTCAATTGGGGCATGAGACCTCCTGATGTGGCGCAAGTCTCTGGCTTGCGCTTGCGCGAAATGGCAAATCGGAGATTTGCCCTACGGAGCGATTTGCTTCTTCAACCCCTCGAAAGCGGCGGCAAACTCCGCCAGGTTATTGAAGGGCTGCGGGTTGAGCGGCTTGGACGGCTGGGAGGGGTCTTTGCGGAAGGAAACCTGAATGTTGGTAAACGCTACCTTGCCGCTGCCGCGTGAGCCAAGCCCGCCGATGTAGTCGTCTTCCACCAACTGCATGGCTTCGAGCAGAATCTTCAAGCGCTCCAGGTCTTTTTGCGCCGAGCAGCCTTCGCCTTCGTACAGACTGAAGACCATTTCGGCTTTGTCGAAAATTGCTCCCGCTGGCACGCGCTCCATCTGGCGCGGGTTGGCGGCGCTGGTGACGCGGTCAATCGAGACTTCGGTCTTGACTTCGGTGTAGGGCAGGTCGGTTTGGGCGTTTTCCAGTTTTTTGGCGCTCTCCTCGCTCAGGAAAGTATCGCGCACCACCAGGCGGGTGGGGGTGGCAAAGTCCTGCTCTCCTGAAACGCCGAAAACCTGACACACATCACAAGTCTTGTAGGGTTCAGCCGATTGGCAAACATGAAAAGCAGGTTTGTTCTTTGGAAAGTTAATCGGTTTGTTGTGGTACTTCTCCAGCAAACTGCGCATCTTTCCCTTGAGCGAGGAGCCGGGGATGTAGGGGCGGTTGGTCAGTTTGTCGCGGATGACGGTTTTGTCCACGCCGCCGATTTCCACGCCAGCGTCCGAGCCGCCGATGTGCAAGCCGGTCACCGCCTGGATGTCGAAGGTGATGAAGACGCGCCCTTTGAGTTCGATTTTTCGTTCAGACATGGGAGACCTCCATGGGATTGGGTGATTTTAGATTGACGATTGTAGATTGTAGATTGTAAATTGGCGTTCCGTCCACGAATGCGCCACGAATTCTCGAATTGGACACTGTCATTCGTGCATTCGTGCAAAATTCGTGGATGGTTTCTGCCGCCAAAGGTCATTTACCGCCATACGCGCGGTGGTAGGCAAGGATGGCTTCAAAAAATTCTACAAAGTAGCCAAAGCGTTTGTCACGTTCCTGCTTGCCAATATCCGAAGCCATGACAAGCCTGACCGCAGGCTCTAATATTGCCACAATTCTTTTGATTCCTGGTTTTCCTCGCTCTTTTTTCACTCGGTATTTCATTTTTGGAATGAGCAAGTATAGGCGGCGAAATGCTCGTTCTTTGTTTTTCTGAGCGCTTTCGGTATCGCTCGTATGTTCAGGGATAGCAATTTGCCCTTGAATTTTTCGGACTTCGCCAAAAATCGCCCGAATCTGCGACGTAGAAAGTTTGTCGCTATCACCACCTTGAACAAGTAACTTTCCGATTCTGTCAGCCTCCTTGACCATCAACTCAGCATTCCCATTGACGACAATGTTCTTCAAGGTTTCGTCGTTAATAATTTGGGGATCGTTCGTCTGACTTGAATCTCCTGCCGGACGATTGCCCTGAAATTGAGAACGTTGCGGGGAAGATTGATAAGACATAGTTTTTACTCCTTTTCTTGAGCATTGCGTTTCAAAAGTTCCGCCCACCTTGCGCCTACGCCGGTATATTCCAGCATATCGGGTCGGGTGTGAAAATCACTGATGAGCGTTTGCTCATTCGTACCCATTTTTTCGCTGTCTTTTCCAAATGCCATCCTCAGCAAATACAGGATTCGCCAGTTCCAGGGCCCGTAGAGCGTTTGCGGCTTTTTATCGGGCTTGATGTCTTTTCCAGCCTTGCGGCGTTCCTTCTCCGCCTTGTCATACAGGGCATAGTTCATCAGCAGTTTGCGGATGAGGGAGGCACGCTTGTTATCGTCCAATTCCGCCAGCCGCTCTTTCAACTTCTTGGCTTCGGTAAAATCTTTCCACGGCAGGGGCTGACCCAGGAAGCAGAAGACGTTTTTCTTTTTCGGCTTTTCCGCCTTCTCCGCATCTTCATCCCACCAGGTCAGGTTTTTGGCGGCGTTTTCGGCTTTTTCTGCGTCCTGGGCGGCTTTGGCAAGTGGATACTTTTCCGTCACCAGCACCATGCCGCCGCTGATGTGAATGCCGGGATGTCCGCCGGTGTATTTGTGCAGGTCTTCGTTCACCTGCCAGGCAAATTCCACCAGTTCGTCCCACGAGCCGACGAAGAACAGGTCATCGCCGCCGGAGTAAATGGCGTAGAGCGCATCGCCGTAAAGCGGCACGTCTTTCTCTGACTTTCCTTCCTGTCGGGCTTTGGCTTTGCGCTCCTCGTCTTTTTTACGCCGTTCTTCGTTGAAGCGTTTGGTAATCTCGCCCACCCAGCCCTCGAAGAACAGGCTGATGGAAAAACTGAGCGAAGCGATGCGCGAAAGCGTGGCGTCGTCCCCCAGTCCTTCGGCAAAGAGTTTGCCCAGGTTATCCACATCGGCGCGGAAGACACCCAGGCGGGTGATGCCTTGCGATTGGTGCGCCATCGCCCCAAACGGCTTGACAGGGTTATCGGAGTTTAGGGCAGGCAGGTCATCTACCTTGCCTTGCAGTTGAAGAATCTCCTCGCGGCTGATGATGGGGGTCACGTTCACCAGCAAACGGCGAACCAAAACCTTATCCCCGGCCTTGGGCTTTGCCTGCTCGAAAGCATCATCGCTCAATGCCCATACGCGGCGAAAGGCTTGTACTTTGTCGAAAGTTTCGCCAATCTCGATTCCAAACCCCAAATCCTTGAGCGCTTCTTCATAGCCAGATGAGATTTCTTCGCCGGTCAAATCAGCAACTTGTTCAGGGTGAGTGAGCAAGTTCCAGCCAATAAATTGTGCCTTGCGTAATTCTTCACCCAACTTTTCGTAAGAGCGGCAAGCGGGGCACTTGCGCGTGCCTTCATCGTCTTTATCTTTCTTGATGAGTTTGGTATCAGGATGCTCTTGACCGCAAACCTGACATTGTTTCTCATCGTTCCCGCCGTGTCCCTGCGGCTCGAACAGGACTTGCAACTCGCCCGCGTCCAACTCCGCAAAGCGCCGGTTCTTCACCACCGCCACCGCCCGCGCCAGTTCGCCCCATTTGTCGCTCAAGGGATGACGTTTTTCCGTGCGATCGGGGTTTTTCTCCGGCGGGCGCATGAAGTCTTTGGCTTTGAGCGGAATGCCCTCAATGGCGACATACAAATCGCCCTGATGATGCTTGTAGAGAACCCGGCTGAGTTTTTGGCGAATGACAGGCAATTTTTTGGCGTCCTTCGTCCGCGCCAGCAGGTAGAAATTCCCGCCGCCGCCGTAAATCAGGTTGGTGATGGGTAGTTTCAACTCGCGCAGCACAAAGCGTGCCGCCGCTTCAGTGAGCAGTTGCAGGTAGAAGGAACGTCCGCGCAGGGCGGAAGTGGCACCTTTATTGGTGATGGTGTAAATAAAATCCTGCATGCCGGAAATATCGCCGCCCACCAGCAGGGCGACTTCCTGGCTGAGCAATTCATCATCACCTGAAGCAGGCTCTTTGCGGAAGGCGCGCTGAACAGCACCTAACAAGTTTTCGATTTTCTTTTCTTCTTCTTTCGCGAGACATGCTGCCAGCGCCGCCGTCATGCGGCTGTGGTCATAGAGCGAAACATCAGGAACGCTGTGATAAAACGCCGAAGGCACGCACCAGGCATATTGGCGTAGCGCCGCCAGCACGTTTTCCAGATATGTTTCGGCGTCCGCGCTGTCTTGTTTGAGCGCCGTTTCGAGCGCATCGCGCAAGTCATCATAATTTTTACGAGCGTCGGCAAGCGCGGCGGGCTTTTTCTCCGATTGGATGTAGCCGCCAATGGTTTGAAGCGAAAGCGGCGCAAGCGGCAGGTAATGTTCGGCAGTGCGCTTGTGTCCGCCAAAACTCAGGCGGTCAAAAATGGAAACCAATTGAATGGGCGGATTTTTCGTCTTGTACTCGCTGGGCATATCCGAGCGTTCGCCCGCGCTCAACTTGTCCGCCAGCGCCACCAATTTGCTCAAAAACTGCTCCTGCGCAGGCGATTTTTCCGGCTGGTGGTGATACCCGCCCGCCAGCGCCGCCGCCTGATATTTTTGCGGCAATAATTGCGCCACGCGAATGCTCCATGCCGCGTGAACCGGCTGACCGCTGTCTTTTACGTCGTCAGGCGGATTCCAAGGGTCATTTTTTGCCCGCTGCTCCACCTTCCCCACATCGTGCAGCAGACCTGCCAGCGCGGCTAAAAATACTTTATCGTCTCTTTCCTGCATGTGACCTCCTTTTTGCTAAACGACAATCGTCAATCGCAAATCCAAAATCGCAAATCTCCTGCTCGCCCCCTTTTCCCCTTTGGCGGGATGATGGCATTCTAGCCAACCCTTCACCGCCTGTCATGCGGGAAAACCCGTATCTAAATTTTGGGATTTTAGGATTGTGGGATTGCAATCCATCAACCCGTTAACCCGTCAATCCACCAATCCATCAATCCATCAATCACGCAATCCTCCAATTCTCCAATCTCCCAATCCCTCACCTGCTCCAATGATAGAACGGCGCCAGCAGACGCACCAACTGCGCCTGGTTGACATCGGGCAGCTCCCAGTGTTCGGCGGCTTTGCGGTACACATTGCGCAGATGTGTCTCTATCGTGCGCGGCGAGAGTGAGAGCCGTTCGGCAATTTCGGCTTGGGTCAGACCGTCGCGCGCCAGCAAGTCGAGCACATGGCGTTCGGCGGCGCTGACTTTGGTGAGCAGGAAGATGCGAGCGGCGTCCCATTGCTCGCGCAGGCGTAAATGTTCCAACCGCCGCGCCGCCTCGAACGGGTCAGTTACATCGCGCAAAGCATCGAACACGGGAGAGAGCCGCCCCCAGGGGATGACCGGAATCGGGATCAGCCGCACCCATTCCTCAGGTCCGGCATGGAGCGCGCCGGAAGCCTCCAGCGCCGGGTGCGAGGCCAGATGCCATAGCCGGTCTTCGTCATCAAAAAGCATTTGCGCTGCCGCCATGCCAAAGACAGTCAGCGTGCGCCGCCCGCCTGAGATGAGCAAATGAACCCGCTCCCCAGCCAGTTTGCAGGCGCGCGTTTGGTCGTAGAGCAAATCGAAGGCGGCTTCCATTTCCTCCGGTGCGGTTACATCGCCCAAAGGAAATCCGTTTTGGCGCAATTCGAGCAGATGCAATGCAATGGCAGAAAAGCGTTGGGGAAATTCTTCGCGCAAACGCCGCAGCGCTTGCGCTGTTTCAGGGCGGTTGGCGTTGGCATGAACAACCAGGACCCGGCCGGGCAGGTCATTTTGTCGCGCCAGGCAATCGAGCGCCAAAGTGATAATTTGGGCTTTGCCGCCGAGCGTGGCTATCAGCGTAGAAGGAGGGCGCAGGCGCATAGACAAGTACATGCGATTTTACTCCACCTTGCCCGCAGGCAGGCTTACACTGGCTTATCATACGCTGTTGGAACGGTCAGGCTTACCTTAAAACGAACACCCGTTCCAAAAACTTTAAGCCAACCGTCATGTCGTGCGGCAGATTGCAATGCTATAATCCCTTTTCCGCCATCCTTTCCTGTTCACTGATTCCTGAGCCAATGTCTTTCGTCCATCTCCACACTCACACGGTCTATTCCCTGCTCGATGGCTTCTCCAATATTAAGAAGCTGGTCAAACGCGCCAAAGAGATGGAGATGCCTGCTCTGGCAATCACCGACCATGGTACCATGTTCGGCGTGGTGGAATTTTATAACGCCGCCCGCGAGGTGGGTATTAAACCGATTATCGGCGTGGAAACCTACATGGCCGCCCGCCGCATGACTGACCGCGACTCCAAACTGGACAAAAAATCGAGCCACCTGCTCTTGCTGGCCGAAAACGAAACCGGCTACAAAAACCTGCTCAAACTGACTTCCAAAGCCCAAATGGAGGGCTTTTACTACTACCCGCGCATTGACCATGAACTGCTGGCCGAACATTCCGAAGGGTTGATTTGCACCTCCGGCTGCATGTCCGCCGAAATTCCGCGCGATTTGCTTGAAGAGCGCCCCGAAGAAGCCGTGCGGCGCATGAACTGGTATTACGACGTGTTCGGCCCTGAGCGCTTTTTCGTGGAATTGCAGCAGCACAACATCGCCGAAATGGTGGACCTCAACCGTAAACTGGTGGAACTCGGCGCGCGTTACTCGGCCAAATTTGTTGCCACCAACGATGTCCATTACATCAACCTGGAAGATGCTTCCTACCAGGACGTGCTGCTTGCCATCCAGACCGGCAAATCGCTCAATGACCCGGAACGAATGCGTTACGAGAGTCAGACCTTCTACCTGCGCTCGCCGCAGGAGATGAGCCGCTTATTTGCGGAAATCCCCGAAGCGCTCACCAACACGCTGGCGATTGCCGAGCGTTGCAACGTGGACTTGAGCTTCAAAGGCTACCACATCCCCGAATTTCCCGTGCCGGAGGACTTCACCGCTCAAACCTATTTGCGCCACCTGTGCGAAGAAGGCCTGGAAAAACGCTACGGCGCGCGCAAAAACGACCCGGTCATCCGCGAGCGGCTGGATTTCGAGTTGAACGTCATCCATACGATGGGGTTTGACTCCTACTCTTTGATTGTGTGGGATTTGTGCCGTCACGCCCGCGAGAATGGAATCTGGTACAACACGCGCGGCTCTGGGGCTGGCTCGCTGGTAGCCTATTCGCTGTTCATTACCCTGGTGGACCCCATAGAGCATCACCTGCTCTTTGAGCGCTTCCTGAACCCTGGGCGCGTTTCCATGCCCGATATTGACCTGGACTTCCGCGACGACCGCCGCGCCGAAATGCTGGTGTATGCCGCCCAAAAATATGGCGATGACAAAGTGGCTCAAATCATCACCTTTGGCACGATGGCCGCCCGTGGGGCGTTGCGCGATGTGGGGCGCGTGCTGGAAATGCCCATCCCCGAAGTGGATAAGGTCGCCAAACTCGTGCCGCAAATTCCCGGCAAGCCCGTCTCGCTCACGCAGGCGCTGGAGGAAGTGCCAGACTTCAGGGCCCTCTACGATTCCGACCCCAAAGTAAAAAATCTGGTGGATATTGCCATCCACATGGAAGGCACCGTCCGCAACGCTGGCACGCACGCCGCCGGGCTGGTCATTTCTGACCTGCCCATCACCGAATACCTGCCCATTCACCGTCCCACGTCCGGCTCAGAAGAATCGCCTATCAAGACCGTCACGCAGTTCGAAATGGGCATCCTCGACAGCCTGGGCATGCTCAAGGTAGATTTCCTCGGCCTGTCCACGCTCACCGTCATGGCGCGCGCCTGCGAGATGATTAAGCATCGGCATGGCAAAGCATACGACCTCAACAACATCCCGCTTGATGACCCCAAAACCTTTGAACTGCTCGGCGAGGGCAAAACGGCGGGCGTGTTCCAATTAGAAGGCACGGGCATGACGCGCTACGTGGTCGAGATGAAGCCCAAAAATCTCGATAACATCATCGCCATGGTGGCGCTCTACCGCCCCGGCCCGATGGATTTCATCCCCAGTTACATTCGCCGGATGCATGGCGAAGAACCCATCGAATACCGTCACCCCGCGCTGGAGCCGATTTTCCGCGATACTTACGGCATCCCCGTCTATCAGGAACAAATTATGCGCGCGGCGGTCGAAATTGGAGGCTTCACCCGCTCCGAATCCGATGACCTGCGCAAGGCCATTTCTAAAAAAATGGCCGACAAAATCGCCAAGAACAAGGAAAAGTTCATCAAAGGCGCGGTGGAGCGCGGCATTATGGATAAGGCCACCGCCACCGCCATTTTCGAGGACTGGGAACAGTTTGCAAGGTATGGGTTCAACAAAAGCCACGCGGCTGACTACGGCCTGGTCTCCGTCCAGACCGCCTACCTCAAGGCGCACTATCCCGCTGAATACATGAGCGCGCTCATGTCGGTCTTCAAAGATGACAGCGCAAAAATCTCGCTCTACATTGCCGAAGCGCGCGCAATGGGCATCGAAGTCCTGCCGCCCAGTATCAACCACTCTGGCATAGATTTCACCATTGAAGACCTTCCTGGCGGCAAAACCGCCATTCGTTTTGGGTTGAGCGCCGTCAAAAACGTGGGCGTAGGGCCGGTGGAACACATCTTGAAAGGCCGCCGCGAGAGCGGGCGCGATGTGCCGTTCCGCGACCTGAACGACCTGGCCCAGCGCGTGGACCTGAAAGCCGTTGGCAGGCGCGCGCTGGAATGTCTCATCAAAGTAGGGGCTTTCAATGGCTTTGGCGAGCGCGCCGCCCTGCTGGCCGCTCTCGACCAAATTGTCGCCGCCAGCGCCAGCCACTTCAAGGCTGCCGAAACCGGGCAAATGTCGCTCTTTGGCGGCATGAGCGGCGTACAAGTGCAAAATATTATCCTGCCATCTGCCACAACCAACCAGAAAGAGGCCCTTGCCTGGGAACGGGAACTGATTGGCATCTATCTTTCTGACCATCCGCTCAAACAGTACGAGGCCGACCTTACGCAATCTGCCATCACCAACGCTCTGGCGCTCAACGACCTGGCGAACAGCCAGCCGGTGCAGGTGGCCGGGCTGGTGGTTTCTGCCCGCCCCTACAAGACCAAAACCGAAAAGATGATGGGATTCGTTACGCTGGAAGACTTGACCGGCAACATCGAACTGGTTATCTTCCCGAAGACGTGGGAAAAATACCGCGCCTTGTGCGAGGAAGGGCAGGTCATCTTCGTCAAAGGCAAGGTAGATGCTGCCACCACCCCGCCCAAAGTGCTGGTGGACGAAATCCTCACCGAACTGAAAGTGTACGTTTCGGCAGATGAAGAAGCATTGAAAAACGTTCTCCCTGCTTCGGCGGCCAATCGTCCAGTTTCACAACCGGTCAACCGTCCAGCCGCCCAACCGCCCAACCATCCCACCATCCAACCGGAGAACCAGACAGCGGCAAAACCGGAAAACCGCCCCATTGGAGAACCGGCAAATCTTCCACCCCCCTCCCGCCCGCTCGAACCCGTTGCCGATGTTGCTTCCGCGCCCGCGCCGGTTGTCGAAGATTTCGACGATATGCCCCCCGAACCGGATTTTCCCGATGACTGGCATATGCTCGAACAAGACCCGCTGCTTTATGCTGCCTCGCCGCCGCCAACCCCAATGGATGATATGCTGGAGCTAGAACGCCTCGCGCCGCTGGTCGAGTCGGTGAAACCGGCGCTCGAACCGCCCTCCTTGCAGCCCGCCAGCGTTCCGCCGGTAATACCGTCTGTACTTCCTCCAATCGTTCCGCCGCCCATCCTGGCCGAAAAGCGTGACGATGCCCTGCCCCCGCGCATGATAACCATTACCCTGCGTCCTTCCGGCGACCCGGAGCGTGACCGGCGGCGGCTCAAGAACGTTTATTTCATCCTCATGTCCAAGCCGGGCAAAGACCGCTTTCAATTCCAGATTTTCGAGGGCGGCAAGGGCCATCTGATTGACTTCCCCAACGACACCACCCGCCTCACCCCCGAATTGCTCGGTCGGCTCAAAAATCTGCTGGGCGAGGAGTGCTGGCGGATTGAAGAGATTACGTTTCAATGAAGAGCATAAAAACATCCCGAAGGTTTGCAGACCTTCGGGATGTTTTTCTAATCTACTGTCAGCGTCTTGCTCAAGTTCCTCGGAAAATCGGGGTCGTAGCCGCGCAGCACGCTCATGTGATACGAAATCAGTTGCAGGGGCAAAACCGCCAGCAGGGGGGCAATTTCGGGCGTGGAATTGGGGAGGACAATCACCTCGCTGGCATTGGCGTGCAGGCGTGGGTCGTCTTGCCCGATGGCGATGGCGCGCGCGCCGCGGCAGGTCACTTCGTTCAGGCCGCTCACAATCAGCGGGATGTCGCCTGGCCCGGCGGCGAACAGAATCGGGTAATCCTTCGTCACCGCCGAAAGCGGACCATGCTTGAACTCGGTCGAGAGCATCCCTTCGCAGTGGGCGTAGGTGATTTCCTTGAGTTTCAGCGCGCCTTCAAGGGCGATGGGGTAGGTCGCGCCGTAGCCCAGGCAGTACAGGTCGTTCCAGGCGTTGATTTCAGCGGCGATTTTTTCGGCCTGCGCGGAGGTCATCTCCAGCGTTTTCTCCATCAGCGCGGGGATTTGGTCCAGTTCAGCGGTATCGCGCCCAGCCAGGCGGTAGGCCAGGTAGAGGAATGAAACGACCTGATTGGTGAAGGTTTTCGTGGCCGGAACGCTGATTTCGTAGCCGCAGCACAGCGGCAGCGAGCAAACGGTTGCCTTCGTCAGCGTCGAGCCAATCACATTCGCCAGGCCAAAACAGGTCATCCCGCGCGCCTCGGCCAGCGCCAGGGCATTCAACACATCTTTCGTTTCCCCGCTCTGGCTGACGAACAGCCCCACATCCTGCGCGTTCACCGTTGGCGCGTATTGCGGCCCAAACTGCGGCGCGAGAACGGGAATCACAGGCCGACCGGCGAGTTGCGCGAAATAAACCGCCCCCAGCAGGCAGGCGTGATAACTCGTCCCGCAGCCAATGAAATACAGGTTGCGGGCAGATTTCATTGTTTCGATGACGCCCGCCACGTCTGGCGAGCCAGCCAGCATGTGCAGCACTTCGCGCGCCACCTGCGATTGCTCATGAATTTCCTTAAGCATGAAGTGGGCGTAGCCGCCTTTCTGCACCGATTCCATCGTCTCGGTCACCAGTTCTGGCTCGCGGGCAATCACCTCGCCGGTGACGACCGAGCGCAGTTCCACCCGGTCATGCCAGAGCGTGACGATTTCGCCATCGTTCAGGCGTACAATTTTGCGGGTCAGCGGCAAAATCGATGGCAAATCAGACGAAACGCAGGTAAATCCCTCTCCAATCCCCACCACCAGACCAGAACCTTTCTTGATGGCATAGAGTTTATCGTCATCAATCCGGCCAATCACAAAGGAATAGTCGCCTTGCAGGTCTTCATAGGCACGGCGGATGGATTCGATGAAATCGAACCCGCGATTGACGTAGCGTTCCACCGCGTGGACGCAGGATTCGCCATCGTTCATCGAGCGCACGGTCAGGCCCTCGTCCATGAACAATTTCCGCAACTCGACGTTGTTGACCACGTTGCCGTTGTGCGCGCCGACGATATCGCCATCCGAATCGAGGTGCGGCTGGGCGTTGACCTGCGAGGGCGCGCCGAAGGTGGCCCAGCGCAGTTGGGTAATGCCGCGCGAGCCGCTCATCTCAGCGAAGTTGTATTGGGCCGCCACATCCTTCACCCGGCCCACGTCTTTGCGCAAATCTATCGTATTTCCGCTGATGGTGGCCGCCCCCACCGAATCATAGCCGCGATACGTCAGCCGCTGCGCCGCCTCAGCGAGAATTGTGCCTAACGGTTGTTCTTTTTCTGTCACAATGCCAAAAATGCCGCACATAGAGATTCCTTTCGAGAGATTGGGTTTCTAACGAAGTGTATCACGGCTCAGGCGCAAGGTTGCCCGTCACGCATCCAAAATCCATGCTACACTTGACAAAGTCCATTCTTCTTCTTTCTCCTTCATCCTTCCGAATGCCCCTTCTTCCTGCTCTCTCCTTCGACCTCACCATCGACCAGGTTCTCCTCGGTCAGGGAGCCCGCCCACAAGCCCTCCGCGCCCGGCGGCCCCGGCTGGTTGCCGCCGCCAAACGCGCCCTGGCAGAGGGGCTTCCGCTGCTTGCGCCGCGCGTCGTTTACGAACAATTGAAAATCCTAGAAGTCCGTCACGAGCGCATCCTGCTCGAAAATGGTCATGTCTTGAGCGGGCCGCTGGTTGCCAGGCAGTTGATGAGCGCCCAAAGCGTTGTCGTCTTGCTCTGCACAGTAGGAGATGTTATCGAAAAACTCAGCCTGCGCTATCTGGAAAGCGACCCCCTGCACAGCCTGGCGCTTTATGGGGTTGGTTCGGCGGCAGCCGAAGCCCTTAGCGCCGCCGCTTGTCATTATTTTGGCGAACAAGCCGCCCGGCAGGGTCTTGAGACCACCGTGCCGCTCAGCCCCGGTCTTGAGGGTTGGCCGGTGGAGCGCGGCCAACCGGAAGTTTTCCGCATTCTCGATGCCGCCGCAATTGGAGTGGAACTGTTGCCTTCTTTTCTTATGCGGCCGGTTAAATCCACCTCCCTGGTGGTCGGTATGGGAAAATCCATCCATACATCCTCGCGCATTTGCGATTTTTGCTCCCGGCGCTATGCCTGTGCTTTTCAAGACCACGATGTCCAAACTGACCATTGACCTGGAACCAATTGGCCGTCGGGCCGAGGTTGAACCCGGCGCAACTTTGCTCGAGGCGGCTCAGCGGGCTGGCGTTGAACTGCTTGCCACCTGCGGCGGGCAGGGCGCCTGTTGCGACTGCCGCGTGCGCATTGCGCGCGGCCCGGTTGAGCCGCCCACCCTGGCGGAACAGGCCGCTCTCACCCCCGCCGAGCTGGCTGATGGGCAGCGGCTGGCCTGTCAGTGCGTACCCCTTGGCGATGTAAAAGTGGATATTCCCCCCGAAAGCCTCAGCACGCCTCAGCGGCTGTCCATTGAAGGCCAGGCGGCAGATGTGGAGGTCAATCCCCTGGTCGTGCCGCTCGATGTAGTCATTGACCCGCCGCGCATGACTGACCTGCGCCCTGACTCCACCCGCCTGCTGGATGCTATCCGGCGGCCTGGCGCGCGCCTGAGCCGTCGCCTGCTGGTTGACCTGGCCGGGCGACTGCGCCGTTATCACTGGAAGGCTCGCCTGGCCTTGCGCGGAGAGGAAGTGGTGGCCGTTTTGCCGCCGGGGAGTTCGCTCTTGGGGCTGGCGGTCGATATCGGCACGACCAAAGTGGCGGCCTACCTGGTCAATTTGGAAAGCGGCGTTACTCTTGCGAAAGCCGGGGCCATGAATCCCCAAATTGGCTATGGCGAGGATGTCATCAGCCGCATTCATTATGTCAACACGCATGCTGACGGGCGGCGGGTGATGCAGACCAAACTCGTTGAAGCGCTCAACCGCCTGGTGACAGAACTGACCGCCCTGGCGCGCGCCGATGTCGAGCAGATTGTTGATGCAGTGGTGGTCGGTAACACGGCCATGCATCACTTGTTTGCTGGGCTTTCGATTGAGCAGTTGGGTGTGTCGCCCTATGTGCCTGCGGTGGGCGAGGCGCTCGAATTTCCTGCCGCCGAAATCGGGCTGAACATTGCCCCCGCCGCTTATGTGTACCTGCCGCCGAACGTCGCCGGGTATGTGGGCGCCGACCATGTGGCCATGGCGATTGCTGCCGAAGTACATGCCACCACTCGCAATGTGCTGGCAGTGGATATTGGCACGAATACCGAAATCAGCCTGGCCGTAAACGGCCATCTGCTTTCTTGCTCGTGCGCCAGCGGGCCGGCCTTCGAGGGCGCGCACATCAAAGATGGGATGCGTGCCGCGCCAGGCGCCATCGAAAGAGTCAGTCTGGGGAAAACGGTCAAGGTTGCGACCATTGACCATCGCCCACCAATTGGGATATGCGGCTCGGGCATTCTCGATGCAGTTGGAGAATTGGTGAGAGTCGGCGCGCTCGACAAGCGCGGCAATCTGAAATCTGAGCATCCGTTGGTGCGAACCCGCCAGGGCAAGCGTGACCTGGTGCTGGCAACTGCCGAAGCAAGCGGACACGGTCGGGAGGTGACTCTTTCCCGGGCTGATATTAACGAGATTCAACTTGCCAAAGGCGCCATCCGCGCCGGGGTGGAGGTGCTGCTGGCCGAAGCCGGGATAAAAGCCGAAGATTTGGATGAGTTTATCGTTGCTGGGGCTTTTGGGACCTATCTCGACCTGGAGTCTGCCATCCGGATTGGTCTGTTTCCCCCTTTGCCGCTGGAGAAATTCCGTCAGGTGGGTAATGCCGCAGGAGCAGGCGCCTGCCAGATGCTTATCTCCCAAAGGCGGCGCCGCGAAGCATCCGACTTCTCGCGCCGTTCTCGTTACGTCGAACTGACCTTGCACAAAGACTTCCTCGCACTGTTTACGCAAGGGATGATGCTTGGATAGTTGACAATCTCACCAAACAGGAGTATAAAAAGATACCGACTGGTCGGTATCTTTTTGCTGAAATAAGGTGAAATATGCAGGCCCGCAGCGAAGAAACCCGTACGCACATCCTGGAGGCTGCCTTACGCCGATTTGCCAGCCTGGGTTACAGCGCCGCCAGCGTGGATGACATCTGCGTTGCGGCGGGGGTCAGCAAAGGCGCGTTTTATCATCATTTCCCTGGCAAGCAGGCCTTGTTTCTGGAACTGCTCAATCAATGGTTGGATACCATCGATGCCGGGTTAGAGGCTGCCCGTCAGCAAACCGTTCCTGAAACTTTGCTGGCTTTTACCGACATGCTGCCTGGCATTTTTGCCGCCGCCGATGGCCGCCTGCCGATGTTCCTGGAATTCTGGCTGCAAGCCAGCCGTGACGAAGCCGTCTGGCAGGCAACCATTGCCCCTTACGAGCGCTATCAGCAATTTTTTACAAAACTGGTTGAACAAGGGCAGGCCGAAGGCTCCTTCCGTGCCGATGTGGATGCTCCCTCTGCGGCTAAGGCCATTGTGGGGCTGGCGGTAGGGTTGCTGTTACAGGGCCTTCTGACCGCGCAGGTTGACTGGCAAAAAACAGCGCGAGTCAGCATGAAAATCTTATTAAATGGGTTGATGAATTAATCTTTGCCGAACAGGAGGCCTGTTTGCTTTTCAAAACCCTCCATTTATGAATCTGCCCAGCGCGGAACCATTCGCGCACAGGAGAAGTATCTCAAACGAGAGAACTATGACCGATAACCTGATTCTGGTCACTGGCGCAACGGGGCATATTGGAAATGTGCTTGTCCGCAAATTGCTTGAGCGTGGGAAAAGAGTGCGGGCGTTGATTTTGCCCGGGGAAGATACTGCTGCGCTGAAGGGCGTTCCCACCGAAAATGTCGCGGGCGACGTCCTCGACTTCTCGTCGTTGTGGCGGGCTTTGAGCGGGGTCAATGGGGTTTTTCATCTTGCCGGGGTGATTTCCATCATGCCGGGTGAAATCCCCATTGTTCGCAGGGTCAATGTCGAAGGTACCATGAACGTGTTAAAGGCCGCCGTGCAGGCCGGGGTTGAGCGGCTGGTGTACACGAGTTCTATCCATGCTCTGGCGCGTCTTCCGCGCGGGCAAATTGTGGATGAGAACACGCCTTTCGACCCGCATAATCCTTACGGCGTGTATGACCAGTCGAAGGCGCAGGCCACGCTCGAAGTGCAGAAGGCTGCCGAAGCCGGGTTGAATGCCGTTATTGTCTGCCCGACCGGGGTGATTGGGCCGTTCGATTTTCGCGGCTCGATGATGGGCAGTGTCATTCGCTCGGCAGCCGAGCGCAGGTTCACGCCTTATGTGGACGGGGCCTATGATTTTGTCGATGTGCGCGATGTCGCCGACGGGCTGATTGCGGCTGCGGAGAAGGGACGGGCGGGTCAGGCATATATCTTATCGGGCCAGCGAATTTCGGTGCGCTATCTGCTCGAAACCGTGCGCGAGATTACCGGAAAAGGCTTCCCGCGTTTTAAGGTGCCGCTGGTTTTGGCAAAGTTCGCTGCTCGCTTCGCCCCGGCTTATTACCGCCTGACCAGGTCTAGCCCGCGTTTTACGCCCTACGCGCTGGAGGTATTGCAGAGTAACGCGCACATCAGCCACGAAAAAGCCAGCCGCGAGCTGGGATACCACCCGCGCCCGCTTTATGAAAGCATTCGCGATACCGTGTACTGGTTCATCGAATCCGCCCGAAATCAAAAAATGACCCTCCAATAATCCATGACTACGCCTCAACGACACATTGCCCTTATCACTGGCGCTTCGAGTGGCATTGGCGCCGCCCTGGCGGCCAAATTTGCCGCGGAGAAAATTGATGTTCTGCTTGTTGCGCGCCGGGCAGACCGGCTGGAATCTCTCAAAGACCGCATCGAGGCAGCCGGGGGGCGGGCGGATGTTTTCCCGGTCGATTTGAGCAAGACCGAAGAACGCATTCGGCTGTTTGAACAGGTGCGTCACCTGCCGGTGGATTTGCTGGTCAATAATGCTGGTTTTGGCTTTTACGGCTACTACGCCGAGATGACCTGGGAGACCATCCACGAAATGGTGGCGGTCAATGTAGAGGCTGCCTTGCATTTAACGCGGCTGTTTCTGCCAGAAATGCAAGCGCGCCGCAGCGGCCATATCATCAATATCAGTTCCATTATCGGGAGCATTCCCAGCCAGGGGACGGCCATGTACAGCGCCACCAAAGCCAGCCTGGATGCCTTCACGACCGCTCTCTACCGCGAAACGCACGGCACAGGCGTCGAAATCAGCCTTGTGCGGCCCGGCGCGGTCAAAACCGATTTTTTCTCAACCTCGGCGCAGCAGGAAAATGGACGCCGCAACCCGGTGGATGGAACGGGGATGAGCGTGGAGTACGTGGCAGCGCAGATTTGGCGGCTTGTGCAGCATCCACGCCGTGTGATGCATATTCCGGGTTGGGTGGCGCTCTCGCCGCTCCTGGAACTGACGACCGGCTGGATTCAGGATATGATTGGCCCGGTGCATTTGCGGCAGGCGCGTTGAAAAAGTTTTCTCACCCCACGCCGACCAGTCATCCATTTTTGGCTCATTGAGCGTGAAATGACTGTGAAGCGTTTTGGAGATGGTTTCCATCAAAAACCCTCCCGCAGGAGGGTTTTTGATGTCAGAAATTGCGTCAATGAGCCAGCAGGCCGACCATCTCGTAGTATTCCATGTTCACTTCGCGCTTTCCCGCGATGACTTCTTCGAGCGGGACATATTCAATGCCGCGCCCTTGCAGGCCGGTCATCACTCCACTTTTGCCGGCCATGAGGGCTTCTACCGCTTTGACGCCCATGCGCGAGGCCAGAAGGCGGTCGTAGGCAGTTGGCGAACCACCACGCTGGATGTGGCCGAGGATAGTGACGCGCGTCTGAAAGCCGACGTCCATATCTTCCAGTGCTTTTGCCAGTTCCTCGGTCTTATGCCCGGAGCCTTCCGCGTTGATGATAAATGCGTGGGTTTTGCCGCGCAGGTAGGCGCTCTCCACTGCTTTGGCGATTTCTTCGAGCGTAACCGGTCGTTCGGGGATGAGAACAATCTCCGCGCCACAGACGATTCCCGCCATGACGGCCAGGTAGCCGGAACTGCGCCCCATCGTCTCGACCAGGAAGACGCGTCCGTGCGAGGAAGCGGTATCGCGCAGTTTATCAACCGCGTCCATGATGGTGTTCATGGCAGTATCGACCCCAATCGACATATTGGTACCCCAGATGTCGTTATCAATGCTGCCCGGCACGCCGACCACTTTTACGCCCTGTTTGTGGAGTGCCAGCGCTCCAGTCAGCGAGCCGTCCCCGCCGATAACGACCAGCCCATCCATGCCGATTTCATTCATCCGGCGGATGGCCTCGCGCTGTCCGCGCGGCTCGCGGAAAGCCAGTGAGCGCCGGGTTTGCAGGATGGTGCCGCCCCGCAGCAGGGTGCCGCCCACGTCGCGCGGGCCCAACTCGCGGAATTCACCGTTCATCAGGCCCTCGTACCCGTTGTTGATGCCAATCACCCGCGCTCCGTGCGCAATTCCGGCACGCACCACTGCGCGGATACAGGGATTCATCCCCGGAGAGTCTCCGCCCGAGGTAAGTACCCCAATTTTCATTTGTTTCTTGTCCAGTGCCATACAACTAGTCCCGTTTGATGATGAAAGTATCGAAATCACGCGCCACAACCGTGTTGGGGAAGATGGACTGGGCTTCGGCCAGCACATCTTTTTCGCGGTATCGGCGTGAAATGTGCGTCAAAATCAATTGTTTAACCCCGGCCCGCTTGGCCAGTTCCGCCGCGTTTTTGGCGGTCAGATGTGAAAACTGACGGGCCATATCCGCTTCTTCGTCCAGATAGGTGGATTCAATCACCAGCGCGTCAGCCTCGCGGGCCACGTCGAACAAGTCGTCGGTGCGGCCCGTGTCGCCGACCACCATCAGCTTGGTGCCGCGCTGGAGCGGGCCAAGGACGTCTTCGGGGGTGATAAGCCGCCCATCTGCCAGGGTGATGGAATGTCCTTCTACGAGCAGGCGGCGTTCTGGCCCAAAGGGAACTCCCAGTTCGGTGGCACGTTCGTTTAGGAAGGGGCGGCGGGCTTTTTCCTCGAAGAGATAGCCCAGGCAATCGGGGCCGCGATGCGTGACCGGAAAGGCTGTCACGGTGAAGTTTTCGGCCTCGAATACCGGGCCGGGGCCGATTTCTCGGAAATACAGCGCCATTGGCGGTTTTTGCCCGCGCAGGACGACTTCGTTAATCAGCACGCGCACCCGGTCGAGGGTGGTTTTGCCGCCGAAAATCTCCAGTTCCTCAATGGTTTCCCAGCGCATAAAAGTGGACATCAGCCCCCCCAGGCCCAGGATGTGGTCGAGATGGCCGTGCGTGAGCAGGATGCGGGTCAATTGCCTGAAGCCAATGCCCGATTGGAGAATCTGGCGCTGCGTTCCCTCGCCGCAATCCACGAGGAAGCGATATTCGTCGTGTTTCACAATTTGCGCCGACAGGCCTCGCTTGGCCGACGGCGCAGATGCAGACGTGCCTAAAAAGAGAATCTCGAACACAAGGAATCCTTAATGATGAATAAGTATCGGGGTATTTTACCCCAAACTACCCGCTTTGTTTTATCTCGTTGCAGATTGTTCTGAAAAAGGAGGCCTGAACGCATTTGCCTGCGCGTGGGCGCGCTGCAAAATTACAATTCCGTTAGTTGTCGGACAAGCGTAGGGTAATCGTAGGTTAATCGTCAAGTAGGTTTGAGGGGCGCATGATAAATTAAGAGCGTAAGGTGATTTCTCTTCTCCTCCTTTCAATGGAGAGCCGGGGTCGGCGTCCCCGGCTCTCTCGATTCTGGGGGAAATCTTTTCCACTTCCCAAGTCAAGTTATAATTCAAGCCTGACCATTTTTTTGCAACATAGCGGGCAAGTTTCTAACTTGCCCCATCATTTCCTGAGGAGCATGAATTCATGACAGTCCAGATAACCGTAATTGGCCTGGGGCAGCTCGGCGCTTCGATTGGCCTGGCCCTGAACGGGCGCGAAAACATCCGCCGCGTGGGGCATGACCGCGAACCGGCGGCAATGAAAAAAGCCAAAGAACTGAATGCATTTGATGAAACCGTTTTTAACCTGCCCGCCTCGGTCGAAAAGGCCGATTTGGTGGTCTTATGCCTGCCGCTCGACCAGATGGAAGATACCCTGAAATACATTGCCGCCGATTTGCGCGAGGATGCAGTCGTGTTGGATATGTCTCCCCTGAAAAGCGCCGTAACGGGCTGGTTTGAAAAACACATCCCGCCTGGCAGGCATTACATTGGCCTGGTTCCGGCCATCAACCCGCTGATGCTCATGGACACCGGGCACGGCATTGAAGCCGCCCGCGCCGACCTGTTCGACAAGGCCACCATTGGGATTGCTGCTCCGCAAAATGCCCGCCCCGAGGCGGTCAAACTGGCCGAAGACCTGGTGCGCCTGCTTGGCGGGCAGCCGCTCTTTCTCGACCTGCTCGAAGCCGACGGAATGATGGCAACCGCGCACATCCTGCCGCAACTTGTTTCGGTCGCCATGCTCAACGCTACCGTCGGGCAGCCTGGCTGGAACGAGACTCGCCGCTTTGCCGGGCGTCCGTATGCTCATGTCGCGAGCATCCTGGGCGATGACACCCTCGAATCGCTCAAACAATCGCTCTTGTTCAACCCCGAAAAAACCGTCCACTCGCTTGACCTTATGATTGGCGCGTTGACCCACCTGCGCAACGCCGTCAGAGAAGGAAATGGCCCCGACCTGGAAAAACGCCTGCGCCTGGCCTTTGATGACCAGACCACCTGGCTGAAAGAGCGCAACCGCGCCGAATGGGATAAGGAAGACAAAAAACCCGTTGACATGGAAAACCCGCTCAAGCGCCTGTTCACCGGTACCCGCCCCCCCAAACCCAAATGACCCAACGCCCCAAAGGCTTTCTCACAGCAAACCAGATGGTTGCAAGGAACCTTTGGGGCGGTCTGTTATTCTCATGCCTTTCTACTGCTACCTCCTCCAATGCGCCGACGGCACGTTTTACACCGGCTGGACGACCGACCCCGCGCGCCGCGAAAAAGAACACAACGCCGGAAGTGGCGCGCGCTACACCCGCGTCCGGCGGCCCGTTCGCATGGTCTATGTGGAGGAATTGCCAGATAAACTCTCGGCCCTCAAGCGCGAACTCGAAATCAAACGTCTGCCCCGCAAAAAGAAACAGGCATTGATGGATGCAGCCCGAGATTAATCTCGCGTTACAAAATGGAGACGCCGGCATGAACGCGCATATCTACCTGGCCTTTCGCTTTCACGGCAACTTCTACCACTCCTACCGGGGCGATACGCCCGATGAACTGGGCTTCGGCAAAGACATCCGCATCATCCGACACATCCTGCAAACCCTCGATGACCTGAACGCGCGCGGCATTCCGGTCTGCGGAACCTGGGACTTCGAGAACTACTTCTCTCTGCAAGAAATCATGCCCGTCCATTGCCCCGACATCATCGAGGCCATGCAGCGCCGGGCGCGCCAGGGCCGCGACGAGTTCCAACTGATGTCGTACAACAACGGCCTCGTCAGCGCCCACACTGCCCGCGAGTTCGAGGCCGCCGTCCGGCGCGGAATCAGCAACCCCGCTGGCTCTGGCCTGCGCGACCTGTTCGGCGAAGCCTTCTACCCGATGGCGCGGCCGCAGGAGATGATGTTCACTCCCATCCACCTGCAACTTTACCCGGCCTGCGGCGTTCATGCCATCAGCCTGTTTTACTCAGCCCTGCCCTTCAACGGCTTCAGTAACTTCCTTCCCCTGCTCCCGCTGACCGAACGCTACAACCCGCTCACGCTCGCTTACCCCGGCCTCGAACAGACGATGAGCCTGCTTCCCTGCTACAATACCGGCGACCTGGCCGACCATCTCACCTTGCGGCGCTGGGTGAAGCACATGCGCCGCGCCCAACTGAAACTGGACGAGCCGCAAGACCTGCTGCTCCTGATTGACATGGACGCCGATGATGAATTTTGGGTCGGGTTTGATGTCCCATTTCTGAAAGGCCGTTTTTCTACCGTCAGCGGCCTGCAAGGGCTGGTGCAAAACGTGGCCGACCTCGATTACGTCCGCTTCACCACGCCAGGGCGCTATCTGGATTTGCACCCGCCGCGCAAGACCATTGTCATCGGGCAGGATACCGCCGACGGCAGTTTTGATGGCTTATCGAGCTGGGCGGAAAAATGGTCAAACCATCAACTGTGGACTCTGCTCGACCGCGCCCGCCTGCTCGAATTGCAGACCCGCCGCCTGGCTGAAAGCGGCCTGACCGCTTCGATGGAAACTTTACTGGCTGAATCCTTTGAAGCCGGGCTCAGGCTGCTCTCCACCACCCATTTTGGCATGTCGGCCCCGGTGATGAACCTGACCCGCGAAAGAATCGCTTTCCAACTGGCGAACCGCGCCGTGGAGACCGCCGCCGAAGCCTTTCGGCAAGCCCGCGCATTGGCCCCGGCGGAAAGTTTTAGCCTGCTCGATTACCCGCGCGGCGTTTCGACGGATTTGATTGACTACCCGGCGCGTCCTTCGGCGGGGTTATTGCGCTTGCCCCTGGCTGCTTCGGCGCCCGAAACGTTTGCCCTGCGCGCTTCAGATGGCAGCCCCATCCCCTCGGCGGTGTGGGGGCGCGAATTGTTCTTTGTGGATAGATTTGCCCCGGCGGAGCGGCGTGATTACGTCATTGAAACGGGTCAGCCGCCGCATCCGCCCCAAAATCCGGTAAAAGTGACCGGGGGCGGACTCATGAACGAGTTTTTGCAACTCGCTTTCGAGCGGGACGGTCATCTCGTCAGCGTCCGCGCTGGGGGTCACGAGATTGCGGCGGGGCGTTTTCTTTCCAGCGCGGTTACCTATTCTGGGCGGACGTACCAGGTTTCAGTCTGGGAAACGTCTGATTTGATAACGGTGGGCGTGGCCGGGTGGATTCGGCAAAAGGGCAGTCTTACGCTGCCGGGTCGACATCTCATAAATTATGAGCGGGAAATTTTGCTGGCGGCGGGTCTGCCGTATCTCTACGTCACCATGCGCGTTCAATATCCAGAAACGCCGCATGTTGGGTTCAGCAAGGGCAAGGCCGCGCGCTTGCAAAGAACGTGGGATAATCGCTGGCGCGAGGTGATGCCCTGCGAAATTCACCCCTCCCTGGTGGGCGATTTGCGGGTCTGGAAGCACAATTATTGCGACCACGTCAGCGCATATCGCCTGGATTACAGCCGATTTTCGCAAAATGTTGAACTGGATAGCGTCAATAATCACGTCACGCACGGCTGGGTGGCGGTTTCGGATGGCCGGCGCGGCCTGCTGGCGGCCCACACGGTGGACAGGTTGAGCGGCATGGCCTTTTGCCCGCTGCGCGTCCGCCGCGCGGGGGAAGGACTGCGGATTTCGATGAACCCGTTTGGCAGCTATTCGGGACGCCAGTATCGTTATGGCACAGCCGATACCGGGCTGGGTAATTTTCTGGCGGTTAGCATGTCGGCTTCTGACCACATTAACCCCTATGCGCCCTCTTACAATGGTCAGATTCAGGAATTCCGGCTTTTGCTCGCGCCCTACGCGGGTGATGCCCCGCCGGAAAACCTGCGTTACGACGCGGAAGCGTTTGCCTACCCGTATATTTTGCAGTCTGATGGTTTGCTGTTTGGCATGAGTCAAGCGGTGAGCCACTCAACTTAACTTTAAGGAGACCCGATGACCGCCCAAACTGTCTCTCCCTCTTTGCGCTGGTACGATTACCTGCCCATCAACATCAACTGGTTTGCGATTACCTTGCGTTCGCAGGTGCTGGCCGGGCTGATTGTGCCGCTGCTGGTGCAGGGTTTCGTCGGCGAAGCCCAAAAAGGTTCGTATTTTGGCACCATCCGTCTGTGGGGGCTGATGGTGGCGCTGCTGGCGCAAGCCCTGTTTGGCCTGCTGAGTGACCGCTTGCGCTTGAAGTGGGGTCGCCGCCGCCCGTTTATATTTGCTGGCGCGATATTGGAGTCTGTTGTCATCCTTGGCCTGGCCTGGATTGCCGGGCTGGAAGGCCTGACCGGTTACGCCATTCTGTTTACAGCCTACATTGCCTCGATGGTATTGGCGAACATGTCGCATGCCGCCACGCAGGGTATCATCCCTGATGTCGTGCCGCAGGAAAAGCGTGGAATTGCCTCTGGCCTGAAAATGCTGCTCGAAATCCCCCTGCCACTGGTGCTGGTGGGACTGGTCATTGCGCCGATGGTCAGCCGCGGCAATCTGCTTTTGGCTCTGATAGTGACGGCGGCTGCGATGTTGGCCTGCATGGGATTGACCATGTTCGTCCGCGAAAAACAGATTGAAACGTCTCCGCCGCCGCTTGATTGGAAGCCGTTCCTGAGCCTGGTACTGATGACCGGCATCTTTACCGCGATTGTGCTTGGATTGGGCGAAGTGGTCAAGTTCTCAATTGCCGCCCTGCCCGAAGCCTCGCACCTGGTCTTTGGCGCAATGGGCGTGACGGCTATGCTGGTTGCAGTGGTGGTGGGCATCTTTGCCGCGCTTTCAGTGCATCTTGACCAGACAGTGCGCCAAAGCCGGGCTTTCATCTGGTTCATCATCTCGCGCCTGGCCGCGCTGGTGGCAATTAACAACATTTCCTCGTTTCTGTTGTATTTCTTTCAGGAAAAATTCGATATGCCTGCCAAACAGGCGGTTTCGCTTGCCGGGCAGTTGCCAATGGTGCTGGGCGGGTTTGTCATTCTGTTTGGGCTGGTGGCAGGCTGGCTTTCAGACCGCTTCGACCGCCGACTCTTGACTGCGTTAGGTGGTTTAATTGGCGCGGTGGGCGTGGCGGTCATGATTTTCGGGCCGAATATCCCAATGATGTACGTTGCGGCGGCCATCATTGGGTTGGCTTATTCCCTGTTCAACGTGGCCTCCTGGGCCTTGGGGACTGACATCATCCCGAAGGAACGCGCCGGGGAATTCCTGGGCCTGCAAAACCTGGCTGGGGCCGGGGCGGGCGCGATTGGCGCATACATCGGCGGGCGGGTGGCCGACCAGTCGGGCTATGTGCTGATGATGGGCATGTTTGGCGTCATGTTCCTGCTGGCGGCTGGCTCGGCGCTGTTTATTAAGCCGGAAAAATAAGGGTTGTTTCATAACGGCGCGCGCCCGCTGTTTTCAGCGGGCGCGGCCAGACCAACTCAGAGGGAGGAGAGAGTTTTACACGGGCGGCAGGAGGAGGGCCGCCCGGTTTTGACTTAGAGTGGTTCGTGATTGGGGTTCGTGCCGCACCAGATGCAGGTGGGCTTATCGAACAGGTTGCATTCTTTGGCGTTGGAGCAGCGACGGGCGGTGACGCGCGGTGGGTCGGGCAGGAAATCGATTGGATACACCACTTCCGTTTCAAAGGCTACTTCGTGGCCCACATGGTCACAATAGCGGATTTTGGTTACTTCCCATTTTTTTTCAGCCATGCGACACCTCCAAAGGTTGATGTTATTTTAGGACAGGTGGGTCCGTTTTGCCAGTGACAGGCGTCACGCGCCCGGCTGACAAAGGGCATATATTGGATGACAAGTGTCCTATTTCTTTTCCAGTCGGTAGATGGTTCCCGTCGAATAATTGGCTGCGTATAATTCTCCGTCGTCGTCTATGCCAAAGGTGGAGATGTTAAAGCCGGTTTGGAACAGAAGCGTGGCGGAGGTCAGGGGGTCAGGAACGGTGTCTGTTTTGGAGGGAAGTCCCCAGATGTTTCCGGAACAGTAATCGCCATAGAAGTAGATGCCTTGCCATTCGGGCAGGGCCTGACCGGTGTAGACGTATCCGCCGGTGATGGAGCAGCCCCCGGAGCGGGTATATTCGGCGACAGGGGCGGTAAATTCTGGGCGGTTATTTCCTTCAAAGGGCAGGCTGCCTTCCATTTCGTTCCAGCCGAAGTTGAAGCCGCCGGGTGCGCCGCCAGGGACGCGGTTGATTTCCTCGCGGCTGCTCTGGCCCACGTCGCCAATCCAGAGGTAGCCGTTCAACGGGTCGAAGGAGATGCGCCAGGGGTTGCGCAGGCCCGCTGCCCAAATTTCCGGGTACACCTCGCCGCTGCCTGCATAGGGGTTGTCGGGCGGGATGGCATAAGGGTCGCCGTGGTCAACATCAATGCGCAGGATTTTGCCAAGCAAAGAATTGCCCGATTGGGCGTTGTCGAAGGGGTCGCCTTGCGAGCCGCCATCGCCGAGCGCGATGTAAAGATAGCCATCTGGCCCGAACTTGACTGCGCCGCCATTGTGGTTGGCGTAGGGCTGTTTGACCGCCAGGATTCGTTTTTCACTGCGCGGGTCGGCGGCATCTCCGCTGGCTGTAAAACGAGCGATGCGCGTGTCTCCGTTGCGGTCGGTGTAATTAACATAGAGATAGCCGTTTTCGTAAAAGCGCGGGTGGAAGGCCAGCCCGAGCAATCCCTGCTCGGACGAACTGCTGCCAACCCGGTCTGTGATATCGAGGAAGGGCGTGGGCTGAATCTGGTCGTTCAGAATGATGCGAATGCGCCCAGGCTTTTCCAGCACGAACAGACGGTTGGAACCGTCCGCGGCGCCGGTGATGTCGGTGGGTTGGGTCAATCCCTCGGCAATGGGAGCCCAGGTGTACTCAGCCGGGTTGGGGAGTTGGATTTGGACCGGTTCCAGGGTTGGGGGCGGGAGGGTCGGGGACTCGCCTTGCGCTTCGGTGGCAGGAAGCGGGGTCGGCGGGGGAGGGGTTAAGGTGGGGGACATGCTGGTTGGCGGCGCCAGAGTGACGCCGGGCGTGGGGGCGGAGCAACCTTCCAGGACGAAGGTCAATAGGATGATACCGGTAAAAAGTCTGTGCAAGGTCATTCTATCTCCTAATTTATTTAATATCGGTGGCTTCTCCATCGATAATTTCGCTGGTGTCATCGGACGTTTTTGTCTCGTTGACGGGGTCCTGCATGTTGTTGAGCAGAGTTTTAAGATGTTCGCGCACGACATTGGGCGGGCACATTTCGATGAAAAGATACAGGCCCATCCAAACGATGGCAATGTCATCGGCGGTGCCGATGATGGGCGCAACGGCGGCGGGGATAAAATCGACTGGCGAAATCAGGTAGGCCAGCGCGCCGACGGGTAGTAGTTTGAGCAGGAAGTTGACGCGGCCATCGGCCATCAGGCGCAGGATGAGCCTGGAGCGCAGGGCAAAATCACGAAAGAGATTGCCCTGCGAGGGGATGATGTTTCCGGCAGTTTTTTTGTCCATATCTCCTCCAAATCCTCTGGTTGAATTTTAGCCTGACAAGTTAAGGGCTGCGTGAGATATACGCAGGCGGTTTGTTTTTGTTTTGATGTGATTGTAAACCAAAAGCGATATGATAGAATAGCGCGCATGTCCCCTTTTTATACCCGTACTGGCGATGAAGGCACCACCGGTCTGCTTGGCGAGGGCCGCGTGCCGAAGTTCGACTTGCGAATTGAAGCCCTGGGCGCGCTGGATGAAGCCACTGCGGCCCTCGGTTTGGCGCGAGCGACGGTCACTGCGCCCCAGATTGGGCCGCTCCTGCTGGATGTGCAGCGCGACCTGTATCACCTGATGGCGGAGGTGGGCGCGACGCCTGAAAACGCGGCGCAATTTCGCAAAATTGACGAGAAGCGGGTTCAATGGCTTGAAGAACAGACCGATGCCATCGAGCGCCTCGTTGAAGTGCCGCGTGAGTTTATCCTTCCTGGTGAAACGCAGTCAAGCGCGGCGCTCTCGCTGGCGCGCACGGTGGTGCGGCGCGCTGAGCGGCGGGTGGTGGAATTGTTCCATGCCCAAGGGTTGGATAATCTCGCGCTGATTGCTTACCTGAACCGGCTTTCTTCGTTGTGTTTTGTTTTGGAATTGCTTGAAAATCAATCGAAAGGACAGGCCACCAGACTGGCGAAAGAACCATGATCGGAACCATTATCAACGTCATTGCTATTTTGGCTGGGGGCATTGCCGGGCTGTTGTTCGGGGCGCGTCTTTCGGGAAGGCTCAAAGAAACGGTGATTGCGGGCATGGGCTTGTTCACGACTGCCGTCGGGTTGCAGATGTTCCTGAAGACCGAAAACCCGCTGATGGTGCTGGGCGCGCTCATCGTGGGCGCAATTCTTGGTGAGTGGTGGGGCATCGAAAACGGCTTACAACGCCTGGGCGCGTGGCTTGAAAAACGTTTCTCGGGTGGCAGCGAGGGCGAATCCAGCCGCTTTGTACGCGGATTCATGACCGCTTCGCTGCTTTATCTGATTGGGCCGATGGCGATTCTCGGCGCGATTAGTGACGGGCTGACTGGCGACTATAGCACGCTGGCGATTAAGTCCGTCTTGGACGGATTTGCCTCGATTGCGTTTGCTTCCAGCCTGGGCGTGGGTGTCCTGTTTTCGGCAATCCCCACGTTGATTTACCAGGGCGGCATCAGCCTGCTGGCGGCGCAGTTGAACGCCATTGTCACGCCACCGATGATGGGTGAACTGACTGCTACCGGCGGCGTGCTGCTGATGGGCGTGGGCGTGAGCAATCTGCTGGAATTGAAGAAAATTCGCGTCGGGAACTTCTTGCCCGCGCTGGCAATTGCGCCATTGATTGTGTATGGGGTGAGCCTGGTGGTGAAGTAATGAAAGCGCTCTGGCTGGAAGAAAAACAACTTCATCTGCGCGAGGACATTCCCCTGCCTGCCAAACCCGGCGAAGCGTTGGTAAAGGTGCGCCTGGCGGGGGTGTGTGGTACCGACCTGGAGATGGTCAAAGGCTATTATCCGTTCACCGGCATCCTGGGGCATGAATTTGTGGGAGAGGTGGTTGGTTTACCAGAAGGATTCCAAAATCAGCAGGTTTTGGAATCTCGTTGGCTTGGGAAGCGGGTGGTAGGTGAGATTAATGTGGTTTGCGGCACCTGCGAACAATGCCGGGGCGGCAGGCCGACTCACTGCGAGAATCGCACGGTATTGGGCATTCTCAACCGCGATGGGGTGTTTGCTGAATACATCAACCTGCCGTTGGAAAACCTGCATCTCGTCCCCGATTCGGTTTCGGACGAGGCGGCGGTATTCGTGGAGCCGCTGGCGGCCGCGCTGGAAATTCAGCAGCAGGTACAGATTAAGCCGACAGACAGAATCCTGCTGGTGGGCGCAGGGCGATTGGGGCAATTGATTGCCCAAACGCTGGCGCTAACCGGGGCCGACCTGCGGGTGGTGGCGCGGCATCCACTCCAGCAAGGCTTGTTGCGTCAGCGTGGTATTCGGGTCATCGAAGAGGCCAACGTGCAAGCCTGGCGGTATGATGTGGTGGTAGAAGCGACTGGTTCGACGGCGGGGTTTGACCTGGCGCGCAAGGCCATCCGCCCGCGTGGGACGTTCGTGCTTAAAAGCACCTACAAAGGCGATATCACGCTCAATCTCTCGCCGGTGGTGGTGGATGAAATTACCATTGTCGGTTCACGGTGCGGGCCATTTGCGCCGGCGTTACGCCTGCTGGAGAAAAAAGAAGTTGACCCGACCGTGCTGATTGCCGCGGAGTTCGGGTTGGCAGATGGCCTTCGAGCGTTTGAGGAGGCAGATAAGCGGGGAATGTTGAAGGTGGTGATGCGGTGTAGCGGGTAATTCAGGGAAAATTCTGCGCGCTTATTTTGGAATGTGGACAATAAATGCGGTGCCTTCGCCGACTTTGCTGCGGACTTCGATGCGCCCGCCGTGTCCCTGAACAATTTGCTTGCAAATGGAAAGCCCCAGGCCGGTGCCGGTGGCTTTGGTTTCCAGGCCTTTGACGCGGTAAAACTTTTGGAACAGGTTGGGAATGGCTTCTTCAGGAATGCCATAACCGGTATCTGAAATGGAGAAGTGCCAGGATTTTTCATCTACTCCTGCGCCGATGATGACTTTTCCGCCGGGCCGGTTATATTTGATGGCGTTGCTGACCAGGTTCATGATGACCTGTTTGAGCTTGTCTCGGTCGCCAGTGACGATGGGCATGTCAGAGGGGATTTTGATATCGATGCTAATGCGGCTTTCTTCGGCTTTGGAAATCAGCACGCCTTTACATTCTTCGCAGACCGGTTGGAAGGGGAAGCTGGATTTGTTGAATTGGACTCGGCCCGATTCGAGCCTGGCCAGGTCTAAAAAGGACGATGCCAGCGCGTTGAGGCGGATAGTTTCCTGGTGGATATTGGTGATGATTTGTTCGGCCTGTTCGCGGGAGATTTCGGGACGGAGCAACAGGTAGGTGGCCGTGCTGAGCGAGGCAAGCGGAGTGCGCAGTTCATGGACAAATTCGGCGATGAGGTCTGATTGTTGGAACAGGCGGGTGTTTTCGATGGCGATGGCGGCTTGCGCGCCGAGAACGGTCAGCATGTCTTCATCGGTGTCACTAAAATCGCCATCGGTTTTGTTTAGCACTTCGAGCACGCCGACGACTTTTTCTTTGGTAATGAGCGGCACGCCCATGAGCGATTTAGTGGCAAAACTGAGGGTTTGGGCGACGTTTTTGAAGTAACGTGTGTCTTTTTTTACATCGCTGATTCGCACAGGTTCGCGGTGGGTCACAATCCATCCGGCGATGCTGTCCATGGGGATGACCATGCCGCGCATCATTCGGTCGGGGTTGGTGGCAACCTGGAAGTATAGTTCGCGAGCGGTATCGTCGTAGAGCAGGATGGAGGCGGCTTCGGCATCGGTAATGTCGCGCGCAGCGTGAATGATGCGGTTGAGAAGCGGGTCGAGTTCGAGGGTGGAGGCCAGGTCGCGTGAAATTTCAATTAGCCGTTTGTAGCGTTCGAGTCGTTTGGGGTAATTCTCAAGCATTTTGCACCCGTTCTGAAATGGCAGGCAAAACGGCGGCTACGTCTTCGCGAAGGACGACATCGGCGCGCACGTTCAGGTAAGTCATGTTGTTATTAATGATAATCAAATGCGCGCCCCGGTCAATGGCTTGCATGGGCAACCCTGCAACAGGCAGCACTTCGAGGGAGGAGCCGGCCACAATCATCAGGTCGCAGGCGCGGGTTTCGCGCTGGGCTTCGAACCAGGATTTTTGAGGCAGTTGTTCGCCAAACAGGATAACATCTGGTTTCAAAATGGCGCCGCAGTGTGGGCAGTGTGGGATTTGGCCATTTTGGATAAAGGCGGGCAGGTAATTTTCATATCCTTGCTGGCGGTAGCATTGCGTGCAAGAGAGTGTACGCAAGGTTCCGTGCATTTCAATCACTCTGCGGGAGCCAGCTTTTTGGTGAAGCATGTCGATATTCTGGGTGATGACGGCCTGGATACGGCCCTTTTGCTCCAGATGGGCAATGGCATAATGGGCCGGGTTGGGGAGGGCATTGAAAATTTGACTGGCCAGGGGCTGGAACCATTGGAAGAATTGGGTGGGTCTGGTACGAAATGTTGTCATCGAAGCGACTTCAAGCGGTTCATCACGAGACCACAGGCCGCTGCCCTCGGAGCGGAAATCAGGGATGCCAGATGGCGTGGAAAGGCCCGCCCCGGTAAGGACAACGGCATGGCGGGCCTTGCTGAGCAGTTCGGCGGCGTAGTAGATGGACTCCAGGGTTTGGCTGGAAAAAGTTTGCATTATGATGAAGCAGGGCGCGGGGCGCGGGTTTCAATTTTCATTGCCAGGTTAGTATATTGTTGGTTGGTGAGGCTTTCCTTTTGGACCAGGTAGGCCATGGTTTGCATACGGACCGCCTGAAGCAGTAGTTCTGGGGCGGGCGTAAAAGTGGCATCAATTGTGTACTTCAATCGGTCTTGTACTTGTGGCACTGAAAGTTGGGCTTCGGAGCGCAGGCGATAATTTACGGCAACATGGATACGGGTTTTGTCGATTCCCAGCGCAACCAGGTCGTCAATTAAGGCGCGGGATTGTTGCAGGGAATGGTCAAACGGTTCCACAATAATGAGCAATTCACTGAATGCGCCGATGAGTTTTTGTGATAATGGCCCCAGGCCGCTGCCTAAGTCGACGATGACGTATTTGGACAGGTAACGCAACCGATTGAGCAGGACTTCAAAATACTCAACTTTGGATTGCAGAATGCCATCTTTGGGTTGAGGAGAGGCTACCAGGATATCGAGACCGGAAGGGTGGATAATTAAGCGTTGTTTGACTTCGCTGCGGGTAATCTGCGTGGGTTGGGGCAGGGTCAGCAGCTCCACCAGCCCTGTTGTTTTATTCAGGCTCAAATCGTAGGCCAGGGTGCCCTGCCCAGGGCGAAACTCTGCCAGGATAACGGGCAGGTTCAGCGTTTTGTGAATGGCCACGGCCAGGTTAGATGAGACTGAAGTAACACCCAGCCCGCCTCGCGCTGCCAGTACGCCAATGAGGTAGGCAGGTGACTCTGTGGGAGAAGTGGGCGGATTGACCTTGACCTTGGAAGAGCGCGCCAGCAGGGCTTTGACGTGTGCCTGCAATTCGGACGGGTGAGTGGGCTTGGTCAGGTAATCGTCGGCGCCGGCCTCAAAGCCGGTGACTTTATCATCGAGCTGGCTTTTGGCAGTGAACATCAGGATGGGAATGTTGACTGTCAAGCCATTGGCGCGCAGCTGTCGTGCTACTTCATAGCCGTCCATGCCCGGCATCATCACATCCAGCAAAATGAGGTCAGGAGGGCTTTCAAAGGCCATTTGCAGGCCTTGCGCGCCTGAACTGGCTGCCATAATGCTGTAGCCTTGTTTTTGCAACATGAGACCAACCAGGCGCAACGTGTCCAGGTCATCATCGATGATGAGAATCTTTTCGGCCATTTTGTCTCCACGCAAGTAATCTATATCAGTTTAGCATTAAGAGAATATTCAATCAAGCAATTGGGGAATTGCCGCGATGAACTTGCAATCAAACTCAGCCTTGATTTTATCCTCATAGTCAATAAAATGTAGGTATCGTTTTTTTAACCAGGAGGAGAAAATGGCATTTCTGGCAGCCTTGTTTTTTGGTTTTGTTCCCATGTTTTTGTTTGCTTATATTTTATACTGGCTCGACCACTACGAGAAAGAACCTTTGCCCTTGTTGGTTGGGGTGTTTGCCTGGGGAGCAGTAGTTGCAGCAGGCGGCTCGTATGTGATGAACACGTTGTTTGGGGTGAGTGTGTTCACTCTGACTGGTTCAGAAGAATTAAGCAGCCTGACGACTGGTTCGATTAGCGCGCCACTTTTTGAGGAAACGTTCAAAGGACTTGCTGTGCTGGGCGTGTTTCTGGTATTTCGGCGCGAGTTTGACTCTATTTTGGATGGAATTGTCTATGCCGGGATTGCTGCGTTGGGGTTTGCGGCAACCGAGAATGTGCTTTATATCTGGCGCGGCTATGCCGATGGTGGCTGGGGCGGGCTGTTAGCCCTGGTCGGAATCCGGGTTATTTTGGTCGGCTGGCAGCACCCGGTGTATACGTCGTTTATTGGAATGGGTTTAGCCATTGCGCGGGGTCAACGGCTGGCGTTTTTCAAAATTTTAGCGGCGTTGGGCGGCTGGTTCCTGGCAATGTTTACTCATTCTGTGCATAATGGATTGGCGCATTTTACATCACTTGATAATTTGACCTGTTTCATCGGTCTGTTTTTGGATTGGCTGGGGGTGTTCTTTATGTTTGCGATGATTATTTGGGCAGGGTGGATAGAACAGCGCAATATTATGCGCTACCTTAAAGAGGAAGTGCAGATGGGGCTGATTGACGCGCGACATTACAGCACGGCCATCTCGGCCTGGCGGCAGGGTTTGGCCCGCATGTCCTCCCTGTTTCGCGGGAACTATCGCGCCACCAGCCGTTTTTATCAGGTGATGGGTGAACTGGCGCATAAGAAGCATCAACTCGCCAAATTGGGTGAAGAAGGCGGTAATAGTGCTATCATCCAGCGATACCGTGATGAATTGACGCGGCTTTTGCCACACGCGCAGCCGTAACGGAAGATATTCTCTTGCGTCACATTATGGTAAAATGGCCTGCACGCCCCTGTAGCTCAGTGGATAGAGCGTTGGCCTCCGGAGCCAAAGAGCGCAGTTCGAGTCTGCGCAGGGGTACTCTCGTTCTTGGTCACTTTCCGTGAAACTTCCTGGGGGTGTCCGGGCAACCAGCAAAAAACCCGCCATCATGGCGGGTTTTATAGTTTGAGTTTGACGGCGCTGCCCATGCGCACGGTTTTGCTTTCGCCTTGTGAGCGAATGGGGAGAATGACGTGGAAATCACTACCAGGGCACTTTTCATCATCATAACCAGGGCTGACCACCCAAATTTTTCCGCCGTGCGCTTCAACAATTCCGCGTGAGAGTGCCAGCCCTAAACCGACCCCAGAGCCTTTAAACTTAGTCTTGCCGGTCGAGTGTCGGTTGAGCAATTCACCGGGCTGATAGAATTTGGTAAAGATGACTTCCTGGTAGCTCTTATCCACTCCTACGCCAGTATCTGATACCACAATCTCCACGCCGCCTTCGGGCAAGTCGCGGTTGTTGGGCGGGACATGCCGCCCGATGATGGTGATTTTTCCTTTGTTGGGAGTGAATTTGATGGCGTTGATGATGAGGTGGTAAAACAACTTGCGCATCGTATTGGGGTCGGCTTTGATGGATGGCAGTTGTGGCAGGTCGAGGCTGAGTTCCTGTTCGCGCTCATTGGCGAATTTGGAGAGTTCCTGACATACCGAACGCACCAGTTCGGTCACGAAGACATCTTGACGTTGTAGTTCAATGGCGCGCGAATCCATCTGTGCCACGTCAAACATCGAATCCATAATCTCGTGCAGGCGCAGCGTGCCTTTGTGAATTCCTTTCACAAAAGGCAAGATATCCTCCCCCAATGCGGGATTTTCCAACAGCATTTCGGTGTAGCCCTTGATGGATGTGAGCGGCGTGCGCAATTCGTGAGAGGCGATGCTAATGAAATTCGACTTGGTCATTTCCAGTTTGGCCAGGTCGTGGTTGGCTTTGTCGAGGCGGGCATACGCTTCACGCAATTGGGCGGCTAATTTTTTCTGGTTATCGAACAGGCGGGCGTTTTCTAGCGCTACGCCGGTCTGGCTGGCAATGGCGGCGAGCAGATTCAAATCTTCAGTGGTGTAACGGCGCGCCAGTTTGGGCCCCAAAGCCAGCAGACCAATCCACTCTCCTTTGGAAGTAATAGGAACGTAAACAGCCAGTTCCAGTTTGCTGAACCATTTTCGTTCGTCGAGAGGGGCATCAAGAAATTCGGGGGAAAAATCGAGGTCATATTGGAGCAACGGTTTATGTTCTTCGCGCAGAAAGCGCGCAATGGCGCTGTCTTCTGTCAGGGTTGTGGTATTGAGTCGCTTTAATCTCCCTGTGGGCGTTGCCAGCGCGCTTTTGTGGGCATCTGTCGAATCGTCGGCAAAGGGCGCATCTTTCTCTCCAACCTCGCGCAGGCGAAAGACATGCTTCCCATCTTCGCTAATTTCCTGGTCGACCAGGAATAATACCCCTTTTTCGATGTCCAACGATTCTTTGATGAGACGGATTGCCACCTCGGCCAGTTTGTTCAACTCCAGAATGTTGCTAATGGATAAAGCGTACTGGCGCAGGGTTTGCGAGGGGTCATAGCTTTCAATTCGGAATAGATGATTAACGATGCCGCGAATCAGCCCAAAAATGGGCGCAAAGAGCAGAGAGATGACAGCCGCCACACCTGCGCCGGTAAAAATGGTCTCATAGCCGGGGGTATTTCGCAAGACTAAATCGGCCAGCCAAAAAAGGCCAAGATACAAGCCCACAATCAGTAGCGTAGACAGGATGTAGATGAGCAACTGGCGGGTAAAATCCTGAATATCGGGCAGGTGATGCGTCAGTGTGGCATAGGCCATCATCATCAGCGCAAAAACCCGCAAATATCCGCCTTCAATGCTGCTTAACTGGTAAAACAGCACAATTTCATTGCTGACTGCCAGTATCAGCACCGGCGTCCAGAAAAAGATGCGGCTGCGCAGAGCAGGCTGGGATGCACGTCGAGTGGCATACGCCAGGTAAATGATGGCAGCCAGCGAGAAAGCCAGCCAGGTAAAAAAGATGAGGGTGTAGTTCTGATAGACTAAGACTGCCGCTGAAAGAAGCAGGCCACCCAAGAGCCATACGAAATTGGCCGTCGAGATGGGGGATGGCTGGATTTTTTTGTCGGAAATGGTCGCATCGGCAGATGGTTTATCAACCTGCGGGTTCTCAACGTTCTTGTTGGCCCTGGGCTCGTTTTTGGGCGTTTGGGGGGCCAATGGGGGCAGGGAGGCGCGCAAGGCCATGAACAGGAACAGCGCCAGCAGTACAGCCCCCGACTGGTCGAAGCGCAGGCGGTTAACGAAATCCATCCATGGCAGCCAGTTTCGGATTCCTGAAACGAGCAGGACATGCAGCGTCAAACCCAGCAGGGCATATCCCGCCAGCCAAAACGCTGGCGTGGTCCAACCTTTTTGCCGCCGCAGGGCCAGGACCAGGATAAGCAGATAAACCAGTCCAAGAACGGCATCCAAAATCAGGAGAATCAAATCGCGATAGCTTGCGCCCATTGAGTTAAGTATACTCGAAATCACTCATCCAGAATTCCCCCATTCGGCTATAGTATGGGGTATAGTTAACGAGAACGGATACCTCACCAGGAGCCTGCCATGAAATCTTGTCTGCCCTTTGAATTCCACGTCTCCCGAAAAGCGCGAGATACCTATCGCTTCGATGCCTCGCTGTTTTCGACTGATGGACGGGTCGTTCTGGCGGATTTTGCCGCCGCGCGCCGTTTTGCCGAACAAATGGCTGTGGTGCGGGGCGCGCCCGTTCCGGCCAGCCAGGTTTATGCCATGGGGTTGATTGACGAAATTCTGCACATTCTCATTCGACAGTATGAATTACAAAATCCCGGCGTGTTGAATCGCGCTTTTGATTGGATGCGCGCGCGGATGGGCGGGGAATCTTTTGAGAAGGCCCAACTGCGGTTTGTGGAAGAATTTCCTCCGGTCGCGGTGTACCAGAATCGGATTGAAGGAACGGATTATTTAAACGGAGAAACGGATGGGCGGCCTCACAGGCAAATCACCCTTGAAGAGATGCTCATCCTGCACATCACCAATCTGAATCCTGCCGTTTCTCCGTACAAGGAATTGTTTGACGAGGAGCCGCTTAAGCGTGGCACGGCTTACGAGGCGCTGGTGAGCGGGCTGGCAGACTTTTTTAACGGCGAGCCAGGCTTCGGTGGGCGCAGTTCCGGCGGTGAAACGCTGATTCACGCCTTGCGCGCCCCGGCGCTGGCCTCGCCATATTCATTAGAAGGACAACTCCAGTTTCTATTGCAAAAATGGGGTGTTTTGCTGGGTGATGCCTTTGTGCAGCGGATTTTGCGCGCCGTGGATTTTGTCAAAGAAGATGCGATTCGCGGTAATTTTGCGGGCGGTTTTGCTGGCAAGGCACCAGTCATCACTTTTGGCGGCGCATATGCCGAATATGAGCGCTTCAGTCCCGATAAGGATTGGATGCCGCGCTGCATTTTGCTGGCGAAAAACACTTACGTCTGGCTGGAGCAGTTAAGCCGCCAATATCAGCGCCATATTCATACCCTCGATGCCATCCCCGATGAAGAACTGGATACGATGGCGGCGCGCGGCATCACCGGCCTGTGGCTGATTGGCCTGTGGGAGCGCAGCCGCGCCAGCCAGCGCATTAAGCAGCGCATGGGCGACCACGATGCGGTGGCTTCGGCCTATTCGCTCTATTCCTATGACATCGCCGCTGACCTGGGCGGCTGGGGCGCGCTTGAAAATCTACGCTGGCGCGCCTGGCAGCGCGGCATTCGGCTCTCGGCGGATATGGTCCCCAATCACATGGGAATTGATTCGCAATGGGTGATTGAACATCCCGACTGGTTCCTGTCGCTGCCCTACCCGCCGTATCCTGGCTATAGTTTTAACAGCGAAGATTTATCCGATAATGAGCGCGTGGCCATCATTCTGGAAGACCATTACTACTCCCGCTCCGACGCAGCGGTGGTCTTTAAGCGGATTGACAAGTGGACGGGCGATGTGCGCTATATCTATCATGGCAACGACGGCACTTCGATGCCCTGGAATGATACTGCGCAGCTGAACTATCTCAAAGCCGAAGTGCGCGAGGCGGTCATTCAGACTATTTTGCATGTGGCACGCAACTTCCCGATTATTCGCTTTGATGCGGCCATGACGCTTGCCAAGAAGCACATTCAGCGTTTGTGGTTCCCGGAGCCAGGTTCGGGCGGGGCCATCCCCTCGCGCGCCGAACACGGCCTGACCCGCGCCGAATTCGATGCGCTCATCCCCGAAGAATTCTGGCGCGAGGTGGTGGACCGGGTGGCTGCCGAAGCGCCCGATACCCTGCTGTTGGCCGAAGCCTTCTGGCTGATGGAGGGCTACTTCGTGCGGACGCTGGGGATGCACCGCGTTTACAACTCCGCTTTCATGCACATGATGCGTGATGAAGACAACGCCAAATACCGCGCGGTGATGAAAAACACGCTGGAGTTCGACCCACAAATCATGAAGCGTTACGTTAACTTCATGAATAACCCGGATGAAAAGACTGCCATTGAACAATTTGGCGATGGTGACAAATATTTTGGCGTAGCGACGATGATGGCGACCCTGCCTGGCCTGCCGATGTTCGGGCATGGACAGTTCGAGGGCTACCGCGAGAAATATGGCATGGAATTTCGCCGCCCGAAGTGGGAGGAATGGCCCAACGAAGGCCTCATTCATGGCCACGAGTGGAAGATTTTCCCGCTCCTGCACAAGCGTTATATCTTTGCTGAAGTGGACAACTTCCTGCTCTACGATTTCTTCGTAGAGGGTGGGCATGTGAACGAGGATGTCTTTGCGCACAGCAACCGCTTCGGCCAGGAGCGCGGTATGGTGGTATATCACAACAAATACGCGCACACGGCGGGCTGGGTAAAGACTTCGGTTGGATTCATGGACAAATCCAGCGGCCGAATTGTTCAGCGGACGCTTGCCGAAGGGCTGGATTTGCCCAAAGAAGGCTATGCCATCTTCCGCGATTACACCACTCACCTGGAATACATCCGCTCCTGCGCCGAAATCTGGGAGAAGGGCCTGTTCTTTATCCTTCATGCTTACCAGTGCCACGCCTTTCTGGATTGGCACTTTGTGGGGGGGGAGCAGTGGCAAAAAATTTATGAGTCGTTGAATGGCGCAGGCGTGGAGTCCATGCAAGCAAAGTTCGATGAAATGTTCCCGCCTGTGAAGGAAGAAGTTGTGGAAGTGAAGAAAAAACGGGTAACGCGGAAAAAGGCGGCGGGCGAGAAAAAGGAAACAGTCAAGAAACCGCGAGTGAGTAAAAAAGCAAAGGGAACCGTAACGGCAACATGACCGTCTATATAAATAAAATGCTTTTCATCGTCAAACCCTACCTGCTTACCTTAATTCCGTTTACCCTGCTCGACGCCCTCTGGCTGGGGCTGTTTGCGCCGGCGTTTTACCGTTCTCAAATCGGGTTTCTCATGGCGGAGAGTCCCAACTGGGGCGCGGCAGTGCTGTTCTATCTGTTGTTCATCGCCGGGATGGTGGTATTTGTGACCGGGCCAGGAATCCGCGATGGTCAGACCACAAAGGCAGCCTTGCGTGGGGCGTTCTTTGGGCTGGTGACGTATGCTACCTACGACCTGACCAATCTGGCAACCCTGGCGGGCTGGCCGCTTCTGATGACGGTGGTGGATATGGCCTGGGGAACTTTTCTGGGCGGCCTTACGTCGGCCGCGGCAGTTTGGCTGGGAACAAGAACAGGATAAGCAGGGGATAAAATTCACTTGTCAGGACATGCTATAATTTGCCTGAATACTTAAGGTTGATGCGGAATTTCGTTCGCATATAAATTATTACTGATGAAAGGTGGCCACAATGCCCAAAACACTGAATTTCAAGACCCTGATTGGCCCGCTGGTGGCTTTGCTGATGGTGATGACCATGCTACTGGCGACTGCGACCCCGGTTTTTGCCGAGGATGACCCGCCCAAGCCCATTCCGGGCCTGGGAAAAGTTTCGAATGCCGACCTGACCAAAATGTATCAGAAGATACGCGCCTGGTATGACAGTCAAGCGATTGTCATCCGCGATTCGTATGAGTTGGCTGCGCAATTTCAGACCGTGATTGATTTCTACAAGAAGAAGGGCCGTGATGTGACCCGTCTGGAAACTGCGCTCACGGCTTTTTACGGCGATATTAACAAAGCCGAGGCGGCGCGCGTGTATACCAATAGCTTTTTTAGCCGCAATGCTGGTTTTAACGGTTTCTATGTCGTTCTTGACCGTCAACTGGCTGCGCAAACCATTTTGGAAGCACGGACCAACCTGAAGGGAACGCATCTCGACTTGCTGAAGGCCATTAGTATTTTGAAGCAAGAATTTCATGCCTGGAAACGTTGGATGTTGGGACATGCTGAGTAAAATTATCAGGTGATGGGTGTTGCGAAACCTTGCTTTTCTCGCATTTTTCCTGACCGGGTGGCTTTGCCTGGCGGCCTGTGGTTCTGGTGGAAGCACTGACGATGCCAAATCTGCGGTGACTCTGCCTGCACCGCAAGTGCGGGTTGAACTGTTGCCGACTGCCACCCCGGCCCCGGAAACCTCAACCCCGCAGCCAGAAGCGTCTGAATCGCCAACTGCCGCTCCTCAAGTACAGGCCTGGCCGACTCTCGATGAAGAACAGTATCTTTTGAATCTCATTGATGGGATGATTGAGAAAATCGAGCGGCGGCTGAACAACACCGACACCGAAATCAAACCTTAAAATATCAAACCGCATCTTGACAGGTCTCCTGTTCAGCGTAGAATTGGGCGCAATGTCTACACAAATATGCGCCCCAAAAAAGACCTGTTATCCATCTGGCGTTGATTGCATTGCTGTTTTTGGTCGTAAAAAGAGTCGCGTTTTGCGGCTCTTTTTTTATGTCTGTTGCCTGGCAACAAGCAAGGTCATTCTTAAATTTTCAGGAGGAAACAATGTCTAAGAAAGTTGAAAGTCATCCTAAAGTGATGGGTTACCTGCCCAATGATGTCCCACCCATCGGGCAGATAGTCTTGCTGGGGTTCCAGCATGCACTGACCATGTTCCCGGCGACGGTGCTGGTAGCCCTGCTGGTCGGATTCCTTTCCAGCACCGTGTTGCTGGCCTCAGGCTTGGCGACTATCGTGGCACTGCTTGGTTCACGCTACGGAATTGGGAAGTTCATTCCGCTCTATTATGGTTCTTCGTTTAGTTACATTGCGGCCATTCTGGCTGTGACCAATGCTTCGTTTGGACAGCCGGTGAGTGACGAGCTGATTAGCGTGGCTCAGGCTGGTATCGTCGTGACAGGCGCTATTAATGTTTTGGTGGGCTTGCTCATCCGCTTTGCAGGCGGCAAGCAGATGCTCGACCGTGTCTTGCCTCCCATTGTGACTGGTTCGGTGGCAGCGGTTATCGGTTTTGCGCTTGGCAAGGCTGCGCTTGATATGGCTTCTGGTGTGGCGGGTGGAATCGAAGGCGGCGACTTGAAGTGGTGGGGGGTAGCGCTTGTAACCCTGTTTTCTACCATCCTGTTTTCGGTTTATTTGCAGGGAAAAGGGTTCATTGGAATGTTGCCCATCCTGCTGGGCGCGATTGTCGGCTACATTGTGGCGGCTTTGCTGGGAATGGTGAACTACGATGCTATCACTGGCGCGCAACTTATTACGGCCCCGCATATTACCTTTCCCAGTTTTACATCTGCGCTGAGCGCGACGGCTATCATCAGTATTTCCGTGATGGCAATCGCAACTATTCCCGAAAGCACAGCGCACCTGTATCAGATTAGCCTGTATGTGGACCACCTGGCCGAGGAACTCAAAAAACCAAAATATGGCCTGAACCAGTTTGTAGGGCTGAATCTTATCCTGGATGGAATTGGCGATATGATAAACGGTTTGCTGGGCGGCGCGGCTGGCACCAACTATGGTGAAAATAATTCGCTGATGGTTATCACGCGCAACTACAGCGGCGTTTCGCTCATCGCGGCAGGAATGATTGCTATCCTGATGTCATTCAGCGGCCATCTTGCGGGCGTGGTTCAATCGGTGCCGACGGCGGTCAGCGGGGGGTTGGCTATCTACCTGTTTGGGGTTATCGGAATGCAGGGGATTGCGCTGCTAATTTCGGAGAAGGTGGACTTGTTTGACCCGAAAAACCTGGCGATTGGCGCGGTTGTGATGGTGATTGGGATTGGCGGCCATATTGGTTTTCCTGGCGGATTTTTGCCCCTGCCCTGGCTGCAAAATGTCTTCCCCTATGGTTGGCCGGCCATTGCAACCGGCGCGGTGGCAGGCATTCTGCTTAATTTGATATTCCAGGCGTTCAAGCCGAATGGCCGATAGAGAAATGATGTCCCGGAGGGTGCAAGCCTTTCGGGACGTTTTGTCATTATAATTAGGGGGTATTTCACACGAATAGGATAATTTTATGAAAAAATACTGGCCTACCCTGCGGGATTTTTCCCTGATTCTGTTTGGTACGCTCACTCAGGCGGTTGCCCTGCGCATTTTTTTTGTTCCTGCCAACCTCGCTTCGGGCGGTGTGAGCGGCGTTTCGCAACTTATCAATCATTTTACTGGCTGGCCGATTGGCATGATGGTATTTATCGGTAACATTCCGCTCTTCATGCTTGGATGGCGCTTTTTGGGTGGACGTAGTTTTATGTTGCGCACGGCTTTCGCCATTGCAACCTATTCCTTTTTTGCTGATGCTCTCTTGTGGCTGCCATTCTTCCCTGTACATGGAATCACCGATGACATTGTGTTAAATTCTCTTTATGGAGCGGTGGTGGCCGGGTTTGGATATGGCCTGGTGTACCGGGGACGAGGCACCAGTGGAGGCAGCGACATTCTCGCTCGCATTCTCAATCACTATCGCGGCGTCTCAATGACGCAGAGCTATCTTATGACTGATACGCTCGTCATCGTTGGGGCGGGATTTATCTTTGGCTGGAAAGAAGCACTCTACGCGGTTATCACGCTCTATGTGAGCGGTCTGGTCGTCGATACTACGATGGAGGGCGGTGGAACGGTGCGCACGGCATTGATTATCACCTCTCAGGCAGATTTGGTCGCTGCCAAAATCTTGAAAGAGATGGAACGTGGCGTAACTCGCCTGAACGCAACGGGCGCTTACACTGGCGAACAACGCACGGTGCTTTATTGCGTCATTTCGCGCTCGGAGGTGCAATTGCTCAAAGACATCGTTAATGATGCAGATGACCGTGCTTTTATGGTGGTTGGCGCGGCGCACGAGGCGTTGGGCGAGGGTTTTCAGCCGTTTCGGAAACAGTGATGCGGACGACCCAAAGATTGGCCATGGCTTCTATGGGGTAGTTTTTGCCACGCGTTTTTTGAGTTCGCCAAGGTCAATGCTCTGCAAATAGGCGGCGAAAATGGGACTGAAGACTTGCGGCACCTGGTGACCTTCGGCGGCGGTGAGAAGTTTTTTTATGCGCAGGATTTTGATGAATGGCGAGGCATCGGCCATGTTGCCCTGGGCAAATTCGACCATGCCGACTTGTTCCTCTGGTTCAAGACTTCCCAATAACTTGCGGCATTCTTCTTTAACGTTTTCATCTTTAGCCAACCAGCGTGGGTCGAACCGATAGGGAACGCCCTCAACGGTTTTGCGAAGGCTGGTAAACACAGCCAGGACGGTGCCGGGGTGCCCGCCACTGAGTTCGTAGATTTTGTCGCGCAGGGCTTCTGCCAGGGGGTATTCGTGCCGTTCTTCCAACTGTTTGAGCATGGCATGGACATCTTGCCGCGAGTACGGCCCGATGGCGATTTGGTTGCGGGAGAGTAATTCGTAGAATCCCTCGTGTTCGTTCAGTTGGGGGCGCAGGCTGGAAGGCAGGTTGCGTAGCAGCAGCGTATAGCATAGCCGGTTTTTATGCGCATCACGGATTCCGCGCAGGTGGGCGAATACTTTGGTGGGCAGGCGGCGGTAGGCTTCGTCAAATTCATCCAACAGGAAACAAATGGAAAGATCATTATCAGAAAAAAGCAGGTTTGAAATGGTGAGTTCCAGAAATCGCAAGACCTTGATGGGGTTTCCAGGCTGGTCAAGCACGGGCAGCAAAAACCGTTTCATAAAACTTTCAGAGAGTTTTGCCAGTTCCTCTTTGTCACTTTGTCCCACCGTTTGAATGATATTGAACAACATGAGTTCGTAGAACTCCCATTCGGAATAATCGCTCAAGCGGTTCATATCCAGACGGATGATGAGCGTATTGGCGGCTTTTTCTTTCAGATAATGTTCTTGCACATCGGTGCGCACCAGGTGGTCGAGCAGGCGCGTTTTACCCATGCTGCCCGCTCCAATCAGGTAGCAGGAATCGGCGCTCTTAATGCATCTGAAGAGGGGGCCTAATACTTCCTGCCGATATCCCACATCATGTTCCTTGCCGAATTCCTTCATTGTGCTGGTTTGCCGGGGGTCTTTGTTGTCCATGATTGCCTCACTGATAGATGAATTTTTGCCAATGGGAGGGCGGCCACGCTTCTTCCCAATGGTCGAGCCGATGACACAGGATGCTGGCCAGCATTAGGGCGCGCTGCTGGCATTGTTTGCGCTGGTGGCTGGTGGAAATGGTTGCGCGGAACAGGGTATTGAAGAGCAGTCCTAATAAATATTGGCGCGCGTCTGTGATTCCGGTACTTTCTCGGGCCAGGGAACGCAGGTGGGAAATGGTCAGCATGGCTTTTTTCATCTCCGTTTGCGTCTCCACCGATTCGGTCATTTCCATGCCTTTGATTTCAGTCTCTTCGCAGGCTGTAATGCATATTGAAAGGAAAGCCGCGAAATTTTCATTGGTGCAAGGGAGGCGGTTGATGATGTCTGATTCAAGTTCGATGAAATCTTGCAAAATGTGACCCTCGCGCGTGCGCTCGAAATCTATCACCCAAATATTGCCGCCCGAATCGACCAGGATGTTATCGCCGTGCAGGTCGCCGTGCGTAACAGCGATTTTGGTATGTTCAACGATACTCTGGTCGCGCTCTCCAATGATGTTGGCCTTGAACCACTCAATGGGGTCAGGCGCCTGGGTTTGTTCCCAGCGTTCTTGCCCCATCTCCAAATCGGGATGAAAGCCTGTAAATCGTCTGATGCGTTCCACCCAGTCTCTATCCCAAACCTGGCAATACAAATCGAACAGTGAGACTTGATGGACCTCAACGGGCTGTTTGTAGTATGGGCTCCAGGTGCTTTTGAAAAAATTCGTAAGGCTTTGCCTGATTTTTCCAATGCGCTGGTTGGCAAAAAAATTAGAGAAGTTCTGGTCAATTGTTCCAACGTAAGAAAGCTTCAATCCGCCAATGTCCCAAAGGATGGTTTCTTTCTCAAGAACCGGGACGTAGTTACCGTAAAGACGTCCCTTAATATAACTCTTAAAATTATGTAACTCGCGATTGACTTTGTGGACGCGCGCCAGCTTGACGATGACCGGTTGTCGGTCATCTTCGTAAACTTTTAAGATTACCGAACGCGGGCGCGGAACGGTCAGAAAGTCAGATGAAATGTGTATGGTGCCAATTTTTTCAATTTTTAATTGTTGCGCATCTGGAAATAAGTGCAATAAAGCGTCAGAAATCTGGTCATAATATTGCGCTGGAACTTGATTGCTCATCAGGGTGTTGGTGAGTTGCTCCAAAATTTGCGCGGGTTCGATGCGCAATCCTTTTTTGGTCGCGCAAATTTTTCGTGCTTCCCACTCAAGTTTTTCTTGAAGGGCTTTTGGTCCCTCCCCTTTGCCCACAAAACCCCTTGCCCCTTTTTCTTCTGCCTTGCGGGCATCGGCCAGGTTGGCCCTGGCGCTGACCATGATGCAGGAGGCTGGTTCCAGTTTGGAAATTAACTCCAGGCCGCTTTTGTCGTCGTCATCGAAGTCGTCAATGAGACGCATATCCATCAGGACGAGCTGGCAGCGGTGATTCCTGGCTTTGGCCTGAGCGTCTTCCAGCAGCGATTGACCGTCGCCCTCTGCCACAATGGCCTGATATCCCCAGTGTTTGAGCAACTCCTGATATGCGCGCCGCGTTCGCGGGTCATTATCCACAATTAAGATGCGCGGCATGGCATCTAATTCTTTGGGTATGCTGCCTGTCATCTCGCAAGGTTCTCCACAGTCTTTATGATTGGAACTTTGATTGAAAAGAGCGCGCCTTTGCCCGGTTCTGCAGGCCGCAACTGAATGGTCCCATCCATTTCCTCAATGACCTGCCGTGAAATCAACAGACCATAGCCGCCAGGTCGTCCTTTGGTGGTGATGCTGGTCTGCAACAGGAAGGGTCTAACCTTTTCTGGCACGCCGGGGCCAAAATCTTGCACCTGAATTTCAACCGTCTCAGAATCCAGGAGGCTAGTCTGGATGATGAGTTTCTTTTCTCTGCGGTTGCTCATGGCGCGCGCGGCATTGCGGATGAGATGGCGCAAGACGCGCTGAAATTGGGCCGGGTTGGCGTTGATGTAAACCCCTGGAGCTCCTGCCTGCAGGATAAAGGTGACACCCAGCTGCCGTGCAATTGGCCCAGCGTATTTTTCTAGAGATTGGTCAAGCGGGATGGGTAGTTTTCCCTGGTCGCTCCAGGAACCGGCTGCCGAGAGTCTCTGCGCGCTCTCTTCAATTTGATTGGCATATTCGCAAATGGGCGAGTTTTTGTCGGTAAACTCTTTGATGAGATAAGCCCAGGTTTGAATATTCCCGGCCTCGTTATTAATTTCATGCGCCAGGTCGGCGGCCCAGGCCGTCATGGTCGCCACCGTTTTGTTGAAATGAATGTGTTCCCGCTGTTTGAACCGCTCCAGCCCCAGGCTGAGTTGCCGCGCCACCGTCTTAACCAACGCCTCGTCATCCTGATTGAACCCGGAGATTTCTCTGCGTTCCAGCGCCAGCACCCCTAGCAATTTTTTTTCGCTGCTGACCAGGCTGGCGCACAATTCGGATTGAGTCTCGACAATCAGCCCCAGGTATTCCGGTTGGTTATGCACATTCGGAATGTTAAGGATTTCGATTTCGCCACTCTTAAGCGCCTTGCGGGCGACTGCGCAGGCAATGGAGTGTCCATCGAGTGGAAAATTACGCATCCGTCGGTAGGCGGGGTTGTTGATTTTGTAAAATTCTAATGCGCCGGGGAAAAATTTCAACGCCTGTTCACTTTCCTCGTAGCTTAAGACGCACAGGGTTGTTTCGTGAAAGAATCGGTGCAGGCGCTCCAATACATTTTTGAGCATTTCTTCCTGCCCGGTGCCTGAATTGACAGCCTCGGCAGTTTGCAAGGCGGCCTCCAGCCTGCGGCGTTGTTCTTGTTCGTCCATGCGGCGCGCGTTGGCAATGGCGAAGGCTGCCAGGCTGGCAAATGAACGGGCGTGGCGAATATCGCGCTCTGAAAACTGGCGCGTCTCGCGGAAATTCATGTAAAAGACCCCCAGCGGCGTGTTGGAAGATGCATCCTGGATGCTCATCCCAATCATGGCCTTCACGCCTTCGCTCTGGATAAAACCATGCTCATCAATTCTTTTGCGCCCAATTCGGGCGTCTGGATGATGAACATCGGAGAAGAACAAACCACCTTTCTCCAGGACATACGACGTCATGCCGCTCGAGCTGGGCCGTTTCTTGACAAGCACATTCTTCACGCTGGATTTCAATTCCCCGGCGTAACTAATGTTGGCGGTGTCAAAGGTCAGTGGCCTGCGGTGTTGGAGGAATGGGTAAATGATGCACCAGTCGGCTTCGGTTAGGCCCAGGGCGGCGTTGCAGACGCGCGAGAGCGTGTCGACCAGGTTCTCCCGGCCAGAGCGGCTCATAATTTCCTGGTTGGCATATAGAAGGTTTTCGCTTTTTTCTCGTTCGCGCAGGGTTTCCCAAATCAGTCCGGCGTAATTCAGCACGGTTTGCAGGCGGTTCAAGTTGCGCCCTAAAATGGGTTTCCCGTTGTGCTTGTTGTCAACCAGGACAACCCCTTCCACTTTCCCTTTCCCTGTGAAGAGGGGCAACACAGCGCACTCTGCAACGTTAATTTTTGCAGTCACTTCGGGGGGCAGTTGCAAGCGTGCTTCTTCTGCGCTCAGCCGCTTTATCTGTCCGGTATTGATGACTTCTGTAAAGGCATTGACCTGGTCTTTAAGGGGAATTTCGATGGTTTGAATGAGCGGGTCAAAATCAGTAAGATTCAATCTGCGCGCACGCAGGTCGCTCAGAAAATCATCGAAGGTGTAGTGCCGCAATTCGTCTGTTTGCCAATCAGATTTGGCTTTCTCGCTGTCTTCTGTGCCAATGGCAGCCCGGCCCACCAGCGAAGTATGTTCCAGCAAAAGGAAGAGCATGGCTCGGTTAAATCCCACACCGAAGCTGGCAGTGGCAAGCGTGAGGGCGGTCTTCCACAGGTTTTCTTCGTTTTCGCGCGCCACTTGCAACATCTCAAACCCGGCCCGGCTCAGCACGTTGAGCCGCTCCATTTCCTGGCGTTCTTTTTCGGCGGCGCGGCAATTTTGAATAGCCCCAGCCACCTGGTCTGCAATCAGGGTAAGCAAATCTTTGTCGCGTTCGATGAAGGGTGGTTCTGGCTGATTTTTGGCGAGGATAATCCCCCCGATGACTTTCCCGTTGACCCTGAGAGGAACGCCTAACCAGCAGGATGGAATCTCGCTGGTTGCCTGAATGCCGTTTTGTCGCATAAATTCTTCTATCTTCGATTGGATGAGTAGTGGTTCGCCGCGTTCCAGAAACCAGCCTTCTAACCCATTGCCCCACGGATTTTTAGAGGGGCTGCGCAACTGACCGTTCTGGTAGCGGAGATGTAAATGGAGTTCCTGGTTATCTTCGTCAATGAGAATTGCCATGAAGTTGTCGGTGTCAAAATAGATGCCGATTTTGCCGCGTATATCTTCCAGGATTTCGTCCAGGGTTCGGTCGGTTGCCCCAGCGGTGATTTCTTGCCCAATTCGGTTGGCAGCGGCCTGCTCGCGGCTGTTTTTTTTCTCTTTGGTGTAGAGAGCGGCATGTTCCAGCGTCAGCGAAACCTGTTTGGCGTAAAAATCCAGCCAGAGACGCTCGTGTTCATTGAGAAATTTGTGGACCGGGCCATAGTCGAGCATCAAAATGCCTGACAGCCGGTCTGCGCTGAACAGGGGTAGAAAAGTCACTTCGCTGGCCGGCGGTTGGTAACCATTGGTTTGCATGGAGGCCGAAACCGTCTCCAAACTCGCTTCGCGCAAAGAGATGGGACTGCGACTCAGAAGTAAGGTTTCCAGGTTGACCCACTCATTGATAGGGAATAGACGGCTTCCAAAGTTGGCAATTCGTCCTTCTCCAGAGCCGCGAATTCCCAGCATGTATCCATCCGAATTGGCATCGCGCCCGGTGGGAACCCAGAATAAATGCGCTCGGTTGAATCCCAATTTCAGCGAGCGTTGTACGACTGTCCTGGCAACCGCGTGAAAGTCTTGTTCGCGAATGGAGGCTTCCATCATCTCGCTAAAAATCTTTTGCCAGCTATGTTCACGCTGTTCCTTGCGCCATTGCCGCAGGGCGCGAACTACAAACAGGATTTCGCGATTGTCGGCGGTTTTGGGCAGGTACCGAAAAGCCCCGGCCTCGTAGGCCATCAGCCCGCTCTCCGGGTCTTCGTAACCGGTAAAGATAATGCCGTCTGAAGCTGGGCTGATGGCGCGTAATTCTTTAAATAGTTCGATGCCGTCTTTTCCTGGCCCCAGACGGTGGTCAATTAACAGGATTTCATAGGGTTTGTTTCGGCGAACTGCCTCGGCGACCTTTTGGATGGCATCCTGTGCTTGCGTGACGACATCGGCGTGCGTTTCTTTTTCATCCTGCAAAATGAGTTGAATCGTCTCGGCATAAAACAGGTCGTCGTCTAAAATTAGTACGCGGCACATAGGCATCTTTCAAATCTGATGCGGAATTTCTATCGCAAAGGTCGTTCCGCCCAGGATACAACTTTCCGTGATGTAAATTCGCCCGCCCATTTCCTGGATGAGGTTGCGAGAGATGTACAGACCGATTCCGCTGCCATCCTGACGGGTGGTGTAGCCCGCCTCGAAGACCTTGTCCCACAATCGGGCATGGATGCCGGGGCCGTTATCCTCGACCAGGATGCGAAAGAAACCGGTTTCAAGCGGGTTGATTGGTTCATCAATGCGCACTTGCACCCAGCCACTGCCGGCTGGGCGGGTTTCGGCAATTTGTTGCACGGCGTTAAGCAAGATGTTGAGCAACACCTGCTCAAAAGCGGCTGCCTGGCTGCGGATGATGAGCATTTGTTGAGGCGGGTTGAAAACGACTTGCACATGCGCCCGGTCGCTGGTGTCTTTTAACAAATGAATAGTTTCGCGAATGATTTCATCAATCCGTAGGATTTCGTGTTTGCCTTTGGTGGTGATTCGCCCGAACATGCGGGTGGTGTTGATGATGCGCTGGATGATTTGGCGGGTGTCATCAAAAGCATTTTGAAGAAGCGCATTCCGGCGCGTTGGGTCGGGTTGCTTTTCTAACTTTGCCAGGTTGATTTGCAGGTGGTCAAGGCGGGCGGCCAATGGCCCCACCAGGTTGTTAATTTCGTGAGTCATGGCGCGAGTGAGGTGGCCGATGAGAGCTGTGCGCTGGATAAGGATAGATTTTTCGTAAAAAGACTGTTGTTCGAGCAGCGCGCCAAGGGATTGCGCGATGGCTTCGGCGTAAATTTGCTGTTCTTTTGTGATGGAACGGGGACGTTCCCCCAACAGGAACAGGGCAAAATTGGATGGCACTGCTACTCCGATGCAGCTTGTCAGGGTAGGACACAGTTCCAGCAAATAGCGAAATCGGTCACGGTCGCGTGGTTCGATGGCTGGCATGACAATCGTTTCGCCATCTTCGGCCACATCGCGCACCGGACTGTAGACCAGCGCAGCCAGAGCGTTTTTTTCGAGGATGCCTTCGCCGGAGCGGTCGCGGATGGAGGTTGCGCGGTGAATTGGGTCGAACTCGAACAGGATGGCCTGCTCGAATCCCAGGTAGCGGCGGGCTTGTCGGAGCAGGCTGTGGATGGATTTTTTGGATTCGCTGCCAAATGATTCGGTCGGGGGAATGCCCCGTCTGATGGGATTCTGCCTCGAACCCGTGGGCAGGTTTCCGGCACGGGTGTTTTTGCCCTGCAGCATGGCAATCAGGTCTTCGGGCAAGAGTGGCTTGGGGTATAGTTCCACGCCGCGTTGCCGCAGGTCGTCTAACACCCCAGCCAGACTTTCCTGATGCGCCCAATCGGTTGCAATCACCACCCGAACGCTTGGCCAGGCATCGAGAATTTGCCTGGCCAGGTCGGTGCCGCTCATATCGGGCAGACCAACATCGATGAGTGCCAGGTTGGGCTGAGAGACTGCAAGCAGGCGCAGAGCTTTTTCTGCGTTTTCAAGGGCATCTACGCGCTGACCAACGTGGGTGAGCCAGTTTTGGATGGCGTTTTGCTGTTCTGGTTCGTCCTCCACCAGCAAAATGTGCTGGCGGGGCGCGCCAGAGCGCAAGAACTCATCTAACATGGTTACATAGTTTCCCTCTGTGCCTATTCCACGCGCAACTTTTGGGGGCAGTTTGCCTTCCTCTGGCGGCGGAGAGAGGGGCGGAAGCCCCAGGCTGAGCCGCCGGGCTTCGCGCTCGACCTGGCGGATGATGACGCGTGCCCGGTCGCCGGGCCAGAACAGGTCGATGGGTGGAGTGTTGACCCAGGTCGGAAACTGCGATTTATGCAGCAGGCCGGTCAGTCCAGATGCGAGTTCAATAAAAGCTCCATAGTGGACGACGCCCGTTACGATACCTTCGTAGACCTGGTTTTTGTCGAGAGTTTCGGGCAGGTCATCCCAGGGGTCGCTTTCGGCCAGGCGCAGGCTGTATTCGGGGTTTTGGCCCTGCTTGCTGCTAATTCGGACTGCCCAGCCCTCCCATTCAGGAGGATACAGGTTTTGCCAATTTTGACGTTTGCTTTCCTCCCAGGAAATTTCACGCACCCGCACAATGCCTTGTTGCTGGTGGTCGCTCTCAACCAGGAGACCAAGCGGCAAGTGCTTAAGCACTTTAACACGGATACGTTTGGCCGGCAGGGTGCTTGTGTTCATTGCGCAAGGGGGCCGAGAAAGGTTACGCCGGGCAATCCGATTTCTGGCGGGTAAGGCAGGCGGAAGACGCTATGGACTTCATTCAGGTCCGCCAGGTCACTTAAGTGGGAAAGACTGGTCAGGTGCGTGGGGGTGATTTCCTGTTTTTTGAGGCGCGTGCGCCATTCTTTGGCGGCAGCGTTGTTGGGGGGGTAAACGGTCAAAAAGCCGGGCGAGAATAAGTCGGCGGTTTCGCGGGTCATGGCTGCGCCAATTGGGCGCGCCAGCGAATCTGTGACGCCTGCCGGAGAGAGCAGATGCACTTGCATTAGATAATAGCGCTTCCAGGGGTTGAGCCGCCGCGCGAGAAAGGGTTCGACCCATTGGTCGAAAGGCTGGGTCGGATGCATCTGCGAGATGTTTTGGTATGGGATGGAAATCGTTTTCATATCCCATATCAACTGCCGTTCCTCGCCTGTGACGATGGTGGGGCGCAGGCTGATGTTGAGCATGGCGGGACGGGGATAGTTCCCCAAGATTCGCCAGGTTTGCTCGTCAGAACGGTCGCTGGTTTGCCAGAATCCGATGACATAGGCCAGACCCTTTTGGGTGCGGATTTGTTTCTGGAAACGTAACAACTGCGTCATGCTTTGGGTCGTTTGACAGTTTGCCAGGAATTCTCGGCCTGTCAGTTGAGCAAAAGTCTGAGGGGTAACTGCCGGGTAGATTTTATAGTCATGCGGGAAGGTGGAAGTCAGTTCGTTGCAATATTCCAGCGCGTTGTTGCGTGCTTCATCTTGAGTGGGGGCCTTTACCATTCCAATCAGCGCTAACAATAGCCCCTCACCGGGGCATTGGATGCAGCGCAGGGTTAGACTGTTTTCATGGCTTGGTTCTGTGAATGGGTCGCCATGAAATTGAGATTCAATAAAGAGTCTCTGGCGGTCAAGCGCCTCGGTTAGCAGGGCTGCCGCGTTAAATCCCCATCGGCTTCTTTGCAATATTTCAAAAGGTTGCACGCAAAATTGACAGGCAAATATTGCCTGCCAGCCTTGCCCGGACGGACTGAGTTCAACCCAAAGCGCGTGCTTCTCCATGGCTGAGGCGTTCTCCGGCTATTTTTTCTTTTTCTTGGGGATGAGTATCTCAATAAACTCATCGTCCTCCGAGCCTTTTTTATCCTTTGCTGGGGCTGGGCTGGTTGTTTCCTCTGTGATATTGGGCATTTCAGTGATAATTCTTTCGACCAGTTGTCGAAGTTCTTCAATGCTGCGGGAAGAGCCGGGCATGGCCTGGGCTTGCATGAGTGTCTTAAGCGCTTCGATGCGGGCATCGATGATTTTGAGATTTTCCTCATGGCTAAACCTGGGCGTTTGGCGCAATTGTTCCAGCTCCACAGCGAGCTTTTCTGCGGCAAACAGAGTTTCACGGCGGATTTTTTCATTATCGGCCTGCTGTTTGGTCACTGTGCCTTGTTGGGTGGTCAACAGTTTTTGTGTCACGGCGATTTTTGTTTTCATTTCAGTTTGCTTAATTTCTTTCCGCCCCGCGCGTAATTGGATGGCCTCTTCTTCGCGCACGTTGAGCAGGCGTGGGTGTCCTTTTCGCTCGATGATGTTGACATTGTGAAGGCTGAATGCGCGGCAGGCTTCGCTCATGTTGACCTGGAGTTTGACAGCATCCGAAATTTGCTGGTCGGAGATAATTTTTATCGCGCTCGCCGCGTCGGGGTCATCTCTATCTGGTTTTTCGTCAATCAGTTCGTCGTGTTTATGAGTTCGGATGACGTGTCGCAGAGCGGCTTCGCAGACTTTGAACAGCGCGTCCATTGGGTTGCGGATATTTTGGACGTCCATTGAGTTGTTCACTGTGAACGTGATTCCGCAAGAAAACAGGACGTTTGCGCCATCCAGTGTGACGGCCTGGACTTCAGGCAGGGTCATATAACGTTCCTGCCGGTCTACATAGTAAATTTTGTAGCGTCCTGGCGCAAGGTGAATATATCCGCCTTTTGCCGGGGTACGCTCTCCATCGGGCGCAACCACAATTGCATCCAGGTTGGGGAAGGAGGGTACATACCCGGCCCCCAGGAGATTGACATCGAGCGGATAAGGCCCGGCTACGATTTCATTTTCGGCAAATTGGGGCGGGAGCAGCCGCCGTCGTCGTCCCTGATATTCGGTCACCCACTTGATTAAATCAAAATCAAGTTCATTTCCCTCGTTTTCGGATGGATGTTGACTCATGATTATACTCCCCGCGCCTCTTGCGGCAAGAATGGCTTAATCTATCAGATGGATAAAGTGAAAATTTGTGCTACATGTAACAATATTAGTTTATACCGAAATGAACAAAATTTCAACTATCGCGAAACTGGCTCTCCTATGGCCGGGGGGCGACATTTATAGAGTTTTGTTAACGTTGCGAGAAAATTGCGTAATTGCTGAGGGCGAAGATGGTTATAATAACAGCCGGAGGAAAAAGCGATGACGATTTTACCTGGTACCCCTGCTCCCGACTTTGCGCTGGCCGATGAAACCGGCGTCGTGCGCCGCTTGAGCGATTTTCGTGGGCAGACCGTTGTCTTGTATTTTTATCCAAAAGATGATACCCCAGGCTGCACCACAGAGGCCTGCAATTTCCGTGATGACTATTCTGCCTATCAAGAAGCCGGGGTGACGATTTTGGGCGTCAGCCCTGATTCACCGAAATCGCACGCCAGATTCAAGCAAAAATTCCAACTTCCCTTTTCTTTGCTCGCCGATGAAAACCATGCGGTTTGTGAAGCATACCATGTGTGGGGGGCGAAAAAATTCATGGGCAAAGAATACATGGGTGTTCTGCGCACCACATTTGTTATTGACCCTGACGGCAAAATTAAGAAAGTGTTTGAGAACGTAAAACCCGCCGACCACAGCGCCGAAGTGCTGGCGGCAGTGAGGGAGTAATTACCCGCATGGATGACCGGGAATTGGCGCGGGCTCGCTGGGCCACGTTTGCCGCGCTTTTTTTGGTGCTTGGTTTTTACCTGATGATGCAGGCCCCCTGGGCGCTGTGGTTTTCGACATTGGTTGCCGCCCTGACTGCCGGATTATTGACCGCAGTGCTGGAATTTTGGCTGCGGCTTTCTCTGCGTCGCGCTGCCCAGCAGGCACAGCCTGAAGACTCCCGCCAGCGGTTACAGTTGGCTCTGGCATTACAGCGTAAGTTTCTTGAAGCGCATTCCGAAAGAGACATTCTGGAGGCTGCGCTCGAAAATGGCCAGGCGGTTTTGCGCGCTTCGGGGACATCCTTTATCCCCCTTGATGAATTTCGGCAATCGCTACCGGCGTTGCTGCAGGGGCAGGTGCCTTCGACGGCTCTCCAAACCTGGTCAAAGCGCCTCGCCAGCCCCGAAACCCGCCAGGCCTGTAAAAATTGCTCATCGCGGCATGGGGAACGGGGTTGCCCGCTGATACCGGCGGACGCTCCGTTTTCCTCTTATGTAGAGTGTTTCATGCTTCAGAGCGGCGGGCGCGAGGTGGGCGTGGTCAATTTTTACTTTGATGAAAAGCCTGCCCTTGCTCAGGAAATGCGCCAGTATGTTGAGGAAGTTTTGCAGTTGACGGGGCAGGCTTTGGAGGGTTTGCAAAAGCGCAACCAGGAGATTGGCGCGCTGCTCTACCTGCAAACTGCTGCCACGCCGCGCTCCGACCTGCCCTCTTTGCTCAAAAACCTGCTTGAAAATATCCGCAAAACGCTGGCAGTGGATTTTGCCCTGCTGTATATTCCGTCTGGCTTGCCGGGCCAGATTCAGGCTGCGCCGCAAATTTTTACCTGTCGCGATGAATCCGCCGGGCAATCTCCCTCCATCCCCGATGGATTGTTCCTGGAAGGAATCTGGAAAAGCGTCCTCTCCACCGGGCATAGCATGTCACTGGAAAATGTCACTCTCAACAAGCGCGAAACCTGGAAGACCCTTCACGCAGTGCCGCTGGTCTGGCAGGACCAGGGCCCGGAGGGGGTGTTGCTGCTCGGCGCCAATTCTACTCAGGCTTTTGCCCAGCGTCACCAGGCCCTGCTTGAAACCCTGGCCGGGCAGGCCGCCCTGTTGATTCAAAATTCCCGGCTAATGGTGAAGCTGGAATATCAGGCAGTGGTGGATGAACGCGCCCGCCTGGCACGCGAAATTCATGATGGATTGGCCCAAACCCTGGCTTTTCTGAAAATCCAGGCCGCGCAAATGCAAAATTACCTCTCGCGCGGCGAAACCGAACGGCTGACCAGCACGCTTCAGGCCAGTTACCGCACCCTGTCCGATGCGTACATTGACGCACGGCAGGCCATCGAAAACCTGCGGCGCGCTCCCTCCTCCAGCCTGGCCGATTGGGTGCGGCAGGTTGCATCGGATTATGAGCAGGCCACCGGGCAGGAAATTGCGCTCGACGAGTTCAACCTGGTGGTGGAGTACCCGCCCAACGTTCAGGCCCAGTTGATACGCATTATCCAGGAAGCCTTGAGCAATGTTCGCAAACATTCCGGGGCCGCCAATGTGTCGATACGTGGCATCCAAAAATCGGACAGCGTTTTAATCGAAGTTCATGACGATGGGAAAGGTTTTGCCCCTGAACAAGTGGATGGAAGCCTTCGCTTTGGCCTGCGTGGCATGCATGAGCGCGCCGAAAGCATTGGAGCTGATTTCCAAATTGCCAGCCAGCCGGGGGCAGGCACGGTGGTTTCCTTGCGTTTGCCTGTACCGGTCAAGGAGAAACGATGAACCGCGTGCGAATTGTCGTTGTAGATGACCATGCCCTCTTTCGGCGGGGACTTATCAGCCTGCTGGAAGAGATGCCTGAGTTCCAGGTTGTTGGAGAGGCTGCCAATGGGCAGGAATCTCTTGCCCTCATCGAGCGTGTAAAACCCGATGTCGTTTTGCTCGATATTAACATGCCCATCCTTGACGGAATCCAGACTCTGGGCGCGATTCGCAAAAGAGATGCCTCTCAAAAAGTCCTCATGCTCACCATCTCACAGAACGATGATGACCTGATTGGCGCAATTGTGGCCGGAGCCAATGGCTATGTGTTGAAAAATGCGGAACCTGATACGCTCAAGAATACCATTTTGCAGGTCTATGCAGGCAACTCCGTTCTTTCGCCTGAAGTAACGGCGCGGGTATTGCAGGCGGTTCGCCGGTCACAGACCGACCGTAACCGCGGGTTGTTGAGTGAACGTGAAGTGGAAGTGTTGAAATGCCTGGCGCGCGGGCAAACCACCGCGCAAATTGCCGGAGTGTTGTTCATCTCTGAAAACACGGTCAAAACCCATATCCGGCATATTTTGGAGAAGATGGAAGTCAACAACCGTGCCGAAGCCGTTGCCAGAGCAGCGCAGATGGATTTGCTGTAGAAAAAGCGGGTGATGGAGAAATCACCCGCTTTGCTTTTTGAAATCCCCCAAAGAACACAAGCCTTTCACTGACAAAACAGGGATAATTTGGTAAATTATCTCTGTTTCATCTTGTTTTAAGGTGAGTAATTTTTCGATGACTGCTTCCCACGCCCATGCCCGGCGCGTCTTGATTGTCTCGGCGAATCCGCTGTTCCGCGAAGGTTTGCGAAAGTTGTATGCGGAACGCTGGGTCGAAAAGTCGGCGACCGTCAGTATGTTGACCACCCTGGAAGAAGCCTTGCCAGCCCTGGAAACGCGCCCTGACCTGGTGATTGTGGATTACGACGACAAGACCATCAATCGGGAAATTTTTATGAAGAGTTTTGTGGCCGGGGAATCACCCATGCAGGTTATGCTGGTCTCGTTAAAAGAATCGGGCCAGGTGGTGGTTTATGACCGCCGCACCATGACCTTTGCCCAGGCCGAAGATTGGCTGAGTAATCCCTGGGAAGAGTAATACAGCACTTTTGCCTCGAGGAGATGAAAGTATGCAGAATCTGCGTCACTATATCGTTATAGCGGTCCTGATTGCCATCGTATCGGTCCTGACCTATCTGGGATTGGATGGTTTAGAATTGATGCCGGTCCCCGCCGCGGCGCAGGCTGGGCCGATTGACTGGTTGATGGACCTGCAAGTTAAACTGATTGCTTTCTTCTTTGCGCTCATCGTTGTTCCGCTGGTTTATAGCCTGGTGGTTTTCCGGCGCAAACCCGGCGAGCAGGGGGATGGCGAACACATCGAAGGCAGCACTTCTCTTGAGGTGACCTGGACTTTCATTCCCCTGGTGATTGTGGTCGTTTTAGGCTACATTGGAGCCGATAACCTCGCGCAGGTCAAGCGGGTAGACCCGCAGGCGGTGGAAATTAAAGTGGTAGGGTATCAGTGGGGCTGGCGCTTTGAGTATCCGCAAGGCTTTGTTTCCAATACGCTTTACCTGCCGGTGGATAAGCAGGTCGTGCTGAAGATGGAATCGAGCGATGTGCTGCATTCCTTTTGGGTGCCGGAATTCCGCGTTAAACACGACCTGGTGCCAGGGCGCGTCGAAGATTACCGCATTACCCCAACCATGATTGGTGACTACAAAGTTCGCTGTGCCGAAATTTGCGGCTCTTCTCATGCCTATATGGAGTCTCCCATTAAAGTTATTGCCCAGGATGAATATGCCGCCTGGGTGAGCGAACAGGCTGCTATTGCTGCCGCCGAGGCCGAAGCCGCCCTTGCCAACCCTGACCCCAAGCGCGGTGAAAAAATCTATAACGAAGCGGGCTGCAAAGCCTGTCACTCGTTAGATGGCTCGAAAGGCGTTGGCCCCTCCTGGAAGGGCTTGTGGGGTTCACAGGTGCCTCTGGCCGATGGCACAACCGTCCTGGCGGATGAAGCCTACATTACCGAATCGATTCGTAATCCTTCGGCAAAAGTGCATCAGGGTTTTTCGCCCAATGCCATGCCCAATTTCTCTTACCTGAAAGATGGGCAAATTGCCGACCTGATTGAATTTATCAAAACCCTCAAATAGGAGGACGAGAATGACTCATGCCTCATCATCCCCAACCGGCAACTTCAACCGCGCGCTCATCTTTTTGTTGATTGGCACGCTGCTGGGTCTGGCGCTAGGGATTGGCCTCCATACCGCCACTTCTGGTGGGTTCCAATCAACGTACTGGATGGATGTTCCCTCATGGATGCTTGCCCTGTTGGTAGGTACGCTGGGCTTCTTCTACGGTTTGCTTGGTTACTATGGCATCGTGCGCGGGCTGGTCTTCCAGGTGATTGGCACGCTGGCGGGCATCCTTCTGTTTACCGCCATCCGCGCTGCGATGGGATTGACCTTTTTCGACCCGGCCAAATTCGGCTTCCATGAAGGCGCCTGGGTGTTTGGCGCGCTGGTGGGCGCGGTCTCTTTCCTGGCTGGGGTGGGCGCGCTCACCGACTGGTGGAAATGGGCCAAAGGCGAAGCCACGCATGACCATCATGAAGACATTCCTGGCTGGCGCAAATATTTTGGTGTTTCGCTCGACCATAAGGTCATTGGCGTTCAGTACACCGTGACCTCGCTCATTTTGCTCAGTGTGGGCGGTCTGTTTGCGCTGCTCTTCCGGCTGGAACTGGCCGAATCGGGCTTGCAAGTTTTGACCGCGCTCACCCCTGACCAGACCGCCGCTCTCAATCTTTATAACTCGCTGATGAGCCTGCATGGCATGGTGATGATTATCTCCATCCTGCTTGGGATTGCTGGCGTTATCAACTATCTTGTTCCACTGCTCATTGGCGCGGCGGATATGGCTTTTCCGCGTATCAACGCTTTTTCGTTCTGGATAGCCATTCCGGCGGCGGTTATCCTGCTCGGCAGCCTGGGACTAGGCGGCTTCGATACCGGCTGGACCGGCTACGCTCCGCTCGCCATTCGCGCTCCCATTGGCATTCAGATGTTCTACCTGGGCGTGTGGATTGCCGGTTGGTCGTCCATTCTTGGCGCGCTCAATCTAATTGCCACCGTCTTGCGCATGAGGGCGCGCGGCATGACTGCCTTCCGAATGCCCATTTTGGTCTGGGCCTCGGTTGCCACTTCGCTCATTTCGCTGACCGCCACGCAGTTGATTGGCCTCTCTTTTCAAATGAGCATGTTTGAGCGGCTGTTTGGCATGCCCTTCTTCAATGTCGCCAAAGGCGGCAACCCCATCCTGTTTCAGCATCTGTTCTGGTTCTACTCGCACCCGGCGGTGTACGTCTTCGTTCTGCCCGGCCTGGGTGTTATTTCAGAACTATTGCCGGTTTTCGTTCGCAAACCGCTGTTTGGCTACAAATGGGTGGCGCTTTCCTCCATTGGCATTGCGCTGGTTGGCTTTTTGGTTTGGGCGCATCACATGTTCACCTCCGGCATGAATGAATACCTGCGCGTGCCGTTCATGTACAGCACCCTGCTGGTGGCTGTCCCGACCGGCGTCAAGTTCTTCTCGTGGGTGGCTACGCTCTGGAAAGGTAAAATCGAAACGCCTACGCCAATGCTCTTCGTGTTGGGTGGCATTGTCGTCTTTCTGCTTGGTGGCCTCTCCGGCCCGCCCAATGCCACCGTTTCGACCGACTTGCACCTGCACGACACCTACTTTATCGTCGGTCATTTCCACGACACCATGTTTGGCGGCTACATCTTCCCCTTCTTCGCGGCCATTTACTACTGGTTCCCCAAGGCCACCGGTAAACGCTTGAACGAAACGCTGGGAAAATGGCACTTCTGGCTGATGACGCCCTCCTTCCTCGTTCTCACCCTTTTTATGATGCGCGTTGGTCTGCTTGGAATGCGCCGCCGCATTGCGGATTATGACCCCATGCTCGGTTTTGACCCCTGGCATTTGGCAATGACCATCGCGGCCTTTTTGATTGCCATTGCGGTTCTGATTTTCTTCTACAACATCGTTCAGACCCTGCGCAGTCCTGTCATGGAAACGGGCAACATCTGGAACTCTCGCTCGCCCGAATGGCAGGTCCCCTCGCCTATGCCTGCCCACAACTACGATAAAGAATTCGAGGTCGTTGGCGAACCGTATGATTACGGCCTGCCCGGCTCGGTGTATGTGAAAATGTAATTTCGGAGGCACTCTGTGACCCACGCTCACGCATCGCAACATTCCGGTTCGCACGTCTCAAAAGACGCGCTTTTTCAAGGGCTGTTCATTTTTGTTCTGTTGGCTTTTTTGACTGCGGTTGAGTTCTTCATCGCTATCACCAACGGCTCGGTTTTGCTGCTTTCGGTGGCCGCCATCCTCAAAGTTGGACTGGTCGTTTATTACTACATGCACATTTATAAACTGCTCGAAGACGATGATGAACATGACCACAGCAGTTTTGCCTGGAAGTTGGCGACCAACCGCCTGGGGTTGTGGCTCTTCCTGCTCTCCGATGCCTTTGTCTTTGGCGGCATGTTCGTGGCGCGCTTCAACCTGCTTGGCTTCACCCGCCCGCATCTCAATCAGGAGCTTGGCCTGATTGTCACCTCGGCTCTGCTCGTCTCCTCGTTTTTTATGAACCGGGGCGAAACGCAGATGGCGCTCGGCGACCGCAAGGGTTTCCTCATCAGCACAAGCATCACCTTTCTGCTAGGGCTGGCCTTTCTGCTGGGCGTGGTCTTCGTGGAGTGGCCCGAAGCCATTCATGAAGGCCTCACGGTGGATGGCAGCGCTGCCGGAGGCATCTTCTTCCTGATGACTGGCATGCACGCCTTTCACGTCCTCACCGGTCTGATTTTCCTGCTTGTCATTCTGCGCAATGGCTGGCGCGGCCTCTATAGCTCTGAAAAACACTGGGCAGTCGAAGCGGCGGCGGTTTACTGGCACTTCGTGGACGTGGTCTGGATTTTCTACTACCCCGCCCTGTATCTGATTGGAAAAGCGATTTGACATGGTGGGGTAAGTCTCTGACTTGCCCCTTGCCTGAACCTTATGAGACAACAAATTATTCAGCGCGTCTTGCTCTGGCTGGCGATAGGAATTGTGATAGCCATCGGCTTAAACGAAGGTAGTTTTATTTTCCTGCGCAGCGAAGCCGGGCGCGCCCCGCGCGCCATTGAACTCCTTATCCCGGCAGGAACAGCGGAGCGGATGGCGCAAGGTCACGCCAGCCCCGAAATCCCGACCGACATGGTTTTTGTCATCGGCGACACCCTCGTGGTGCGCAACGAAGATTCCGCCGACCACCGCCTGGGGCCGCTCTTCGTCCCGGCAGGAACTTCGGCCAGCCTCAAACTCGACCGCGCCGAAAATTTCATCTTCGAGTGTTCTTTCCAGCCGTCTAACTACTTCGGCCTCGATGTGCGCGAACCGGTCACCTGGGAAACGCGCATCTATGGCATCCTGTTCGCGGGCGTGCCGTTGGGGTCGCTGCTGGCGCTTTATAGTTTCATCCTCTGGCCGCTCAAGCCGAGAGAACAGGCGGCAGTGTGAACCTTTTCCTCGCCATGTTCAGCCGCAAGTGGATATTAACCACCCTGCTTGTCATTCTTGGCGCGGCGCTCTGCGCTCGGCTGGGGATTTGGCAGCTCGACCGGCTGGAACAGCGCCGTGCTTTCAACGCGCATTACCTGGCGACGACCGCCATGCCTCCGCTCGAACTGAATTCCGCGCCCAAGGCCGACCTGACCACGATGGAATACCGCGCCGTGACTGTCACCGGCTCTTTTGACTTCGAGCATCAGATTGCCTTGCGCAACCGCTACTACGACAACCAATATGGCTATCACCTGCTCACCCCGCTCATTCTCCCCGATGGAACAGCCATCCTCGTTGAGCGCGGCTGGATTCCCGCCGAAGGCAACGCCACCCCCGCCGACTGGCGCAAATATGACCAGCCGGGTGAACAAACCATCCGCGGAATCATTCGATTAGGGCAAACCAAACCCGACCTCGGCGGGGTGCCAGACCCGCCACTGGCCGAAGGGCAAACCCGCCTCGATTTCTGGAACATCGTCAACCTGGAGCGAATCGCCCTCCAAACGCCCTACCCGCTGCTGCAGGTGTTTATCCAGCCCAATCCTGATGACGCCCGCAATGCTCCGCCTTACCCCTACCAGCCACAAATTGAAATCACCGAAGGGCCACATTTTGGTTATGCCCTGCAATGGTTCACCTTTGCCTCCATTTTGTTCTTTGGCTACCCCTTTTACCTGCGTAAGACGGGGCCCTGACCTGTCCTGCCTCCTGGAGCAAGCATGAAATTCTCTCTCTCCACCTCTTTTGCCAAACGGACCCTTTTCACCCTGCTGGCCGTCATTTTGCTGACTGCTGGCGGGCGGATGGTGGCTTTGCAGGCTGCTGGCGTAGATTGCGCCGCCTGGCCGTTGTGTCTGCCGGGCAGCCTCACCGGCGCGGCGCAACTGATTCACCGCCTTTCTGCCGGGTTTGCCTCCCTCCTCATGCTGGCCCTGCTCTTCCATGCCTGGCGCGCGCAGCGCGACCATCGCCTGTTGCTTCCGCTCACGACTGTCACGGTGACTTTGTTTTTCGCGCAGGCCTTCGTTGGCGCTCTCCTCGTCACGCGCAACTTCCCGCTCGATTTGCAGGTCATGCACGCCCTGACGGCTCTTGCCGTGTGGGTTTCGCTTGCCGTTCTGACCGTCTCTGCTGGTTTCTACGCCCGTGACGTGGTTGCTTTCCCGCCGCTGGATGTGCGTCAGCGCCTCAAAGATTTTCTCACCCTGACCAAACCTGTCATTGTCGGCCTGCTGTTGGTGACAACCTTTGCCGGGATGGTCGCCGGGGCCAAAGCCTGGCCCTCCTTCTCGCTGGCTTTTTGGACCCTCTTGGGCGGCGCGCTGGCGGCGGGCGGCTCTGGCGCCATTAACCAATACATTGACCGCGACCTGGATAAAAACATGCAGCGCACCGCCAAACGTCCTCTGGCCGCCGGGCGCATGACCCCCGCCGAAGGGCTATCTTTTGGGCTGGGCTTGTCTATCGTCAGTTTTTACATCATGGCGGGCTACGTCAACCTGCTGGCGGCCTTTCTGTCGCTGGCGGGCATCATCTACTACGTTGTCTTGTACTCCATGCTCCTGAAGAAAGCCACCGTCCAGAATATCGTCATCGGCGGTGGGGCGGGCGCCATTCCCCCGCTGGTTGGTTGGGCGGCGGTCACCGGTTCGCTTTCTCTCCCGGCTCTCATCCTGTTTTTGATTATCTTCATGTGGACCCCACCGCATTTTTGGGCGCTGGCCATTGTGCGCCGCAAAGATTACGAAAAAGCGGGCGTACCGATGCTGCCAGTGGTTCGCGGCGAAGCCGAAACCCGCAAACAAGTGCTTATTTACACGGTGGAATTGGTCGCTGTGACATTTTTGCTTCCGCTCATCGGCTACACCGGCGCGGTCTACCTGTTCTCGGCCATCCTGCTCGGCGGCATCCTGCTCTATTACGCCTGGCGGGTTTATAAAAACGCAGGCAACAAAGTCGCCTGGATGATGTATCGCTACTCCAGCATGTATCTGATGTTTTTGTTCCTGGCGCTAATGGTGGATGCGCTGGTCTAAGCGGCCGGCTGATTGTCTCAACCCGTGCCAAACCCATGCCAGGCCCGAGTCCGCGCCAGTCGGTCGTCAATCTCCGGCTCACGATATGGGCAGGCATCCGCAACTTCTTGGGATGGATGCCCGGTTAATGCGGCGAATCCGGCCTCGATGCCCTTTGCCACGTTTCCGGCATCATATCCCCCTTCCAGAAGAAAGACAATTCGACCCTGGCAATTCTCTTCCGCTATCTCGACCAATCCCCTCGACAGCATGGCATACCCGGCGGTGGAAAGCCCCATTGAAGCCAACGGGTCGCGCCAGTGGGCATCATACCCGGCGGAGATAATCAACAATTCTGGTTGAAACGCCTGCGCAAACGGCCTTATCACCCCCGTCAGGATTTTCCGAAACCCCGTCTCCCCCGTCCGCGCGGGCAGCGGAACGTTAACGATGCGCCCGCGCCTGGCGGCGCTGTCGGCATCTTCCAGCCAGCCCGTTCCGGGGTAGATTCCCTCCTGATGCGTGGAAAGATAACCGCAGCGCGGGTCGTTCAAAAAAGCGGCTTGCGTCCCATTCCCGTGATGAACATCGAAATCAATTACCGCCACTCGTTTCAGGCCGCCTGCCAGCGCTTCCTGAGCGGCAATGGCGGCATTGTTGAACAGGCAGAAGCCCATCGCCCGGCCTGGTTCGGCGTGATGCCCTGGCGGGCGCGCAATTGCAAACCCGTTATGGGCGCTTCCATCCAGCACAGCGCGGACGGCGCTGATGGCTGCCCCGGCGGCATTGAGCGCGTCGGTAAATGAAGTCGGCGTGGCATAGGTTGGCGCATAGTCAATCAGGCCTGGTCCTTGGGCGCAAACTGCTTCTAATTGCTCAATCATGCGCGGATGGTGGACTCGCGCCACCTGCGCAAGGCTGGCCGGGGTAATGGGAATTTGCTCGATGCCAGGAAGTTGCTCCAGAGCCAGTCCGTTCAGTCGTTCTGGTCGCTCTGGGTGGTCGGGGAAGCGATGATTGGGCGAGGAAATGTATGTGTAAACGGTTGTCATACAAATATTTTACAATTAAGTGGACTATCCGGTATGCGTATGGCACACCGGATAGTCTTGAGGGGGGAGGGACACCACCGATTTTGGTCGGCATGGGGGGGACATGTCAAACCTGTTTCGGTGGCGACACCTGAATTACCAGTAAAGGGAGGCAGGTGTCGTTATTGATAATATACATCATATTTGTCTGATTTGCATTAAAAATCAGTTAAACTTGCGGGTTATGAAGTAGGATATTCATCCTATTTCCTCTGCTTTTTTTTGAATGAATTGGTTTGATTCAGTTGGAAATATCGAACAACCGGGCCGAACAGGTTGAATTGGTTTCATGGCTCAATGCGATAGACCGTAAACCGCCGGTTGTTAAAGACTTCTTCCAGCGTGACCCCTGTGCAGAGTTTGATTTCCTCCGGTGGGATTTGTCCCACATTCCCGATTTTCTCGTGGATGGCGGCGTAATCTCCTTTGGGCAGGTCTTCGCAGCGCGTGGTCATGAACGAGTCGCGGTCTGTGAACAGGCGCATGGCGCGCGGGCGGACAAAGATGATGACTGCATCCGCAGGAGTTTCTTCGCGGATGAATTCGTACAGGTCGTAACTGAATTCGTCAAACGGGCCGTTAATTGCGCGGTTGGCGGCCAAATTGCCCCAGGCCATAAAAATAGACGTGCCCAGCGAGAGCAGAAGCAGAACGCTCCAGAAGCCATGGATGGCATAAGGGGCAAGTGTCTGCCAGCGGGTGGGCAGAATCGCACGCAACCGATTCATGCCGTCAAAGGCAAAGAGAAACAGGAAGGGCAGGACAGGGTAGATAAAGCGCAACCCCTGGCGTTCGGGCCACAGGATGAACAAGGCGAGGGTGGCGAGACTGTAGGCGTGGATGGCGAGGTCGCGCTTTTTGCGCGCAAACGCGCTAACGAGCAGGAAAACCGCCAAAGTTGGATAAAAAATCACGCCAGCCGGGATTTGATTGAATGTCCACGAGGGAAGCCACAGATAGAATAGAAAGTTTTCCCACAGACGCGGAAGACTGAACATCGAGAAGTGATTCAGGTACGAATCCTGCCCATTCGGGAAAATTGAGGCAGCGCCCAGGTACAGAAGGCCAAATGCACTCAACGGCGGCAGGAGTTGTTGCAAAGCAATTTTCAAGGCTCGTTTATAGCGAAGCAGCCAAGCAACGGTCAGGGGAACCCAGAGCAGAATTCCGTTGGTGCGCAGAAAGGTGGCAAAGAAGATGGTCATGCCAACTGCCACCCCCAATAGAATATGAAGAGGCTTTTTGTTCCAGTGGTCAATCAGCACTATTCCCAGCGTGGAGACGGCCAGGAAGGGGATATCGGACAGAATCAGGTCGTTTGCCAGCAACAACATGGGGTTGACCGCCAAGACGCCCGTCAGGAGAAGCGCTTCGTTTTCCGTGAGGCGGGTTTGGGCCAGCCAAAAGAAAACAATGAGGAACAGCGCGTAAAAGAAAATTCCAACCAGTTTGAGCGCCAGCGGGTGAATGCCAAAGACCGCTACCACCGGCGTGAGCAACAACGGATAACCCCAGGGATAGGCGACTGGGCCTGGTGGGTAGGATGAATTTTGGACGGTGAAGGCGTTGTGGATGATGAATTCGTCCATATCGCCGTTCAGGATGGCGTGCGCCTGCATGACGTAGGATGCAAAATCGTCCCACCAGGGATGGCCGCGCGTCAGCATGGCAAAACCAAGCGAGGCGGCGGTCAGGACAATTACAACCAGGCCGAAAAGTTTGCGTTGGTTCACTGTCCCACACCCAGCGAGGAAGTTCCAGCGGGCGGCAGGACGACGCGGATGGTGGTTCCTTTGCCCAGCCCATCGCTTTCGGCCCAGATTCGCCCGCCCTGAGTTTCAATCAGTCCTTTCGCAATGGTCAGGCCAATTCCCAGGCCGCCAAAGTGACGAGTGGTATGCGGCTCGACCTGGTAAAACTCCTGGAAAATCTTGGTCAGATTCTCTGGGGCAATGCCGATGCCGGTGTCTTTAACCCAGGCCAGAATGTTCCCGCCCCGGTTTATGGCGCTAATGGTGATTTCGCCGCCTGGAGGGGTGAAACGGATGGCGTTGTTGATGATATTGACGAAAGCCGGGGTCAGTTTATCGGGGTCGGCAGTGACGAGCAGCGATTGGGGCGGCAATTGCAAGGCGACCGAGTGGCGCATCTCCTCGGCGATGGGGCGCATCTCCTCGTAAGCGGCGCGCAATACCTGCTGAATTGGCACGATGCGCGGCTTGAAGGTCAGTCCGCGTGCCTGGAGCAGGTGCAGGCTGGTCATGGATTCGATAATCGAGCGCATTTGGGTTGCCGCCGAAAGCACGCGTTCGGCGTTGTCGGTTACGTCTGGCAGGTTCGATTCCTGTAAAAAGGAAGCGTAGCCGATGATGATGCCAAGCGGGGTGCGCAGTTCGTGAGAGGCCAGCGCCAGGAAGTTGGATTTCAACCGGTCGGTCTCGCTAATGTCTTCGTAGGCTTTTTGTAAAGCGTGAATGAGTTGGGCATTGTGGATGGCGATGGCCGCGTGGGATGCGACCACGCTGAGAAGTCGGGCGTCCTCCTGGCTGAATTCGCCCTCCCGTTTGTTGAGCGCCTCCAACACTCCTACGCCTCGCTCTTTGATGCGCATTGGCACGCCCAGCAGAGAGCGAGGCCGGAAGTCAATTTGCTCGCCGACCGCGCCGTAGTGGCGTGGGTCTTGGGTGACGTCGTTCAGGATAATCGTTTTATCATCGCGGAAGATGTTTCCGGCCAGCGAACCGTCCAGCGGGACGGGAATTTGGGCCAGCTTTTTGGGGTCCGAGCCGGTAGCGGCGGCAAAAAACAGGCGGTTGCGCTTTTCGTCGTGCAATAAAATGGATGCCGCTTCGCACTCCAAAATCTCGGTGGCGGTCTGGATAATGGATTGGAGCAGTTCATCGAGGTTTTGGGTGGAGTTGAGCGTCAGGCTGACCTCAACCAGCCGCTCCAACTGCTTCAGGCGTTTGTCGGGTTCGGGGGATGCGTTCATGCCAATAGTGTAGCCGGTTTTGGCGAGAAGGGCAACCGGTAATACGGTTCTTCTGGTCTGGTCGTTTGCAGAAGGCGTTCTCTTGCTCCAACAACGAGCCTTGCTGCTGCATGAGTTCCAGACTCTTTTGGGCTTAAGTTTTAAGCCTCCGGCGCTATGCCGGAGGCCTGCTTGTCAAATCGAGCAAGTGACCAGCTACCCGGCCACGACTGGCACATTCAGATAGGTAATTAGACCGTAGACAAACATGCCAATGCTGAGAGCCGAAAACAAGATGCGCATCTTACTCTCTTCCTGGAGCAGGGAAGCCCATGCAGCAAAGGCCAGACCGAGCGCCATAATTAACATGACCAGTTGCAGAGCATCGCCGCGCTTGTTCCACTCTTCGGCTTTGTCGAAGCGCGCCTGCGCTTCATTAAACAAGGAATTGGCATCGGCGTACATCGCTTCGTAGTAAGCATCGTTGAAGATGTCATCCGGGCTGTTTTGCAGACTGGCCTGAAGTTCTTCGGAGAAGTTTGCCTGGTAGTAGTTGGCCTTGTCCTCGTCTTCCGCGGTGTACCAGCCGTCATAGAGTTGGTAGTCATAGACGATTAACTGATTGGCGGTCAGATATTCGGCGTTGGCGTCGGTCAGCCGCTGCTGGCCCTGAACATTGTTGGCCGTTTGCTCAGAATCAGACATAGACCCCTGGTAACTGGCAACCGCAGTGAAAACGCTCAGAATAGCGATGAGACTTCCCAACATCAATTCTGAAGCAAGAAAACGGAGCCTGGAAAGTATGTTGCCCATGCTGTGATTAGCCTTTCTGAATGGTGGATTGATTTTGGGTGAGAAATTCCCAGGTTAAACCATGTCCAATCAAAAGCAGTCCTGCCAGCAAGATGGCCTCCGTTTGCAGGCCGCTCAGCCCTGCCAAACTGCCCAGACCAGGGAATATTGCAACCAGCAGGATGAGCGCATAAATTACGTTGACGCCCCAGCGGTTTTGGTGAAACTTGCCTGCCGGAGCCACTTTTTTCGTGCGTTTGCTAATGCGGTTGGTATAGAAGATGCCCAAAATTGCAGCCAGCGCAAACGAGATTTGCCAGACCAGGCTGTTTTCCAGGCCGACCTGCGCCACCAGGCTCATCAGGCCGGGAATCAGGAACGACAGGTAAACACCGGAGGCCAGTTCCAGCATTTCTTTGTCAGCCTGCCATTCTTGTTTGGAGGAAACCACCGTCCACCACAGGCCAACCAGGGTAAAGCAGGTTCCAGAGAGCAGGGCGTAAAAGGTAGAAACATCCATAAAGATTCCTTGTGTTATTACCCCCGCAGGTTTTTACGGGGGCAATCGGATGGTTGTTTATTCTTCGAGCGTGCTTAAATCGCCTTCGGGCAGGCCCTGGGCGCGGGCTTTGAGCACGCGCCGCATAATCTTGCCGGAGCGGGTCTTGGGCAATTTGTCGGTGAACCGCACTTCCTCAGGGCGGGCAATAGGGCCCAGGTGGCGTGAGACGTGCTGGCGCAGTTCCTCGCTCAATTCCTCGGTGGGGGCGAAGCCGGGTTTAAGCTGCACAAAGCAGAAAATGGCCTGGCCCTTGACCTCGTGCGGCAGGCCGATGGCCGCCGATTCCGCCACAGCATGGTGTGTTATCAGCGCGGATTCGATTTCTGCTGTGCCAAGCCGGTGACCAGAGACCTTAATCACGTCATCGACGCGGCCGATAATCCAGTAATAGCCGTCCTTGTCGCGGCGGGCGCTGTCGCCGGTCATGTATTTGCCGGGGTACTTGCTCCAATATTGATTAACGTAGCGGTCGGGGTCTTTGTAGATGGTGCGCAGCATGGAAGGCCAGGGGCGGGTGAGAACCAGGTAGCCTTCTGCGCCATCCGGGACCGGCTTACCTTCCTCGTCTACGATTTCTGCCACCTGCCCAAAGAAGGGCCGCGTGCCAGAACCAGGCTTGAGCGGCACAACCGGCGTGGGCGTAATCATAAACGCGCCGGTTTCGGTCTGCCACCAGGTATCCATGATGGGGCACTTTTCCTTGCCAATTACGCGGTGGAACCATTTCCAGGCTTCGGGGTTGATGGGTTCGCCCACCGTGCCAAGCAGTCGCAGGGACGAAAGGTCGTGCTTGTTTGGCCAGGCCTCGCCAAAGCGCATCAGCCCGCGAATGGCCGTTGGGGCGGTGTAGAAGATGGTGATTCCAAACCGCTCAATCAGCTGCCACCAGCGGTTGGGGTAAGGGTACGATGGCCCTCCTTCGAACATGAAGACTGTCGCGCCGTTGACCAGCGGACCGTAGACCAGGTACGAGTGGCCGGTAATCCAGCCAGGGTCAGCGGTACACCAAAAACGGTCTTCATCGTTCAGGTCAAAGACATATTTCAGCGTGGCATACGTCCCGACCATGTAGCCGCCGTGCGTGTGCAGAATGGCCTTTGGTTTGCCGGTTGAGCCGCTGGTGTAAAGGATAAAGAGCGGGTCTTCGGCGTCCATCACTTCGGTGGGGCATTTGCCGTTGGCAATTGGCAAGGCGCACATATCGTGATACCAGTGGTCGCGCATGGCCTCCATAGGCACATCGTGACCGGTGCGCTTGACGACAATCACATTTTCCACGGTTGGGCAGTGCTTGAGAGATTCGTCCACAATGCGCTTCAATTCGACCAGTTTCCCGTTTTGGTAGGAACCATCGCAGGTGATGACCAGTTTCGATTCTGAATCCGCAATTCGGCCCTGGAGCGCGTCTACGCTGAAGCCGCCAAACACCACCGAGTGGATTGCCCCAATTTTGGCGCAGGCCAGCATGGCAAACACAATCTCCGGGATGCGTCCCATATAAATTGTGACACGGTCGCCTTTGCCAACGCCCATCGACTTGATGATGTTGGCCATGCGGGTTACTTCGCGGTTGAGGGCATAATATGAAAACGTTCGCTCGCTTTTGCCGTCCTCAGCCTCCCAAATGAGGGCCAGTTTGTTCTTGCGAAAGGTCAGCAGGTGACGGTCGACCGCATTGTAGGCGATGTTAACCTGCCCGCCTACAAACCATTTGTAGAAGGGCGCCTGCGAATCGTCTAAGACTTTGTCCCATTTCCTGAACCAGGAGAGTTCCTCCGCCTCTCTGGCCCAGAATCCCTCCAGGTCATTGCGCGCGAATTCGGCCAATTCGTCCCAATCTTTCAAGATGGCCTGGGCGATGACCTCTTTTGATGGATAATAAACTTCACCTTCCAATTCAGTTTGTTTGGCAGGCATAGGTGCGGTTCCTCCTGGGTAATTAATAAGGGTGGAATGAATTCTGAATTGCACTAATATACAAATATACAGCGGTTTTTTACTTGATGCAAGAATTATTACCCAAAATGTCCTAAAAAGATACACATTTTGGGATGTAACTTTTTTCACAGAACAACATCTAACCAGAGGAACCAAATGATATAGAGGTCAAACAATGTCAGAATCCAAACCCCAACCCCGCGTGATTGTGTTTAGTACGCCTACCTGCACTTACTGCAATATGGCCAAAAAGTACTTCCGCGAAAAAGGCATCAAGTTCAAAGATGTAGATGTTTCGCGTGATGCGGCAGCAGCCCGCGACATGGTGCGCCGTTCTGGTCAACAGGGCGTACCGGTTATCGATATTGGTGGCAAAATCGTGGTCGGTTTCGACCGCCCGAAAATTGAAAAATATCTTGGAATCTAAATTCTGGAGGTCACTGTGAGCAATCTCAAAATCCAACCCATGGGCGCGCGCGTGCTCATCCAGCCCCTTGAGCAGGAGGGCAAAACTTCATCCGGGCTGTACTTGCCCGATACCGCCAAAGAGAAGCCCCAAACCGGCCTGGTGGTGGCGGTCGGCGATGATGAAGACATTAAGTTAAAAGTGAATGATAAAGTCCTGTTCGCCAAATATACTGGCACGGAGTTCAAAATGGATGGGAAGGAATACCTTCTCATGGAATGTGGCGACGTGCTGGCAAAATTGTTAGACTAAAGAACGCGCACTACGCCAAAACAGGGATGCTGAAAGGCGTCTCTGTTTTGGCGTTTCTTCACTGAATCCGGACGGGGGATGCCAGGCGCCTGAATGAGTTGCGCCCAATCATTGACCTGCGTCGCTGTTGAGGCCAGGATAACCATTTCGCGTTCAGTAAAATGTGCTTTTAGCTGCTTGATGAACTTGGGGTGGAATTTGAACGGGGTTTGCGAGAGGAGCCGGGCATACTGCACTGCCAGCCGCTCTCGCGCCGAGAAACTGGGAACCAACTCCAGCGCCAACTGTTCACGCACGGCCAGCATGTCGTCGGCGCTCATTCCAGTTGCTTCTGGCCTGTCAGAAATCCAGATTCCCAATTGCATGATGAGTGAAATTCGTTGATGCGGTTCAATCAATGCGTTCATTCTGTTTCTCTTGAAGTCAGTTTATCTCCAAAATCGCTTTAAACAGAGCGTTTTTAGTATGTTTGTATAATGGCAAAAACGGACAAAAACGGCTAAAATGACAGCATGGATATTTATAAAGGCTATCTTCTTGTTGTCGAGGATGTCCCCGATATTCTGATGTTGATTGAGACCACCCTTAAATTCAAGGGGTATCGCGTGATGACGGCAGTCAATGGTCAGGAAGCGCTGGAAATCATCCAGAAAGAACGTCCGTCGGTGATTATCACCGATATTTTGATGCCCAAATTGGATGGGTTTAGCCTGGTCCATCGCCTGCGTCTCGACCCTGAAACGCGCGATATCCCGGTGGTCTTCCTTTCGGCGACGTACGTGGCTCCCGAAGACAAAACCTTTGCCCAAACCATTGGCGTAACCCGCTTCATCGAGAAACCGGTTGACTTTGAGTCTTTCCTGCCGGTCATTGACCAATTGATGACAAAGGGCGCGCCATCTCTCTCTGAACCGATGGAAGAGATGGAGTTTTATGACGGCTATCGCAAGCGGCTGGAGATGAAACTCAAGCAGAAAAACACTCAAATTGCGCGCGATGAACATTTGCTAGAGACTTTGCCCGAGAAGGAGCAACAATCTATTCGCGCTTCGCTGCAAGCCGCAATTGCCGAACGTCAAGAAATTCAACAACTGCTTGACCAGGTGTATAAATTGCTTGAAAACAAGTCCAAGTCATAGTCTTTTTCAATAAAAAAGCCCCAGGCGGGGCTTTTGGGGTAATTTTCAGGCAACAAAGGGGTTGAAATTTGTCCCCTGGTCGTAGAAATCTTCGTTTTCTGCGCGCTTCAAGGCGCCAACGATTGCATAGGTTATGGGGGTCATCAGCGCTTCAACGCTGCATTTGAACAGATAGTTGGTCAACGTCAGGGGGATGAACAAAGTCCAGGGGAAGACGCCCAACAGGGTGGCAACTGCCACGAAAGCCAGTGTATCCACGCCTTGCCCAATCAACGTGCTGCTTATGGTGCGCAGCCATAGGTGACGGCCCTGAGTCCAGATTTTTAGTTTCGCCAGTACATACGAGTTGGAAAATTCCCCGCCCCAATACCCGGCCAGTGAACCGAGCAGGATGCCTCCGCTGGACATGCCGCCCAGGATGGCCGCATAGGCCGCGTCTCCGGCATAGCTTTGCCAGGTGGCCTCGCCCGGCATCTGCTGGATGAGCCAGAAGACAGCCGCCGAGAGCGCCAGGGCAACAAACCCGGCCCAAATGACGCGCCGCGAGCGCTGATAGCCATAGACTTCGGTCAGAATATCGCCAAAGATGTACGAGACGGGGAACAAAATTGTGCCAGCGTCGAAAGCCATTTGCACGCCCAACACGTTGAAGCCCAGGTCGACGATTTTGGCTGAAGATGCGATGTTCGAGACCACCAGGATAGTAACAAAGGCGGCCATAATCAGGTCAAAATAATGGTAGTTCTTTTCGGTTTGCATAGCGTTTTTAAAAATTGAATGTAGCAGAACTTAAAATATGGCGCCTGGCCGCTAAGTACTTGCTCTGCAAATGACCAGGGGGTGCATTTCTTCGGGGAAATCAGCGTCATAGCCATTGCGTGCCTGCGCAACGCTGAGAATCTCGAAACCGGCCTCGGCCAGCATGGCGCGGTATTCGGTCATGCCATAGTTGCTCCAGAACATTTCTGCGCCGAAGAAATCATCCTCCGTATAGGCTTCCTGAGGCTGTTGAGACAGGGTGGCAAGCAGATAGCCGTCCGGTTTGAGCCAGCGGCGGATGTTGCGAAACAGGCGGTCGTGTTCGCCGCGCGGCAGGTGGAAAATGACATAGAGGGCCACCACCGCATCGAAACTGGCGGCGGGGAAGTCGAGCGCCATGATGTCGCTGTGGAAAAACTCGGCGTGGCGCACATTCTCCCGCGCGCGGCGGATTTGTTCGGCGGAAATATCCACGCCAGTAACCAGGAATCGTTTCGCCAGTTCGCGCGTTACCGGCAATCCGCTGCCGCAACCAATATCCAGAACATGCGCCCGGTTGGGAAGCTGGCTTTTGAGCCATTTGATTTCAGGGTGGCTTGTTTCGCGCCGGGCTTGCTCGTAGGAGGCGGCGCAGATGTTATAGCCCTCGGCGACGAGGCGCTTGTAATCAATGGTAGAGTCTAGAGCAGGTTTCATGGCTCGGTTTGGACTTTTTCTATTATTCTGCAAAATGAGCATTTTCCTTCGTATTGAGTCGGCTGCCCGCAAGACGGGCAGTGATACATTGCCTGAGGCGCGTCTTCGGGCTGAATGAACAGTTGGCCGCTGGCGCGCGCCTCGAGAAATTTCAGGTAGAAGGCCAGTTTTGCGCCCGGGCGGTCGGCCTCCAGTCGGTTGAGCAGTTCTTTGTAATAAATTGAGGTGGAACCGGTTGAAAACGGGCACTCCTCGTACATGTATTCAATACCGCGCAGGAGGGCATAGGCTGCCATCTCTTTTTCGTAAAAACGGCAAAGCGGCTTAACTTTGCGCGCCAGGCCGTCATGCTCTGGTAAAACTGGCCCCTGGCGCAGCAGAAAATCGGCCTGCCACGAGAGCGTATTGCCGAACAGAACCGCAGCCTCGTCATCAAGATTGTGGCCGGTCGCCAGCACGTCATAGCCCAGGTCGCGGGCGATGCGGTTCATCTCATGGCGTTTGGCAACGCCGCACACCGAGCAGGGCCGGTTCTGTCCCCGATGCGTCAGCGCGGCAAGGACCGGGATACTGTGGCCGTATTCAGCCTGGATGTCGACGATGTGCAGTTTGAGCTTGTGCTGGCGGGCAAATTGCTCGGTGAGACGGCGGGATTCGTTCGAATAGGCGATTCCTTCGTCAATGCCAAGTCCGAGATACAGGCCATCGGCGTTGTATCCCAGCCGGTGCAGGATGTCCCAGAGTGAAAGCGAATCTTTGCCGCCCGAAACCGCCACCAGGATTTTCTCATCTGGCCCGAACATGCGGTATTTTTTGATGAAGCGCGCGGTTTGGTTGGGAAGCCAGTCGAGAAAATGTTCCTTGCACAAAGCCAGTTTATGCTGGCGCATGTTGACGGCAGCCTTGGCGCCGCATGTCCGGCATTTCATGACGCGCCTCCTGAAATGACGGCCACCAGTTTGACCACATCGCCATCTTGCAGGATTTCGTCATCGAGAATCATCTCGCCGTCTCGCACGGCTATCACCGATTCAGATAACACGTTGATTTTTTTGAGCGAATCAAGCAACGTCATGCCCGGCTTGACCTCGTATTCCTTGCCGCGTAGAACCAACTTGACGGTCATGGGGACTCCTTATGGGCGGTCATTCTACCATAAGGGGCATTAATTTCGGGTGAGAGGTGGTGCTAGGTAGTGGCTAAATAGATTAGCAAACAAAGTCCACTACATGAGCGGGGTAGTTTGGGTATTGTTGCTTGTAGAGTTGCCGCCAGTTGAAACAATCCACGAACAAATGCACAGCGCATTCCAAAGCGTAGGGACAACGCGAAAAGCAACGTGACCTGCGCGCCAGCCGCGCCAGGTCATGGCGGAACTCGGCGTTATCGCCTTCCACGGAATCAGTGTCCGCTTGGCCCACAGAAACTTCGCAGCGTCCGAAGTAATACCAGAGCCATTGGTAGGCGTCAAACCCATCGCTGTAATACCATTTTGCTTTTGGCGCTTCATCTACTATACGCTGGATGGACGCTTGAGTTCGCGTCCAAACCACAGACCAGCCTAAAATGCAGCGCGTTTGGCGATCCACCAGGGTCATCCGGTAGATTTCGTTTTTTCATCACCAATGAAAGTGCACAGTTCGTCCATTTCCGCATCCTTCACCGTTTCGGGAACGGGCGCGGCAGGCAAACGTTCAGCATGGGCTGTGACCCAGAGCGACACCGTGCGATGGCTGACTTTCAGATGGCGAGCAATGCGACGAAAACTACCTCCGTCGACATACATTTCCAGCACATGGCTTCAGAGTAGCCCTGTTTCTTTGGCGCGGGTGTGTATTTCCGTTGACAGTGCATACAACGGTAGCGTTGGGAACCTGCTGCCGTTTTGCCGGCTTTGTTCTGGCGTGTTGTGGCTTCACAGTTTGGACATTTCATCCGGGCTCTATGTTAGCCCATTATTTTTGCCACTCCCAACGCTTTTGGTGGTGGATACGATTCTGCGCTCTATGTTCAGAATCTCAGCACAAGCCCGGCCAACCTGACGATTGATTTCCTCGACAGCAACGGGATTGCTGTTTACAACAAATTGGATACC
>Ga0073934_10000787_pt1 | contig 84010 bp, 71 predicted proteins | sample LarsenN4metaG_FD_76834 | JGI IMG/M metagenome (GOLD analysis project Ga0073934, IMG submission 76834) | Hot spring sediment bacterial and archeal communities from British Columbia, Canada, to study Microbial Dark Matter (Phase II) - Larsen... ...
GAGCGAAGGCCCGATCTTCGAAGTGGCGTGCCATGAAGGCAATCTCGGCCTCGCCAACATTCTTTCGGGGCATCGAGCCGAAGAACGCGCTCGGGCCGGCCGCTGAGCTTGGAGGGAGACACATGCAACCGAACCGATTGTCGCTAGCCGTCTGCCGCGCGCTCGCCTGCACCGGCGCCGCCGCGACGTTGTCCATGCTTTGGCCGCTCGCCGGCGGCGCCCAGCAAACGGCGAGCGACTACACCGTGCCGCGCACGGCCTGGGGCGATCCCGACTTGACCGGCAAGTGGCCGAGCACGGAGATGGTCGGCGTGCCGATGCAGCGCGACGAGAGCCTGGGCACGCGCAACGTGCTGAACGACGAGGAGTTCGCCGAGCGTGTGCGCCGCGCCGCCGCGCAACAGGAAGCCGACAACGCCGATTTCGAGCTCGAGGCCGCGGCGAGCACGCCCGGCGGCGACGTCGGCGGCCCCGTGTCGCCGCCCCCGCATTGGCTCGAGCGCGGCGAGCCGCAGCGCCAGGCGTCGTTGATCGTCGACCCGCCGAACGGCCGCATGCCGGCATTCACCGAGCGGGCGCAGGCGCGTCAGGCCGCGCTGCGCGAGTACCGGCAGAGCCGCGGCCCTGCGGACTCGTACACGGACCGCAGCAACTACGACCGCTGCATCACGCGCGGCCTCGCGGGCTCGATGCTTCCCGTCATCTACAACAACGGCACGCAGATTTTCCAATCGCCGGGCTACGTGGCGATCGTGAACGAAATGATTCACGAGACGCGCATCGTGCCGCTCGACGGCCGCGCTCACGTGAGCCCCGAGATCAAGATGTGGATGGGAGACTCCGTCGGCCGGTTCGAAGGCGACACGCTCGTCGTCGCGACGAGGAACTTCACGGACCGCACGGGCGTCGGCGTCAACGGCGGCGGCCAGCGCCACAGCGAGGCGCTGACGATCACGGAACGGTTCACTCGCGTGGCCGACGACGTCATCGACTATCAGTTGACCGTCGACGACCCGGAAACGTGGGTGTCGCCGTGGACCATGCAATTTCCGCTGAAGCGCGACGACGGCTACGGGATGTTCGAGTACGCTTGCCACGAGGGCAATCTCGCGATGTTCAACATCCTGAGCGGCCATCGCGCCGAAGAGCGCGAAGCGGCGCGCTCGAGATGAGACTTCTGCGGCGCGCCGTTCTATTGCTTGCGACGCTCAGCGCGGCGCCGGTCGGCGCACATCACTCGTGGTCGCGTTACGACGGCGACCACGTCGTCACGATCGAGGGCGACATCACGGCGATCGAGTGGGCGAATCCTCATGTCATCGTTCGCTTCACGGTACGTGGCGACGGCGCCGAGCCGGAGTCGTGGACGATGGAGATGGACCCGCCGACGCTGCTGAACCGCTATGGTTTGCGCCACGATACGCTACAAGCCGGCATGCACGTGAAGCTCACGGGTGTGCGAGCACGCTCCGGCGCGCCGATGATGCGCGCAGTGACGATCGAGGTCGCGGACGGCACCGTGTACCGCGTCTCGAGCCGCGTCTAGCCGCGATCGTTCGAGGAGCCCGCAATGAGCGCGAGTCTCTTCTCGATCTCGTCGGCGCTCCGCCGCACCGTGCGCAACCTTCTGCGTCACCCCGCTTTCACGGCCGCGGCCGTGCTCACGCTCGCGCTCGGGATCGGCGCCACGACGGCGATCTTCAGCGTGGTGTACGGCGTGCTGCTCAAGCCGCTGCCCTATCCCGACGCGGACCGGCTCGTCAGCGTTCGTCACACCGCGCCAGGCCTCGACGCGGGCCTGTATGGCATCTCCAGCAGCATGTTCGTCACGTACAGAGACGAGAACGGCGTCTTCGAGCACATAGGCACTTGGGGGGAGAGAGGATACGCGCTGACAGGCGGGGATCAGCCGGAGCAGATCCACGGCGTGTCAGTCACGAACGGCACTCTGCAAGCCCTCGGCGTGCAGCCGCTGCTTGGCCGTTGGTTCACGGCCACAGACTACGCGGGCGCGGAAGGTGTCGATTCCGTCATCCTGTCGTACGGATTGTGGCAACGCCGCTTCGGCACAGATCCGTCCGTGCTTGGCCGCACGCTGTCGCTCGACTCGGAACCGGCGCAAGTCGTCGGCGTCATGCCGCCGGGCTTTCGGTTCCTCGACTTGACACCTGACGTCATCCGGGCGGCGCAGCAGCAGGATTCGAGCCAGCCGCTGGTGGTGGGCCGCTTGAACGGAGGGCCCGGCATCGCACGGCTGAAGCCCGGCGTGACGCCCGCAGCGGCGAATGCCGACCTCGCGCGGCTGCTGCCAATTTGGCTCAACGCTTGGCCCGAGGCGCGCCCCGGCTTTCGCGAACAGGTCGTTAGTTGGCGTATCGCGCCCGCGGTCGTGCCGTTGAAGGACGAGGTCGTCGGCGGTGTGGCCGGCATGCTGTGGGTGCTCATGGGCACGGTCGGCGCCGTGCTGCTCGTGGCGTGCGCCAATATCGCGAACTTGCTGCTCGCGAGAGCCGACGCGCGCCGGCACGAGCTCGCAATACGCGCTGCGCTCGGCGCCAGTCGCATGCGCTTGGCCGCCGAGATCTTGCGCGAGAGCTTCGCGCTCGGCGCGATCGGCGGCGTGCTCGGCCTTGCACTGGCCGCTGCCGGACTCGGCCTCTTGAGATCATTCGCGCCGCCGAACTTACCGCGCGTCGAGGACATCGACGTCGGCCCTGCCGTGCTCGGGTTCGCGGCCGTCGCTTCCCTCGTGTCGAGCGTGTTGTTCGGCACGATACCGGTCGTCAAGCACGCGTTCGGCAGCGCGTCGCGGTTCGGCCCGGCTACGCGCGGGGCGAGCGCAAGCCGCGAGCGCAACCGCACGCGCGGCGTGCTCATCGTGGTGCAGGTCGCGTTCGCTCTCGTGCTGCTCGTCGGCTCGGGGCTCATGATCCGCACGTTCCTGGCGCTGACCGACATCGATCCCGGCTTCAGGCAACCCGAAACGGTTCAGCTCGCCCGCATCTGGATTCCGCCGGCGCTGATATCGGATGCGGAGCGCTGGACGCCTCTCTACCGCGAGATCCTCGAACGAATCGCCGAGCTGCCGGGTGTGAGCGCGGCCGGCTACGGCGGCGGCGTCCCGGGTGGAGGTGGCACCTCGGGAGGTCCCGTGATGGGGCCCGCGATCTCCGTGGAGGACCAACCCGATCTGGGCCAGGCGCTGCCAGTAAGCACGGGAGGGGTCTCGCCGGGCTACTTCGAGGCGCTCGGCACGCGCTTCGTCGCAGGCCGCGATCTTGCGTGGGCCGACGTCGATCAGCGTCGGCCGGTAACCCTCGTCTCCGAGAATCTGGCGCGCGAGCTCTGGGGCGAGCCACTCGCGGCGCTCGGCAAGCGGATCCGCTGGAACGCCTCCGGCCCATGGCTTACGATCGTCGGCGTCACGCAGGACATCTACTACTCGCTGTACCAGCCCGCGCCCCGGAGCGTGCACCAGCCCATCGTGCCGGTGCGCGGGGACGGCCTGCGCACGACCACCTATGTGATTCGCAGCGACCGTGCCGGCACCGAGAGCCTCGCGAACGAGATCCGCCAGGCCGTCTGGGCCGGCAATCCCGATTTGACGGTCTACGAGGTGCGCACGCTGCAAGACAGCTACTCCGATTCGCTTGCGCGCACGTCGTTCATGCTGGTGCTGCTCGCGATCTCGGGTGTGATGGCGCTCGTCTTGAGCGTCGTCGGCATCTACGGCGTCATCAGTTACATCGTCTCGCAGCGCACGCGCGAGATCGGCATTCGTTTGGCGCTCGGCGCGCAACAGCATGCCGTCAGACGTCTGTTCGTGCGATACGCGTTCGCCGTCGCGGCGATCGGAATCGCGGTGGGCCTTGGTGCGGCCGTTGCTTTCAGCCGCTTCCTTTCGTCGCTGCTCTTCGACGTGCAGCCGCTCGATCCTACGACCTATCTCGCGGTGCTCGGCGTCTTGTTGCCGGCGGCGTTGCTGGCCGCGTACCTACCGGCGCGGCGCGCCGCGGCGCTCGATCCGGCGGAAACGCTGCGCGCCGAATGAGCATTCAGTCGAATCTTCGAGTTGCGTTGCTGGTCGGCGGAGCCACGGCTGCGCTCGCGCAAGCGCCGCCGCCGGCAGGATTTCCGGGAACGCCGCCGCCGAGCCCGCCCGCCGTGATCCGCGAGCTCGTCGCCGAGCCGGCGGCGATCGAACCGGGTGAATCCGCTACGTTGCGCTGGGAAGCGCTGAACGCGTATTCGCTGACGCTGACGCCCGAGATCGGCGTGGTCGCGACGCGCGGCACGCGGCGCGTCTCTCCGGCCGTAACCACGACGTACACACTGACCGCGATGGGACCGAACGGCGCCACCACGAGCTCCGTCACCGTTACCGTGGCCGGGACGGCGCCTCGGGCGGCCGCGAGCTCCCCGACGCCGCCCGATGCGAGGCCGATCCCGCGGCTCGCCGACGGCAAGCCCGACCTCTCCGGCATCTACGCGGCTGACCGTAACGTGCGGTTAGTGGGCGAGGTGCGCCCGGCGCCCGGCGCCGAGCGCTTCCGCGTGCTCGAAGCCAACGAGCGCGACGCTGGCACGGGCGACGACTGCCTGCCGCCCGGCGTGCCGGCGGCGACGCTGCTGCCCTTCCCGCTCCAGCTCGTGCACACGCCGGACGTGCTCGCGATCCTCTACGAGGCCTACCATCAGTTCCGCATCGTGCCGATCGGGCGAGAGCATGCGGATTACTTGGCGCCGGCCTGGATGGGCCACTCCGTCGCGCGCTGGGACGGCGACACGCTCGTCGTCGACGTGCGCGGGTTCAACGGCCGAACCGTCGTCGCGGGCTATCGCCACACCGAAGCGCTGCGCGTCACCGAACGCTATCGGCGCAGCGCTTTCGACACGATCGAGTACGAGGCGCTCGTCGAAGATCCGAACGTCTTCGCATCCCCCGTGCGCTACGCCGGCAGCCTCACGCTGCATCCCGAGTGGGAAATCGGCGAGTACGTCTGCACCGAGAACAACCAGAACTACGACGAGCTGTTCGAGGCGGACTAGCGCTTAGCGGGCCGGGCCGGCGGCTCACCGGTTGGCTGCGGCAGCTCGCCTTCGCCGTGCGACGTCGAGCCCGGCACCGAGTCGCAGTGCTTGCCGGGCGCCGGCGGCGTATCGGCTGGGCACTTGTAGAGACCCGACTTGCCGCGCCCGCCGCCCGGGAAGCCGTTGCGCAGCGGGTGCAGGCCGATGCTCATGATCGTGCCGCGCGGGAAACCGTTGACGCTGATGCCTTCGCGTGCGGCGCTTGCCGCGCCGTCCATCTCGACGGCCCAGACGATCGGCTCGCCGTTGTCGTCCTTCAGCACTTGATCACGGGCTTCGTTGAGCGGCGCGAAGAAGATCTGCAGGTGATTCGGGTTCGGGTCGACGCGCGTCACGACGCCCGTCATCACGTACGTCTTCTGCACGTCGTACATCGCGAACGAGTGATGCGCCGCTGCGTTTCCTGCGAACGCCGCTGCAATGACGCCCAGCGTCAGGACCTTCGATCGTTGCGTCGTCGTCAAGCTCATGGCTCCTGCTCCGTACTGCGCCAGCCTACAGACCGAATCGGCCGGTCTGCTCGCGCGGCCGCTCCATGCCTTCCTCGTGATAGCGCTCCCATATCTCGGCCCACGGGCGGCCGAAGATGTCGGGCACCCGGTATTCGACTATCTGACCCGGCGACACCGGTGTCGTGTGGCCGTCGATCGGGAAGCTCTGCGGGATGCACTCCATGATCACGAACGGGTCGCCTTCGTTGAGCTCGCGGCGCTTGTCGAGCAGGTGCACGATGCGGACGGGCTCGACGAGCGCCTCGCCGTCGTAGAGCACGATCTCCTGCTTGAGCCCTACGAGCGCGCCGCTCGAGTCCTTGCGCGGCGTGTAGATCTCGATCGACTGCAGCTCGTTGCTGAACTCGAACGCGCCGTGCGAGATCCACCCCTGGATGTTCGACGTCCACGTGATCAACGCCTCGCCGTCCCAAAAGCCGATCGTCTCGCCGAACCACTGCGGCACGTCGGGGCCGAGCCGCGGAACGACTCCGCTCTCGTCGAACTCGCGGCCGATGTGGATCTGCGTGATCAGCGTCTTCGCGGCGTTGCGCATGTCGAGGACGAGCTCCGGCGTCATCACGAGGCTCACCTCGCCGCCGCCATACTGCGCGAATCGCCGCATGAAGCCCTCGGGCCAGCAGTACGAGCCCGGCCATTGCGCGGCGTTGCTCCCCGAATAGTGGTACATCTGCTGGACGAACCGCTTTTGGTATTCCGGCGTCAACAGCGACAAATACGTCGGGATCTGCAGAATCGCGCCGTTGTACCACGTCGACGTTTTCTCGCGCTGGCGCCGATAGCGGCCATTCCAGTCGGGCAGCGTCGCTTGCGTGTAGACGGTGGGCCCGCCCTTCGCGCGCGCTTCTTCGAGCAACGCCGCGTAGTGCGCTTTCGCCGTCGCGAACCCGTACGGGCTCACGATCTCTTCGCGCGGATAGTCGCGATCGCAATAGCCCCAGGCGGCCGAGCGCGGTGGGTCGTCGCCGATCAGCGGCACCTCGTAGGCGCCCCAGATCTGCTCGAGCCCGACGGGCGAGTTGCAGCGATAATAGCGACGATCGAACCAAAGCTCGCGATCCTTGTAGAAATCCTTCGTCGTGAAGATGTCGTGCGGCAACGGCTCGACGCCCGGCGGCACGTCCCCGTTCTGCGCCGCGAAGATCGGCGTGTTGCCTTCCGGGACGCCTGCGCCCACGTAGAGACCCTTCCCTTCCGAGCCGACGATGACGGCCGCCGGCGCGGGATCGGGGGCGCCACGCCCGACGCTCGGCTGCGCGGCGGCACTTCCGATGGCGGCGAGGGCCGCCGCCGCCGCGCCGAGCGGCGCCCTGCGGCCATGACGAAGCGTGAATCTGCTATAGCGCATGACAGTCTCCGCGGCTCCGCAGTTTCGCCGCGGGCACGGCCTCTGTCCAGCACGGGGTTGAAACGTCCGGTGGCATGCCCATAAGTTGCGCCTGTTCACTCGGAAAACGCTCGGAACGTGAGGAGGCACCATGAAGAGCGATCGGAGCTTGTCATCGAACTTGCAGCACCGTCGCATTGCGGCGGGACTGCTGGCAATGGCAGCGGCGCTACCGGTTATTGCCTTGGGCGCCGCGAACGACAGTTACACCTGGTCCGCCGAGCTCGTCGCCGTCGACGAACAGGCCCGTATCGTGACCGTGCAATCGCGGCTCGTCAGCAACGCGGAGGTCGACTTCGCCTCGCTCGACAGCGGCGACCGCGTCACGCTCACCTGGTCGGGCATCGACACGGCGGCCGGCGTGCGCCGCATCGTCAAGGGAGCGGCACCCGAGGACGACCGGCTAACGTTGCCGATCGAGTTCGTCTCGGCCGAGCACGACAACCGCTACGTCCGGTTCAAGGTTCAGATACCGAGCGACGACGTCGCGAAGCTCGCGGCGCTCGAGCCCGGTCAGTGGATCACGGCCACTTCGCCGCGCCGCGGCGCACGCTTCGAGGAGGCGGTCGCCGACGTGCGCCCGTATACCGATGTCTCGCGCTAACGCAATGCGCTTCGCCTTGAGCACGCTTGCGGCGTGCGCACTCTCCGCGTCGGCCCACGCGGCAGGGCCGGCCAGCGTCGTCGACACATTTACGGCGACGACCGCCAACATGACCCCCGAGGGCCTCCAGCTACGCATTCAGATCCTCGAGTGGCAAGACGCCGACGCCCGCGCGGAAGCCGTCGCCTCGATGGCGGCCGGCGCCGACGCCGCCACGCCGCTCGCGAAGCTGCCGACCGTCGGGTACGTCTGGCCGAGCGAGAGCCCGGTCGGCTACTCGGTCAAGTACGCGCATCGCGAGCAAACGGCCGGCGGCGAGCGGATCACGCTCGTCACCGACAAGCGGCTCGGCAGCTACGAGTTCAAGGGCTGGTCGGTCGCGAGCCCGGTGGCGCAAGAAGTACCGTATTCCGTCATCGAGCTCTATCTCGCCGGGCCAGGGGCCGGCAGCGGCACGCTGTCGCTCGTGGCCGAGGTGATGCTCGACGAGCAAGCGGGCTCCGTGGCGCTCAAAGACGGCGCGCAAGCTCCCGCCTTGCTCGCGAATGTGAACCGGGCGGCAACCTCGCCGTACTAACACCGTCTCAGGGGCGGGCCACGGCCCGCCCTGTTCTACCGTTCGCGTCGATGCGAGGGAACTTGTCGGCCGGGCCATCCGTGTACGCCATGAGGACCCGGACGTGATGGAGTACGTATGGCCGGGAGGAGCGTCGATCTGGTTTGCGCCGACTATCAGGTGACCGGCGCGTCCATGGGGCACGGACGCGGCGGCGCGACGTTTCGCTGCACGGTCGCTCCAGTCACCGAAGAGCTGCTCAAGTCGCTGGATGACATCGCTCGATCCAACGGCACCCTTCGCCTCGTCTTCCCCAAGCGGCCGCTCGTTCTCGAGCGGATCGAAGTGCAGCGCATCGAGCCGAGCTCGGCGCTGATCAGTGGCCGCGTCGTCGACGCGTCACCGTAGCCGACGACTGCACGGCGTCAGGCCACCCTCTCGGAACGTTTCACCTCGCTGCCGGAGATCGCCGACGTGGCCCTCGTGCGTCTCTCGGAATGCTTCTTGCATTCGACGGCGACTGGTGCGAGGTGGGATGACGACAATCGCCCGGGGCGCGGCCGTGACGCTGTGCGCCGGCTGCGCAGCATGCGACGGTCCGCAGTCGGCGCTCGATCCCGGGGGCGTCGGAGCGGATCGCGTCGCTGCGTTGTTCTTCGTGCTGACAATCGGCGCCGCGGTGATTTGGTGCGCGACGATCGCGCTGGCGCTGTACGCCACCTACGCGCGGCGTGAACCCGCGAGCCGCCGGTTCGGCTCCTGGCTCATCGCCGGTGCCGGCGCCGCGCTGCCCACGGTGGTGCTTGCCGGCACGCTGACGTACGGCCTAGCCTTGCTGCCCCCGCTGCTGCCGCGCGCGGACGAAGACGGGCTTACGATCGAGGTCACCGGCGAGCAGTGGTGGTGGCGAGTGCGCTATCGGCTCGCAGACGGCACGCCCGTCGAGCTCGCGAACGAGATTCGGCTTCCGGCCGGCGAGCCCGCGCTGCTCGAGCTCGCAAGCGACGACGTCATCCATTCGCTGTGGGTTCCGGCGCTGGCCGGCAAGGCCGACATGATTCCGGGCCGGCGCATATGGCTCAAGGTGGAGCCGACGGCTCCGGGCGTCTACCGCGGCGTGTGCGCCGAGTACTGCGGCACGTCGCACGCGCTGATGGCGTTTCGCGCCGTCGTGCTGGAGCGTCCGGAGTTCGACGCCTGGCTCGCCAGTCAAGCGCGGGTCGCGGCAGATCCGCCCGACGCGCTCGCGGCAGCGGGAGCCGACGCCTTCCTGGCCAACGGCTGCGGCGCATGTCATGCGGTGCGGGGGACGCCTGCGCAAGGCAGGGTCGGTCCCGACCTAACGCACGTCGGCAGCCGGCTGTCGCTCGGCGCCGGCACGCTGCCGAACGACGCGCAAGCGTTCCTGCGCTTCGTTTCGCTCACGGGCGAGATCAAGCCCGGCGTGCACATGCCGGCGTTCCGCATGCTGCCCGCCGCGGAGCTCGAAGCGCTCGCGGCATATCTCGAGGGTCTGCAGTGACGCGCGATCGGCCGCGCGACGTCGAGCCGCTGCGCGAGCCGCCGCCGAAGGAGGTGCGCGAGGCCCAAGCGACGCGCCTGCTCGAGGCGTGGAAGACGCCCACGGGTTGGCGCTACTGGTCGGCCGTCAACAACACCGAGGTCGGCCTGTGGTACACGGGGACGTCGTTCTTGTTCTTTCTGTTCGCCGGCGCGCTCGCGCTTCTCATGCGCGTGCAGCTCGCGCAACCGGGCAACGACTTCCTTTCCCCCGAGCTCTACAACCAGGCATTCACGGTGCACGGCTCCGTGATGATGTTCCTGTTCGCCATCCCGATTTTCGAGGCCATCGCGGTCACCTTGATGCCGCAGATGCTCGGCGCTCGCGACTTGCCGTTTCCGCGGCTCGCGGCGTTCGGCTTCTGGTGCTTCGTGATCGGCGGAATCTTTCTTTGCGGCTCGATTTTCTTCGACGCCGCGCCGCGCGGCGGGTGGTTCATGTATCCGCCGCTGACCTCGAGCTATCAGCCCGGCATCGGTGCCGACATTTGGCTGCTCGGATTCTCGTTCATCGAGGTGGCGGCCATCGCTTCGGCCGTCGAGCTCATCGTCGGCGCGCTGAAGTGCCGCCCTCCGGGCATGCGGATCAACCTGATGCCGCTATACGTGTGGTACACGCTAGTCGCCGCCGTGATGATCGTGTTTGCGTTCCCGCCGCTGATCGCCGGCAGCATGCTGCTCGAAATCGAACGAGCGTTCGATTGGCCTTTCTTCGACGCGGCGCGTGGCGGCGACCCATTGCTCTGGCAGCACCTGTTCTGGCTGTTCGGCCACCCCGAGGTCTACATCATCTTTCTGCCTTCGATCGCCCTCGTCGCGATGATCGTGCCGACGTTCGCGCGCGTTCCGATCGTCGGCTACGGGTGGATCGTGCTGGCGGCGATCGGCACGGGATTCTTGAGCTTCGGGCTCTGGGTGCATCACATGTACACCACGGGATTGCCCGGCATCTCATTGGCTCTCTTTTCCGCTGCGTCGACGGCCGTCGCCATTCCAACCGGCGTGCAATTTTTTTGCTTCGTCGCAACGTTGTTCGCGGGCCGCGTCGTGCGCTCGGTACCGATGCTCTGGGTGCTCGGCGCGTTCGCGATCTTCGTGCTCGGCGGCTTGACGGGGGTCATGGTCGCCCTCGTGCCGTTCGATTTTCAGGCGCACGACTCGTTCTTCGTCGTGGCGCACTTGCACTACGTCCTGATCGGCGGCGCCCTGTTCCCGATCATCGCGGGCATCTACTACTACTATCCTCTCTTGACGGATCGGTCGTTGTCGGCGCGCGCTGGGGGCGTCGCGTTCTGGCTCGCGTTCATCGGGTTCAACGTCGCGTTCCTGCCGATGCACATGACGGGATTGCGCGGCATGCCACGGCGCGTCTTTACCTACGAAGCGGATCTCGGCTTCGACACGCTGAATCTCGTGTCGACGATCGGCGCATTCGTCTTGGCCGCAGGCATCGCCGTCATTTGCATCGACGCGTTGCGGCCCAAGGGCCGCGAGCCGTACCCGCAGCGCAACCCCTGGAGCGCGAACACGCTCGAGTGGGTGCAGGAGATGCCCGGCAAGCCCTGGGGCATCCGTTCGATTCCCGAGGTCGACAGCCGCTATCCGCTCTGGGATCAGCCGAACATCCTCCGCGACATCGACGAAGGGCGCTTCTACCTCCCCGACGCCGAAGAAGGGCGGCGGGAGACGATCGTGACGACGATCATCGACGCCGCGCCGCTGCAATGCCAGCGGCTGCCCGGGCCGAGCTTCGTGCCGCTCGTCGGAGCGCTCACACTCGGTGGATTTTTCATTTTCGGCACGTATCACCGCTGGTCGCTGGCCGTCGCGAGCCTCGTCGTTGCGATCGGCGTTTTCTGCCATTGGCTCTGGACCGCAACGGCGGAGCATCCCGAGAAGGAGCGAAAAAACATCGGCCTCGGCTTGTCGCTGCCGCTCTACATGGCCGGCTGGCGCTCGGTGAGCTGGTGGGCCGTTCTCATCACGATGCTGGCCGTCGCGACGGCGTTCGTATGCCTCGTGTTCGGCTACTTCTTCTTCTGGACGATCCACGACGACTTTCCGCCCGATCCTTCGCAGGGCCCGCACGACGGGTGGATCGCCGCAGGCACCGCGCTGCTGCTTGCCGCCTGGGCGTCGACGGTGCTCGCGCGGCGCGGCAACCGCGCCGGTAGAGCTTTCCCCGTCTATGTCGCGCTCGCGGCGGCCGTCGCCGGAGCCGCGCTCGGAGCGATCGCGCTGCTCGCCGGACCGTGGGCTGCCGGCCTGGATCCGACCGCGCACGTCTACCCCGCCATCGTCTGGTTGCTCGTGATCTGGTGCGCGCTGCACGCGGCCGTCGGCATCGTCATGCTCGGCTTCTGCATCGTCGCTCGCGCGGCTGGCCGGCTCACCGCGGAGCGCGACATCGATCTACAGAACGTCACGCTGTACTGGCATTTCGTGGCTTTGACCGTGGCGATCACGGCGCTCGTCGTCACCGGCTTCCCGAGGGTCGCATGAGCCGCTCGAAGGAATCGCCGCCCGAGCGGCCGCGCTATCTCGCGCTGCTGGCCGCGCCGCCGGCGATCTGGGCCGCGCACTTCCTCGTCGCGTACTGCACGGCTGCGGTCTGGTGCGAGAAGGTCGCCTCGCCCGGCGGTTCGCTCGGCGCCGCGGGCATCGCGATTTGGATTTTCACTGCGCTCGCGCTCGTCGCGATCGGAACGATCGGCCTTCTCGCGTGGCGGCGGCACCGCCATGGCGACGGCGAGCCGCCGCACGATTTCGATTCGGCCGCGGATCGTCATCGGTTTCTCGGCTTCGCGTGCCTGTTGCTGTCGGGCCTGAGCGCCGCGGCCGTCTTCTACAGCGCGCTCGCTCTGAGGCTCGTCGGGAGCTGCCAATGACTCGCGCAGAAGTCGGCGCGTGGACGCGCTCGCCGAAACGCGCCGTCGCGCTCGCGGTGGCGCTCGCCGGACTCGCTTGCGCCTGGTTGACGCCGCTGCCCGAGCTCCTTCCCGGGCCGTTTTCGGCTCACATGGCGACGCACATGACCGTCGTCGCCGTGGCGGCGCCCCTTCTCGCGCTCGCAGTCGCCGGCACCGCGCTCGATCCGATGCGCCGGCTGCCGGCGCCCTTGCTCGCCGTGCCGGCGTCGCTGCTCGAGCTGGTCGTCGTGTCGAGCTGGCACGCGCCCGCGCTGCATCATCTCGCACGCGCGAGCTTCGTCGGCTTTGCCGCCGAGCAAGCAACGTTTCTCGCGAGCGCTTTGTGCGTCTGGCTGTGCGTGCTGGCCCCGGAGCCGAGTGCCGCGCCGAGCCAGCCGGCGAACATTCGCGGCGCCTACGAGCCGGGCGGCAGAAGCGGCGCCGGTGTCGTCGCTCTGCTGCTGACGTCGATGCACATGACGTTGCTCGGCGCGCTGCTTGCGCTCGCGCCGCGGCCTCTCTATCACGCGCACGCAGCGGCCCTCGCCGACCAGCACCTCGGCGGCGCATTGATGCTGTCGTTGGGCGGGGCCGTCTATCTCGCCGCAGCGCTCGTGCTGGCCGCAACGCTGGTCGGCCAGCGCGGTGCCGCAGCACCGTATTCGTCGTCGAGGAGTATCCGTTCATGAAGCGCTGGCATCGCGTCGGCGCCCTGATCGCGGCCATCGCGGGCGGTGCGGCGTTCCTCGTCGCGGCGTCCGGCATCGTGCCGATCAGGGCCAGCTCCGGCCACTCGCCCCTCACGTTTTGGGTGCTCGAGCTCGCCAAGCGTCGCTCGATCGCCACGCACACGATCGGATTGGACATGCCGCCGCTCGAGGAGCCATGGCTCGTCGTCAAAGGCGCCGGCCACTACCACGGCGGCTGCAGGCCGTGCCACGGAGCGCCCGATCTCGCCACACCGCGCATCGCAGCGGCCATGACGCCGCAGCCGGCCGACCTAATCGGCCGAATCGAGCTATACGAGGCCGACGAGCTCTTCTACATCGTCAAACACGGAATCAAGTTCACGGGAATGCCGGCGTGGCCGGCGCAGGAACGCGACGACGAGGTCGCCGCAATCGTCGCCTTTCTACGCGAGCTTCCGCAGCTCGACGCACCGGCGTATCGGCAGCTCGTGCACGGCGATGCGCCGCCCGACGGCGAAATCACGACGCTCGCGGGCCTCGCGGCCGCTGCCGAGGCGCCGGGCGCGGTCGCCGCGAGCTGCGGCCGCTGTCACGGCGTGGCGGGTAACGGCCGCGGCAGTGCTGCGTTTCCGAAGCTCGCCGGACAGAAGCCCGAATATCTCTTTCGCGCGCTGCGCGCCTATGCGCGCTCCGAACGAAACAGCGGCATCATGGAGCCGATCGCGGCCGCGCTCGGCGAGGCGCAGTGGCGAGAGCTCGCCGACTATTATGCGGCGCTGCCGGGCGAGCCCGGTTCCAGCGACGCGACGGCAGCCGTTGAAGCGATCGAGCGGGGTCGCGACATCGCAACGTTCGGCATTCCCGAGAAGGACGTACCGTCGTGCGTGGATTGTCATGGCCCCGAAGGGCCCAGGCGCAACGCAGCCTATCCGCTGCTTGCCGGGCAGTACGCCGACTACCTCGTGCTGCAGCTCGAGCAATTCGCCGCCGATCGGCGCGGAGGCTCCGAGTACGCGCATCTGATGCGGCAGGTGGCACCGAAGCTGTCGCGAGGCGAGATGGAGGCGGTCGCGGCTTACTACGCGCGAGCGGGTGCGCCGTGACAGCGACTCGCCGTTGCGAGGCGGCAGCGCTTCCGCCGAACGGTGCAGCATGACGGGCGACGTGGCGCTGTTCGCCGTCACCGCCGCCGTCATCGTCTTGGCAGGTGCCGCTCTCACTCAGTTCGGCGACGTCATCGCGAATCGAACGAGGCTCGGCGGGTTGCTCGTCGGCACGATTCTGATCGCCGGCGCAACCTCGTTGCCGGAGCTCGGCGTCAACGTGAGCGCAGTGCGGCGCGGCGACGCGGATCTCGCGGCCGGCGATCTTCTCGGCAGCAGCTTGATGAACTTGTTGATCCTCGCCACGCTGGACCTGACTCGCTATTCGCGCGGGCGCATGCTTTCGAAAGCTTCGGCGAAGCAAGCGCTCGGAGCCACCTCCAGCATCGCCCTGACGGCAATCGTAGCAATCTTCATCATGTCGAGCGCGCACCTCGGTAACGTGGAGATTTGGCGCGTGGGCCCAGGCACGATCGTTCTGCTGGCGGGCTACCTACTGTGCCTTCGCCTGATTCACCGCAGCCGCCAGGGACCGGGGACCGAATCCGCCGCGCGTGCGATCTGGCCGCCCTTCCTGCGCAAGCTCGAGCTCAAGGGCGCGATCGTCGGCTACGTCATCGCGGCAACCGTGATTCTCGCTGCCGCGCCGCTGCTGTCGCGGGCCGCCGGCAACCTTGCCGAACAAACCGGCCTCGGCGGCACGTTCTTCGGGTCGACGTTCGTCGCACTGAGCACTTCGCTACCCGAAGTCGTCACCACGTTCACGGCCGTGCGCATTGGCGCTCTGGACATGGCGATGGGAAACATCCTCGGAAGCAATTCGTTCAACATGGTCATCTTCTTTCCGCTCGATCTCGCATTCGACCGTTCGCTGTTCGCGGCAATATCGGCGTCGCATGGCTATACCGCGCTATGCGTGATCGTCGTCACGTGCGTCGTGCTTTTGGGCCAGCTCTATCCCGTGGAACGCAAGAAGCCGCTTCTCGAGCCCGACGGCTGGCTTGCGATTACGCTGATTGTCGCGAGCTTTACCGGGCTCTATTTCATCAGATAGAAAGCAGCTCCTTGCGCTCGTGCGCGGGCACGCACCGCGTCCCGGTCGATCGACCTCCGGCCGCCGGGATCTCATGCTTCGATCCGTTGCGTCGCACGCGCCGGGCACGCGCAAGGATCAAAAGATCAGGGCGAGGAGGCCGATCACCACGAGCAGTCCGATCAGAAAAATGATACCCATCGTCGTACCCAGAAATTTCAGCATGACCGCGGCTCCTTGCCGGCCAAACGACGGCTGAGGCGTCCAAGTTCCGTGCCAATCAACCGGCACGAACGCTGCCGCGCCCTGCATGTTCATGCGCACGAGCGCGGGTTCAGGCGCAGAGTGGCGTCCGTGTCGTGGCTCGTGCCATCGCAGACGCGCCGGGCGCCTTCAGCCTGCTCAAGTCTGAACGACGCGGGCGTGCCGCAACGGTCCGCATCGAGCGCGAACGGTCGGTCGGTACCGTGAAAGCCGCGGCGTCCACGCGCTCGATACGTGCTTCGCCGGCGTGCCTCGAGCGCACGGCAAGTCCTCGGACCTAGATCAGCTCCCGCACTCGATCACCGAGCACGGTCTTGGCGATCTTCTCGCGGTTCGGCGTGCCGCGGATGAGCGACTCGGTGAGCTTGGCCGCCTGCTTCAGGGTCGTCTTCGGCGGCATCGGCGGCTCGTGCGGATCGACGACGGCTTCCACGATCACGGGCCCCGGCTCGTTCAGCGCAGCCTCGAGAATCTGGCCGCAGCGCGCCGGATCTTCGATCGTATAACCCTTGCCGCCGCACGCCCGCGCGAACGCCGCGAAATCGATGGGCGCCAGCTCGCAGCCGTACTCGGGATTGCCGAGGAAGACCATCTGCTCCCACTTGATCTGGCCGAGCGTGTTGTTCTTGAGGATGACGACCTTCACGGGCAGCTCGTGCGCCACGCAGTTGACGAACTCGCCCATCAACATGGTGAAGGCGCCGTCGCCGACAAACGCGACGCACTGCCTGTGGGGATACGCGACTTGCGCGGCCATGGCGTACGGAAATCCGTTCGCCATCGTGGCGAGGTTGCCCGAAAGCGAGCACATTTGCCCCCGCCTGACCGGAATGTGCCGCGCGTACCACGTCGCGACGGTGCCGGAGTCGCAGGAGAAGATCGCGTCGTCGCGGAGCCTCAACCCGAGCTCGTGCGCGACGACCTGCGGCTTCATCGGCGTGTCGCGCAGCGTGCCCCGCTCTTCCATCAGGCTGCGCCACTGCTTCATGCCGCGCTGCGCGCGCTCGAGGAATCGGCGGTTGTCGTTACGCGCGAGCTTGGGCTCGAGCGCGGCAAGCACCTTGCGCGCGTCGCCGACGAGCGCAACGTCGACGGGATAGCGCAGACCGATCCGCGTCGGATCGAGGTCGATCTGCACGGCGCGCGCTTGTCCGGGCTTCGGGTAGTACTCGATGTACGGAAAGCTCGAGCCGACGATCAGCAGCGTGTCGCACGACTCGAGCGCTTCCTGCGACGGCGCGCTACCGAGCAGGCCCACGGGTCCCGTCGTGAACGGACTATCGTCGGGCACGGCCATCTTGCCGAGCAACGGCTTCACGATGACGGCGCCGAGCGTGTCCGCGATGCGCTCGAGCGCGTCGCCCGCTCCGATGGCTCCCCGTCCCGCGAGAATCACGATCTTCCTGCCGGCGTTCAGCGTCTTCGCCGCCGCCGCAAGCGTCCGCTCGTCGGGCAGCCCGCCGAAGTCCGAATACACATCGGAGACGTGATGTGGCACGTTGCGCTTCGACGTCTCGCTCTTGTCGAACGGCATGTCTTGGACATCGACCGGCACCGTGATGTGCGCAACGCCTCGATACGCGAGCGCGGTTCGACAGGCCAAGGACGTGACGGATTCGACGTGCGCCGGACCCATCACTCGCGAGTTGTAGACGGCGACGTCCTGGAACACCTTGTCGAGCTCCACGTCCTGCTGCGTGTGCGTGTGCAAGAGGTCGTGAAACTGCAGCCCCGTGATCGCGACGACGGGAGCACCGTCGAGCTTCGCGTCGTACAGGCCGTTCAGCAAGTGAAGGCCGCCCGGCCCCGAGGTCGCAAGGCAGCACCCGATCTTGCCGGTCCATTTCGCGTAGCCGGTAGCCATGAACGCGGCCGCCTCCTCGTGCCGGACTTGCACGAAGCGCACGGCGTCGCGCCGCTTGCGCAGCGCTTCCATGATTCCGTTGATACCGTCTCCGGGTAACCCGAAGACGACCTGCACGCCCCAGGCTTCGAGCGTGTCGACGAGAATATCGGCGGCTGTGTCGGTCATGTTGGAGCCCTTCCTTGGCGGCCGTGATCGGCCTTGCCCGTGAAACCGAGGTCCACGCGGCTGCAACATGCGTGCCCGCCGGCTGCCGCCGCTGCTCGGTGGAGCACGGCCGGTTGGGGAATCGGCTTACCGAAAAGAGCAAGAGCAACCGCTGCGGTGCGGGCTACGGCTCAGAATCGCGAATGCGCGTTGTCAATGTTGGGACGGCACCGCCTTGCGCGGGATGCATCACTGGCACGCGGCTTGCAGCGGCCCGTTGCCGGTGTCGAAGCGGCCGGCGGCATCTTCCCCCACGAAAAGCTTCATGGCGCCGAACGGCAAGCGCATCGAGGACTACGGCCTGATCGGCAACATGCTGTCCGCAGCGCTCGTCAGCCGCGACGGCTCGATCGATTGGCTCTGTCTGCCGCGCTTCGATTCGGCGGCGTGCTTCGCAGCGCTGCTCGGCGGCCCCGCCAACGGCCGGTGGGCCATCTCGCCGGCAGCCGGCGCGCGGCGGGTCACGCGCCGCTACTTACCCGATACGGCCGTGCTCGAGTCGACGTTCTCGACCGACAGTGGCGAAGTAACTTTGACCGACTTCATGCCGCTCAGCGAGAACGAGAGCAAGGTGCACGTCGTGCGCATCGTCCGCGGCGTGCGCGGCGAAGTGGCGATGCAGATGGAGCTCGTGCTGCGGTTCAACTACGGCCAGGCCGTGCCGTGGGTGCGGCGGCGGGACTACGGACTGAGCGCCGTAGTCGGGCCCGACGCCGTGGAGCTGCACACCGACGTGCCTCTCGAAGGCCACGACCTGATCACGACGGCGTCCTTCACGGTACGCGAGGGGCAAACCGTGCCGTTGACGCTGTCGTATCACCGTTCGCACGAGACACCGCACTTCGTTCCCGACCACATGGAGAGTCTCGAGGAGACGATCGAGTGGTGGCGCGAGTGGAGCGAGCGCTGCCGCTTCGAGTGCAACAACCCGGCGTGGAAAGCGGCCGTGCGGCGCTCGCTGATCACGCTCAAGATGCTCACGTTCGCGCCGACCGGCGGCATCGTAGCCGCGCCCACGACGTCGCTTCCCGAAGCGATCGGCGGTCCGCGCAACTGGGACTACCGTTATTGCTGGCTGCGCGACTCGACGTTCACGCTGTATGCATTGCTCGATGCCGGCTACCGCGAGGAGGCCGATGCCTGGAGGCGCTGGTTGTTGCGGGCCGCGGCGGGCCTGCCGGAGCAGTTGCGGATCATGTACGGGATCGCGGGTGGCCGCTGGCTGCCCGAGATCGACGTTCCTTGGCTCCCGGGCTATGAGAACAGCAGGCCGGTGCGCGTCGGCAATCACGCCGTCGAACAACGTCAGCTCGACGTTTACGGCGAGGTCATGGATGCGTTCCACGTCGCGCGAGAGTCGGCGCTGCGACCGCTCGGCGAGACGTGGCGCCTGCAAAAGTCGCTGCTCAAGCACCTAGAGCGCGCCTGGCGCGAGGAAGACCAGGGGATCTGGGAGGTCCGCGGGCCGCCGCGCGCGTTCACGCATTCGCGGCTCATGTGCTGGGTCGCGTTCGACAGGGCCGTCAAGTCCGTCGAGCACTTCGGTCTCGAGGGCCCCGTCGAGCGCTGGCGCACCATCCGCGACGAGATCCACGAGGACGTCTGCTCGCGCGGCTTCGACTCGCAGCGCGGCACGTTCGTGCAGCACTACGGCGGCACCGCGCTCGATGCTTCTTTGCTGTTGCTGCCGCAGACCGGCTTCTTGCCGCCCGGCGATCCGCGCGTCGTCGCCACCATCGCGGCGATCGAACGCGAGCTCAAACGCGACGGATTCGTGTTGCGGTACGCGACGGCCGAGGTCGACGACGGTCTCGAAGGCGGCGAAGGCGCGTTTCTCGCCTGCTCGTTCTGGCTGGCCGACGCCTATGCCATGACGGGCCGGCTCGACGACGCCGTCGAGATGTTCGAGCGCCTGCTCGCCGTGCGCAACGACATCGGCCTCCTCGCCGAGGAGTACGATCCCGTCGCGCGCCGGCAGCTCGGCAACTTCCCGCAAGGCTTCTCTCACATCGGTCTCGTGAACACGGCCTTCAACCTCGTGCACGCGCACGGCCCCGCCGTGCAGCGAGCGCAGCAGGCCCCTCAGCCGAAAGCGGACCGATAGAAAGCTCCGAAGCAACCGGCGATCCGGGCGCAACCGCACGAGGTTGGCTCCCCGCCGGATCGAACCCTGCCTTGTCCGCGCGGGACCGCAATGCATCGCCCGCGAGCCCGCGGCCTCCTTCACTGGCACGATAGTTGCTGCTGGCTCGCATGGCGCCGCGTGCCGGAATCTTCGCTCCGTTAGCGCTGGCGGCAGACATCGCGAGTGCTGCGACCGCGATCAGCGGCATCGACGGCCGGCTGCTCGAAAACGTTCGCCTATTTCTGGACGAACCGGACTGCGAGGCGAACCCTGCCGCCGTGAGCCGCTACGTCCGCGATCTACCCGCGGACGTGCTGCCGGCTCTCGAGGCATTCGGCTATTACGAGCCGCGCATAACCGCGCGCCGAACGGCCGATACGGCGGATTGCTGGAGCGTCGAGCTCGCGATCGAGCCCCGCGATCCGGTCGTCGTGCGAGCCATATCCGCCGAGCTCGCCGGTGCTGCCGGCGACGACGAAGCGATGCGGGCGTACGTGGCCGATTTTCCGCTTGCGCCCGGCAGCACGCTCGACCACGGCCGGTTACGCGCGTTCAAGAGCCGCCTCGAAGCGCTCGCGCGGGAGCGCGGCTATATCGATGCGCGCTTTGCGGAAGAGCGCGTCGACGTTTATCTCGACGAAAGGGCGGCCGACGTCACGTTGACATTCGACTCGGGCCCCCGCTACGCATTCGGCGACGTCACGTTCGACACGACGGCTCTGCGGCCGGACGTGCTCGCCCAATTCGTGCCGTTCGAGCCCGGCGAGCCCTACGACGCCTCGGCCATCGCCGATCTGCAGCGGACTCTGACGGCGAGCGAGTACTTCACGCGAGCGCGCGTCGTGCCGCGATTCGACGCGGCCGGCGGCGGCACGATTCCCGTTCGCGTCGACGCGGTGCCGGCCGCGCCGACGAGCAGCGCGATCGGGGTAGGCTTCTCGACCGACGACGGCCCCCGCTTCAGCTACGAGCGCGAGAACGTGCGCCGCAACCGCGCCGGGCATCGCTACGACCTCGACGTGCTGCTCGCGCAAGTGCGGCAGAGCGCGACGCTCGATTACCGCATCCCGATCGGCAACCCGCAGCGCGATTGGTGGAGCCTGCGCGTCGGCGGCGAGCGAGAGGACATCGACGCCGGTGTCGGTTCCGTCCTGCGGTTCGGCCCGCATCGCGTGCTCATCACGGGCGAACGCACGACGACTCGCTTCGTGGATCTGCTCGTCGAGCGCGACGAGATCGCCGGCGGCACGCTCGACACGAAGCTCGTGCTGCCGGGGATCAAGTGGGCCCGCAGCTCCCGCGACGATCTCGTGCGGCCGCGCCAAGGCTTTCGGTTGAGCTATGGGGTGTCGGTCGGCGTCGGCGACATACGGCTCGTGCAAGCCGATTTCCGCGGCAAGTGGCTTACGGCAACCGGCTGGGACGCGCGGGTCATAGTGCGCGGGCGAGCGGGCGTGACGGTGCAAGACCGCGAATTCCATCGAGTGCCGCTGTCGCTACGGTTCTTCTCGGGCGGCGACAACAGCGTCCGTGGCTACGACTACGAGTCGCTGGGGCCGCGCAACGCCGCTGGCGAGCTCGTCGGGGGCAATCGCGTGCTCGAGACCAGCGTGGAATACGAGCACCCGGTCACGGAGTCTTGGTCAGTCGCGGCGTTCGTCGACACGGGGAACGCGTTCCTGCGCTCGAATCTCGATCTGCGAACGGGAGCCGGCATCGGGGCGCGGTGGTTCACGCCGATCGGGCCCGTCCGCGTGGACGTCGCGTGGCCCGTGAGCACGGCGCCCGGCGAGGATCGCGGGCCGCGCCTGCACTTGGGCCTCGGGCCGGATCTGTAGTGCGATGCTCGGCCACGCCCGCAAACCGCTACTCGTTGCCGCCGCCGCCTTCGTCGCGGCGCTCGTCGTCGCGCTCGCCGGCATCGCGATCGCGCTGACGACGACGGTTGGCGCGCGCTGGTCCCTGCAAGCGCTCAACGGGCTCGCGCCGGGCGAATTGGCCGTCGGCGGCGTCGACGGCTCGCTCGCCGGTGGGCTCGTTCTCACGAACGTTCGTTACGAATCGCCGGGGCTCACGGCCGAGCTCGCGCGCCTCGAGATCGTCGCGCGGCTGGGCGCTCTGCTCGACAGGCGCCTCGTGCTCGAGCGCGTCGGCGGCGAGGGCGGCACGATCACGCTCCACGGCGACTCGACGGCGGCGGCTGCGGGACCGGTAGAGTTGCCGGACGTGCCCGAATCGCTCGCCATTCGCTCGCTGCGCGTGCGCGACCTCGCGCTCGCCGGCGGCGCCGACGTGACCATCACCGTTCTCGACGCGAGCATCGCCGGTCCACGCATTGCGCTCGAGGCACTCCAGGCGCAGGCAGCCGGCGCGCGCATCGAGCTTGCCGCCGACGTCGAGCTCCTCGCGCGCGCAACGCCGCAGCGGGCGACGCTCGTCTGGCGGCGCCTCGCCGTCGAAGCGGCCGGCACGCAGTGGTCGAGCCCGTCCGGGCGGCTCGTAGTGGCGCCCGGCGCGATGCCGCTCGAAGCGGAGCTCGTTGCCGAGCTCGTGAGCTCGCCGCTGCCGACGCCGGTTGCCGTCTCGGCGATTGCACGCTTGTCGGGCGCCGCGCTGCTGCTCGACGAGCTCGCCATCGAGATGCTCGGCGGCCGAATCGTCGTGCACGGCGTCGCGAATCTCGGCGCGCGCGCCGGTTACGCCGCAGTCGAGTACTCGGCGCTGAACCCGTCGCTCGTCGATCCACGCGTCGAAGGGAGCTTGGACGGTACCCTGGTGGTCGCGTTTGCAGCGGGCTCCGAGATCGTCGCCGGAGCGGCGGGTACCATCGCCGGCAGGCTCGGCAGCCGCCCCCTCGATGGAACGCTCCGCGCGCGCCTGACGAACGACACCGCGTACGTCGACCGGGCACGCGTCGTGCTCGAGCAAAGCGCCATCGACGTCGCCGGCCTCGTCGCGCGCGACGCCGTCGAGCTCGCGTTCGAAGCCGTGATTCCGGAGCTCGCGAATTGGTATCCACCGGCCAGCGGCGCGTTGCGCGCCAGCGGCTCGCTCAGGGGGCCGGCGCGCGATCCCGCGATCGAGGTCGACGTGGCGGCAACCGGGCTTGCCGTCGATACGTTGCCGCCGCTCGACGAGCTATCGCTCGGCGTGACGGGTACGCTCCTGTCGCACGGCGTCCGCGCCGCCGCGACGAGCCGGTACGGCGAGCTCGGTGTGCGCGTCATGCAAGGCTGGGACGGCGAGCGGCTTGCCGGCACCGTGCTCGAGTCCCGGCTCGCCGTCGAGCGCGCCGGCGCGTGGACGTTGGCTGCGCCCGCCCGATACGCCGCCACCCGCTCGACGGCCACGTTGGAGCGCCTCTGCTATGCCGGACCCGATGGAGCGCAACTCTGCGCCGCGATCGCCGAGAACGCGGTCCGCGTCGACGGCAACAGTCTCCCAAGCGCGCTCGCCGAGCCCTGGCTCGGCGGCAACGTAAGGCTTCAGGGTGCGGCGAGCGTCGAGGCCACGTTCGGTTGGCGGCCCGCGCTGCGCGGCTCGTTCATGTTTCACCAGCCGACGCTGCGCGTGGCTCGATCCCGAGCCGGCGAGCCCGCGCCGGGCGATCTCGCGTCGCTCGAGGATGTTCACGTCACGGGCACGCTCACGGACCGCGCACTCGACGCGCAAGCGACGGCCGCGCTCGCGGTGACCGGCGATCCGCTCCAGGCGCGCGTGACCCTCGCGCCCCCGGCGGCCGACGGCGCATTGGACGCGGCGCTGTCGGTGCGGCTCACGAGCCTCGAGCTCGTCGACGCACTCTTCGACGACGTCGAAGAGCTAACCGGTTCGCTCACGGCGAACCTCCGTGCGACGGGCTCGCTGACGGCGCCGGAGCTCGACGGCGAGCTCGCCGTGCGCGGCCTCGGCGCCATCGTGCCCGCGCTCGGCATCGAGGTAACGCGGGGCCGCCTCATGGCTACGCCCGTCGGGCTCGACGGGATCGAAGTCGCGGGAGAGCTTTGCTCGACCGGATGCCTTACGCTCGAGGGCACGATCGAGCGCGGTGCCGGCGGCGCGCCTTGGCGCGCGACGGCCGACGTGACCGGAGAATCGTTCGAGCTTGCGAACCTCGGCGATCTTCGCGTCGTGATCGCGCCTCGGCTCGCGCTCGACGCGGCGCCTTCGGCTTGGCGCGTGACGGGCGATCTCCCGATCGAGGAAGGGCTCGTCGCCGTCGACGCCGTGCCGCGCGCCGCCGTTCGTCCCCTGCCCGAAACGGTCGTTCACGGCCGCGAAATCCCTCGAGAGAAACGGGCGCTGCCGCTCTCCGCGGACGTGAGGGTGAGCTTGGGCGCCGTCCGCTTCGAAGGTCTCGGCATCTCGGCCGAGCTCGACGGCGAGCTCGACGTCGAGCGGACGGCCGAAGGGCGGCTGCTCGTGAACGGCACGGCGTCGATCGAGGAAGGAACGTTCAGCGCCTATTCCCAGGAGCTCACGATCGAGCGCGGCGATCTGCTGTTCACGGGGCCGTCCGACAACCCGGCGCTCGACGTGCGCGCCACGCGCGAGACCGAGGGCGCCACCGTCGGATTGACCGTGACGGGCACGTTGCGCGACCCGCAAACCGAGATCTTCTCGATGCCGCCGTTGAGGGAAAGCGAGGCGCTCGCGCGCCTCGTCACCGGCCGCTCGCTCGAGAGCGCCGGGTCGGCCGACGCGGAAGCGATCGAGCGCGCCGCGCTCGGGCTCGGCATCCGCCGCGCGCTGCCGGCACTCGAGCGCCTCGGCGGCAACGTGGGGCTCGAGGTCGGCGTCGACGCGAGCAATGGCGAAGGCGGCAGCGCGCTCGTCGCCGGTCGTCAGCTCGGCGAGGACGTCTACCTACGCTACAAGCAAGGCCTATTCGACGACTTCGCCGGCCTCGAGCTCGTCTATCGCATCGCGGACCGTTTTCGGCTGCGCACCGAAACCGGCACGTCGCAGTCGATTGACATTCTCTACGAGCGCAACGGCAGGGAGGACGTGCCGCTCGCCGAGACCGAGAGCGGCTTCGACGACGTCGCGCCACGCGGCGTGCCCGAGTCGGGCCTGACGGACCCTTGAGCCTCGCGCCGCGACCCTGCGAGCTTCGCCCGCAGCCTCGGTCCAAGTTTTGCGCGCTAGCCTCTCAGATTCGAAATCTCGCCGGCGCGCAGCATCGGTGCGCCGCGTCCGAGTCGGGCGCCGTAGCGCGGATCGGCTGGAACGGCGCGCGCCATCAACCGTCCTCGATGGCCGCGCGCCCGCCGACGGGGGCGGCACGCGTCTTGCTCAGTACGCTGCCTGAAGGCAAGGAGGCGACCATGGCAAGAAATCGCTCGAGCAAAAGGAGGCACGCGAGTGCACCCAATACCGTCATGCTTCGCGAGGCTATGCCGAGCGCAAGGACGCCCGGCAAGACTTCGGCACGCGAGCCTGCCGCCGCCCCGCTCGATACCGACGACGAGGCCGCCGGCCGTCCGCCGCAGCGCGATGCGATCGCGCGGGCGATGGCCCGAGAGCAGGCCAACGCGGAGCACAACCTTCGGCTGGCACGCTCGCCGGGCGCGATCGGACCCATCGGACGCGCACTGTTATGGGTTTCGGCGTTCGCGCTCGTGGCCGTAGTGGCGATCTTCGCACTGCTTTCCTTTTACTGAGCGCGTGCCAAGCACGCGTGCGGCACTCGGGCAGCGGTAAGCGTTCGTCTCCCACGCGGACCGTGCAGCCGCGTAAATCGGGCACGGATATTGCTCGCTCGAGGCATGGACGTTCGAGTGGTGACTCTTTTCGCCGCGGTCGCGCTCGCCGGCTGTGCGGCGTCGACGAGGATCGAATCGTCGTGGACCGATCCGACCTTCTCGGGCGCCCCGTTCGATCGCAATCCGACGCCGTACATGCACGTGCCGGGCGGCATCGTGTTCGGCGATCCATACTACTGGTATTACTATCCGCGCTGGAACTACTACTGGCATTGGCGCTCGACGTGGGACGTCACGCGTTCGCCGGGGTACTGGGAACTCTTGGCTTACGTCGTCGTCGAGTCCTCGTTGTATGACGCGCGTAGCGACCGCCTCGTATGGACGGCCAAATCGACCACGATGGACAACTCGCGGTTCGAGGCGCTCGCCGACTCGATCGTAGCGAAGGTGACGCGAGAGCTCGTCGACATGAACGCCGTCGCAGAGCGCGAGCCTCGGCGCGCGGCCGCCGTTCGCTGATCGAACGGCGCCGAAGGCGATGGCCGCCGACGCGGCCATCATCCGCACGGCGGCGCCCCGCTCCCCCGAAGCGCCTCCGCCGAATCACCTGGCTGGCGCTCGCGCTGATCGCGGCGTTGCCGGCAACGTCAGCCGCGCAATCGTCGCGCGTTTACGTGCGGCGCATCGAGTTCACGGGCGTCTCCCACGTCAACGACGAGGTGCTGCGCCGTGAGCTGCTGCAGCTCGAGGGCACCTACCTGAACACGGTGGCGCTCGATCGATCGCTCGCGCGACTCGAGCGGCTGCCCTACGTCGCAAGCGCGGACGCGGCGCTGCGGCCCGTCGCTGGCAACCTCGAGCTCGTCGACGTCGAGATTCGCATCCAGGAAGCCCCGGCGCGCCGGTATGGAGTCGGCGGCGCGTACTCCGGCGCGCTCCGCGCGCGACTCCACGGTTACTTCGTCGACGAGAACGTGCTCGGCACGGGGCAGCAGCTAGCACTGCGCGCCGAAGGCAACGAGCTGTTCTTCTCCGGCGAAATCACTCACACGGACCCGTACGCCCGTCTCGATGGCGTGAGCCGCACGGTCGCGCTGGCCGCGCGCCGCCTCGACCGCTTGACCGTCGACAGCTCGAGCTTCGATGCCGAGCTGCGTAGCGCGCGTCTCGAGTATGCCTATCGAATCGCGGAGCCGCGCGACGACCCCGCGCCCGGCGCGCGCGCGCCATCGTTCGAGCCAGAGCGCCGGCACGGAGCGTGGCTCGCGTTCGGAGTCGAGATCAACGACGTCGACGTCGCGGCCGGCACGGCGGCGAGCGAGCAGCTGCGCCGCTGGGTCTCGGCGTCCGGCGGCCGGGGCGCAACAGATGCGCCGCTCGATGCGTCGTTCGAGACGGCCGATTTTGCGATGCGCTGGATCAACGACACGCGCGGGGGCGATGCGTTTCCGACGAGCGGCCGCGAGCAGACGCTGGCGCTGCTCGCGACCCTGCCGGGCAGCGACGTGCGCTACTATCGAATCGACTACGACGCGACGCGTCACTGGCCGATCGCCGAACGATGGACGGCAACGTTGACGACGCGCGCCGGCATCGGCGGGTCGTACGGCAGCCGCGAGCTGCCGTCGCTGCCGCCCTACATGAACTGGCTCGCGGGCGGCCCCGACACGGTGCGTGGGTATCGCGACGGCACGCTCGGTCCGCGTGACAGCAGCGGCCGCCCCTACGGCGGGGATCTGCTCGTCGCCGCCCAACTCGAATGGCTGACCCCATGGCCGCGGCGCTGGGAGGAGCGCGTCCGCGCGGGCTTCTTCTACGACGTCGGCAACGCGTTCTCGGTGGGCGATACCGTCTTCACGGACGATACCGGCGCGCAGCTCGATTACGGCTTCGACGGGTCCGAGCTGCGGCAATCGGTCGGCGTCGTGGCTCGACTCCGGATTCCGCTCGGCGTTCTCAGCGTGAGCTACGCGCTCCCGCTCGACGAGCGCCGGCACGCGGCCAGCGCGTTTCGGCGAGACGACGTCGAGAAACTGCAGCTCACGATCGGCGTCGACTTTTGAGGGGCCCACGAGGCGGGTCTCGACTCCGCCGGCGCGCATCGAGCGGAGGCTCCTGATGCCGCGGTGATCCAATGCGCCCTTCGAGCGTGCTCGTCTCGCCGCGAGGTCGTTGAGCCGCGCTCGGCGGCTGGCTCGTCGCACCGGGCGAACGTATGGCGCAGATATTGCATTTGCCAAGCACCAAGGATGGAAGAGAGTGTCATGAGGACGCCATTGATCGTGCTCGGACTGCTGAGCCTGCCGGCTGCCGCGCTCGGGGAGCCGTACGCGGTCGCCAAGCTCGCCTACGCGACGGCCGATCTTCCGCTCGGCGCGCCCTACAACGGCGTCATCGACGACACCGCGCCCGGCCTCGGGATCGACGTCGGCTTTGCGTTTGCCCGCAATTGGGCCGTCGAGATCGGCGCGACACGTTACGGGTCACTCGATGGATTCGGCACGCCCTGCGTTCAAGGCTCCGTCTGCCCGCTGCTCGTCCGCGACATCGGCGGCAACGACATGACGATGTACAACGCGGCGCTCGTCCCTCGCATCCCGGCCGGCCGCGCACGCTTCTTCGCGCGCGTCGGCTATTACCGCGCGAACATCGACACGAACGTCGACCTACCGGGTGCCGGCGATTTCCACGAGGACGGCTTGATGCTCGGCGTCGGAGCTCGATGGTACTTCTCGGACCCCTGGAGCGTTTCGCTCGAGGCGACGCGCTTCGACGACAATCTGCGGCAGATCGCGCTCGGTTTCGGCTGGGGTCTGCGTCGCGACGACGACGTGGAGTGACGGCTCGGGCGGCGCGACGCGCGCATTCGCGCGTCGACGTGAGGCCGGCGGCCGCCCGGTGGACTCGCGCCCGCCACGTCGCGGAGTATGAAATTCGGCTCTCGGCCGTATTCCGCCGAATCGTGTGGACAACCGAACGCCGCATGGCAGACTGCTCTCGCGTAAGTATTCGCCGGTGGGGACGGGTCCGTTCGGGAGAAGTACAGATGGCGAGGCGCATGGTGGCGGTCTTTGGATTGTTGCTGGTTGCCGGATGCTCGAGCGTCCCGCCTGCGGCGCGACCCGGAGTGCTGGCGGCCGGAGCCGTGGTCGGCGCGTCATTGCTCTTCTATGTGGGCTCAAGGAACGGCAGCTCCGACCCGCCCGAGGAAGTCGGCTGCTTCGAGAGAATCGAGGGCAACGACCGAGAGACGATCTGCCCGCCGTGAGCGGAGAGCTCAGCACCGCTTCGCCCGCCTATTCTTCGCCAGTTCCCTAGTCCGCCTGGTTGTCCGCTTCTTGGGGCGCTTCACGCACTCGGGTAGCTTCGTAGAGCCGGTCGATCGATCCACTCCTCGAACCTCTCGTCGAGAGGTCGGCGGATTTCCGACGCTGCGCTTGCCTCTTGGACCACGGAACCTTCGAGCGCGCCATCCGTGTAGGTATCGCATGTGCGGCGGGAGCCGCGAAGCACGGCAGGCACGTCGCCGGGGAACGATGAGCGGGTCGGATTTGGACGAGCTGCGAGCGCGGTACGAGAACGCCTACTCCCTTTACCAGAATTGCGTCGCCGCGGTGTCGCTCGCACAGACCGACGAGGAAGGGGTGCCCGAGTTCTTGCTCTCACGGCTCGGCGACGCCGCCGAGGCGCTCCGAAGCGCGCGCCGGCAATACCGTGCGGCGTTGACACGTGCCGCGGTGGCGGCGAGCGCCGCGGATCAATGTCCGAGCGTCATGGACGATTAGGTCGTGCAGCCGGGTCGGCCGCCCGGGCCGACCGGCCGCGTCTTGGGCGGCTTCCGAAAGACAAGGACTTTGACAACCGGTGAAGTAGGTTGCCCAATGTGCTGATTTTAAAAGGAATTGGAGCGGGAAACGAGACTCGAACTCGCGACCCCGACCTTGGCAAGGTCGTGCTCTACCAACTGAGCTATTCCCGCTTCGAGGCGGCCATTCTAAGGCCCGGCGCACTACCCGGCAACGGCCCCGTGTGCCGTCACTCGTGGGCCCGCATCGCGGGCCAGGCCGCGCGCAGATAATCGATCATCGACCACAGCGTGAGCGCCGCGGCCACGTAGACGAGCCACTCGCCGACTCGATAGACGTCCACCGAGAACAAGGGCTCGCGATACAGCATCAAGCTGATGCCGATGATCTGCAGCGTCGTTTTCCACTTGCCGAAAATGCTCACGGCCACGTGAGCCCGCGCGCCGATCTGGCTCATCCACTCGCGCAGCGCCGAAACGGTGATCTCGCGCCCGATGATGATCGCAGCAACGAGCGCCAACGTGACGTGCGGATCGGCTTGCACGAGCAGGACGAGCGCCGTGGAGACGATGAGCTTGTCGGCCACGGGATCGAGAAACGCGCCGAAGCTCGACGTGAGCCCCAACCGCCGCGCGAGATAGCCGTCGAAGTAATCGGTGATCCCGGCGAGCGCGAACAGCAGGCCGGCCGCCGGTCGCGCCCAAGATTCCTGCCAGCCGAAGAGCTCGGGCCCGTAGAACACGGCCACGACGAGCGGGATCGCGACGACGCGAAACCACGTGAGCGCGTTCGGGAGGTTGAGATTCATCGTCCGTCAGCCGGCATGAAACCGCTCGTAGATCGCCTCGGCCAGCGGCCGCGAAATGCCCTTCACTCGCTGCAGGTCGTCGATGCCGGCGCGCGTAACTGCCTGCAACCCGCCGAACTGCTTGAGCAGCTCACGCCGCTTCTTCGGTCCGAGCCCCGGAATTTGCTCGAGCGGCGAGCGCGTTCGCGCTTTCTGCCGGCGCGCCCGATGACCGGTGATCGCGAACCGATGCGCCTCGTCGCGCAACTGCTGAATCAAGTGTAATGCCGGAGCGCTTGGCGGCAAGCGGAGCGGATCCGTGCGATCGGGCAGATACAAGCTCTCGCGTCCCGGCTTGCGGTCCTGTCCTTTCGCCACGGCGACGAGGCGCGAGCCCGGCAGCTTCAGCTCCTGCATCACTGCGATCGCGCGCGCGAGCTGGCCCGGCCCCCCGTCGATGAACAGCACGTCCGGCATCGGCACCTCGCCTTTCTGCACGCGCGCGTAACGCCGCGTCAGTACTTGCGCCATCGCGCCGTAGTCGTCGCCGGGCGCCACGTCCGACACGTTGAATCGGCGATAAGCGGACTTGAGCGGTCCCTCCGGGCCGAACACGACGCACGACGCCACCGTCGCCTCCCCGGCCGTATGGCTCACGTCGAAGCACTCGAGCCGCGTCGGGGCTTCGTCGAGGCCCAAGACCTCGGCTAGCTCCTCGAGCTGCCGCTCGTACGAGGCGCTCGCTTGGTAGCGAAGCTCGGCGCTCAAGCGCGCGTTCGTGACCGCCATCTCTACGAAGCGCGCGCGATGGCCGCGCACGCGCGATTTGATCTCGACTCTCTTGTTCGACTGCGAGGAGAGCAGCTCCGCCAGCGTGGCAGACTCCGGCACCGGATGGCTCACGAGGATTTCCTTCGGCGCCTCGCGGCCGCCGTAGTACTGCAGCAAAAACGCGCGAATGATCTCGTCGTCGTCGGCGCCTTTCACGAGCTTCGGAAAGAAGCTGCGCGTGCCGAGTGACCGCCCGCCGCGGAAGAACATGACGGCCACGCACACGATGCCGTGGTCCTCGGCCATGCCGACGGCGTCGAAATCGCCGCTGACGCGCGCCATGAGCTGCTGCGACTGCACGTTCTTGAGCCGCGCGAGCTGATCGCGATACTGGGCCGCGCGCTCGAATTGCAGCGCCGCCGCCGCTTGCTCCATGCGCTCGGCCAGGCGCGCCGTGACGACGTCGCTGTGCCCCTCGAGGAACAGCACCGCGTGCTCGAGATCGCGCGCGTAGTCCTCCTCGCTGATGAGCCCGACGCACGGCGCCGTGCACCGCTCGATCTGATGCTGCATGCACGGCCGGCTGCGGTTCTCGAAGTAGCTATTCTCGCACTGGCGCAGCTGAAACAGCTTGTGCAGCTGATTCAGCGACTCTCGCACCGAGCCGGCGTTCGGGTATGGACCGAACAGCCGGCCTTTCGACGTGCGCGGACCGCGGTAGAACGAGAGTCGCGGGAACGGATGATCGCTTTCGAGCAAGATGTACGGATAGCTCTTGTCGTCGCGCAGCATCACGTTGAAGCGCGGCCGATGCTCCTTGATGAGGTTGTACTCGAGCATCAAGGCCTCGACCTCGGTGCGCGTGACGGTCACCTCGATGCCCGCGACGCTGCGGATCATCGCGATCGTCTTCGCGTCGTGCGCGCGGCTGCCCTGAAAGTAGCTCGTCACGCGGCGCTTCAGGTCGCGCGCCTTGCCCACGTAGACGACGGTGCCGGCCGCGTCGAGCATGCGGTAGACGCCGGGCCGGTGCGTCAAATGCGCGAGCACGGCCGCCGGATCGAACGCGACGGGCGGTTCTTGCACCGTAGGCGCAACGGCGTGTTCGGGGAGCTCGCGGTTCACGACCGCACTCTAGCCCTAATCGTGCGTGCGCAGGCGCCCGGCGATGAGCATCGCGATCTCCATCGCCTGCTCGTAGTTGAGCCTCGGGTCGACCTGCGACTTGTACGCGCGCGCCAGGTCGGATTCCTTGAGCCCGCGCGCGCCGCCCATGCACTCGGTGACGTTGTCGCCCGTCAGCTCGAGGTGCACGCCGCCCAAGTAGCTGCCCTGCTCCTGATGGATGCGAAACGCCGAGCGAAGCTCGGCACGAATGTTGTCGAAGCGCCGCGTCTTGTAGCCTTCGGCGGTCGTCTCGGTGTTGCCGTGCATCGGGTCGCAGACCCACAGCACGCTGGCCCCCGTGGCGCGCACGGCACGAATGACGCGCGGCAAGTGCGTGTCGATGTTCTTCGCGCCGAACCGCGTGATCAGCGTCAATCGACCCGGCTCGTTGTTCGGGTTCAGGACGTGGACGAGCTGCTGCAGATGTTCGTCCGTGACGCTCGAGCCGATCTTGACGGCCATCGGATTCGCGATGCCACGGAAGTACTCGACGTGCGCTCCGCTCAAATCGGCCGTGCGCATGCCGATCCACGGATAATGCGTCGTCAGGTTGTACCACCGTTGGCGGTGTGGGAGGAATCGCGTTTGCGCCTGTTCGTATGGCAGGTGCAGCCCCTCGTGCGACGTGAAGAATTCGACGCGATGCGTCTCGTGCATCGGCTCGCCCGTGATCGCCTCGAAGAACTCGAGCGAGTCCGACACGGACTGCACTAGCCGGTGATAGTCGGCGGCCAGCGCCGACTCGCCCACGAACGACAAGTCCCAGTTCTCGGGGTGGTGCAAATCCGCGAGCCCGCCGTCGATCAGCGACCGGATGAAGTTCAACGTCAACGCTGCACGCTCGTAGCCGCGCAGCATCAGCGAGGGATCCGGCTCGCGATCGGCGGCCGTGAAGCCCGGCCGGTTGATGGTGTCGCCGCGATAGCTCGGCAGCGAAACTCCGTCCTTCGACTCGTAGTCCGCACTGCGCGGCTTCGCGTATTGGCCGGCCATTCGGCCGACGCGAATGATCGGCTTCTTGAGGCCGACGAGCATCACGAGCGACATCTGCAGCAGGATCTTGAGCTTCTGCACGACGTTTTCGGACGTGCACTCGTCGAACGTCTCCGCGCAGTCGCCGCCCTGCAGCAGGAATGCCTCGCCGCGCTGCGCCTTGGCAAGCTGCGACTTCAAGTTCTCGACCTCCCACGTCGTCACGATCGGGGGCAGCCTCGAGAGCTGCGCGAGCGTGTTCTCGAGCTCGGCCCTATCGCGGTACACGGGCTGCTGCGCCGCATGCCGGGTCTGCCAGCTCGCGGGGTGCCAATCGGTGGGGGCGGGGGCTTGAGTCATGACTCGCTTCGAAGCTTGCGCACGGGCGCACTATACCGCCCGAGCCCGCGGGCGGCCAAAGAAACGGGCCATATCGACGGGAAACGGCGCTTCGCGAGCGTGCCTACTGCCACTAAGGTTCGCGCATCGAGAACCGTCCGATGCCACCCGCCGTCGCCCTACTCTGTCATCCCGTCGGCACGCTCGTTGCGCTCGTCGCGGCCATCGTCGCCGGGCTCTACGCGGTGCAGTCACGCCGCTTCCTGCCGGCGCTCACGGCAATCTCGGCCGTGTTGCTGACACTGCTCGCGTTCCTGCAAGTGCCGCCGAGCGGCCCGGGGCTCGTATGCCTCGGCGCCGCCGTCGTGCTGCTGCACGCCGAATTTCTCCGCCCGACGTTCGGCGTGGCGGGCTTGCTCGGCATCGCCGGCGCGGCATACGGCTCGTGGCTGCTCCTTGCGCCACTCGAGCCGGGGCTGCGCGGCGGCATGGCGGCGCTCGCCGCGCTCGTCCTGCTGGCCGCCGTCGCACGCACGATGCGGCTGCGCACGCTGCCGCGATAGGCGAAGCCTCGATGGGCAGAGCTTCGCGCCTACCGGTACCATAGTCCCCAGCGCACGTGGGATCGCGCCGGAGAATCCTCCGGCGCGGCGGTACGTGCTTCGGAGACGAGTCGATGAATGCGTTCGTTCCCTCCGCCGCGCTCGTGGCGGCGCTGCTCGCCACGGGGTGCGGCGGCATACAGCCTTCGTTCGAGGAAGACTTGCGGGCCATCACGGCCTTCAACGAGCGGTACTTGAAGTCGATCAACGAGGAAGACATCGCAACGCTGTCGAGCCTCACGACGGACGGCCACGTCATGTTGCCGCCGAATCGTGAGCCCGTCGTCGGCAAAGCCGCGAACGACGCGCTGAACGGCGAAGCGTTCGCGCGCTACGACTTCAGCGAGACGTGGACGCCCGTCGAAACGGTCATCGACGGCGATCTCGCCTTTCAGCGCGGCACGTTTACCGTGAACGCGATGCCGAAGGGCGAAGGCGAGCGGATCTCGGTCAGCGGCAGCTTCTTGCGCATCTACCAGCGCCAACCCGACGGCGAATGGCGCATGACGCGCGATATGTTCAACAGCTCGGCACCTGCGGCCCCGACGCTGCAGCGTTGACCCGCGTCATCCGCGCCTGCGCCAAGCCACGACCGCGCGAGAGGTCAAGCGGCCGCGAGCGCCCGGCGCCAAGCTTCCTCCAAGCGTTTCGCCGACACGGGGCGAACCGTGCCGAGGTGCTGGGCGAACAGCGACACACGAAACTCCTCGACGAGCCAGCGGTACTCGACGACGCCGGGCGGCCACGGCACCCCTGCGGGCTGGGAAACACGCCAGCGCGCGAGCCGCGCCGCGGCGGCGCGAGCCGCGGCCGCAAGCTCGGGCTCCCTCCGCTGGCCGCGTTTTTGCCAGCGCTCTTCGGCCGCGCGCAGGTAGCGGGGCAGGTGCCTGCGCCACTCGCGGGGCGTCTCGCGCAACGTCGTCGGGCTCACGAGATCCGCGAGCTGCGCCTCGAGCTCGGCGCGGACTGCGGCGTGGACGCCCTTCGCGTCCCCCGGGCCGAGCGCGCGGCGTAGCGCTCTGTGCAGCGACAGGATTTCGCCGAGCAGCGCGCGCAGCGCGTCGGCCTCGCGAACGAGCTCTGCGCGGCCCCGCTCGAGGCGAGCCGCGAACTCGTCGGCCGTTCGCACGGGCGGATCGAGCTCGAACGCTTGATCGGCGGCAGCGCCGGAAATGTCGTCGACGAGCGCAGCGCCGTCGCCTACGCCGTGATAAGCGAGCACGAGCGCGCGATCGGCCAGTGTGCGATCGCGGATCAAGGCCGTCTGTTGCGGCAGCGCTTTGAGGAATAGTCGGCGCACGCCGTCGCGGTGCTGTGCGACCGCGGCCGGTCCGGGCGCCCGCAGCGCGAGATCCACGCGGCCGCCCGAATCGACGACGGCCGGATACAGCTCGAGCGCGCGCGGCCGCTGCGCCACGAGCACGGAATCCGGCAGGTCGCCGAAGTCCCAGCGCGTGAGCCCCGTGCGTTGCCAACGTGCCGGCACCGTGTCCGCGGCCGGACTGCCGCCGGGAACGGCGCCGAGCTCGCGCTGCAGCGCCGCCACGTCGCGCCCCGTGGCGAGCGTGCGGCCGTCGGCATCGACGACGGCGATCCGCATCTTCAAGTGCGGCGGCAGCGCGCGCTCGTCGAACGCATGCGCGTCCACTCGCACGTTGCGCACCTGGCGCAACGCTTCCGCGAGCGCGACGGCGAGGGGTTGCTGCCGAAGCGCGCCGCTCGACATGGCGGCCAGCGCGTCGCTCGCGGTGCTCGGCAGCGGGACGAGCGCGCGGCGCTGCTCCTTCGGCAATGCGCGCAGATAGGCGAGAACCTTCTCGCGCAGCCATGCCGGGACCAGCCAGTCGAGCTCGACGGCGCGAATCGCTCCGAGCAACGCGCGCGGCACGGTCAAGGTGATACCGTCGGCTTCGGAGCCCGGTTGGAACACATAGTCGAGCGGCAACCGCTGCCCGGCGATCGAAATTTCCTCCGGATACCCCAGCGCAGCGAGATCTCCGGGGTCGCGCGCGGACACGTCGCCGCGCGTCATGAACAGCGCGCGGCCATCCTGAGCCGCCGCAGCGGCCGCGAGGCTCGTGCGGTCGTGCACGCCCGGCGGCAGCCGGTCGTCGTAGAACGCGGCGACGCCGGCCTCGCCGACGAAGAGATCGCGCTTGCGCAGCCTCGCCTCGGCATCGAGCACCGAGCGCACGACGGCGCGGTTATGCGTCAAGAAACCGGGCTCGTCGGCCGCGAAGCCCGCGCGGTCGGCGGCGAGCGCTTCGGCAATGAAGATTTGCCGCGCTTCCTTCGGCGCAACGCGGCCGTAGTCGACGCGCCGCTCGCTCGCGAGCGTCATACCGAACAGCGTCACCACCTCGCGTGCCGTGACCTGGCCGCGTTCCGCATCCCATTGCGGGTCGTCGTACTCGAACCGCACGAGATGCGGCGCCACGCGCAGCGCCCAGCGCGGGTTCACCTGTGCAACGGTGCGGAGATACTGTCGTTCCGTCGCCACGCGCTCGGCAGCGACGAGCCAACGCGGCCGCTTCTTCGCGAGCGGCGTGCCCGCGAAGAGCTGCGCCCGCGACTCGCGCATGCCGCGGTAGACGAGGCCGTCGTCGTGCTCGGCAATGAAGTCGATGAATGCAGCGAGCACGGCTTGATGGATCGCCCGGTAATCGGCGGCGTGCCGACGCGTGCGCCAGCGCAGCGCTTGCACGAGCTCGTGCAGCTGGTCGTGCACGTCGTGCCACTCGCGGAGGCGCGCGACGGACAGATAGTGTTCCTTGGCCCAGTTGCGCAGCGCGCGATCCCCGCCGCGCCGCGCCTGCCGGTAAGCGGTCCATAAGCTCAAGTAGCCCGTGAACTCCGAGCGGGCGTCGGCAAACACTTCGTGCTTGCGGCGCGCCGCATCCGGGTCGACGCCGTATTCGCGCGGGTCGACGACGCTGAGCGCGGCCGCAATGACGAGCCCCTCGCGAAGCGCCCCATTCTTGTTGGCAACGACGAGCAGGCGCGCGACGCGAGGGTCGACCGGCAGCCGCGCCATGAGCCGACCGTCCTTCGTGAGGCGACGTTCGCCGTCGACGGCGCCGAGCAAGTGCAGCAGCTGGTACGCGTCGGCGACGGCCTTCTTCGGCGGAGCGTCGATGAACGGAAACTCATCGATCGGGCCGAGCTTCAACGCTTCGAGCCGCAGCAACACGCCGGCGAGCCCGGTGCGCGATATCTCGGGCTCCGTGAAGGCGGGCCGCGACTCGAAGTCCTCTTGCGAGTACAGCCGGACGCAAATGCCGGGCGCCACGCGGCCGCAGCGGCCCGCGCGCTGCACCGCATTCGCCTGCGCGATCGGCTCCACGCCCAAGCTCTGCACCCGGTGCCGCGTGCCGTAGCGGCTCACTCGCGCGAGGCCCGAGTCTATGACGTAGCGGATTCGAGGCACCGTCAGCGACGTCTCGGCGATGTTCGTCGATAGCACGATCCGCGGCGCTTTGCCGGGCTCGAGTATCTTTCGCTGCCGCGCCGTCGTGAGCCGCGCGTAGAGCGGCATCAGCTCGTAGCCTTTCGGACCGAAGCGCTTCAGCGCGTGCTCGGCGTCGCGGATCCAGCGTTCACCGGGCAAGAACACGAGCATGTCGCGGATGCGGTCGGAGTCGGCGAGCGGCTCCGCGGCAAGCGACCGCGCCGCGTCGACGACGGCAGTCGCGAGGTCCTCGTCGTCGGCGCGCGGCCGGTAGCGCACGGTCACCGGGAAGCTGCGCCCGGGAATACGCACGATCGGCGCGTCGCTGAAATGCTCGGCAAAGCGCTCGGGGTCGATCGTCGCCGACGTGATGATGACTTTGAGATCGGGCCGCATACGCTCGATGCGCTTCAAGTAGCCCAGCACGAAGTCGATGTTGAGACTGCGCTCGTGCGCCTCGTCGATGATCAGCGTGTCGTACGCTTCGAGGCGCCGGTCGCTCGCGATCTCGTTCAGCAATATGCCGTCCGTCATGACCTTCACGAGCGCGGTCGGCGGCGTTTGGTCCGCGAAGCGCACGGTTACGCCGACGGCGTCGCCGAGGCGCACGTCGAGCTCTGCTGCGACGCGGCTCGCGACGGCTTGAGCGGCGATGCGCCGCGGCTGCGTGTGGCCGATCATGCCGGCGATGCCGCGGCCGGCCTCGAGACACAGCTTCGGCAACTGCGTCGTCTTGCCGCTGCCCGTGTCCCCGCAGACGACGAGCACGCGGTGCGCCGTGATCGCAGCGAGCAATTCCTCGCGTAGGGCACTGATCGGCAACGACGCCGGGTAGTCGAGCCGATAGCGCGTCGCGCGGCGAGCGGCGACGATGTCCTCCCGCGGGCGGCTCACGGCAAGCCGACGTGAGCGCGGCGTGAACGCGAGCATTCCAAGCTCTCTCTGAATGAGGTTTCGCTGTCGCCGGCCCTCATCCGCGCGAGATTACAGGTTATCGCCCGAGCTCGTGAGCCCGCTCGGAGAACCCGGGGCAGTCGCGGTTCGAGCTCCATCCCGTGCCTCGCCAGCGGGTCGGATCGAGCGACGGGACGCGACTTCCTCACGCGATTGTCGATCGCACGTCGACGACGCTCGTCTGCACACGGCCGGTGCCGTTCCGCGCGAGCTTCGAGCTGGGACCGCTGCTGCTAGTACCACTGGAACCTTGCGAGGACGCCCTGCTCTCGTGATTGCGCCTCCCGAATCCGCTCTGATATATAGCGGTCGTGGATGTTGTGGCCCCACTCGCGCGGCCTTCCTGAATCCTGCAACACAACGACATCGATAGGGGCGTGCATCCCAGACCTTCTTAATCAATCGACACAGTCAATCGTTCTTGCGAAATCCCGGGGGGGGGAACAATGAAGACGAACGCAACGACGTTACGCAAGTCGTATCTGGCCTTGTCTATTTCGGCAGCCCTTTCGCTCGGCACCAAGAGTCAACTGGCGCTCGCGCAAGAGCCGTCCGCAGATCCAGCCGACAACCTCGAGGAGGTCGTCGTGACGGGCTCGCGAATCGTGCGCCGCGATCTGGAATCGAACAGCCCACTCATCACGATCGACCGGCAGCAGCTCGAAGAAAACGCCTTCGTCTCGGTCGAGGAGGCTCTAAACGACCTGCCCCAATTCATGGTCGGCGGGCCCGGCATGAGCGGCAGCGCCGTCACGTCGCTGCAAGGGGCCAACGGAGTCGACGGCGGTCGCGGCACCGGCGATATGTTCAACATGTCGCTGCTGCCTGACAACGCCGGCATGATCGGCATCGTCGTGCCGGGCGCCGCCAACGTGAATCTGCGCGGCCTAGGCGCCAACCGTGCGCTGACGTTGATCGACGGCCACCGCGCCATGCCTACGAATGCGTCGATGACCGTGGACCTGAACACCATTCCCTCCATCGCCATTGCCGGCGTGGAGGTGATCACGGGCGGCGCCTCGGCGGTGTACGGCGCCGACGCGCTCGCCGGCGTCACGAACATCAGGTTCCGCGACAACTTCGAAGGCATGACCGTGCGGGCACGCGGCGGCATGAACGAGGTCAGCGATGGCGAGGAGTATCAGTTAGGCCTCCTGATCGGCAGCAGCGTCGGACAACGCGGCCACGCCATGGTCGGTATCGAGTACACCAAGCGCGAGGCGTCGCTGTGGGCCGAAAGAGATCACTTCCGCGAAGTGATGGAGTCGCCCTACTCCGGCTCGGGCGATTATCTGTTCGCATGGGAGCCGTTTTACTCGCCGGGCGGTCCGAGAGGTACCTTCCAGTTGCTGCAGAGGGCATGGAGCGGCAATGCGCCGACGCAAGCCGCAGTCAATCAGGTTTTCAGCGATCGCAACTGTCCCGATCCCGTTACCGGGGCGCCGTTGAATTGCGTCGCGAATGCCAACGGCGGCGTGGCGAGCCCCTTCGCGCCCCCTGCGCTGTTCGCGGGCTACCACTTCAACCCGGACGGCACGCTGTTCGTGCGCGGCTCGCAGGCAGTCGTCAACGGCGTCACGACTTACTTCGGGCCGCAGGGGTACAACCGCACGGCACTGGGCACCGAGGAGTATCCCGACGAGATCGCCTGCACCTTCATCGCCACGGGCGTGAGCGCTTACGCGCCCTTTGCGGGAGAACCCTGCAACCCGAGCGCAGGTAATCGCGTCGACTACGGGCGCTGGCTGACGAGCCCGCGCGAGGCCTATACGATGTTCGCGCGCGGCACCTACGATTTCGACAACGGGATGGAGGCCTTCACCAACTTCCACTTCGCTTCCTCGGACGCGCAAACGCGCCGCGAGCCGGCGCCGTATCAGGGTGGCTTCGGCGCGGTCATCCCGTTCGGCGGAAACGAGGTCTACCTGCCCTCGCTCGTGCAGGTGCCAACGGCCGCGCAGCCGCTCGGCGCCACGTTGCCCGAATACCGCGTCGGCGGCACGAAGGGCACGAACTGCCCCGACATGGGCGGTTGCACGATGGCGCAAGCATTCCCCGTCCCCGCAGAGCTGCGTGCGCTCCTCGAATCTCGACCCAACGTCGCGATCGCCAACGCGGGGACCAACCCGTTCCGCGGTCTCTCCGACTGTAACCTGTACACCTTGGCCGCCAATCCCGGCGCGCCCGGGGTGCAGACCAATCCGAACAGCGGCGCGGCGTACACGGTTCAGCTCGACCCCAATACGGGGTTGCCACTCGCGAAATGCGGACCGAGCGCCGGCTGGCTCTTCAACCAGCAGCTCGCTTTCTTACCTCCCCGCGGCACGAAGAACACCGGGCGGCTCTATCAACTCGCGGCCGGCCTTCGCGGCGACTTTGCTACGGACTGGACCTGGGAGTTCTACACCTCCTACGGGGACTCCGAGACGCACACCAACTACGACGGGTTCTCGTCGATGGTCAACTACACGAAGATCATCTCGGCGCCGAACTACGGCCGAGGCTTCGTAGAGAACGGGCCCACGTCGAAGTTTCTGACCTGTACCAGCGGCCTCAACCCCTTCGACCCGAACCTCGTCGTTTCGCAAGACTGCATCGAGGCGATCCAATCGAACCAGGTGGACCGCAACTTGATGAAGCAGCGGATCTACGAAGCGTTCGTGCAGGGTCCCGTGGTCGACATGCCGGCCGGCGAGATGCGCACGGCGGTCGGTATCAGCTACCGCGAGAACGACTACCAGTACGTCCCCGACTCGCTGCGCGAGCGCGACTACACGAACGACGCCTCCGCGGGTCAATTCGCCTCGGGCAGCATCGACGAAGCCGTGTCGGTCGACGAAGTGTATGGAGAACTGCTGATTCCGGTGCTCGGCGGTCGCCGGCTCACCGAGAGTTTGGAGCTCGAGCTCGGCGCGCGCGCTTCTTCCTACAGCACGGGACAGGACGTGAGCACTTACAAATTCCTCACGAGCTGGGCCCCGGGAGATCGCGTGAGAGTGCGCGGCGGCTATAACCGCGCCGAGCGAGCGCCGAACATGTCCGAGCTATTCGCTACGCCGAGCGGCAGCTCGCAGTTCAGCAGCGCTCCGACGGACCCCTGCCGCACGAACGCCAACTTGAGCAACCAGTTCGGCACGGCCTACAACGTGGCGGCCAACCCCGACCGCGCCGCGCTGCAGGCTTTGTGCTCGTCTCAAATCAATGCCTGGGGCGGTAACAACGCCACGGATTTCCACACGGACCCCAATGCATTCGATCTTGCCGGCGGCGCCGCTTTGATCGTCGGTAACGCGGATCTCGCCAACGAACGAGGCGACACGTGGACGCTCGGCGTTGCGTTCGCGTCGACGTCCGCTTCGTTTACCGGGACGGTGGACTGGTACCGGGCGCGCGTGACCGATCCGATCGAGGTACAGCAGACCTCGACGATCGTGAACAGCTGCTTCAACGTCAACGGCTTGAATCCGAGCTATTCGCTCGACGACCCGCTCGGCTTTTGCGATTTGATCGAGCGCGACCCGTCGACGGGCGCAATCGTGCGTGTCTACAACAGCTTCCGCAACGAGGGTGAGCTCGAAATCAGCGGCGTCGATATGAATCTGCGCTGGAGCACCGACGTGGGCCGGGGAAGCTTCCAGGTCAACTCGATGATGAACTACCTGATCGATCAGATTCAGCGCTATGGCGCCGACCGACTCGGCGACTACGCGGGCTTCGGCGGCGCCGCGAAGTTTCGCGCCAACACCGGTGTGACCTACGCATGGGGCGGCCGCCACCGTGTGACACTCTCCTGGAACTATCGCGACGGGACGGACACCGCGACGACGTTCGCGACCGTCGCCGACGCGGTCGGCACGCAGGCGCCGACGTTGCAGCGGAACCTGCAGATCACCGGCTACAAGTCCACGAGCTTGTTCAACCTATCGGCCGGCACGACGTTTGGCCCCGTGAACGTCTCCCTGAACGTCAACAACCTGTTCGACACGGAGCCGCGGCCGGGGGGTTACGACATCAGGGATCCGCGCAACGGCTTCGGTACCTTCAGTCCCTTCGATGACTTGGTGGGCCGGCGCTACCTGGTCAACCTGACCATGGACTTCTGAGCAGCGCGCACGCTGCCGCTGATGGCGATGAGTCGGAGGATCGAGACGGCGGCCGGCAACGGCCGCCGTCTCACGGCGGGGCCCACCAGTGCCCGGGCCTTCCTCCGGGGGAAAAAACCACGACGGCGCCTCGAGCTCGGTTCGCGGGTAGGAGCGAGGCCGTACACTGCTCTGCCTCTATGAACGAGACATCACGGGCCACCGGCATCGAGACGGTCCTCGAGCTTGATCGAGCCGGCCGCTTCGCCGACGCCCTCGAAGCGCTGAAACGCGCGAGCCTTCTGGGCGACCTCGCCGCCACGGCCGAGCTGGGCCATCGATTGCTCGTTGGCGACCGCGCGCCGAAAAGCCCAAAGCACGCGGTGTATCTGCTGCACGAGGCCGCAAAACGAGGCGAAGCGCGTGCGCTCGCGCGCCTCGCCGCGCTGACGGCCGGCGGCGCCTATCTCAAACAAGACTGGCGGCACGCGCTGCAATTGCTCGGGCAAGCCGCGGCCGCGGGGGACGCGGCGGCGCAAGGCCAGCTCGCTTGCCTACAGCCGCGCGGCGCTCCGCGCGCGACGTGGCAGGAAATGGCCGAGCGCGTCCCGCTGCGCGACTGGCTCGAGCCCGCGAGGGAGGAAACGCTGCACGAGAACGTCCGCCGCGTGCCGGAGCTCGCGCCGCTACCCGCGTGCACGTGGCTCATCGGGCGCGCGCGCGGCCGGCTCCAGCCGGCGCTGGTTTACGACGCGGTCAGCCGCGAGAACCAGGTCCACGAGATGCGCACGAACAGCATGGCGCTCTTCGACTACGCCACGTTCGACGTCGTGCAGTTCCTTCTGCAGGCGCGCATGTCGCTCACGTGCGGCTATCCGATGCAGCATTTCGAAACGCCGATGGTGCTGCACTACGCCATCGGTCAGCAGATCACGCCGCACTTCGATTTCATCGACGCGAATGCGCACGACTACGCCGAGCAGATTCGCGAACAAGGCCAGCGAATGATCACCTTTCTGCTATACCTGAACGACGATTACGACGGCGGCGAGACGACGTTTCCCGAGCTCGGCATCGTCCATCGAGGTGCCGCGGGCAGCGGCCTCTATTTCATCAACGCCCATGCCGATCTGACGCCGGACCGAAGGATGATCCATACCGGCTCGCCACCGCTGCGTGGAGAGAAGTGGATCGTCAGCCAGTTCATCGTCAGTAAACGCTTGCGCCCCTGAACCGGACGCGTGCAGCCTACTCCATCCAACCCGGCGGCGGCTCCGTGCCGCCGCGGATCTGACGCGTCTTGTAGCGCCAGCGGCCGTCGACTTTGACGAACGTGCTGTACTCCTTGCCCTGCGTGATGACCTGAACCGGATCGCCCTGCTTTTCGATCACGTACTCGGTGTAGACGAGCTGCGCCGTAGCCGTGTCGCCGTGCACGACGATGAGCGGATTGTCGACCGCCACGATGAACGAATAGCGCGGCGGCGGAGCCGGACGAGGCGCCTGCCCGGGCGCGCGGCCGTAGGCTTCCATGATGCCGTCCCTGCCCTTGAAGCGGCGCTCGCCGAGAATCAGCTCGGCGTCTTCGGCGTAGAAGTCCGCGAAGTTCTCCGCGTTCTGCCGGCCGAAGTTGTTGTAGTAGCGTGTGATCAGATCCTGGATCTGCAGGCGATCGACGAGTGTCTGGGCGGTGACCTCCTGCGCGCGCACGTCGGTGTCGGTCGTCAGCGCGAGACTCGAGACGCAAAGCGCAGTAACGAGTGCCCTGCGCAAGCTTGCGATCGCAATCATGATTTGACTCCTCGGTCGTTGTTCGGGTGATGCTGACAAGCACGGATTGGCGCCGAGCAGTGTATGACCGGGGCCGTGCACCGGACCAGTCCTAGGCCTTGCCGAAGCGGCCTGTCGAGCGCGGCGTCGAGCGAGCGAAGAACGAAGCGACGAGCACCTTCCGCCAGGGCTTCGCATGCCGCGCGTCGCGTGGCAACGCTCAAATTAGGCCGGCGCGCGCGAGCTCGACGCGCAGCTCGGCGCCGCCGAGCTCCGATTTCCCCACCTCGAGCGTGCCGCGATAGAGCTCTACGGTCTCGCGGACGACGGCGAGCCCTATGCCTTGCCCCGGCACGGATTCGTCGGCGCGTTTGCCGCGCCGGAACAAGGTATCGGCTTCGTCGGCGGAGATGCCGCCGCCGTCGTCACCGACGGTGATGACGAGCTTCTCCGGCGTCGATTGCGCGGTCACGCGCACACGCGACTTGCAGTACTTGTAGCCGTTGTCCATGAGATTGCCGAGAATCTCCGTGAGATCGCCGGGGTCGCCGCGGAACACGGCGCCGGGCACGACGTCGACTCTGCACTGCACGCGCTTGTCGCGGTAAACCTTGTCGAGCGTCTGCTTCAGATCGTCGACGATCGGCGCGACGGCGACCGGCTCCGTGCCGAGCCCCGTCGCACCGGTGGCACGCGCGCGCTTCAGCTGATACGAGACGCGCTGGTCCATGCGCTCGAGCTCGCGCTCGAGCGGCTCTTGCGCCGCGCACGGCGCATGCGTGCGCTGCTCCGCGAGCAACGTGCGCATCGCCGCGAGCGGCGTCTTCAAGCTGTGTGCGAGGTCGTCGAGCGTGTTGCGATAGCGAGCGAGCCGCCGCCGCTCCGTGTCGATCAGCGTGTTCAGGTTGGCGGCGAGGCCCACGATCTCGGACGGATAGCGGCCCGTGAGCTTGACGCGCTCGCCGGCCTCGACTTCGCGGACTTGCCGCTCCAGGCGCTTGAGCGGCAGCAGCACGAACGTCAACAAGCCGCCCAGCACGATCAGCATCGTGAGCGTCATGCCGATGAACCAGCCGATCAGAATGCGGCGGAACTCGGCCTGCCGCTCGAAATACGGCTCGAGCGACAACGCCACCGCGAAGGTGTAGTCGGCCGAGCGCCCGTTCAGAAACTCCCACGTGATGCCCCTCAGGAGCGATTCGAGCGGGGGGAAGCCCGGCACGTCGAGCCGCTCGAACCGCTCTTCGCCGGCTACGGTGAGATAGTCGAGCGGAAAGTCGCGGCCGAGCAGCGACAGCGATTGCCACACGGCACGGCCGTCGTCGGAATACAGCGCACCGTAGAGGCCCGAGTTTGCGACCTCGAACTGCTCGTCGAGCGCGCCGCTCGACAGCGAAAGCTCGTCGCCCTCCTCTTCGACGGAGGCAATCAGCCCGATCACCTGCGCCTGAAGCAGCTCGCGGCGCGCCTGATCCATGCTGTTGCGAAACGCGATGTCGAGCACGACGCCCGTCGCGGCGAACAACACGACGAGCGCCACGCTGACCCAGAGCACGACGCGCGCACGAAGGGAGCGAACGAGCGCCATGGGGCTACGGCTCGGTCAGTCGGCGTCCGGCGCGCCGCGCGCGGCGGCCAAGCGGTAGCCGCGGCCTCGCAGCGTCTCGATGGGTTTGTACGAGTTCTCCGGATCGAGCTTGCGGCGCAAGCGGCCGATGAACACCTCGATCACGTTGCTGTCGCGCTCGAAGTCCTCGCTGTAGAGCGCTTCGGTGATCTGCGTCTTCGACAGCACTTCACCGGCGTGCAGCATCAGGTACTCGAGCAGCTTGTACTCGAAGCTCGTGAGCTCGAGCTTCGCGCCGTTGACTTTGACCTCTTGCGTCCGCGTATCGAGCCTAATCGGCCCGCAGACGAGCTCCGACTGCGCCCAACCGCCGGCGCGCCGCAAGAGCGCGTCGACGCGCGCGAGCAACTCTTCGACGTTGAACGGCTTCACGACGTAGTCGTCGGCGCCGAGCTTCAGCGCCTCGACCTTGTCCTGCCAGCGGTCGCGCGCCGTCAACACGAGGATCGGATAGTCCTTGCCGTCGGCTCTGAGCTGCTTGATGAGGTCGACGCCGGACATGCTCGGCAAGCCGAGGTCGACGATTGCGAGATCGACGGGGTACTCGCGCGCGTAGTAGAGCCCCTCGCGGCCGTCCGTGGACTTCTCGACGGAGTAGCCGGCCTGCTCGAGCTGCGCGGCGAGCGAACGGCTCAGGTTCGGGTCGTCTTCGACGAGGAGCAGCCGCATGTAGAGTCGCGCCTAGAGAAACGCGCCGGTCTGCGCATCGATGCGAAAGCTGCGCACCGTGCGGCCGTCCTCGCCGAGGATGCGAATCTCGTAGACGAGGCGGTCGCCGACGCGCACGGGCTCAGCGCGCACGACGCGCCCCCGGAACCGGCTCAGCGCCATCGCCGTCGCTTGCTCCAGCGACACGCCTTCGCGCTGCGACGGAAAGAGCTGATCGCGCTGCGCGGGCTGGAACGGCTCGTCGACCTGGTCGGCTTGGGCGAACCACACCGGAGCCGGACGCGGCCGCGCCAAGGCCGGATCGGCGATGACGAGCGCAACCGCCGCGAGCCAGGCCGCCATCGCACCCGTTACGCCGGCGCGCTTGATCGTCGTTACGAAGCGATGGGGCGTCATTGGCGACACAGCTTGTGGTCGAGCCTCGGTTCACGTCAAGGAATGAGATGAGCGAAAACCGGGCGGGCGCGAGGCCCGCCCGGAAGGCGCTCTCAATACCGCACCCGCCGATAACCCACGGGGTGCGCCGCGAGCTCGATCCAGTCGCCGGGATCGCGATCCGTCCGCATCCGGTAGTTGCGGCCGTCGAGCCGGTACGTCACGAGATAGCCGTCGACGACGCGCTCCGTGACGCGATCGTGCACGACCTCGCAGCGCTGCACGGCTACGTCACGCACCGCGCCCGCTCCGTTACGGATGGCGCGCTCGCGCGCCACGGCGCCGCCCGCGACGGCGCCGAGCACGGTCAGGATGTCGCGGTCGTTGCCGCTGCCGAATTGGCGGCCGATCGCGGCGCCCACGATGCTGCCGGCAGCCGTCGGGCCAGCCACACCGAAGGGGCGAACGGGCTCGCGAACGATCTCGTCCCAGCACTCCTGGCGCGGCCGATCGACCGCGACGTAGCGCACCACGGGCTCGACGTCGACGACGCGGGCCGAAACGACGGCCGGCGCGTGCCGGTAGTGGCCGTACGCGTGACCGCGGCCGCGGCCGCGATCATCGCCGCCGGCCAGCGCCGTCGAGGCGCCGAGCAAGCCCAGTACGGCGGCAACCAGAAATTTCTTGGCCAACATGGCAGCTCTCCTTCTCTCCCTGCGGTCCCCGTCGGGGGACCTTGGAGCGCAGATTAGGAGCGCTGCGCTGAATCGAACCTGAATGCCGAAAAGGCGCCGAAGCCCCTACTAATCAAGGCGTTGCGTGCACCCTCGATCACGGCGCAGCCTTCAGTCGGCTCGCTGCGCGCCCTTCGCTCGGCGCCACAGCGCGTCGAGCGCGGCAGCGTCGTAGGCGTCCCATGGCCGGCCGCTCGCCGTCACCGCCGTCTCGACGGCGCGGAAACGTCGCGTGAAGCGCTCGTTCGCCGCGCGTAGGCACGCTTCGGGGTCGAGCGCGAGGTGCCGGCTCAAGTTCGCGATCGAGAAGAGTAGATCGCCGAGCTCCGCCGCGATCTCGGCGCGGCCGCCGCTCGCGACGGCAGCGTCGAACTCGGCGAGCTCTTCGTCGACTTTGGCGCGGACGGGCGCGACCTCGGGCCAATCGAACCCCACGGTGGCCGCGCGCTTGCCGAGCTTCACGGCGCGTGTCAACGCGGGCAGCGCGACGGGCACGTCGTCGAGCAGGCCCGTGCCAGTGCCGGCCGACTCGCGCTCCTTGCGCTTGATCTCCTCCCAGCGTTCCGTCTGCGCCGCGCTGTCGGCCACAACCTGGTCGCCGAACACGTGGGGATGCCGGCGCAGCATCTTGTCGCAGATCGCGCGCGCGACGTCGCCGAACGCGAACGCTCCGGCCTCCTGGGCCATGCGCGCGTGAAACACCACCTGGAACAGCAGGTCGCCAAGCTCGTCTTTGAGCTCGCCGAGATCGCCGCGCTCGATCGCGTCCGCAACCTCGTACGCCTCCTCGATCGTGTACGGCGCGATCGTCGCGAACGTCTGCTCGAGATCCCACGGGCAGCCGCGCTCGCGGTCGCGCAGCTTCGCCATGATCGAAAGGAGCTCGGCGATGGGCCCCGGATCGGTTTCACTTGTCATCGAGTATCACGTCCTGAAAGTTGCGCAGCACGGCCGCCGTCGCGCCCCAGATGCGGCGGCCGCCGTAGTGAAGGTCGTACGTCAGAAGCCGCGAGCCATGGCGCTCGAAATAGCCGATGCCCATGGCCGTGCGGTCGAGGACGACGCCGAGCGGAACCTCGAACACTCCGGCCACTTCGCGCGGGTCCGGAACGGCCACGAAGTCGGGATCGCCGACGACGCCGACGACGGGCACGATCGTGAAGCCGGAGCCCGTGAGGAACCCGTCGAGCAGCCCGACGACCTCGACGGCGGCCGGCACGAGCCCGACTTCCTCGTGCGCCTCGCGCAGAGCCGCCTCGGCCGGCGTCTCGCCGGCCGCGATTCGCCCGCCGGGCAAGCTGATCTGCCCCGCGTGATCCTTCAAGTGCGCCGCGCGCTCGGTGAAGAGCACCGTGGGCCCGCCGGCGCGCTCGAGCAATGCGAGCAGCACGGACGCGGGGCGCGCCGGACGATCGAGGACCTCGCGCAATTGCGGCGATACGGGACCTTCGATGTTGCCGAGCAGCCGCGCACGTGGATCGATCGACGGGCGCGGCGCCGCAAGCCGGCGGCGGATGAGGTCGAGCGTCTTAACCTTTGATTCCACCCTTCGTGAGCTCGAGCGGATCGAGCAGCTCGCGTAGCCGGTCCGGATCGAGCTTCGTTTGTTCGGCGGCCACTTCGCGAATCGCGCGGCCTTCCTTGTACGCCTGTTTCGCGATCGCCGCGCCTTTCTCGTAGCCGATCACGGGATTCAACGCCGTCACGAGGATCGGGTTGCGGTCGAGCGCGTCGTCGAGCTTCTGCTTGTTCACCTTGAAGCCCTTGATCGCCGCGTCGGCGAGCGCCGACGTCACGTTCGCCAGGAGCTCGATGCTCTGGAGCAGGTTGAAAGCGACCACGGGCAGCATGACGTTCAGCTGGAAATTCCCCGACTGGCCCGCGATCGTGATCGTCGCGTCGTTGCCGATGACTTGCGCGGCGACCATCGCGGCGGCTTCGGGAATCACGGGGTTGACCTTACCCGGCATGATGCTGCTGCCCGGCTGCAGATCCGGCAACGCGATCTCGGCGAGCCCTGCGAGCGGGCCGCTGTTCATCCAGCGCAAGTCGTTGGCGATCTTCATCACGCTCACGGCCGTCGTCTTGAGCTGGCCCGATAGCTCGACGGCCGTGTCTTGGCAGCTCAGCGCCTCGAAGTAGTTTTCCGCCGGGTGGAACTCGATGCCGGTTTGCTTCGCGAGCGCGGCCGCGAACTCTGCGCCGAACTTCGGATGCGCGTTGATGCCGGTGCCGACGGCCGTGCCGCCCTGCGCGAGCCCCGTGAGCCGCGGCATCACGGCTTGCAGCCGCTCTACGTCGGCGCGCACCTGCGCCGCCCAGCCGCCGAGCTCCTGATCGAGCCGAACAGGCATTGCGTCCATTAAATGCGTACGACCCGTCTTCGCGATGCCCGCCACCTCGCGCGCCTTCGACTCGATCGTCGCGGCCAGGTGCTCGAGCGCCGGAAGGAGCTTGCCCTCGAGCTCGATCGCCGCGGCGATGTGAATCGCCGACGGCACCGAGTCGTTGCTGCTCTGACTCATGTTGACGTGGTCGTTCGGGTGCACCGGCGAGCCGAGGGCCTGTGTCGCCAGCCGGGCGATGACCTCGTTCGCATTCATGTTCGAGCTCGTGCCGGACCCTGTTTGGAACACGTCGATCGGGAACTGGTCCTCGTGCATTCCGTTCGCGATCTCGAGGGCGCTCGCTTCGATCGCGTCCGCGATGTTGTCCGGCAACAGCTTGAGGCCGCGGTTCGTTCGGGCCGCCGCCCATTTCACGAGCGCCAAAGCGCGGACGAAAGCGGCCGGCATGCGCAGGCCGCTGATCGGAAAGTTGTTCACCGCGCGCTGCGTCTGCGCGCCCCAGAGCGCCGACGCGGGCACCTGCAATTCGCCCATGCTGTCGCGCTCCACGCGAAAATCGGCCGCCATGCACACTCCCTGGAAAACTGCTTCTTGCGTCGCTCTACCGCGGGCATTCGTGTCCGCGTCGATGAATCCGCACGCCGCGGACTCGCGGTGTATGATGCGCACTCCGAAAACGCTTGTATAGGCTTCGGCGGCACGTTTGGACGCTACTTCGCTTCTCGCACTTTCGCCGCTCGACGGGCGTTACGCGCGCAAAGCGGCGCCGCTGCGCGAGTACCTTTCCGAGTACGCGCTGCTGCGTTACCGCACGCTGATCGAGGTGCGCTGGCTTCAGCACCTCGCGGACGAGCCCAGCATCGCCGAGCTCGAGCCCCTCGAGCCGCCGATCAAAGACGTGTTGAACCAGATCGTCGACGAGTTCAGCGTCGATGACGCCGGGCGAATCAAAGCGCTCGAGGCGAAGACGAATCACGACGTAAAAGCCGTCGAATACTACCTCCGGCAAAAGCTCGAAGGCGTCGCCGTCAAATCACGGAGTCTCGCGTCGTTCATTCACTTCGCGTGCACGTCCGAGGACATCAACAACTTGTCCTACGCGCTGATGCTGCGGGATGCGCGGCAGCGCGTGCTGCTGCCGGCGATGCGGGAGCTCACGACGGATTTGCGCTCGCTCGCGCACCGCTACGCCGCCGTTCCGATGCTCGCGCGCACGCACGGGCAGCCGGCCACGCCCACGACGCTCGGCAAGGAAATCGCGAACTTCGTCTACCGGCTGCAGCGGCAAGCCGAGCTGTTTGCGGACGTGGCGATCCACGGCAAGTTCAACGGCGCCGTCGGCAACCACAACGCCCACGTCGCGGCGTACCCCGGCGCGGACTGGATCGCGATCACGGACCGCTTCGTCGCGTCGCTCGATCTCGCCGCCACGCGGTACACCACGCAGATCGAGCCGCACGATTGGATCGCCGAGTATTGCCAAGCACTCGCGCGCTTCGACACGGTGCTCATCGATCTCTGCCGCGACCTCTGGGGCTACATCAGCTTGGGCTACTTCCGGTCGCGCCCCGTGGCCGGCGAGGTGGGCTCGTCGACGATGCCCCACAAAGTGAACCCCATCGACTTCGAGAACGCCGAAGGCAACCTCGGTGTGGCGAACGAGCTACTGACGTTCCTCGCCGCGAAGTTGCCCGTCTCGCGCTGGCAGCGCGACCTCACGGACTCCACGGTGTTGCGCAACTTGGGCGTCGCCCTCGGGCACGCGCTGATCGCGCTCGACGCCGCGAAGAAGGGCCTGCGCAAGCTCGATGCCGACCTGTCGGTGATCGAGGCCGATCTTGCCGGCCGGTGGGAAGTGCTGGCGGAGGCCATCCAGACCGTCATGCGCCGCTACGGGCTGCCGGACGCCTACGAGCAACTCAAGGACCTGACGCGCGGCCGGGCCGTGGACGGCGACACGTTGCGCCGATTCATCGCCGGCCTGCCCATTCCCGCCGGCGAGCGGGAACGCCTGCTCGCCCTCGATCCCTCCTCTTATACGGGCCTCGCCGCCGACCTCGCGCGCCGCATCTAGCCGGCTACGGCGCAAAACCGTGACTTCCGGCACAGCCCCACGGTGCGCCTTAAGTAAACTGCGGAGCACAACCGCGACTCCGCCATGGCACAACCACAAGAGCAACAGAAGACCCGCGGCGTCCGCCAGGTGCTGACCAGCGTCGCCGAAGTGCGCGCGGCCGTGATCCAGGTGACGGGCGTCGCGAACCGCACGCTCTCGATCTTCACCCACGATCTCGAGCCCGACGTCTACGACCACGACGACTTCCTCGAGACGCTGAAGAAGTTCATCTTGGCGAGAACCTTCGCGCGCGTTCGTGTGCTGATCCTCGAGCCGGCGCGAGTCGTGCTCTCGGCCAGCCGGTTCGTCGAGATGGGCAGGCGGCTGAACAGTTACATCGAATTCCGGCGAGTACTGCCCCACCTCGCGGGGCACCCCGAGGCTTTCTTCATCGCCGACGAGCACGCGCTCGTCTATCGCGCGCGAGCCGAGACCTGGGATGGCGTGTCGGATACCTACGAGCCCGCCGTCGCCCGCATGTACCTGACGAAGTTCGAGTCGCTGTGGAACGCGTGTGAGATCGAGCCCGAAGTTCGCCGGCTTCAGATTTAGCCGGCATCAAACGGGCTATAGTAGGCCCATGAGCCGGGGCATCGACGTAACGGTCGCCGCGATCATCGAGCGCGACGGCCGCTTCCTCGTGGTCGAGGAACGCGCGGGTGGCAACCTCGTCTTGAATCAACCGGCCGGGCATCTCGAGCAGGGCGAATCGCTGCTCGCCGCCGTCGCGCGCGAGACGCTCGAGGAGACGGGCCACCGCTTCGATCCCGAGCACGTCGTCGGCTTCTATCTCTGGCGCAGCGAGGAAGCCGATACGACGTACCTTCGCATCGCGTTCTGCGGCGACGTCGAGCCTTCGGCCGACGCGGCGCTCGACGACGGCATCGTCGCCGTGCACTGGCTCTCGCGCGCCGAGCTCCTGCGCCGCCATCATCAGCTGCGAAGTCCCATGGTGCTGCGCTGTATCGACGACTACTTGCGCGGCGAGCGTCATTCGCTCGATTGCCTGACCTACCTCGAGCCCCGCCGCGTCGAGCTCGACGAGCCCGCCTTCGGCTGACGCGGGCAGGCATGCCCGCGCTAGAGCATCGCAGGCGAGGGCTCCGAATGCCCGAGGCAGAGCAGCGCATGGAGCAGTTGCCGGGAGCAGCTGCCGAGAACAGTTGCCGGAAGCGGCTGCCGAGCCGGCTGTTAAGATGCCGGCATGCACCGGAAGCCCCTAACCATCGTGGCGCTGTCGGGCGGCGTGGACTCAGCCGTCGCCGCCCTGCTCTTGCGCGACGCGGGCCATGCCGTCGAGTGCTTGCACATGAGCAACTGGGAGGACGACGGCTATTGCGACAACGCGCGCGAGTTTCAGGACGCGCGCCGCGTGTGCCTCGAGCTCGGGCTGCCGCTGCACCGCGTGAATTTCGCGCGCGAGTACCGTGAGCAGGTATTTGACGACTTCCTCGCCGAGTGCCGGAAGGGCCGCACGCCGAACCCCGACGTGCTGTGCAATCGCCACATCAAGTTCGGCGTCATGCGTCGCTACGCGCGGCGGCTCGGCGCCACGCGGATCGCGACGGGCCATTACGCGCGCGTCGACCTCGTCGACGGCGTGCCGCGGCTTCGCAAAGGCGTCGATGCGGCGAAGGACCAGAGCTACTTTCTTCACGCCGTGGCCGCCGAAGACCTCGCCGACGTGCTGATGCCGCTCGGCGAGCTGACGAAGAACGAGGTGCGCGACGTGGCCCGCAAGGCGGGCCTTTCGGTGGCCGAGAAAAAGGACAGCACCGGCATCTGCTTCATCGGCGAGCGGCCGTTCGCCGAGTTTTTGCGCCGGTATCTTCCCGACGAGCCCGGCGTGATCCGCGACGACCGCGGCATCGAGCGCGGCCGGCACCGAGGCTTGAGCTTCTACACGCTCGGCCAGCGGCACGGGCTCGGTCTCGGCGGCGCGGCCGATCGCCCCGAGAGCGCCTGGTACGTTGCGGCCAAAGACACGCTACGGAACGAGCTCGTCGTGGTCCAGGGCCACGACCACCCGTACCTGCTCGCGCGCTCGCTCGTCGCATCGGGCGTGCACTGGATCGGCCCGGCGCCGCGCACGTGGGAGCGCCGCGAGCCCTTGCGTTGCCACGCAAAGATCCGTTACCGCCAAGCCGACCAAGTGTGCACGATCGCCCGCACCGGCGAGGATACCCTCGAGGCGCAATTCGACGAGCCGCAGCGCACGCCGACGCCGGGGCAGTTCATCGTGCTCTATGACGGCGATCGCTGCTTGGGCGGCGCGACGATCGACGCTGCGGCCTTAGTTTCGCCGGCGTTGCGCGCCGCGGGCTGACCGCCCGCCCTCGGTGGTTACCGCTTATAATCTTTGCGGCCCATCGACGCTTTCCTTCAGAGGTTCCAATGACCGACAGTTTCGGCGCCCGCAAGTCGCTCGCCGTCCGCTCCGCGAATTACCACATCTACCGCCTCGACGCCGTCAAGGGCGCCGTGGATACGTTGCCGTACACACTAAAGATCCTGCTCGAGAACCTCTTGCGCTTCGAGGACGGCGAGAACATCACGGCCGACGATATCGCAGCGCTCGCGAACTGGGACCCGAAAGCCGAGCCCGACCGCGAGATCTCGTTCACGCCGGCGCGCGTAGTGCTGCAGGACTTCACGGGCGTGCCGGCCGTCGTCGACTTGGCGGCCATGCGCGACGCCGTCGTCAAGCTCGGCGGCAAGGCCGACATGATCAACCCGCTTTCGCCGGCCGAGCTCGTCGTCGACCACTCCGTGCAGGTGGATCACTTCGGCACGCGCGACGCGCTCGCGAAGAACACGGCGATCGAGTTCGAGCGCAACCAGGAGCGGTACGCTTTCCTGCGCTGGGGCCAGAACGCGTTCCGCAACTTCAAGGTCGTGCCGCCGAACACGGGCATAGTCCACCAGGTGAACCTCGAATACCTGAGCCGCGTCGTGTTCGAGAAGCAGATCGGGAACGAGCGCCTCGCCTATCCCGACACGCTCGTCGGCACCGACTCGCACACGACGATGATCAACGGCCTCGGCATCCTCGGCTGGGGCGTCGGCGGCATCGAGGCCGAGGCTGCAATGCTCGGCCAGCCGATCACGATGCTGATTCCGCAGGTCGTCGGCTTCGAGCTCAAGGGCAAGCTCGCCGAGGGCGCGACGGCCACGGACCTCGTGCTGACCGTGACGGAGATGCTGCGCAAGCGCGGCGTCGTCGGCAAGTTCGTCGAGTTCTTCGGCGACGGGCTCGACAACCTGCCGCTCGCGGACCGCGCGACGATCGGCAACATGTCGCCCGAGTTCGGCTGCACGTGTGCCGTCTTCCCGATCGACGCCGAGACGCTGCGTTACCTCGAGCTCTCGGGGCGCCCGCCGGAGCAGGTGGCGCTCGTCGAGGCGTACGCGAAGGAGCAAGGCCTCTGGCGCAGCGGAAAAGTCGCGCGCTACAGCGACGTGCTGATGCTCGACATGGCCGCCGTCGAGCCGAGCATCGCGGGCCCGAAGCGCCCGCAGGACCGCATCGCGCTGAAGAGCGCGGCCGGCAAGGCCACTGAATTGCTGAAGGCTGCCGGCAAAGGCACGAAGGTGCCGGTCACGGCCGGCAAGGACAAATTCGATCTCGAGGACGGCGCCGTCGTCATCGCCGCGATCACGAGCTGCACGAACACTTCGAACCCGGCCGTCATGGTCGGCGCGGGCTTGCTCGCGCGCAACGCCGTCGCGAAAGGCCTCACGCGCAAGCCGTGGGTCAAGACGAGCTTGGCGCCCGGATCGAAAGTCGTCGTCGATTATCTCGCCGCGTGCGAGCTCGACGACGATCTCGATGCACTCGGATTCAACCTCGTCGGCCTGGGTTGCACGACGTGCATCGGGAACGCTGGCCCCCTTCCAGAAGCAATCTCAGATGCGATACAAACAAGCGATCTTATCGGCTGCTCGGTGCTCTCCGGCAACCGCAACTTCGAGGGCCGCATTCACCCGCAAGTGAAGATGAACTTTCTGGCGTCGCCGCCGCTCGTCGTCGCGTATGCGATTGCGGGCAGCATGAAGGTCGATCTCTACAACGACCCGCTCGGCACCGGTAAGGACGGCAAGCCCGTCTACCTGCGCGACATCTGGCCGTCGACGCAAGAGATCCACGACTTGATCCGCAAGCACGTCACGTCGACGCAGTTCAAGGCGAGCTATTCGAGCGTGTTCGAGGGCGACGAGAACTGGAAGTCCGTCGCGACGCCGAGCGGCCAGAACTTCACATGGGACGACAAGTCCACGTACGTCAAGAATCCGCCTTATTTCGAAGGCATGACGCTCACGACTGGCACACCGCAGAACATCGTCGGCGCGCGCGTGCTCGCCATGCTCGGCGACTCCGTGACGACGGATCACATCTCGCCGGCCGGCAACATCGCGCCGGGGAGTCCCGCGGCGAAGTACTTGGAGAGCCTCGGCGTCGCGCGCAAGGACTTCAACTCCTACGGCTCGCGCCGCGGTAATCACGAGGTCATGATGCGCGGCACGTTCGCGAACATCCGCCTGAAGAACCTGCTCGTGCCGGGCACCGAAGGCGGCGTCACCGTGCACATCCCGAGCGGCGAGCAGATGTCGATCTACGACGCCGCGATGAAGTATCAAGCGGAGAAGACGCCGCTGATCATCCTCGCCGGTCAAGAATACGGCGCCGGATCGTCGCGCGACTGGGCCGCGAAAGGCACCGCGTTGCTCGGCGTCAAAGCCGTCATCGCCGAAAGCTACGAGCGTATTCATCGCTCGAACTTGATCGGCATGGGCGTCGTGCCTCTGCAGTTCTACGCCGGCGACACGGCGATGGGCCTCGGGCTCACGGGCAAGGAGACGTTCGACATTCAGGGTCTCGCAGGCCTCAAGCGCGCGAAGGAAGTCACGGTCACGGCGACGGATGCCGGCGGGCACAAGAAGACGTTCCAAGCCGTCGTTCGCATCGACACCCCGAAGGAGCAGGAGTACTTCATTCACGGCGGCATCCTGCACTACGTGCTGCGCCAGCTCGCGGCCGGCAAGCAGGCGGCGTAGGGCCTCATGAAGCTCGGCCTGCCCTCCTGGCTCCGGCGAGGCGCGAAGGCGCCCGCGGAGCCGGGGCCGGCGGGCGAGCCGCCGCCCGCGGCGCCGAGTGGCACCGGCGTACCGCGCGATGCCTCGGCAGCGCCGAGCACGCTGGGGCCGACCGCCATGGGCGGCGGGAGTGCCGCAAATGCAGGGAGCAATTTGCGGCCGACCGCCACGGACGGCGGGAGTGCCGCAAATGCAGGGAGCCATTTGCGGCCACGGCCCCGTTGGCCGTGGATCACGGCCGCCGCCGCGCTTGGGCTCGCGATCTTCTGGGGCGTGAGCTTCTACTGGTCGCGGGAGCCGACGCCGCTTTGGGTCGTCGCCGAAACGCCGTCCGGGGAGCCCACCGTCGTCGGGTACTCGACGGTGCACACGCTGATCGACGTCGTCGAGTGGCTGCTCGACAAGCCCGGCGGGTACTTGAGCAACGACGTCCTACCGCCCGGCGTCTGGCTCGACAACATGCCGAGCTTCGAGCTCGGCGTGTTGACACAGTGCCGCGACCTCGCGCGCGTGCTGCGCAACTACCACTCGCGCTCACAATCGCAATCGATCGAAGACGAGGACCTCGCGATCGCCGAGCCGGCGCTCAACACGGACAGCGAGTCGTGGCTGTTTCCGGCGGCCGAAGCGCGCTATGAAGACGCCATCGAAGCGCTGCGCCGGTTCGAGGCGAGGCTCACGGACGCCGATGCCGGCAACGCCCAGTTCTATGCGCGCGCCGACAATCTGCGCGAATGGCTCGCCGTCGTCGAGCTGCGGCTCGGCAGCCTGTCACAGCGGCTATCGGCAAGCGTCGGTCAAGTCCGAGTGAACACGGACTTGGGCGGCGCGCCGGCGGGCGCCGCGACGCGCGACGCGAACGGCGACGTCATCGTGAAAACGCCGTGGCTGCAGATCGACGAGGTGTTCTACGAAGCGCGCGGCACCGCGTGGGCGCTCTTGATGTTCCTGCGCGCCGCCCAGTTCGACTTCGAGCGCACCCTCGAGGACAAGAACGCCGTCGTGAGCCTGCGGCAGGTGATCCGCGAGCTCGAAGAAGGACTGCGGCCGATCAGGAGCCCCATGATCTTGAACGGCCAGGGTTTCGGCATGTTCCCGAATCACTCGCTCGTGCTGGCGTCGTATCTGTCGCGCGCGCACTCGGCCGTCGCCGATCTGCGCCGGCTATTGGAGCAAGGTTAGGTTCGCACGATGGATTGGAAGACATTCGCAGCGGTGTTCGGCACCGTGTTTCTTGCCGAGCTCGGCGACAAGACGCAGCTCGCGACGATTTTGTTCGCCACACGCAACACCGTCGGCCTGTGGACGATCTTCATCGCGGCCTCGGCGGCGCTCATCCTCACGTCGGCGATCGGCGTTGCAGCCGGAGCGCTGGTCTCGCAGCACCTGAACCCGAAGCTTCTCTCGTACGCCGCGGGCCTCGGTTTCATCGCGATCGGCGCGTGGACGATCTACCAGGCGAGCTGAAGCCATGCTTCATCGGGCGGGATTGACGCCGACCGCCAGCCACGCCATGGTTTGCCGATGCCGAAATTGAAACTCACCGTCCTGAGCCTGCGCTACTCGTCGTGGTCGATGCGGCCGTGGCTCGTGCTCTATCACACGGGCGCTCCGTACGAGACGGAGACCGTCGAGCTGCCGCACATGGCGCGGCCAGGCGAGACAACTTCGCTCGAGCAGCGCCGCGCCCTCGGCAGCGTGCGCGGCCTATTCCCCGTGCTGCGCGTGGACGGAACGCCGATTCACGAGTCGCTCGCGATCTGCGAGTACGTCGCCGACGCGTTTCCCGACGCGCATCTCTGGCCCATCGAGCCGCTCCAACGCGCCGGCGCGCGGGCCATTTGCTCGGAGATGGTCAGCGGGTTCACCGCGATGCGCAACGAGCTCTCGTGTCACTTGTTCGGGCGCGTGCCGTCGTTTACGCCGAGCGCGGCCGCACGTACCGACATCGAGCGCGTCTTCGAGATCTGGGGCGAGAAGCTCGAAGCGTCGGGCGGACCGTTCTTGTTCGGCCGCTTTTCGATCGCCGACGCGATGTACTTCCCGGTGCTGACCCGCTTCCGGACGTACGGCGTCGACCTACCGAGCTCGCTCGTCTCGTACGCGGAAGCGCTCGATTCTCACCCTGCCGTGCAAGCCCTCGTAGCCGTCGCGGCGACGGCGCCTCGCATTCCGGTGTACGACGAGTACTTGCGCCGCTTCGGCGGCGATCCGGATGCGGCGTTGCGGCCGCACTGAAGCCGCGCGTAATGCGCGGCTTCAGTCGAGCGCTTTCGATCGGGCGAACGCGCGAAGCTGCGGCGCGACGCGCTATCGCTCCACGCGTCAGCCTCGCGGCTGCCGGCCAGCCATGGCGACCTGGAACTCCTGACGGCTCAGGGACTGGTCGTCGTCGGTGTCCGCGGCCGTGAAGTTCAAGCCGTCGACGTCGCGCGCTTCGTCGCGCGAGATTTCGCCGTCCTTGTTCTTGTCGGCCGTGTCGAACGAGACCTGAGCCTGCCGTTGGCTACGATCCCTGTCGCGGTCCCGATCGTTCGCGCGGTCTTGATCGCGCGCGGCAGCGCCGCGCTGGCGATCGTTGTCCGAGTCTCCGCTGCGTGCCGAGGCGCCACCGCGCTGACTGCCCGCCGCGTCGCCGCTGCGTGCCGAAGCGCTGTCGCGTTGCGTCGATGCCGCCATCGCGGCCTGGTACTCCTGTCTGCTGAGCGACGAGTCGTTATTGGTATCTGCACGTGAGAAGTCGAAGCCCTCGATTTCGTTGGCTTCCTGACGGCTCAATCGGCCGTCCGCATTCTCGTCGGCACTGTCGAACGGCACCTGCTCGGTTCGGTCTACGCCCCGCGGTGCAGGCTGTGCGCCGCGCGGCTCAGCCGACGGTTGGCTCGGTCGCTGACTCGGTTGTTGAGCGATCGCGGCTGCGCTCATGCCCAGCGCGACCAGCGTTGCGAAAGCAAGTTTCGTCATCTTCATGATGTGCACCTCATTCCTCCATGGACTCAAGAAGCAAGTAGCCGCAACGACGTGCGGCGAGCGGCCTTATGGTGCAAGACACATGCCACGGTTTCGAGCCGGCAGGCGACTGCGACGGCGCGGCCGATTTTTCGCAGGATGAGAAATCGAATTCTCAAGTCGGCGGCCGCGCCCGCACACGAGGCGTCATGCGCTCGCGCCCACGCTGCTATATAGTCACGCCGCCGTAAGCACCTTGCGGAAGCACGCCGAGCGCCGCGCGGTCTCGGCTGCCCGAGAGATCCGAATGGCCCGTTCGCACGTCGTCATCGTCGGCGCCGGATTCGGCGGCTTGTTCGCCGCACGAGCGCTCGCGCGCGTGGACGCGAACGTCACGGTCGTCGATAGACACAACTATCACTTGTTTCAGCCGCTGCTGTATCAGGTCGCGACAGCGGGCTTACCGCCGTCCGACATCGCGTGGCCGATCCGCTCGATCTTGAGGCGCCAGCGCAACACGACGGTCTTGCTCGGCGAGGTCACGGCAGTCGATGTGGAGAGCAGTATCGTGCAGATCGGCGCTCGGACGCTCGCTTACGACTACCTCGTGATCGCGACGGGCTCGACGCATTCGTACTTCGGGCACGGGGCGTGGAAGCCGATGGCACCGGGCCTGAAGTCGATCGACGACGCAACGGAGATTCGCCGCCGCATCCTGCTCGCGTTCGAGGCTGCCGAGATGGAACCTGATGCGGCACGGCGCGAGCGGCTGCTCCGCTTCGTCATCGTCGGAGCCGGTCCCACGGGCGTCGAGCTCGCCGGCACGATTGCCGAGCTCGCGCGGTTCACGTTGGCGGCCGATTTCCGGCGGATCGATCCGCGCAGCGCGAAGATCGTGCTGCTCGAAGCGGGGCCGCGTGTTCTCGCGGCGTTCAAGCAGCCACAAGCGGACTATGCGTTGCGCTCGCTGCGCGAGCTCGGCGTCGAAGTGCGATTGAATGCCGCGGTCACGGCCGTAGACGCGGACGGAGTCTCGATCGGGTCGGAGCGCATCGCGACCGCGACGGTGATCTGGGCCGCAGGCGTCGCCGCGTCCCCGGTCGCCCTCTGGCTCGACGCTCCCGCGGATCGCGCCGGCCGCGTTCTCGTGCAGCCCGACTTGTCGACGGGCAAAAACGTGTTCGTGATCGGCGACGCGGCAAGCCTAACCCTGCCGGACGGCCGTAAGGTCCCGGGCGTCGCGCCGGCCGCCAAGCAACAAGGCCGTTACGTCGCGCGGGTCATTGCGAGCCGTATCGCGGGCCGGCCGCCTCCACCTCCGTTCGTCTATCGGGACCCGGGCAATCTCGCGACGATCGGCCGCAAGCGCGCCGTGATTGAGTTTCCGTATGTCACGCTGCGCGGCTTTCTCGCGTGGTGGATCTGGGGCATCGCGCACATCTACTTTCTAGTCGGCGTGCCGAGCCCGGTGCTCGTGTCGCTACGCTGGCTCTGGGAGTACTTGACGTATTCTCGCGGCGCGCGGCTCATCACCGGCCGCGCAGACGCCGATTAGGACGCGCGTCTCCGGGCACTCGCCGCGAGCTCGTCGAGATCGTCGGCGAGGCGGTGTCGGCCGAGCTCGCGCGCGTACTTCGCAAGCTCCGCCGTGAACGCGGCCGGCGGCACGAAGCTCGGCGACAGCCTGCGGCAGCGCTGCGCGAGCTCGAGCGCATCGAACTTCCGGCCGGCCTCCCAAAGCCGAGCAGCGAAGCGCTCACCGAGCATCGCGGCGTGCTTCGGATCGTCCCACGCGAGCATGCCGTTGAACGTCCACTGATAGACCTCGAGGCTGTCCGCTTCGCTCGCGATGAGCTCTTTGATCGTGCGATACGCCTGCGCCGGCAAGCCGCTGCGCACCGAGGCGTATGCGCGATCGAGCGCCCTCTGCCACTGCGCCTGACGCTCGCGCTCGTTGCGCTGCTCCGCATCGTCCGGCCCCTCGAGCAAATCGAGCTCGAACCGATGGGCGCGGAGCGCGGCGCCGATCGCTAGAAAGAGCGCCAGCATCGTCCATACGTCGAACATCCCGCCAAGCAGCCCGAGCAGCCACGATACTTGCCAGAGCCGCGCGGCCATGAAACCAAGCGTCACGAGCAGCACGCAGACCGCGACGAGCTTCATGTAGTTCGCCCCGAGCTCGCGAGCCACTTGGGAGACGCTCGCGGGATTCAACGCGGCGCCCAAGCTGTTCGTCATTCCCATGACGGCGGCCGATCCCGGAAATACTAGCGCGACGGCGGCGAGCGCCACGACGCACAGCGGGGTATCGATGAACGGCGTCGTCACGATGAACGTCGTCAGCGCCGCGAAGAACACGTAGTGGAGCACCACGGCCATTTGGCCGCCGAAGGGGTTCATCGATTCCACGTCCGGCGGCGGAAAGTGGTTCCAGCCGCGCGCAACGTGCCGCAAGACTTGGTACGAGTATCGCCACAACGACAACAAGATGATCCCCGCGAGAAAAAGTCCGTAGATACCGGCGAGCGCCGCGAGGGGCAGCAGCACGGCATAGACGCTCGCGGTGACGATGACCGTGGGGTTCGTGAGGGCGCTGAAGCGAACGCGAGCCACTCGAATCAACGCGCCTCGGGATGAGCCCAAGACGGAATCTCGTGCCAGGCTTCGGTCAGGCGCCTGTCGAGCGCTTCGTAGTCGGGCTCGAACCGCGCGACGGCGGACCAAAATCTTCGCGAGTGATTCAGCGCGATCAAGTGGCAGAGCTCGTGAATGAACAGATAACGCACCACCGGAGGCTCGAGAAACAACAATGCGGCGTTCAAGCTGACGGTGCCGCTGTTCGAGCAGCTTCCCCAGCGCGTGCGCTGCAGGCGCACTTGCACGCTCGTCGGCCGTCGGCCGACGATGTGCGACTCGCGCAGGAGCCACGGCGCGAGGTGATAGTCGGCCTCGTCGAGCAGCCAATTGCGGAGCGCCTGCTTGGCACCGCGCCGACTCGCGTCGCGCGTCGTCACCTCGAGCACGGCGTCGCGCGTTCGACACCGGCTCGGTGCCTGCGCGTCCTGGCGGTACTCGACGCGCCAGGTCTTCGCGATCGCATTGAGCGTGATCGACGTCGGCAGACCCTCGGAGCGCATGGGCTTGCACGCGGCGAGCTCGCGGCGAGCATCCTCGATCCACTGCCGGTGCTCCTCGACGAATGCCGCGACCGCCGCCGCACGCGTGCCGCGCGGCACGACGAGCTCGAGCGTATGAGGCGGCAGCAAGCGCAAGGTCAAGTAACGCGCGCGCCCGCTTTCGCGAACGCTGAGCGGCGCCCGTGCGATCTCGGCCGGGCGAAGTCCATTACGCGATTCGAAGAGGCCGAGCTGTTCGGTCACAGAACGTATCGAATACCACCGCGGCGCAGAACGCAACGGTGGGCGAGCACTACGGCGCCCGCTCGCCCGCGCGCGCGCCCTGGAGCGCGACGCGCAGCTCGACCGCCGCTCGATAATCCGGCACGAGCAGCAACGAGCGCTCGATGAGGTCGCGCGCCACGCGCACCTCCCCGCGCGCGAGCACCCTGGCGGCCAAGGCCGTCAGAGCTTCGGCGTGGCCCCAGTCCGGATCGTCGATCGACGGCGACCACGCGTCGAACGCCGCGACGACGGCCGACAGCTTTCGAGCCACCGCCGCGCTCGCGGCCGTATCGTCGCCCGCTTGCCTCGCGAGCGCCCACGCTTCGACGAGCGCGATGCGCGGGTTGTCGTCGTCGTGCCCGCGAGCGTTCGCCAGCGCCTGCTCGCGGCGGCGGTCGTCGCCTGCCGCCTCGGCGCAGGCCGCAACGAGCACCCAAGCCTCCGCGGCGAAGCGCTTCTCGACTCGAGCGGCGACGTCGCGAGCGGCGCAGGCCGTAAGGCGCGCGCGGCTCGTCCGATCGGTCCCGCCGAGCTGCGCGAGGCGCAGCGCGGCAAAATCGCGGTAGTACGCGACCTCAGGCGAGTTGCCGAGGCGCTCGAGCGCGCCGAGCGCCGCGTCGATCGTCCGCGGCTCGGCGTGGTAGTAGCCGTAGTGGACTCTAGCTGCCAGGTCGAGCAGCTCGGCGGATGGCGCCCCGCGCGCAGCGAAAACCGACACCATCGCGGCGGCGAGTGCCGTAGCAAGCTTTCGGGCCGAATGCATGGCCGACATCGTAGCCGGGCCGGTTGCCGGCCTCGCCGCCCGTCGTCACAATCCGGCGCCGGATGTTTGACTTAATAGACATCGGCGCGAACTTGACGCACGACAGCTTCGACGCCGACCGTGACGCCGTGCTGGCTCGCGCGAAAGCCGCCGGCGTCGGCCGCATCATCGTGACGGGCACGAGCGTCACGAGCAGCGTGCAAGCCGCGGCGCTCTGCGCGACGCAGCCGAACCGCTTGTTCGCGACGGCCGGCGTTCATCCGCATCACGCTTCCGATTTCGATGCCCATACGGCGACGGCGCTGCGGCCGCTCCTCGCCAATCCGCATGTCGTCGCCGTCGGCGAGTGCGGCCTCGATTTCTTTCGCGACTACTCGCCGCGCGCGGCGCAACGCCGCGCCTTCGCCGCGCAGCTCGAGCTCGCGGCCGACGTCGGCAAGCCCGTGTTTCTCCACCAGCGCGACTCGCACGACGAGTTCGTCGCGATGCTCGAGCCGAGAGTTGCGAGCCTCGTCGGCGGCGTCGCGCACTGTTTCACGGGCGGCCCGACGGAGCTCGATGCATACCTCGACCTCGGCCTCTACATCGGCGTCACGGGCTGGGTGTGCGACGAGCGCCGCGGCGCGGACCTCCGCGCAGCCGTTCCGCGGATCCCGCTCGATCGCTTGCTGATCGAGACCGACGCGCCGTATCTGTTGCCGCGCGACCTTCCAGCGAAACCGCAGGGAAGGCGCAACGAGCCGCAGTACCTCACGCACGTGCTCGAGCGCGTGGCGACGCTCGTTGGGCAGCCCGCCGAAACGATCGCGCGCGAGACGACGGCGAACGCCGAACGCCTATTCGGCCTCGGCAGCCGTTGACTCCGTTTACGGCACCGGCTCGATCGCGGCCTTGACGCGTTCCCAATGCGGCGAGAACGCCACGAGCAGCCGCTCGAGATCCGCCTGCTCGGGCCGGCGATAGCGCTCGACGAGCTCGGTCGTCGACAACACGTCCCGGGGACGGCCCTTCGTAAAGTCGGCTTCGCTCGCGAACAGAACGTGGCCGTTGACGGGCACTTCGCGCACGAGCTGGCGCAACGCGGCGATGCGGTCGTAGAGCGTGCCGAGCGGGTTCGGAAACGTGAAGCGTCCTCGCTTGCCGATCACCGTCCAATCGGCCATGCGCTCGCTCGCGAAGATGGTCCCGACGAAAGGCTTCGCATCGATGACGACGATCCCGTGCCCCGTCAGCAGCAAGTGCTCGACTTGGATGTGCCCGCCCATGCCGTCGGGCAGAAGCACGTTCTCGAGCCGCTCGATCGCGACGGACCTCAGCGCCTGGGCGACCTCCGGCCCGCGCCTGCGGCGCCGGAGCAGCCAACCGACGACCACCGCCAGCGCGACGAGCGCGCCGATTCCGCCCGCGATGGCGTATTGAGACATAGCGTTCAATTAATCCCGTAAGTCATTGTTACCAGCGGTCTAGCTCTGCTGCAAAGCGCTCGAGATCCGGCTCGAGGGGCGTCGCCGCCGTCGGCCGCCCGAGCAGCGCGGCGAGCGCCGGCGGCACCGGCACGGCGCGGCCGATCACGGGCTCGACGATCGTCTCGAACTTCGCCGGATGAGCGGTGGCGCTGACGATCCACGGGCGGTCGACCTTGCGTGCCGGCGGCAAGTGGTCGTAGACCCAGAACGCCGTCGCCGTGTGCGGGCACCATATCCGGCCGTAGCGCGCGTAGTCCTTCGCGATCTGCTCGCGGATGCCGTCGTCGTCGACGGGATACGACTCGATGCTGGCGCGCAGCTCGCCGAAGTCGGGGAGTAGGTGTTTCAGCCGCTCCATGTTGCTCGGGTTGCCGACGTCCATCGCGGATGCGAGCGTCGCGACGCTCGGGCGAGGCTGCCATTGCCCCGTCGCGAGATAGTCGGGGATCGTGCGGTTTGCATTCACGGCGAGCACGACCTCGCGCACGGGCAAGCCCATCGCGCGCGCCCAGACGCACGCCATGCCGTTGCCCAAGTTGCCGCTCGGCACGATGGATCCGGCCGTCGTGCCGTGCCGCCGCCAGTGCCAAAGGCTCGCGGCCGCGTGGTACGCCACCTGTGGCAGCAGCCGGCCGATGTTGATGCTGTTCGCGGCGGTCAACCGGTGACGCCGCTGCAAGCGAGGATCCGTGAACGCCGCCTTCACGAGCGCCTGGCAGTCGTCGAAGGTGCCGGCGACCTCGAACGCTCGAACGTTGTCGCCCCAGCACGTGAGCTGATGCTGCTGGCGCGGCGATACCTGCCCTTTCGGGAACAGCACTCCGACGCGGATACCGGCTCGCCGATGAAACGCCGCGGCCACGGCACCGCCCGTATCGCCCGACGTGGCGACGAGAATCGTCAGCGGGCGCCGATCCGTCGCGCCGCGCAGCGCCCGCTCCATGAGCGCCGCGAGGAACCGCGCGCCGACGTCCTTGAAGGCCGCCGTCGGCCCGTGGAACAGCTCGAGGACCGAGAGCTCGCCGCGCTCCACGATCACGGGCTCGAGCGGCAAAGGGAAGTTGAACGCGTCGCTGCAGATGGCCCCGAGCTCCTGCTCGAGGGCCGAGCCCGCAAAAAACGGCGCCAGTACCTCGGCAGCGATCTCCGCCAGCGACTCGCCGCGCACGGCTGCGGGGTCGAAGCGCGGCAACTCCTCGGGAACGAACAAACCGCCGTCCGAAGCGAGGCCGCTCATCACCGCATCGACGAGACCCGCCTCCTGACCGCCGCGCGTGCTGAAGTAGCGCATCGCGAGCTAATTGTGATTGCCGGAAAGCATGCTGCAAAGCCGCAGCAAGTCCGCGAAGATGCCGCCGGCCGTGACGGCCGGGCCCGCGCCGGGGCCGCGCACGATCAGCGGATTGTCGCAATAGCGGCCCGTCTCGAATTGAACGATGTTGTCGGTCAGGCTGATGTTCGCAAACGGGTGCTTCGGTGCGAACGCTTGGAGCCCGACCTTGGCGGTGCGGGCGCGCACGTCGATCGCCGCCACGTAACGCAATACTTCGCCCGCTCTCTTTGCAGCCGCGACGCGTTCCGCCATCGGAGCGTCGAAATCCGGCAAGCCTTGCAAGAACTCGTCGACGGAGGCGTCCTTGAGCGCGGCGGGCACGAGGCTTTCGACGGCGATGTCGGTGAGCTCGAGCTCGAGGCCCGCCTCGCGCGCGAGGATGACGGCCTTGCGCGCCACGTCCGTCCCCGACAGGTCGTCGCGCGGATCGGGCTCCGTATACCCCTTCGCCTTCGCTTCGCGCACGATCTCCGAGAACGGGCGCGTGCCATCGAACAGGTTGAACAGATACGCCAGCGTGCCCGAGAAAATGCCGCTGATGCTTCGAATCTCGTCGCCCGTCTCGACGAGATCCTTCACCGTTTGGATGACGGGCAAGCCTGCGCCGACCGTCGCTTCATAGAGAAAGTGCGCGCGCGCGCTGCTCAGGCGCTTCAAGTCCTCGTAGTACGCAAACGGGCCGCTGTGCGCGCGCTTGTTCGGCGTGATGACGTGGATGCCGCGCTTCAGCCACTCGGCATAGCGGTCTGCGACGGCTTGGCTCGCCGTGCAGTCGATGAGCACGGCGTGCGGCAAATGATCGGCTTGCACGTGCGCAACGAGCCGATCGATGTCCATCGCCGCGCCGTTCTCAATCGACTCGCGCCAACGTCCGAGGTCGATGCGGTGCTGCTCGAGCGCCATCTTCTTGCTGCCGCCGATCGCCCGCACGCGCAGATCGAGGTTGAACTTTTGGCGCAGCGCCGGCGCGCCGCGTGCAAGCTGGTCGAGCAGCGTGCCGCCGACGAGCCCCGGGCCGATCACGCCGATCGAGACCGTCTTCGCCGACAGGTAGAAACTGCCGTGGACGGCGCGGATCGCGCGCGTCATTTCCTTCGCGTCTATGACGGCCGAGATGTTGCGTTCCGAGGCGCCCTGCGCAATCGCGCGCACGTTGATGCCGGCTAACCCAAGCGTGCCGAAAAAGCGGCCCGCGCTGCCCGGCATTCCGGCCATGTCGTCGCCGACGACGGCGACGATCGCGCATCCTTTCGTTACGCCGACGCGCTGCACCTGGCCCTCGGCCAGCTCCGCGGCGAAGGCGCGCTCGACGACGGATCGCACCTGGTCGGCCGTCTCCTCGCGCACGGCGAAACAGATCGAATGCTCCGAGCTCCCCTGCGAGATCAGCATGACGGATACCTGCGCCTCGCGCAGCGCACCGAACAAGCGGTCCGCCGTGCCGGGTACGCCGATCATGCCCGCGCCCTCGAGATTCACGAGGGCAACCTTGTCGACGCCGCTGATGCCCTTGACGGCCGCCGCGCGCGAGCCGGACGACGCCGAAATCTTCGTGCCGGGGTGCGTCGGGTTGAACGTGTTGCGAATCCACAGCGGAATGCCGCGGCCGATCGCGGGCGCCATCGTTTGGGGATGGATGACCTTGGCGCCGAAGTACGCGAGCTCCATCGCCTCGCTGTACGACATCTCGTCGATGATCTTCGCTTCCGGCACCTGGCGAGGATCGCCGCTCATGACGCCGTCGACGTCGGTCCAGATGTGGACCTCGTCGGCGTCGAGCAGCGCGCCGAAGATCGAGGCCGAGTAATCGCTGCCGTTGCGGCCGAGCGTCGTGGGAAGCCCGTCCTTGTCCGCGGCCACGAAGCCGGTGATCACGGCGACGCCGTCGAAGCCGTCCGCGATGGCGGCCCGCAATTTCGGCCGCGACAGCTCCCAGTTCGCGACGGGGCCCATTTCGGTGTGCTCGATGACGAGCACGTCTCGCGCGTTCACGAACTTGACCTCGCGCGTCTTGCCGAGCTCCTGCTGCAGAAACGCGGAGATCTGCCGAGCGGACCAGATCTCGCCGTAGCCCGCAACGAGATCTCGGCTGCGGTGCGAAGCTGCACGCACGAGGGACAGCGCCTTCAGAATGCTCCCGATATCCTCGAGATCGCGGTCGAGCTCCGCCATCACGGCGCGGGCGCCGGCCTCGCCGAGCAGGTCGACGTTGGCCCGCTCGTGCCGCGCGCGCAGCGCTTGGAGCGTGTCCTCGACGGGCTGCCGCTTCGATGCCTTGTCCACGACACCGAGCAAGTCGTCCGTGACGCCTTTCATCGCAGAGACGACGACGCCGAGATTCTTGCCGCGCGGCTGGCTGCCGATGATGCCGGCCACGCGGCGAATGCAGCTCGCGTCGGCCACGCTCGTGCCGCCGAACTTGTGCACAGTCCAAGTCATGACTCGATCTTTTCCGGGGAAGCGATTTTCGGCGGCCGCGAGCATAGCAGAACGGCCGGCGCTTACGTGGACTTCGAACGACACCGGCCCTCGCCTAGCGGACGGCCGCCACCTCGCGCCGCATGGCGGCAATCGTCTCGGCGTAATCGCTCGAGCCGAAGATGGCCGATCCGGCGACGAACGTGTCGGCGCCCGCCGCGGCGATTCGGCCGATGTTGTCGACCTTGATGCCGCCGTCGACCTCGAGCCTGATCGGCAATCCGGAGCGGTCGATCAAGCTGCGGACGGCGGTGATCTTCGGCAGTACGGACTCGATGAACCGTTGACCGGCGAACCCGGGGTTCACGGACATCAGAAGCACCAGATCGACTTTGTCGAGCACGTGCTCGAGCCAGGCGAGCGGCGTCGCCGGGTTGAACACGAGACCGCTCTTCATGCCGTTCTCGCGAATGAGTTGCAAAGTCCGGTCGACGTGCTCGGTGGCCTCGGGGTGAAAGCTCACGTACGTCGCGCCGGCTGCGGCAAAGTCGGGGACGATGCGATCGACGGGCTTCACCATGAGGTGCACGTCGATGGGCGCCGTGACGCCGTGCTTGCGAAGCGCCTCGCAGACGAGCGGGCCGACCGTGAGGTTCGGCACGTAATGGTTGTCCATGACGTCGAAGTGCACGAGGTCCGCGCCGGCCGCGACGACGGCATCGACCTCCTCGCCGAGCCGAGCGAAGTCGGCCGATAGGATCGACGGGGCTATCCAACAGTCACTCATACGCTTTCGGCTCCATACCGCAGAACCCGTCACGCTTCGCCGAGCGGCTCGCGATGGCTCATCACTCTACCCCGCAACGCGACGCTCAGCACCAAGGCGAGCGCGCACGCCGCGGCAACTGCCAGCAGCGACTGCCGATAACCCGGCAGCGCCGCGCTGGCCGACCCCACGACGCCGCCGATCAAGGCCGCCCCGAAGAGCTGCCCGACGCTGACGCACAGGGTGAGCAGCGCTTGCCCGGCGCCGCGCCGTTCGGCGCCGGCCTCCTGCAGCGCGACGTAGCGCAGAGGCGCGCCGAGCAGCCCCGACATTCCGCAGCCGACGAGGACGCCGGACAGGTAAAAGCTGCGCCAATCGAGCGGCAACAGGCCGAACAGAGTGAGACCCAGCACCGTGATCGCGAGGCCGAGCTGGATCACCGTGCGCGGCCCGATGTAATCGAGCAGCAAGCCCGCGAGCGGCGCAGCGACGACGAGTGTCGCGACGAGCGGCAACATGGTGAGGCTCGCGTTCGCCGCATCGATGCCGAAGCTCAGCACGGCCATGTCCGGCAAGAACACCATGCCGGCCTCGACGGCGCCGACCGCCACGGCGATCGCCGCCACGACGCGTAACTGCGGCGACTGCAGCAGCATCGGGGGTACCACCGGGTCCGCGGCGCGCTTCTCGACGAACCAGAGCAGCGGCAGGCCGATCGCAAGCAGCGCGAAGCACGGCCAGACCGTGAGCGACCGCAAGCTCTGCGCGGGCGCGCTCGTGTCGATCTGGCCGAGGCCCGCCACGAGCGCCGCGAGCACGACGGCGAGCAGCACGCTGCCGAGCGCGTCGAACCGGCGCGCCTCGTCGCGCGTTGCTTGCGGCAACAGGCGTGCCGCGGCGATCAGCAGAACGGCCGAGGCCGGGACGTTGACGAGGAACAGCCAGCGCCAGCTCGAGCGCAGGAGCAATCCGCCCAGCAACGGCCCGAGCAGGAACGCGACGCCGAACACCGCGCCGATCAGCCCAAGCGTGCGGCCGCGCCGCTCGAGCGGCACGGTCTCCGCGATGACGGCCGCGGCGACGGGCAACAGGCCGCCCGCTCCGAACGCTTGCACCGCTCGCCCGAGCAACAGCACCGGGAACGACCATGCCGCTGCCGCGAGCAGCGAGCCCCCGGCGAAGATCACGAGACTCTCGGCGAACACACGGCGCCGGCCGCGCCGGTCCGAGCGGTTGGCGAGCAACGGCGTGCCGATTAGGTAGAACAGCACATAGGCGCTGAACACGGCGGGGAGCCAGCGCGGCCCCACGGAGAACGCGTCGCGGATCGCGGGCAGAGCCGGGCCGACGATCGCGATGTCGAGCGCCGCGAGCAGCACGCCCACGAACAACACGGCCAGCATGGCCCGCTCTCGAACCGCCGCCACCCTAGTGCGTCCGCAGCGAGCGACGGCGCATGGCGTCGCGGAACGGAGTCGCCGCCGACACGTCTTTGCCCTGCACACGCGGCAGCGGCACAGCGGTTCGTGCGGTGCTCCGGCCGCTGTAGACGCGGCCAAGGCGGCTCGCGGCTACGTCGAGCAATAAGTCAAGTATGTGCGCTAACACGCTGATTTACGGACTAAACATCCGGCGGCGAAAAGTCAGGCCGGGTCGTTTCACTGCGGCGGTCGGCGCGCTGGTTCGTGCGACCCGTGCAAGCGGAAGGCGGCTGCACCCCGAAATCATACATGAGCGTCCGTTGTCGAAACGGCGCTATCCGTTCTCATCCATGCCGTGAACCTCGACCGTGGCATGGACGATGTTGAGCCCCTGAGGCAGCAACGCTTTGTAGTGCTCGGGAGGCCTCGGAACCGGCGTGACGACGGTCAGCGCCGCCGAATAGAGGTTCAGGCCAATGCACCAGAGGTGAAGGTCGACGACCCGATTGCCATCGAAGCGCTCGATCGCTTCGCGAACCGAAGCGCACGCGTCGGGCGCGGCGCTTCGATCGAGCAAAACGCCGCTCGTGGCCTTCAGCAAGCCGAGCGACCAGCGCGCGACGAGCACCGCACCGACGAGCCCCATGACGGGATCCATCCAGGTGAGCCCGAAGTATTTCGCAGCGAGCAACGCGACGATCGCGAGCAGCGACGTCAGCGCATCGGCGAGCACGTGGAGATAAGCGGAGATCAGGTTGTGGTCGTGCCCCGCTCCGGCGGACAGCGCGTGCGTGCGCGAGCGCTCCGTTTCGTGGTGGTGCCCGTGGTCGTGGTCGTTCGGACGGTCGTGATCTCGATCGCCGCCGCCGCGCGCGGCGTCGTGATCATGCAGGTCGTCGTGGTGATGCTCGCGCTCATGATCCTCGCCATGCGTGTGCCCGTGGCGGTGACCGAGGATCAGCATCGAGATGCCGTTGACGACGAGCCCGAGGATGGCGACGCCGATGGCCTGGTTGAACGCGATCGGCACCGGGGCCACGAGGCGCTGCACGCTTTCCGACGCCATCAGCAACGCGAACGCCGCGAGCAGGACGGCGCCGGTAAAGCCGCCGAGCGTGTTGACCTTGCCCGTACCGAAACAGTACGAAGCGTCGTGCGCGTGGCGGCGCGCGTAGGCGTACGCATACGCATTGATGCCGAGCGCGACGGCGTGCGAGGCCATGTGGAGCCCGTCGGCGAGCAAGGCCATGGAGCCGAACAGCACGCCGGCGGCGATCTCCACGATCATCATCGAGGCCGTGATCGCGATCACGACCCGCGTGCGCGTTTCGCCGGGGCGGCGCACGTCCTGGCCGAAGGAATGGTCGTGGCGCCAATGTGCCAGTGCGTCTTCTTGCATGTGTCGAGCTCGGGTCGGGCGCGATTGCACGGACTGCAGCGTCAGTGCACGCGCAAGATCAGTCCTTTGAGGTAGTCGCCTTCGGGAAACTCCGTCGCGACTGGATGATCGGGCGGTTGCGACAAGCGCTCGAGAATTTGGGCCGTGCGGCCCGCATCGACGGCCGCCCCCGCCACGATCTTCTGGAACAGCGCGGCGTCGACGTGGCTCGAGCATGAGAACGTCGCGAGCACGCCGCCGGGCCGCACGAGCTCGAGACCCAGCATGTTCACGTCCTTGTAGCCGCGGCTTCCCGCCGGAATCTGGTCGGCCGAGTGCACGAACTTCGGCGGATCGAGCACGACGAGGTCGTATCGACCTTCGGCCGCGCGCATGGCGCGCAGCTCGTCGAAGACGTCGGCCGTCACGAACCGGCACTCGTCCAGAACCTCGTTCTCGGCGGCTTCGCGCTTCGCGAGCGCGAGCGCGTCTGCCGACGAGTCGATCAAAGTGGCGTTCTTCGCGCCCGCGCGCAGCGCCGCGATCGCGAAGCCGCCCGTGTAGCTGAACACGTCGAGCACCTCGGCTCCGCGCGCATGCGCGGCGACGCGCTCGCGATTGCGCTGCTGATCGAGATACGCGCCCGTCTTTTGGCCGCCGGCGACGTCGACGATGAGGCGAGCTCCGCCCGAAACGACCTCGAGCTCGCGCGGCGGCTCTGCACCGGCCAGCACGCCCCGGCGCGACGGCAAGCCTTCCTTGTGCCGCGCTCCGCCCTCCGAGCGCTCGTAGATCCCGCGCGGGGCGCAAAGCTCGTCGAGCACTTCGACGATCGTCTCGCGCCACGCCTCGGCGCCCGCGGACGAGAACTGGCAGACGAGGAACTCGCCGTAGCGGTCGACGATGAGCCCCGGCACCCCGTCGGACTCGGAATAGACGAGCCGGCACGCCATTTGTGCGTCGTCGAGGCCGAGCCGCCGACGTGATTCGATCGCGCGGTTCAAACGGCGCCTGAAGAACGCGGCATCGACGGCCTCGCGCGCATCGAAGGTCCACACGCGGGCACGGATTTGCGAGGCCGGCGAATATGCGGCGCGGGCCAGCAGCTCTCCCGACGAGCCGACTACGTCGACGGTCGTCCCTGCGGCGGCGTTGCCGTCGACACGCTCGATGGCCCCCGAGAACACCCAGGGATGGCGGCGCCGCAGCGACCTTTCGCGGCCGGCTTTGAGCCAGACTTTCGGAGCGGCCGCCATCGCGCGTCCTTGTCGTCGTCGAGCTTAGGAATGCCGCGCATTCTATAATCCGCCGCCATCACCTGTCGTCCGGAGAAGCGCATGGATCTAGGTCTCAAAGGCAAGAACGCGGCCATCACGGGCTCCAGTCAGGGCATCGGTTACGCGATCGCGACGGCGCTCGCGAAGGAAGGCTGCAACGTCGCCCTGTCGGCCCGCGGCGAGGAACGTCTTGCGGCGGCCGTGAAGGACATGCAGAGCCACGGCGTCACCGCCGTCGGAATCGTCGCCGACCTCGCGACCGAGCAAGGCTGCAAGGAGTTCGTCGAGAAAGCTGCGGCCGCGCTCGGCGGCCTCGACATTCTCGTCAACAACGTCGGCGGAATGATTCCCGGGACGCTCGAGAGCCTATCGCCTGAAATGTGGGCCAAGGCGCTCAACGTGAACCTCATGGCCGCCGTCTACGCGACGAAGCACGCCTTGCCGTTCATCAAGAAGAGCAGCGCCGGCCGCATCCTCAACGTCTCGGGCGTCACGGGCAAGCAGCTCATGGTCGGAGCGCTGACCACGACGATTCCGAACGCAGGCATCATCGCGTTCTCGAAGCTGATGGCCGGTGAGCTCGGGTCGTCGGGGATCACCGTCAACAACATCTGCCCCGGGTTCACGAACGTCGAGTCGTGGGGCCCGCGCGCCGAGGCGATGGCCAAGGTCCGCGGCGTCACGCCGGATCAGGTTCGCGCCGGCATCGCGAATCAAACGCTGCTCGGCCGCTGGGCCGAGCCCGAGGAAATCGGCAATGTCGCAGCGTTTCTCGTCTCCGCGCGCAACAGTTACATGACGGGCACGACCGTCGAGGTCGACGGCGGGTTCACGCGCTATATCTGAGCCGGCCAGCTCCAGCCCGAGCGCTGCCGCAGCGCCGCATACGCGCGCGCCGCGGCATCGATGACCTCCCCGGCATCGATGCCGGTCAACTGCCCTGCCCGCTTCACGATGCGGCCGTCGATCATGACCGTGTCGACGTTCGCCGGCTGCGCGGCCTCGACGAGCAAATGGGCCGGCTCCGTGAAGACGCCGAGATTCACGGCGCGCGTGTTGACCATGATGAGATCCGCGCGCTTGCCGGGCGACAGCGACCCGATGACGCCGCCGAGGCCCATCGAGCGCGCACCGTCGATCGTCGCGAGCTCGAGCACGCGCCGCGCCGTCATCTTGAACTCGTCGCGGGCCCGGCCGTTCTCGATGTTCTGAATCGCCTTCATGATCGCGAACATGTCGGCATTGCCCGAAAGCGTCGTCGTGTCGACCGACAGACCCACCGTCACGCCGGCCGCGACGAGGTCGGCCGCTATCGGAAAACCGAATCCGATGCGCAGCTCCGAGTAGGGCGACAAGCTCACGCTCACGCGATTCTCGGCGAGCGCACGAATTTCCTCGGGCGTGCACCAAACGGCGTGAATCACCTGCAGCCCGGGCGTGAGCAGCCCGCGGTTCGCGAGCTGCTGGATGCCGCCGGCGCTCGTCGGAAAGTTGTTGGCATGAACCGAGATCGGCAGGCCGCGCTCCTTCGCGGCGTCGTACTCGCGCAGCGTGACGGGCGAAGCGGCGCCGCGCCATGCGAGCCCGAGCGTGAGCAAGCCGTCGTTTGCGTACTCGCTCCAGCCGTCGTGCAAGCGCCCGAAGTCGCGCAGATCGATACTCGTGTCGGCGCTCGCACCGGTCGGCGAGCCGTAAGAAAATCGCGCGCGAACGCCGGTTTCGCGCAGCGCGCGCAGCGCGGCGTCAGCGTGGTCGGGGCTGCGCACGTTGTGGCACCAGTCGTGCACGAACGTGATGCCCGAGTGTATCGCCTCGGCGGCGGCGAGCCTTCCCGCCGCGTACATGTCCTCGGCAGAATAGAACGCGCCCACGGTCCGTGACGTGGGAAAGTACCCGTGCTCCTCGCGATCCCCTGAAAGGCTGCGCAGCAAGGCGGTCCAAACATGCCAGTGCGTCTCGACGAAGCCCGGCAGCACGAGCATCCCGCTGCCGTCGATGAGCTCGGCGCCCGGCGCTTCGAGCGCGCGGCCGACCGCGGCGATGGCGCCGTTCCGCACGTGGACGTCGCCGCCCGCGACGTCGCCGACATCCGCGTCCATCGTCAAGACATAGGCGTCGCGGATCAGGTACTCGCGGCGGTCGTTCATCGCTTCAGCCGGTTGCTGCGCGAAGCTCGACCGTATCGGCGCGCCGGCCCAGGCACCGGCGGCGACAACGCCACGAAGCACCTCGCGCCGGTTCCACCGCGTCGGGCTCACTTGCGTTTGAGGAACGCCTTCATGAAGTCGTCTACGAGCGCCACCGAAAGCCGCGCGATTTCCTCTTGCGTGGGCTCACCGCGTACCGCGCACTGCCGTTCGAGCGTCACGCGCCAGGACAAGAGTCCCGTGAAGTGCCGCGCCAGCGTCGGAATGTCGAAATCGCTCTCGTGAGGATGGCTCTCGAGCACGCTCTCGATCACCTCGTATGCTTGGGCGGGACCGATCTTGTAGTAGTGCCGGCCTACTTCGGGCGAGCGCGTGGCCTCGTCGAAGATCAGCCGCCGCAGAGCAAGCGTGCGGTCCGTCGTGATGATGCCCAAGATCGTTTCCGCGATCATGATCAGCGCCGGGCGCAGCTCCATGGTCCGCAACGTCGAATCGAGGCGATGCAGGCTGCGCCGGTATTCGATGAGCTCGCGGCCGATCACGGCCTCGAACAACTGCTGCTTGCTGCTGAAGTACCGATAGATCGATTCCTTCGAGATGCCCGAGCTGCGCGCCATCGCGTTGATGCTCGCGCCCCGAAAGCCGTGCTGGAGAAAGTACTCCGTCGCGACGTCGAGCACTTCTTGCTCCTTCGCCTTCGGCTTGAGCCGCGTTTCGTCGAGCACGCGTACAAGGCTTGCGACACCGCTCGAGCCGCTTACGCGCTCTCCGGTCTGGCGGCGGCGAATGGCCTCCTTGGCGCTCGGGTCGACTGAACTCATCGTCACTCCTGTCAACTGCTAGACGAGCATGCACACGGACTTCAGCTCCGTATACATCTCGATGCCTACACGGCCGTGTTCCCGCCCCAATCCTGAATGCTTGTAGCCGCCGAACGGCATGTTCGCGTCGACCGGGCCATGCGTGTTGACCCAGATCGTGCCGGCCTTGATCTTCGGCAGAAGCCGATGGACGGCCTTGAGATCGTTGGACCAGATGCTGGCGCTCAAGCCGTACGGCGTGTCGTTCGCGAGCTCCGCGACCTCGTCGATATCGTCGAACCGTTGCGCGACGAGCACCGGGCCGAAGATCTCCTCCTGCACGACGCGCATCGACCGATTGACGTCGGCCATGACGGTGGGTTGCACGAAGAACCCGGGATGCGACGGCGCATCGCCGCCCGCTACGAGCGACGCGCCCTCGTCGCGCCCCGACTTGATGTAGCCCATGACACGCTCTTGCTGCTCGCGCGACACGAGCGGACCCATCTGCGTGCTCGGGTCGAGGCCCGGCCCGAGCTTGATCGTTTGCGCCGCTCCGCCCACACCCTCGACGACGCGGTCGAAGATCTTGCGATGGACGTAGAGACGCGAGCCCGCGGCGCACACTTGCCCTGCGTTGAAGAAGATCGCGCCGGCCGCGCCGCCGACGGCGGTCTCGATGTCCGCATCCGGCAGCACGATGACGGGCGACTTGCCGCCGAGCTCGAGCGACACGCGCTTCAGCGTATCGGTGGCCGCCTTGTTGATCGTCTTACCGACGAGCGTCGAGCCCGTGAAGGCGATCTTGTCGATGCCGGGGTGCGTGACGAGCGCTGCGCCGACGGTCTCGCCGTAGCCCGTGAGGATGTTCACGACGCCTGGCGGGAAGCCGGCCTCGACGATGAGGTCTCCGAGCTTCAGCGCCGTCAGCGGCGTCTGCTCGGCGGGCTTCAGAATGCACGTGCACCCGGCCGCGAGCGCGGGACCGAGCTTCCAAGCCGCCATGACGAGGGGAAAGTTCCACGGAATGATCTGCGCGACGACGCCGACCGGCTCACGCCGCGTGTAAGCGTTGATGCGCCCGCTGCCCAAGCCGCCGACAGAAACGTCGATCGTCGAGCCTTCGATCTTCGTGGCCCAGCCGGCCATGTAGCGAAACCAGTTGCGAGCGCCCGGCACGTCGACGATGCCGGCCATCTGTTTCGTCTTGCCGTTGTCGATGCTCTCGAGCTCCGCGAGCTCGTCGGCGTTCGCGTCGATGAGCTCCGCGAGACGCCAGATCAGCGCCTCGCGGTGTGACGGCAACATGGTCGACCACGGGCCGCGCTCGAACGCCTCGCGTGCCGCGGCCACTGCTTTGTCGACGTCCGCGCGACTCGCATCCGCGACCGAAGCCACTTCAGCGCCCGTTGCGGGATCGATCACGGGGATTCGTTCCCCGGCGGCCGGCGAAACCCACTCGCCTCCGATCAGCAACCTAGCAGGCCGCCGCAAGAAGGCTGCGACGCCGGCGGACGGAGGTGGCTGCGCCGCAATCGCAACACTCATGAGATTTCCCGAAGCGATTTGTTATGAGACCGAACTGTTCGTTCGGAGTGTAGAACCCGGCTCGCGGTGGCTGCAAGGCGCGCCACGGTGCCCCGCCCGCGGTCCGCGTGAAGTTTCATCAAGCGCCAAGCTTGAGCAGGTCCATGGCGTTGCGCTTCAAGATCAATGGCCGCACGTCGTCGCGAATATCGATCTTCTCGAAGTCCGCCAGCCAACGATCGGGCGTGATAAGGGGGTAATCCGTGCCGAACAGGACTTTGCGCTTCAACTGCGTGTTCGCGTACTGAACGAGCTGCGGCGGAAAGTACTTCGGCGACCATCCCGAGAGGTCGATATAGACCTGCGGCTTGTGCAGCGCGATCGACAACGCCTCGTCCTGCCATGGCCACGACGGATGCGCGAGCACGATAGGCATCGTCGGGAAGTCGACGGCGACGTCGTCGACGTGCATCGGGTTGCCGTACTTGAGCCTGATACCGCCGCCACCCGGCATTCCCGTTCCCATTCCCGAGTGCCCCGTGTGAAACAGCGCCGGCAGCGCGTGCTCCGCGATGACTTCGTAAAGCGGATAAGCCGCGCGATCGTCGGGAAAGAACTCCTGAAATTGCGGATGGAACTTGAATCCCTTGACGCCATAGTGCTCGATGAGCCGACGCGCTTCCCGTACCCCGGCGGGCCCGCTCATCGGGTCGATGCTCGCGAACGGGATCATGACGTCGGCGTGCTCGGCCGCGAGCTCCGCAACCTCCTCGTTCGGCACCGGCTTGATGCCGCGCGCGCGCAACCCGTCGACCGAGAAGATCACGCACGCCATCTTACGCTCGCGGTAATACGCGGCGATCTCGGGGATCGTAGGCCGCGGATGATCGTGCTTGAAGTATTTTTGCGCAGCTTCCTGGAACTTCGTTGCAGGCTGTGGGTCCCGCTGCGACACTTCCGCGTGCGCGTGCACGTCGATCGCGACGAGCTCCTCGACGTTCATTCGCTTGTTCGAGCTCAAACCAGCATCCCCGATACTTTGGCCCGCGCCTCGTCCGCCTTGCGAATCATCTCTTCCAAATCGACGGGCTCCGGCACGTCGACACCGCGCTTGACGGCCGGTCGCTGGCCGATCGCGTCGAGCCAACGAGAAAGGTTCGGCAGCCCGTCGAGCGACACGCCGGACCATTTGTAGCCGCGAACCCAGGACCAACTCGCGATGTCGGCGATCGAGTAATCGCCGGCGAGGAACTCGCGATCGGTCAGCCGCGCCTCGAGCACCTCGAACAAGCGGCGAACTTCTCGCTGGTAACGCTCGATGGCGTACGGGATGCGCTCGGGCGCGTAGCGATAGAAAACGTTCGCCTGCCCCATCATCGGCCCGATACCGCCCATCTGGAACATGAGCCACTGAATGACGAGCGAGCGGCCCTTCACGTCCGTGGGCAGCAACTTGCCGGCCTTCTCCGCCAAGTAGATCATCAGTGCGCCGGACTCGAACACCGAAAAGCCGCCGTTGTCATGATCGACGATCGCGGGAATCCGGCCGTTCGGATTGATCTTCAAGTACCACGGCTCTTTCTGCTCGCGCTTGTCGAAGTCTATGCGCCGCACCTTGTACGGAATCGCGAGCTCCTCGAGCGTGATGGAAGCCTTCCAACCGTTGGGCGTCGCTGCCGTGAACAATTCGATCATGGTTCGATCCCTGGCTCCGAGCCCGGCATGATAGCGCGCGCCGCGGTCGTGCGCCGCCGCGGTCATATGCCGCGCTCATGCGCCGCGCAAAGTGGCAACCGGCGAATGATTGACGACCGAGCGCACGGCAAGCGTGCCGCTGACGCCCACGACCAGCGCGCCGGCGACGAGGCCCCCAACCCACAGGGCCACGCCGGGCACGAAGTCGAGGTCGAAGAGCTGCGTGGCGATGAGGTAGCCGATCACCGCGGCACCGAGCGCCGCGAGCGTGCCGGCCAGAAGGCCGAGCGCCGTGAACTCCGCCGCTACGCCCTGCAGCACGACGCTGCGCCTTGCGCCGAGCGTGCGCAGCACGGCGCTCTCGAACATTCGCTCGTCGCGCGTCGCTTGAATCGCCGCGAGCAACACCATGATACCGGCCGCCAGCGTGAACAAGAACACGTATTGCACCGCGAGGGCGGCGCGATCCATCGACCGGCGCACTTGCTCGAGCACGGCGCCGATGTCGAGCACGGAAACGCTCGGGAATTTGCGCACGAGGTCGACCGTCGCGCTGCGCTGCTCCGGCGCCACGTACAGGCTCGTGATGTACGTGTGCGCGAAGCGCTCGATCTCCCCCGGCGACAACACCATGAAGAAGTTCGGCCTGAACGATTCCCAGTTGACGACGCGCGTGCTCGTGAGTCGCACCGTCAAGCTCTCGCCCCCGATTGCGTAGGTGATCTCGTCGCCGAGCTCTAGACCGATCTCGGCGCGGAGCTCGTCTTCAAGCGACAGTTGCGGCTCGCCGGCCGCGCCGGTCCACCACTCGCCCGAGGCGAGCTCGTTGTCCGGCGGCAGCTCGGCGGACCACGTGAGGTTCGTCTCGTCGTCGAGCTCGTCGCGTCCGCGCTCCGTGGCCGCCGGGAAATCAGCGACCGGAATGCCGTTGACGTGGCTGATACGCGCGCGCACGAGCGGCGTGAAGGGCGGTTCTCCGAGGCCGGCCGCAGCGAGCGTCGCGCCGAGCGCCTCGCGCTCGTCGGGCTGAATGTTAATGAGAAAGTGATTTGGCGCGCTCGGCGGCAGCGTCGCCTGCCACTCCGTCATGAGCTCGGTGCGTACGGACGTGAGCAGCAAGAGCACCATCAAGCCGATGCCGAAGGCCACGACTTGCACGCTGCTCTCGCGGCCGCGGCGAGCCACGTTCGCGATGCCGTAGCGCCACGCGACGCCGACGCCGCCTCGCAAACGTTGCAGGGCGAGAACGAGCAGCCGCCCGGCGAAGTAGAGCACGAAGAACGTCCCGGCGGCTCCGGCGAGCAGGTACGCGATGAGCTCGAGATCGCCGAACAGCACGTAAAGCAGCGCCGTTACCGCGGCTGTCGCGACGCCGTAGATCGTCGTGTAGCGCAACGGTGGCGGGCCCATGTCCTGGCGCAAGACGCGCGCCGGCGGCACGCCGCCGAGCTGCAGCAGCGGCGGCAGCGCGCACCCCACGGCCACGGCCAGCGCCGTCAGCGGCCCGAGCACCGCGCCTTGCAGACCGGCAGCCGGCAACTGCGCTTCGATGAAATCCGCGAGCAGCGCCGTGAGGCCGAACTGCGCGACATACCCGATGGCGCACCCGGCGGCGCCGGCCACGACGACGAGGAGCAAGAGCTGCACGATGTGCAGCCGCAACACCTCGCGATGCTGCGCCCCGAGACACTTCATGAGCGCCACGGCATCGAGCCGGCGGGCCACGAAGCGGCGCGCTGCCATTGCGACCGCGACTCCGCCGAGCAAGACGCTGACGAGCGCGGCTAGCACGAGGAACCGCTCGGCGTTGGCGACCGAGGCGCGCACTTCCGGAGGGCCGTCGCTGAAGTCCTCGACTTCGTCCTGCGGCCTCAAGAGCGGCGCGAGATCTTCGCGAAAGGCTTCGAGCGCCCCGGCGTCACCGGCATAGAGGCCGACGTACTCCACGATGCTGCCCGGCGCGAGCAAACCCGACGCGAGCACGTCTTCGTAATGGAGCAGGACAGTCGGCGCGATCTCCATGAAGCGCCAGCCCTCGTCGGGGCGGAACTCGAGCGTCTTCGCGACGCGCAGGCGGAGCCGGCCGACTTCGATCTCGTCGCCGACGGCGGCACCGAGGCGTGCGAGCAGGCTCGGCTCCGCCCAAGCTTCCCCGCGCGGCGGGATACCCGTGGCGTCCTCGGGCACACCGCCCAGCCGGTCCGCCACCTGCACCACCCCGCGCAACGGATAGGCATCGGTTACGCCTCGGACGTCGGCGAGCGACATCGACTCGCCGGCCGCCACGACGCTGCGAAAGAACACGACCTCCGCGGTCGCGAGCCCGCGCCGCACGGCAGCTTCGCGAATCGCCGACGGCAAGGGATTGATGGACTCGACGCGCAGATCGGCGGCGAGGGCTTCGCCGGCTTGCTGCGAAACGGCGGCCCTCACGCGGTCCGTGAAAAACGTCACGGCGCTCATGGCCGAGACGGCGACGACCAGCGCCGCGAGCAGCACGAGCACCTCGCCGGATCGGGAGTCCCGCGCCAACAGGCGGCCGGCGAGCCGCCAGGGGGTCTTGATCAATATCGGCTCCGTCCGTCGGCGCTTGGCATTGCTTGACCAGTACACGATACTGGGATGAAACAAGAGCGGCAAACGAGACGGCCGCACTTCGTTGCCGTCAAATGCCCCATGTAAGGCTTACATGCGCCACATTTTCGACAGCAACGGCGGCTTGCCGGCCACGCACCTGAGCCCCAAGGCGGTTCTGCGCCACAACTATCTTTTTCGCGGCTTGTCGGACGCGACGCTCGACGGTATCGCGGCGCTCGCCGTCAAACGGACGTACTACAAGGGCGGCGTGATTTTCTCGCAGGGCGATGTCGGCGACGCGCTGTTCGGCGTCGCCTCCGGCCGCGTGCGCATCAGCGCGAGTGCGTCGGGCGGGCGCGAGGTGTTCCTGAACATCATGGAGCCCGGCGACACGTTCGGCGAGATCGCAGTCATGGACGGCCTACCGCGCACGGCGAACGCCGTGGCGCTCGACACGTCGACGTTGATCGTCATTCAGCGCAACGACTTTCTGCCGTTCCTCGAGCGCGAGCCGCGGCTCGCCATCCATTTGTTGAAGCTCATGTGCGAACGGCTGCGCTGGACGAGCGAGCTCGTCGAAGAATCCGCGTTCATGCCGGGCCCCGCGCGCCTCGCGAAACGACTGCTGATTCTCGCGTCGTTGCACGGGCGCGCGGCCCGCGTCGGTCAGCTCGAGCTGCGCATCTCGCAGGCCGAGCTCGCCCGTTTCCTAGGCATCTCGCGCCAGATCGTCAATCAACACTTGAGCGACTGGCGCCGCCACGGCTGGATCGAGCTCGGCCGTACGCAGATCGTCATCCGCAACACCGAAGCGCTGCGGAA
>Ga0073934_10000788_pt1 | contig 83987 bp, 82 predicted proteins | sample LarsenN4metaG_FD_76834 | JGI IMG/M metagenome (GOLD analysis project Ga0073934, IMG submission 76834) | Hot spring sediment bacterial and archeal communities from British Columbia, Canada, to study Microbial Dark Matter (Phase II) - Larsen... ...
GCATGCACAGATACCTTTGAGCACCTGACTCGGTTTTTCCAGATCTGTTCTGCCGCGTGGTTTGATGACATTTCGGACATGTTCGCATTCTATAATTCTAACCCAGAAATCTATCCACTCCCGCAAACTACCATTATACCAAGTGGTAAAATCCCGATGGTTAAAAACCATGGGCCTGATCAAAAAAATCATCTCCGCGCTGACCTCCCCAGGACAATCTGCAGCGGCTGGCTATTTGCTCGCCGTGCGCTGCAGCCAATGTGGCGAGACGATTCGCACCCGGCTTGATCTGTACAACCATTTAAGCGTGAATGACGAAGCGGGGGAGAGCGGCTACATCTGCCGCAAGACGCTGATTGGCAGCCGGCGCTGTTTCCAGAGGATCGAAGTCGTGCTCAAGTTCGACCAGGAGCGCAAGCTGGTCGCACGAGACATCGTGGGCGGAGAATTTATCGACGGTTGATGGACTCAGGAGAGCGTGGCGTGCAGCCGCTGGCGGCGGCCTGTCACCTGGTAGACCGTCTGCACCCCCTCGATTCCAGGAAATTGGGCTGGCCCCTGTCGACCAAAGATGAATTGAGTGCGGGCACTTTCCAGGTAGCGATAGGTCTCCTGGCTGATCAGCAAGGTTCCGGAAGCGACAGCAGAGGTAAATCTCTGCAGGTGCCAGGCAATCTCCAGCGCCGGGCTACGCAAGGAGCAGCCGGGCTGGTCCATCTCACCCCCTGATCCACTGCGTATTGCGTACACCTCGGCGTAGCCGGTGGCAATCCCGGCTCCGGCTGCCAGAGAGGGTAATCCTGCCACCGCTCGCCGCTCATTCTGCCGGGCTACCAACTCGTACAGCTCCAGACCGGCGTGGGTGGCGAGCAGGGCGCCCACCTGGAATGGAGCTCTCCCTGGGTACAGACCAAAGACCACCATCACCTTGCCATCGTGCATGGCTTGGACCGCTCCCCCCAGCCGGATGAAGAGCGAACCGAGGCCGGGCAGCGCCTTCTCTGCCCCGGGCGAAGCTGCCCAATCTTCAGAAGCACCGCCAATAACCCACAACTTAGCGGAGAGAAAGCTCACTGTCACCACCTCACCCGGCTTCAGGTGGTCATCCCAAGCCAGCGTAGCTCCCATCGGAGATGAGCCAGCTGTTACTGATCCGGCTGGCAATGCCGCCGGGAGAACATCCGGGCTGGGCGGGCCCTGATAGATCGCCCGGGCGTGTTCCGCCTGGCTGGCAACCTGCGTCGGGGCCTTCACCGGAACGGAGACAGCACTCCTGGCCTTACCAGGCGCGGGCTCGGAAAGCCGCCGACGCCGGCGAACGTTGGCTAACCGTTCAGCCTGGCGTGGATCTGCCACGTCGTGCAGGCCGCGGGCGATGAAATAGAAGGCCATTGCAAAGAAGGAAATGGCCATCGCCGAGGGGATCAACACGTTCCAGGTGATAGCTGCATTGACCGCCTGGTAGGTGAAGCTGTCGTAGATCATGCTGCCCCAGTTCAACTGGGCGCGCGATAGCCCCAGGAAGGCCACGAAGCCGTTTGCGAACACCGCGCCGGTCACGGTGAGCATCATGTTGACCGAGGCCAGCGGCAGCATATGCGGAACCAGGTGGCGTGAGATGATGTGCAGTGGCCCAGCCCCAGCCACCCGGGCCGCATCGACGAACGGCCGGGTCATAACGGTCAGGGCGTGCGAGCGCAACACGATCATGACCCCGCCGATGCCAGCCAGTACCCCATAGATCACCCCGAATTCCAGTGGGCTGATATCCAGCATGAAACCGACCACCACCATCACCAACGGGGCCGGCGCCAGCAGGGAAAGATCGGCCAGATGAGAGATGAAGCCATCTGCCAGGCCGCCGAAGTAGGCTGAAACCGCTGCCGCCAGCGTGCCCACCAGGGCAGTGGTCAGGGCGGCAGTCAGCGCCATGAGCAGGGTGGGGGTGGTGGCAGCCAGCAGGATGCTCAGCACATCCCGGCCCAGGGTGTCGGTACCCAACAGGTGGGCCGGAGACGGCGGAGAGGGATGAGGGAAAATCTTCAAGTCATGGCCCACCACCGGGTCGTAGATCCTCTTTGGCCAGACAGTCTTGAGCAGGATGGGATGGGCGATTGCCATCAGGATGAAGAGGGCCAGCAGGGCCAACCCGAAGACAGCCAGACGGTTTCGTGAGTAGACCGCCCAGGCATCCCCGGCGCGGCGCCGTCCCAGGGTGACCCATACTCCCAGCCTCTGGAGCCGGCTGAGGGTCTTAAAGGGCCCGAGGGATGTACCCAGGCTCATAGAGCCCTCCCGGAAAACTCCGCCCTTGAGCGCAGGCGAGGGTCCAGCAGCGCCTGGAGGATGTCCAGGAACAAACGGGCAGCCAACGAGACCACCCCAATCACCAGGGCCAGACCCATCATCAGGGGTACATTCTGCATGCCCACGGCAAAAAACAGGCTGGAACCCAGGCCGGGCCAATCCAGGACCTCTTCTACCATCACCATTCCGGTCAATAGATAAGGCAGGTTGATCACCAACCGGCTGATGACCGGCAGCAGCGCATTGCGGGCCGCATGGCGGTCTCTCACCACGCGCTCAGGCAGCCCCTTGGCGCGGGCGGTCTGCACGTAGTCATCGTACAAGGTATCTGCCATGGTGGTGCGCATGATCACCATGATCTCGCCGAAGGAAAGAAGGGTATAGGCCAACAGGGGTAAAGCGGCTTGCAACAGGATATTCCAGGCGTAAACGCCGATCCCAGCCAGCCACCAGCTTCCGACCCAGCATACAACCACCAGCAAGATGATAGCCCACCCGGGCAGCCGCAGCCTGCGCCAGCGATAGAGTAAGGCATTGGCGATTAACAAAAGGGAAGCCCAGGCAACCAGCCCAAACACCATCTGGGTCATGATGTCCTCCGGCAGGAACTCCAACTCGCGCACCCGAGCCTGAAGAGAATGGGGTGGGACCAGGCCCAGCTTTTGTACCAGGAAGTATGTCAACAGGAAGACCAGCCAGGGCGGAAAGGAAGTGTACAGGGCGATGGAGCCGAAGGTTATCGTGCTGGTCAGCAAACCCGGTCCGCGCCAGGCCGCCACCTTGCCCAGCCAGAGACCGAAGAGGAAGGCAATCGCCGTCCCCAGGCCAAAGACCAACAGGGTAGCCGGCAGGGTTGCCCTGATCGTCTCGATAACGGTGGGGCCGGAGCCGCGCAGCGAGTAGGAGCGGCCCAGGTCTCCACGGGCAAGCTTTCCCAGCCAGTCCAGGTAGCGTTGACCAAGCGGCAGGTCCAGTCCGAGCTGCCGGCGCAGCTCGGCAGCCTCCTTGGAGGAAAGGGACATTGCGAACTGGCTGACATAATCGCCAGGCAAGATAGTCTGCACCGCGAAGAAAACCAGGCTGATAAATACAAACAAGACGATGATCCCGGAGATCAGTCGCCTGAGCAGGTAGCGAAGCATCGATGGTCCCTTTGTGAAATTTCTCCCTCACAATGATACCATCAGGCACCAGGGCAGGTTCGATCATAATCACGTGATGTAGACTCATCAACGGTCGCATCGAGCGCCTGTCGGCGGCGTTTCATGCCTGCGATCAATAGTATTTTATGTATCCGCATTGGTGGGTCCAAGGAATGGGCTGTGCTCCACCTGCTGGCTAGAGGGCATCGGCCATAGACGCCGATTGTGAAATCAGCGAAACTCAAATTCATGGGAGGGAAAATGGACGAAATCGCCCAGCTTGCCGGGCTGCTCAAAGCCAGAAATATTATAGATGCACAGATTTCGAAACTGATCAGCAGACCTGCGTTGATGGGGCACGTGGGCGAATATATCGCCACCCGGACTTTCGACATCTGCTTGGGGGAATCGGCTGCGCACAAAGCGATCGATGGATACTTACGCAGCGGGCCGCTGGCAGGCCGAAGCGTCAACATCAAATGGTACGCCAGACAGGAGGGATTGCTGGATATTACGCCGGAGGCCCTGCCGGATTATTATCTTGTCCTCACAGGTCCTTTATCGCCGATCGATTCCTCCCGCGGCATCAATCGGCCATGTAGTATTAATCATGTCTATCTGTTCAATGCCAGCGAGCTGGTAGACAGGCTGCGCGCCCGTGGAGTAGCTATAGGAGTTGCAACCTGCGTACAGAAGGCACTCTGGGATACGGCGGAGATTTATCCAAGCCAGAACAATGTTCTTTTAGCCGTCAGCGATGAAGCCAGAGACCTTTTGGTCCTCTTCGGTGCCGAGAGATTATCCGCCGAGAGATAATATTGGATTGCCAAAAAGGTGATTTCTACCTCCGCTATGGAAATTTCAATCCCAATTCGTTTGTGATATTGAATTAAAGAAGTGTAAAATGGGGGGTGGTTTTTTTTCTGCCCAACAAGACCACTCAGCCTGCGATAATACATTATCCACCTTCGGAGGTTACCATGAGACTAGTCGAATCGATCAAGAAAGACTTCAACACTATGACCCTGGTCCTGATTCCGGTGGCTATCGCCATCAACATCGTCATTGGTCAGATCGTGCTGGTGCTCAAGCTCCCGGTGTTCCTCGATTCCATCGGCACGGTGTTGGTAGGCGCGCTGTGCGGGCCGTGGGCGGGGGCGCTGACTGGCACGCTGTCCAATATCATCTGGGGCCTGGCGATCGACCCCAACTCCTTCCCCTGGTTCCCGGTAGCCCTGTTCATCGGCTTTGTCTCCGGCTGGTGCGCCATCGCCGGCCTGTTCAAGACCTGGTGGAAGGTGATCATCACCGGTATCCTGGTAGCCTTTACCGCAGCCATTGTCTCCACACCCATCGCGGTGTACCTGTATGGGGGGATCACCGCCAGCGGAGTTTCGTTCATCACCGCCTTCCTGCTGCAGACCGGGCGCGATCTGGTGACCGCGGTATTGAGCGCCAACTTCATCGTCGAGCCGGTGGACAAGGTCGCCACAGCCTTGCTGGCATACGCCATCATCAAAGGCCTGTCGGTCCGCTACCTGGCGCGCTTTCCACGGGCAGACAACGTCTCGGCGTGAGCGATCCCCGGCCCGGGGTGGGCAGCGATGCCTGAGAACACACCCCAGGCCTCCCAGGACAAATTCTCTCGCATGCCGGACCGCCTGTCGTTCTACCTGGAACGGGGCAGCCCGTTTCACCGTCTCAACCCGCTGACCAAGCTGACCCTGGTCTTCTGCCTGATCATCCTGGCATTCTTCGGGCCGGGCTATTGGCTGCCCAGCCTCCTGTACCTGGCAGTGCTCATCCCGCTCTCCCTGTGGAGCGGGGTGGGCAGGGAGTTCATGCGCACCTCGATCCGCCTGCTGCTGCCTCTATTCGGTTTCCTGTTCGTGATGCAGAGCCTGTTTTATCCTGGCGGGCGCACCGTGCTGGTCAGCCTGTGGATTTTTGCGATCAAAGCCGAAGGAATCGCCTTCGCCTACCTGACCGCCACACGCATCCTGGTGATGGTGTCGTCCTTCCTGCTGCTCCTGCTGGGCACCCATCCCAGCGCCCTGATGAACGATTTCGCCCGCCGAGGGGTGCCTGCCCCCCTGACCTATATCATTGCCTCCACCCTGCAGATCCTGCCGCAGATGCAGGCCAAGGCCGCCACTATCATCGACGCCCAGCGCTCGCGCGGCCTGGAGACTGAAGGCGGCCTTGGCAAGCGGGTGAGGGCCTTGCTACCCCTGGTTGGCCCGCTGGTCTTCGGCTCCCTGGTGGATGTGGAGGAGCGCGCCATCGCCCTGGAGGCGCGCGCCTTCAACTCCCGGCGGGTCAAGACCAGCCTGGTCGAGATCCCTGATAGCCAGGTTGAGAGGCTGGCGCGTTGGACAATGCTGCTTTTGATGCTCCTGGCACTGGCGAGCCGAGCATGGCTATCGTTCAAGTCGAGGGTCTGAGCTACACCTACCCGCTGGCCATATCTCCCGCCTTGCAGGACATCAACCTGTCTGTAGAGCAGGGGGAGTTCGTGGCGGTCATCGGGGCCAACGGGGCCGGCAAGTCGACGCTGTGCTACACCCTGGCGGGCTTCATACCGCACTTTTTCAAGGGCAACCTGCAAGGGAGCGCGCGGGTGGCCGGGTTGGATACGAGTCAGACCAGCCTGGCCGAAATGGTCGTGAGGGTGGGCCTGGTATTCCAAAACCCCTTCAACCAGATATCGGGTGCCAAGTTTACCGTGTATGAAGAAATCGCATTCGGGCTGGAGAACATCGGCCTGGGGCGCCAGGAGATGAAGAACCGCGTGGAGAAGGTGATGGCGCTCACTGGAATCGCCGATCTGGCACACCGCTCGCCATACGCGCTTTCCGGTGGACAGCAGCAACGCGTGGCCCTGGCCTCCATCCTGGTGATGGAGCCGGAGGTCCTGGTGCTCGACGAACCTACCTCGCAGCTAGACCCGATTGGGACGCGCGAGGTATTCCAGGTGATCAAGGAGATGAGCCGGCAGGGCATCACCATCGTGATGGCAGAGCACAAGCTGGAGTGGGTGGCCGAGTTCGCCGACCGGGTGATTGCACTGGCGGAGGGACGCATGCTCCTGGATGGCAAGCCCCGCGAGGTGCTGGTCGATCCGGCTCTGCCGGCAGGCCACATAGGGATCTCGCGCTACACCTCGCTGGCGCGCCGGGCCACCCAGCAGGGACTGTGGCCTGCCGGTCGACGCCTGCCGGTCACCCTGGACGAGGCCGCAGATGGCTTTCGCGAGGCAAGACGTGCGGCTTGAAGTCGAGCAGCTCTCCTTTACCTACCCGGCGGGTGTGGAGGCTCTCAGGGAAGTATCGCTGTCAATCCAATCGGGTGAGCGGGTGGCGATCATCGGGCAGAATGGCTCCGGCAAGACTACGCTGGTACGCCACTTCAACGGACTGCTGCGCCCCACACGTGGCCGGGTGCTGGTAGGGGATTGGGACACTGCCGCCCAATCAGTGGCCAAACTGGCCGCCCGGGTGGGTTACGTGTTTCAAAATCCCGACGATCAACTGTTCTGCCGGAACGTGCAAGAGGAGGTTGCCTTTGGACCCGCCAACCTGGGCCTGGCCGGTGAATGCCTGCAAGAACGGGTGAGAGATGCGCTGAAATTAACCGGCCTGGCGGGTAAGGAAGGGATCAATCACTACGACCTGTCTGCAACCTGGCGCAAGATGGTGGCGCTGGCCTCCATCCTCGCCATGGATACTCCCATCGTGGTATTCGACGAGCCGACCACCGGGCAGGATGCTGCCAGCGTGGAGCGCATTGCCAACATCGTTGAGGAACTCGGCAGGCGTGGTAAAACCGTGATCACCATTACCCACGACATCGACTTTTGTGCCGAGAACTTCAGCCGCGTGATCGCCATGAAAGAGGGCAGAATCCTGCTAGACGGCTCCACCCGGCGGGTCCTTGCTCAGGAAGAGCTGCTCGCCACCACGTATGTTGAGCCACCCCAACTGGCCCGCCTGGGACGCCGCCTGGGGTTCCCCGAGACGGTCTGCACACAGGACGAATTTTTCGAAGCTTATCGCTCTTGGAGGCCGGGGGCTTAGCTGAACTCAATCGATCCGCCGGGCGCGCCACATCAAAGCCACCAACACCCCTAACCCAAGACCAACCAGGGTGAAGAACAAGGCCAAACCGATAAGGGTCATCATGGCAGCACCTCTCATACAGGTCTGAAAGTTAAACGCCTATCATGGCCGATTGGTTCCGCGCCCCAATTAAACGTCATTGGCCGGGCAGCTTACCCGGCCAATGACAGCAACACTATTCACTTTCGAACTTCACTCAATATCAACCACACGGCTCACGCCTTCTTTACTTTGATCTGCCGGGCCTGCTTCTGGTAGGCTGCGGATTTGGGCAACACCACTGTCAGCACCCCTTTCTTGAACGTGGCCTCGACCCGGTCCTCATCGATTTCGGCAAGCAGGGGAATGGTACGCCGGAAAGAACCGAATGAGCGCTCCAACCTGTAATAGCGCCGCCCCTTTTCCTCCAACTCGCTGCGCTTCTCACCGCTCACCGTCAGATAATTACGGCCCAGCGAGACCTGCAGGTCCTTCTCGTCCATGCCAGGCATTTCGGCCACCACCCGGATTTCCTTGTCGCTCTCGGCGACATCGACCCGGGGGATGAATTCCGAGCGCCGATCGAAGAAATCCCACAGTGACCGCATGCTGAACGGGTTGGCGAAGAATTCATCGATGAACCGTTCAAACTCGCCACGCAGCACTGGCAGGTCTCGGTCGCGCTCCCGGCGCACAGGCAGCTTCTTGCTGTCCCGGTTCCAGGGCAGTAAATCCGTTATTGGCATATAAGGTCACCTCCTTTGTATCCGAGTCATACCGGACGCAATAAATTAAGCGATCAACCCGCCCGGACGCTGATCTTACGGGTGCGAGCCGCAGCAGCTTTCGGTAGGTGGACGCGCAAGACGCCATCCCGCACGACTGCCTCGATCTTCTCACGGTCGATCTCGTCGGAAATCCTGAAGCTGCGCTGGAAGTCGCCCACCTCGTACTCCGAATATGCCAGGGAATATCCCTGGGGCTCCTCGTTGTCCAGGTAGGCGTTAATCGTCAGAATGTTCTTCTCAAGGGTCACGTCAATGGCGTTCTTGTCCACTCCCGGCACATCGGATACGACCACGATCTCGTCGGCTGTCTCATAGATGTCCGTGCGGGGGATGTAGCAACGCCGATCGCGCGTCCGCTCGCTCTCCTCTACCGCGGCCAGCTCCTCTTTCTGCGTTTCTAAAGCCTTATCACTATCGCCCATGGTCAAGTCCTCCTTCCCTATCATGCCAAACTAACCGAGTAACATTATTATCAGGTATCCGTGCTTATCTCAGACGCCTGAGCTTTCCTCAGGCACTAACAACCTTGATCCTACGCGGCCGGTCGGCTTCGGCGCGCACCATGGAGATGGTCAACACGCCATCCTTGAAGGTGGCCTCCACCTTGTCCGCATCGACCAGGAATGGGAGCTGCAAGGTGCGGGTGAACTTTCCATATCCCCGCTCCTGGCGGTGGTAGCGAGCATCTTCCTTGACCTGATCCGGCTTTCGTTCACCGGTCAGGGTCAGCACATCGCCCACCACGCTGATATCGATGTCTTCTGGATTCACCCCGGGCACCTCCGCGGTCACAACCAGGCCTTCCTCGTCGGTCCATACATTCATCGCAGGATAACCCGGCGCAGCCTGCAGCCGGCTGGGATAGAAAGCGTCAAACACGCGGTTCATTTCCCGCTGCAGGCGCTCCATCTCCCGCCAGGCAAAGGGGAAACGATAACGACGATACATCATCTTGGAATACCTCCTTTTTCAAATAAGGTCGTACTGCGGCAGAAACAGATCTTGCTAATATCTTACAATGACAACATTAGAAAAATACAAGCTGTGCTTATGAGGAGTGTTAAAATTGACTTCGCTCGAGGTTTGTGTTTCATAGAAAAGACATATACATCTCCAATAAGCTTTTAACCAAAAGGTGGTATCAGTAAAAGGATATGGAGTATCGCGATTATTACCAGGTCTTAGGGGTCGGGAAGAACGCCACACATGACGAGATCAAGAAGGCCTACCGGAAGCTGGCGCGTAAACATCATCCGGATGTAAATCCAGGTGATAAGAACGCCGAAGAAAAATTTAAGGAAATCAACGAAGCCTACGAGGCGCTCTCGGACCCGGAGAAGCGCAAGAAGTACGACCAGTTCGGGGCGCATTGGCAGCAATACACCCGTGCGGGCGGGCGTCCGGAGGACTTCGATTGGAGCCAATGGCGTTCCTATCCAGGCGGCGGGCAGACCTATACCCGCACCGTGACCCCAGAAGAATTTGAAGAGCTGTTCGGCGGTGGTCTGGGTGGCTTTTCCGATTTCTTCGAGATGCTGTTTGGGCGCGGCACACCCCCCCGGGCCGCAACCGGCAGGCGTGAGCCTCATGTCCGCCCCGCCCGCGGCCGTGACGCAGAACACGCCATCCAGGTAACCCTAGAGGAGGCCTTCCGCGGCACCACTCGCACCCTGCAGTGGGAAGATGGCCGGCGCATCGAGGCCAGGATCCCGCCCGGGGTCAAGGAAGGCTCGCGCATTCGCCTGAGCGGGCAAGGCCAGCCTGGTCCGGGTGGTAGCGCCGGCGACCTGTATCTGCGAGTGCAGGTGCTGCCCCACTCCACCTTCCAGCGGGAAGGCGATGACTTGAGGGTAAGAGTCCCGGTCAATCTCTACACCGCCCTGCTGGGAGGCCAGGTGGAGGTCCCTACACTGGACCGCACCGTGCGGTTGACCATCCCGCCGGAGACCTCCAACGGCAAGACCTTCCGGCTGCGCGGGCTGGGCATGCCCAGGTTGAACAACCCCTCGCAGCGCGGCGACCTGTACGCCACGGCAGAGGTCCAACTCCCCAAAAACCTGGACGCAGAAGAGAGGCGCCTGTTCCAAAAGTTGCGCGAGCTGCGCAAGCTTTAATTTCTCAGCGCGTCTTGTCCCGGCGAAGCAACTCTTCCTGGATATCGGCCAGGCTCAAACCCCTGGCAGCCAGCATGACCAGCAGGTGGTAGAACAGGTCGGCGATTTCTTCCACCAGGCGCTGGTTACCCTGTCCCTTGGCGGCTAGGATCACTTCCATCGCTTCTTCACCGATTTTCTTTAAAATGGCGTCTTCACCCATTAAAAACAGTCGGGAAGTATACGAGCCGGCAGCCGGATTGATTCGCCGGTCTTCGATCAGCGCAGCCAATCTCTCAAACATCCTCTTCTCCGGGCAGCTCCTGGAAGAAGCAACTGGGGGATCCGGTGTGGCAGGCCGGGCCGGCAGGCGTGACGCGCAATAAGAGGGCGTCGGAATCACAGTCTACCAAGATGCGGTCCACGTACAGGATATTGCCTGAGGTCGCTCCCTTCAGCCAGAGCTGTTTCCTGGTGCGACTCCAGAAGTGTGCCTTGCGGCTCTCCCTGGTCATGCGGAGCGCCTGGGCATCCATCCAGGCGACCATCAACACCTCTCCGGTCTGTGCATCCTGGATCACTGCCGGGATCAGCCCTTGGGGGTCATATTTCAAGTCCATCTTACACCTCAATGCCTGAAATGCCGGATGCCGGTGAATGCCATCGCCAGGCCGGCCTCGTCAGCCGCTTCGATCACCTGGCGATCGCGGCGCGATCCCCCGGGTTGGGCAATGGCCGTCACCCCCAGGCTGGCAGCCAGTTCAATCCCGTCTGGAAAAGGGAAGAAGCCATCCGAGGCCAGCACAGAATTCGGCGCCCGTTCTCCGGCGCGCTCGCCGGCGAGGCGCACGCTGTCCAGGCGATTCGGCTGACCGCCGCCAATGCCAACGGTGTATAGGGCGGTTCCATCCCCCCCGGCTAAGACGATGGCGTTCGATTTTACGTAGCGGCAGGCCTTCCAGGCAAAGCCCAACGCCCGCAATTCAGCTTCGCTCGGCGCGCGCCTGGTCACCGCCTGCCAGGGTGGAGAATCGGGTGGATCGCCCAGGTCGGCAGCCTGGCGCAGGTAACCACCCAGGACGGAGCGCAGCTCATAGGTTTCCATCCGGCTTGTGCTGGGGATTAGGACCAACCTGAGGTTCTTTTTGCTGGCCAGGAGGCGGCGTGCCTCGGCATCGAATCCCGGAGCGGCGATACACTCAACAAACAGGTCCTTCAGGCTCGTCACGAACGAGCGGCCTACTGGACGATTGCAGGCGATCACCCCGCCGAAGGCCGAGACCGGATCGGAGCGGATGGCCAGCTCAAGCGCCCTTTCCGGCCAGGGGGCGGCGGCGATTCCGCATGGGCTGGCATGTTTCACCACCACCACGGCAGGCTCGTCGAATACCAGCGCAGCCCGCCAGGCCGTATCCAGGTCGAGCAGATTGTTATAGGATAGCTCTTTCCCACCCAGAAGCTCGCCGGACAGGGGTGTGCTGGCCGGGGAAGGACCATAGAATGCAGCGCCCTGGTGCGGGTTTTCCCCATAGCGCAGTTCCTGGACCGGGTACAGGTGTAGCGTGAAAGGCTGGGGTGTCCCGTTCAGCCCGCTAAAATACGCCTGAATGCTGGCGTCGTAGCGGACAACGTAGGCAAAGGCCTTGCAGGCCATACGCAGCCGGTAATCCTCCCGGGCGATCAATCGTAGATCATGCGGGTAGTCTGCCGGGTCGCTCAACACGCAAACACGGGCGTAATTCTTGGCAGCGGCGCGCAGCAAGGCTACCCCGCCTATATCGATGTTCTCGATTGCATCTTCCAGGCGACTCTCGGGGCGCGCCACAACCTCTTCGAAAGGATACAGGTTGGCAACCAGCAGGTCGATGAGCGGCCAGCCGCGCGCCCGCAGCTCCTCCCGGTCGGCAATCGTATCACGCGCCAGCAGCCCGGCAAAGATCAGCGGATGCAAAGTCTTAACCCGGCCGGAGAGCATGGATGGCTCTCCCGTGATCTCAGCAATCGGCGTTACCGGCAGTCTGGCTTCCAGCAGTACCTGAGCGGTGCCGCCGCTGGCGACCAGTTGCCAGCCGGCGTCAGTCAGGCGCCGCGCCAGGTCCAGGCTTCCGCTCTTATCCCAAACAGAAAACAGGGCGATGGGCATTGACCCTCTCCTTTGTCTTAGAATTCCCTCTCACATCATCCCCACCGGTCGGATGGGGATGTTTCTTTCAATTAGATAGCGTTTGACATCGCCAACGGTGAGCCGGTGGTCGTGGAACAGCGAAGCCGCCAGGGCAGCATCGGCCAGCCCTTCGGTCAGCACCTGGGCGAAGTGTTCCAGCCTGCCGGCCCCACCGCTGGCGATCACGGGCACCGAAGTGGCCTGGGCAATGGCCCTGGTGAGCTCCAGGTCATACCCTGCCAGGGTCCCATCGGCATCCATGCTGGTGAGCAGGATTTCACCCGCGCCCAGTTGCACTCCTTGCCTGGACCACTCGATGGCATCCAGGCCCGTTGGGAGGCGGCCTCCGTTTGCGTAGACTTCCCAACGCCCTGCTGCCAAGCGCCGGGCGTCGATGGCCAGGACAATGCATTGGCTTCCAAAGCGATCGGCCCCGGCCGAGATCAGCTCGGGATTGTGGACGGCGGCCGTGTTGATGCTGATCTTATCCGCGCCGGCCAGCAGGATGCTGCGCATGTCCTCCACGCTGCGGATTCCGCCGCCAACGGTCAGCGGGAGAAAAACCTGATCGGAGACGCGCCGGACCATCTCCACAGTGGTCTTGTGGCCTTCTGGGGTGGCAGATATATCCAGGAAGACCAGTTCGTCGGCGCCCATCTGGTCATACAGGCGCGCCTGTTCCACGGCATCGCCGGCGTCGCGCAGCCTGACGAAGTTGATCCCCTTGACGACACGGCCAGCCTGCACGTCCAGGCAGGGAACGATGCGCCTGGCTAACAAGCCAAAACCTCCGACAGGTCGATGGAGCCATCCAAGAGCGCCCGCCCGATAATCACCCCGCTCAGGCCCGCCAGGCGTACCCGGCGCACATCGGCCAACGAAGATACGCCCCCCGCGGCGATGATCGCCAAGCCGGTCGCCTTGGCGAACCCCTTCGCCCGGCGCACGTTCACGCCTTGAGACATACCATCTCTGTGGACGTCCGTATAGACCGCAATGCGCAAGCCCAGGCTGGCCCAATGCATCCCCAGGGTAAGCGGGGGCAGCTTAGCCGCCTGAGTCCAGCCGCGCACCTGCACCGCCTGGCGGCGGACATCGATGGCCAGGCCAATCGCTTCGGCGCCGTGCTGCCTGAGGGCGCCTGCGAAGATCCCAGGGATTTCGATGGCCGCAGTGCCCAAAATCACCCGGCTTACCCCCAAGGCCAGGGCCTGATCGATGTCTTCCAAGGAGCGCAATCCTCCCCCGAACTGCACCTTTGCCGGCGGCACATGGGTGGCCGCAACTTGCAGGATCGACCGTAACGCCGCCTGGTTGGCCTGGTCCTGCTCTCCGAAGGCCCCGTCCAGGTTGACGACGTGCAGCCAGCCGGCTCCACAATCCAGCCATTCTTCTGCAATTGCCGCCGGATCAATCCCGTAGACGGTCTGGCGGTGGGGATCTCCTTGTTCCAGGCGCACGACTTGCCCGCCCCGCAGGTCGAGCGCGGGATAGACGGTAAATTCAGCCATCAACCGCTCTCCACGAAGTTGCGCAAGATGCGCATTCCCACCGCCTGGCTTTTTTCAGGATGGAACTGCACCCCATAGAGTACGTCGCGCCCGACGATGGAGGGGAAGCATGTGCCATAATCCGTGGTGGCGATCACTTCAGTGGGTGAGTGGGTGTCGCAGTAGTAACTGTGGTTAAAGTACACAAAGCTGCCTGTGGGCACCTCTGCCAGCAGGCGGTCTCCCCTCTCTAAAACGAGCTGGTTCCAGCCGGTATGGGGGACCTTGAAGCCAGGGGCTTGAAAGCGCCGCACCCGCCCCGGCAGGAGCCCCAGTCCGGAGTGCTGCCCCCGCTCGTCGCTGCCCTCGAAAAGCAACTGCATTCCCAGGCAGATGCCCAACAGCGGGACCCGCCGCTCGACCATGGCCCTGATCACCTCCACAAGGCCGCGCTCCTGCAGTCCCCGGATGCCATCGCCGAAGGCCCCCACACCAGGCAGCACCAGCTTGTCGGCAGACAGAATCGCCTGGGGTGAACCGCCAATGGACACCTGAGCCCCTACAGCGATGAGCGCATTAAGGACCGAGTGCAGGTTGCCAATTCCGTAATCGATCAGGGCGATCAAGTCAGCCGGCCTTTGGTGCTGGGCATCTGCCCGGCCCGGCGGGAATCGAGCCGGGAGGCAACGTCCAGGGCACGCCCCAAGGCCTTGAACAAGGCCTCGGCCTGGTGATGGTCATCCCGCCCATACAGCAGGCGGGCGTGGAGCGTGCACCTGGCGGCGCTCGCCAGGGTCTCCAAGAAATGAGGGAACAGGCTCACGGCGATCTCGCCAACAGAGGGGGTGTGCCATCCGGCCTCGATGACGGTATACGGCCGCCCGGAAAGATCGATGGCGACAAACGCCAGGGCTTCATCCATGGGGACATAGGCAGAGGCAATGCGGGTGATGCCTGTACGCTCACCAAGGGCCTGGTCGAGCGCCTGGCCCAGCGCCAGGGCGCAGTCCTCCACCGTGTGGTGGAAGTCAACGTGCAGGTCTCCCTGCGCGGTGAGCTGCAGATCGAAACAGCCGTGCAGGGCGAGATGACCCAGCAGGTGGTCCAGGAAGCCGATGCCGGTGTCGACCGAATGCTGCCCGCTGCCGTCGAGGTCAAGGGCAACTCGAATGTCGGTCTCGCGGGTCTTGCGTTGAATTTGTGCGCTACGCATCTGTCACTCCAGTGTGGATAATTGCTTGAGCAGCGCCTGAGTGTGCTCCGGCCTGCCGATGCTGATGCGGATGTGGTCGCGTAATCCCGGCTTGTTGAAATAGCGTACCAGAATGCCTGCCCTGGCAAGCTCATCTTTTAGCCAGGCCGCATCCCGCCCGATCACCCGGCACAGGATGAAGTTCGACTGGGAGGGGTAAGGCTGCAGCCATGGAATGGCCTGCAAGGCCCGGTAGAGCCGCTCGCGTTCGAGCACGATCTCCTGCCGGATGCGATCTAATTGCGGTGCAAATTGAAGGGAGACACACGCAGCCCTGGATGCAGCCACGGAGACGTTGTAGGGCTGCTTGATCTTCCAAAGATGATCGACCAGTCTCAGTGGAAACGCGCCGTATCCCAGGCGAAGACCGGCCAGGCCGGCCCACTTGCTGAACGTGCGCAGCACCGCCAGGTTGCTCCGCTGGGGCACCTGGCTCAAGTAGCTCGATCCGGGCTGTGCGAATTCGATATAGGCCTCGTCCAATACGACGATCAGCGGCAATACCAACAGGCGCTCCACTACCCCCGGGTCAAGGAGGCTGCCATCCGGGTTGTTGGGGTGGGCCAGGAAGAGCAGCTTGGGGCGCCGGGTCTGTACCTCTCGTTCGATGGGCCCTATTTGTATGGAGAAATCCGCGCTGCGGGGAACAGAGATCACCTGCGCCCGGTTGAGGTGACCGTCGAACTCGTACATGCCAAAGGTGGGCGGGCAATCGATCAGGGACTCCCCCGGCTCGAGAACCAGGCGCATCAGGAGGTCGATCAGCTCGTCGGCGCCTGCCCCGACCAGCAAATGTTCGGCCGGTATCCGGTGATAGTTGGCGAGGGCTTTTCGCAGCTCGCGGCTCTCAGGATCGGGGTAGAGGTGGGCATCGGATAGATGCGCCAATACCTGTAGCACCTGGGGCAAGGGGCCATAGGGATTCTCGTTTCCGTCCAGCTTGATGATCTGGTCTTCCGGCAGGCCTCTTTGTCTGGCCACCACCTCTACAGGCAGGATCGGCTGGTAGGCCGGCATATTCAGGATGTGAGGGCGGATCAGCCCGGCTGGATCGAAGTCCATCGACAACCTCCCATGGGCATCACCAATCTCAAACGCCTGTGCCCGTTGATCTCATCTGCACATCTCATCGACTTACATCCCTTCATCCTCAAGCGCAGCGATCATAGCCTGGTAGGCTGGTGGCTCCTCTTCAAAAATGTAGGTCACCGGCGTGACCACCACGCCGCTGCCGCCGATATCGCGCAGCTCGGCAATGGCCTGCGCCAGCAGGTCTCGCGGCACAATGATGTGGACCGCATACCAGTCCTCGTTCTGCCGCGTGATGACCGGCGAGATCGTCGGGCCTTGCAGGCCGCCGATGACGGATTTGGCGAACATCTGCTCAGCGATGCGCCTGGGAGAGGCCCCGCGGATATTGGCGAAGATGGCGACGTTTACCGTGGCGCGCAGATGGGCGACGATGAACTCGAGCAAGTAGCGGGCGTATCGCAGAGACTCGGGATTTCCCTGGAGCGACTTTCGATTGGCTATCAGGCAGGCCTTCGACTGGACCATCAGGCCATCCCCCAATATGCGCAGGCGGTTATCGCGCAGGGTCGTGCCGGTGGAAACCAGATCCACGATCAGGTCGGCGTAGCCAATGGCCGGGGCGATCTCCAACGTGCCTTCAGCCTCGATCAATTGGATGTCCGGCAGGTGATGCCTGGCAAAGAACCGGCGCGTCGTGCACGGGAACTTCGTGGCGACTCGCAGAGGCCTGCCTAACCTTTCCTGCCAGGCGACCAGGTCTGACATCTGCCTCACACCCGGCAGGTCTTCAGGCACGATGACGGTCAGGCTGCATTCGCCGAACCCCAGATCTTGATACAGGACCAGTATATCTGTATCAGGCCCGCGCCGTTCGACGACGACGTCCCAGCCGGTGACGCCAAAATCGACGCTTCCCTGGCGGACGCTGACCACGATATCGCCTGCGCGTTGGAACAACACGCTCAATCCAGGCAAGGCCGGGATGGTTGCCTGGTACTGGCGTGGGTTGGGCTTGTGAACCCCCAGGCCGGCATTTTCTAACAATTTCAACGCATCCAGAGCGAGCGGTCCCTTGCTGGGCAATGCGAGGCGGATCTCATTACGCAGTTCTGTCATCTCCATCTCCAAAACAGAAGCGCTCCCCGGTTGGGGAGCGCTTCTTAGGATCTATGGCTGGAATTAAGGTACTTCGCTTACCTGTGTCCTTTAAAGCAGTCCCTCCCGGTAGATGAGCTGGCCGGTGGTATGAGCATGGGCACGATGGTGCAAGCGGGACTGCTGGTTGGCTTCCATGATGGCCCCCATTCTAGCATAGAGTTGTGAAAAACACAACTGGTCTCATTCCTCCCGGACGAAATCCGGCACCACCCAGATGGCGGTCGAGTATTCGCCTGCCATCTCCTCCGGCGTTATCCCCAGGTCGGCCACCCCCTGGCGATATTTCGCCAGGTAGGCCTCTACCTGGTGGGCGGGAGTGGGTTGGAAGTCGAGGCTGGCCCGGCCGTAAAATATCGCCACCTCGTTGCTCCATTCATCGCTGTTGAGATTGATCGCCACGCGCGGGTTCGCCCGGATATTGCGCACCTTGCGGGCATGCGGCTGGCTGTAGATCAAGAATATGCCCTCCTGCCACAGGAACCAAACCGGGGTAGGCTGCGGCAACCCGTCCTGGCGCACCGTGGTCAGCCAGCAAATTGCCTCCTCCTGCAGCCTTTTCTCCAGTTTCTCGCTCATCGATTTCCTCATTCTTATACTCCTATGCCAACGCCACGTCCAGCACCATCATCACGGCAAAGCCCATCATCGCCCCCACCGTCGCCACATCGCCGTGTTTCCCCAGGTGCGATTCGGGGATCAGTTCTTCGACCACCACATAGATCATCGCCCCCGCCGCAAAAGCCAGGGAATACGGCAGGATCGGGCGCATCAGCAGCACCGCCAGCGCGCCGAGCACCCCAGCGATCGGTTCAACCAGCCCGCTCAACTGCCCATACCACAGGCTCTTCAGGCGCGACAACCCTTCCCTGCGCAAGGGGATCGAGACCACCGCCCCTTCCGGGAAATTCTGCAGGCCAATGCCGATCGCCAGGGCAATCGCTCCATATACCGAAGCAGCAGGCAGACCAGCGCCCACCGCCCCGAAAGCCACGCCCACTGCCAGCCCCTCCGGGATGTTGTGCAGGGTGACGGCCAGGATCAGCAGGGCATTCTTGTGCCAGCCGGTGCGGAGGCCTTCCGCCTCCGTTATCGAGAAACCCGGATGCAGGTGGGGCAGAACTTTATCCATCCCCAGCAAGAAGGCACCGCCCAGGAGAAAGCCCGCCAGGGCAGGGATCCAGCCGGGCGTGCCATCGGCCTCGGCCATCTCCAGGGCGGGCGCCAGCAGCGACCAGAAGCTGGCGGCGATCATCACCCCGGCGGCAAACCCCAACATGCCGTCCAGAAGCCGGCGGTTGATGGAGCGAAAGAACAGCACCAATCCTGCCCCCAGGGCGGTCACGAACCAGGTAAAGATGGTGGCCAGCAACGCCTGGAAGATCGGATTTAGTCCAAGAAACCATTCAAAGAGCATAGCTGATTCCCCCCAACCGATCGAAGGGTCATCTTATCGAAGGATTTAACGTTGTTGCAGTGGATATTTTACTATCAGTTATTACGGAATCAAGGCAATCTGCGCCACCCTGACCACCTTCCCCAACCAGGAGATATAGAGCGTAAGGGGTTGGTCGACCTCCCAGGCTGGATGAACGCGCAGCAAGAGGGTGATCATTCCATTGGCATCCAGTTGACCGCTGGTATGTGCCGCCCGGCTGTCGTTGGGGTCATCCCTGAACAGCGAGGCAAACAGCTCGCCGCGTCCAGGCCGGCCCTGCTGATCGAGCACCTGGAAGGAGGTCACCAGATCTTCACCCACATTGACCTGGTCGGGTCCCCGGTAGTAGACCGTGGAGCCATCCGGGGTGGTAATGAATGGGCTAGGCAGGTCCAGCGTAGGGGTAGCGGTAGGCGTCAAGGTCGGGGTTGGGGTGATGGTGGGGGTGGGCGTCAATTCCGGATGGGTCACGATGGCGATGCAGCGAAACCTGGAGACGTTCCGGATGGAAACCGTCATCTCCTCCGAAGTCACCAACTCGATGCGTTCCACCATGAACTCGAAATCGTAGCGCTTAATCTCGCCGGAAGGGTGCACCCGGGTGCTGATGAAGGTGAACCCGGCCTCGGGACTCCACGGGCGCCAATAGTCTCTCCGGAGCGGTTGCTGCTCGATCTGCGTCTCTGCCCGCTGAGAGTCCGGGTCGACGAACAGGCTCCAATAGAGCGGGGCTTTCTGCAGGTTTACTTGGAACGCATATTCGACCCGCTCACCATGCTTGATGAAGGCGATGGGAGGCACACAGCTCACCCAGCCATCCTGGTAGGATATCATTGGGGTAGGAAATGGGGTTGGCGTGTCTGCTGCCTCGCCGCCGAATTCGTTCTGGTCAGGATCGGCAGTGGGGGGCGACGGCAATCCACAGGCCAGGGCAGCAGCCAGAGCCAGCAGCGGTAGAAGAAAGCGTCTGTCCATAGGACCTCCTTTGGTTGGCGTCTGCCTCTCCGGCTGGGCTCCGCCTTAATCCATCAAAACCGTTGATATAATCTCTTCCTGCTGTCAATAGTTCGCTATTGATTATGGTGTCTCGCTGTGCGCGAAGCGAAGCAACCCACCCCACGCTGCTTCTTGAGGTGGGTTGATTCGGCGGTCGCTCCGCACTCCAATGGCGCTGAAACCTGTTCGAGATGTTCTCCATTCCATAAACCAGGAGGAGGAACCCGATGAAATACCGCCGCTTTGGCCGCACCGGCTGGATGGTCTCGGAGATCGGCTACGGCATGTGGGGCATGGGGGGCTGGAGCGGCTCGGACGACGCCGAGTCGCTGCAGTCCCTGCGGCGCTCGGTGGAGCTGGGCTGCAACTTCTTCGACACCGCCTGGGCCTATGGGCAGGGCCACAGCGAACGCCTGCTGGGACAACTGCTGCGCCAGCACCCCGACCAGAAGCTCTACGTGGCCACCAAAATCCCTCCGAAGAACTTCAAGTGGCCCAGCCGGCGCGAGTATCACCTGGACGACTGCTTCCCTCCCGAGCATATCGTGGATTACACCCGGCGCAGTCTGGCCAACCTGGGTGTGGAGACCATCGACCTGATCCAGTTCCACACCTGGGAAGACGCCTGGCTGGCGGATGGGCGGCTGGCCAGGGCGCTGGAGGACCTGCACAGCCGGGGCCTGGTGAAGGCAGTGGGCATCAGCCTCAACCGCTGGGAGACCTGGAACGGCCTGCAGGCCGTGCGCAGTGGGCTGATCGACGCCGTGCAGGTGATCTACAACATCTTCGACCAGAACCCAGAGGACGAGCTGTTCCCCGCCTGCCGGGAGATGCAGGTGGCGGTGATTGCGCGCGTGCCCTTCGATGAAGGCAGCCTGACAGGCACGCTGACCCTGGACAGCCGCTGGCCCAAGGGTGACTGGCGCAACACCTACTTCGTGCCCGAGAACCTGAAGGCCAGCGTGGAGCGCGCCGGACGCCTCAAGCCGCTGCTGCCGGAGGGCATGAACATGGCGGAGATGGCCCTGCGCTTCATCCTGAGCAACCCCGACGTCAGCACGGTAATCCCCGGCATGCGCCGGCTGCGCCACGTGGAGAGCAACCTGGCTTGCAGCCAGGCCGGCCCGCTGCCCAGCGAGCTGCTCGCCGAGCTGCGCAAACACCGCTGGGACCGCACCCCTACCGCCTGGTCGCAGTAAGGGCAAGGGCGATCACAGCAGGCTTTCCAGGTCTGCCATCAGGATCTGGCGCTCTTCGGCGTCGGCCACCGCAGCCGCCAGCTCGAAGGCCCTGGAGAGGTGCCGGCCGGCCTCCTGCGGGTTGCCGGCCAGCGCCTCGGCGCGCGCCAGGGTTTCGTAGGCATACCCCAGGTAGAAAGGGGGTTGCGCCTGGCTGTGCTCCAGACACAGGCGGGCGTAGCGTAAAGCCTCTTCTGCACGCTCGAGCAGGGCGTAGATGCGGGAGGCCTGCCAGTAGCCGATAGACAGGTTTCTGTCCGTGCAGTCCTCCCTCTGGGTCCAGTGCCAGATGGAGGCCTGGTTGAGGCGCACCAGCTCTTCATCTTCCTGGGGGGCGCGGCTGGGCTTCTCGATCAGCTCCCAGGCCTGGTTGAAACAGTAGGCCGAGAAGTAGCGGTGGGCAGCCAGCAGGTCGAATTTGGGTTTCTTCATCTCGGGCAGCTCCTGGGGAAACGATTTCCTTCACTACAAGCCGGCTTCGTGGGCGGCTGACGTTCCTCCGCCCGGTCAACCCGCGCCGCTTATCTGGCGGCGCAGGGCCTCTATCTCTGGAAGATGATCCTGCTCGTGGTACGCCACGTAGGCCGCCTGGCGCAAGATGGTGATGCGCCCGAAATCCGTGTGCCGGCCGGTGCGCCACAGGTCCTCCAGCGGCAGGGAGGTAAGGCGCTTGGCGCACTTCGCCCGCCGCACGAGATAGGCGGCCAGCAGCTCGGCCGCCGAGGCAGGATGGCGCTGCGTGTCGGTGGCAAGCAGGTAGGCCGGCAAGGCCTGCAAACGCGGATCGTCATGGCTGAGCATCAGGTCGATGCGCACGTCCATCATCTCCTGGACGTCGAAGAAATGGGCGATGAAATCGCGCAGCGACCAGCCATCCCGGGCAGGCTTGCGGGTGAGTTGGGCCTCGGTCAGGCCTTCCACCTGCCCCGCCAACGCCCCGGCGTTTTTCTCCAGCAGCGCCAGCACCGCCCGCGGGCTGGCCGGCTCGGTATTGTCCCCGTTGAAGAACGCCACGAACTTGCGGAAACGCCCCGCCCAGGAGCCGCATTCCGGGCAGCGCTCGGGGTGCGCGCCCATGTCGGCGTGGCCGCACGTGCGGCACACGAACACGTCCGGGGCCTGCTCGAAAGGCAGGTCATCCAGCTTACCCGCCTGCAGCGCCTGGCGGCCGTTCTCCAGCGCGATGAGCAGACCATCCGATAGGCCGTCGCGCTGCAGCCAGGCCAGGCCGGCCTTCAGCTCCGGCAGCATGCGCCCGGCCGTCATCTGCGCCCGATAGCGCCAGGCGGCGCGCCGCAACGTGGAGTAGGCAGCGGCTTCCACCAGCTTGTTCAGGTTCATCTGCCCTTCGGAGGCCAGGCGTTCTGCCAGCGCCACCAGGCGGGCCAGGCCGTCCATGCGGTCGGTCTGCTCATCCATACCCTCGATCCTCCATATTCTGCCTGTGAATGGGACTTAATTGGGTAGATAACTCCATTGTAACACACCCGATCGGCGCGGCCCGGGAGCGCCGGCGCACATTGACATTCCCGGCGCAATAGGATACACTCGCGCCTATCGTGCGCACCGACCCGTTCGCCCTCCTGCACCATAACCACCTGCCGGACCCCTGGGGTCATCCGGAGGGCGTGGGGCGTGCGCACCCGGCGTAGGCTGCCGTGACTTTGATGAGTGTAAGAAACCCCCGGATACCCGGGGGCTTTCGTTTGTTAAACAGGAGGACCTGATGTTGAGAATCTACGACGTACCCACCGCCCAACGCACCATCTTGAAGCGCACTCCGCCGGAAGACACACCCCTGCCGGCGGCGCTGCTGGAGGGCATCGCCCGCCTGTTCGGCGCGCCGCTGACCCCGGACCAGGCCGTGGGCCGCATCCTGCAGGACGTCCGCCGGCGGGGCGACGCCGCCCTGCGCCGGTGGACGGCGCGGCTGGACGGCACCGAGCCGGACGATTTTCGGGTGCCGCCGGAGGAGCTGCAGCGCGCCCTGGCCGGCCTGCCCGGGGAGCTGCGCGTCGCCCTGGAGGTCGCCGCCAGGCGCATTGAGGCCTTCCACCGCCGCCAGCCGCTGGTCTCCTGGGTGGATGACCAAGGGGGCGGGCTGCTGGGCCAGCTCATGCGCCCCATCCGGCGGGTGGGGATCTACGTGCCGGGCGGAACGGCCCCGCTGCCCTCCACGCTGCTGATGGCGGCCATCCCGGCGCGGGTGGCGGGCGTGGCGGAGATCGTGGTGGCCACCCCGCCCGGGCGCAGCGGCGGGCGGGTCGACCCGTCCATCCTGGCGGCAGGGGCCATCTCCGGGGTGAGCGAGGTCTATCGCATGGGCGGCGCCCAGGCCATCGCCGCCCTGGCCTACGGCACCGAGAGCATCCGCCCGGTGGACAAGATCGTGGGGCCGGGCAACCTGTTCGTCAGCCTGGCCAAGCGCCAGGTCTACGGGGTGGTGGGGATCGACGGGCTGGCCGGGCCGACCGAGACGGTGGTGATCGCCGACAGCAGCGCCAACCCGCAGTGGGTGGCAGCCGACCTGCTGGCCCAGGCCGAGCACGACCCGCTGGCGAGCGCCATCCTGCTCACCCCCTCGGCAGAGCTGGCGCGGGCCGTGCAGGGCGCCGTGACGCGCACCCTGGAGGCTCCCTCCGGCCAGGGGCTAAACAGGGCGGAGATCATCGCCGCCTCCCTGGAGAGCCGCGGCGGGGCGGTGCTGACGGGCGACCTGGCGGAGGCCGTGGCGCTGTCCAACGCCTATGGCCCGGAGCACCTCAACCTGGCGCTGGCCGAGCCCTGGAAGTGGCTCGACCGGGTGACCTGCGCCGGGGGCGTCTTCCTGGGGGAGCATTCGCCGGAGGTGCTGGGTGACTACGTGGCCGGGCCCAGCCACGTGATGCCCACCGGCGGCACGGCGCGCTTCGCCTCGCCGCTGAGCGTGTGGGACTTCGTACGCCTGGTGAGCCTGGTGGCGCTCGACGAGGGCAGCGCCGCCCGCCTGGCCTCCCCGGCGGCCCGCCTGGCGCGCGCCGAGGGCCTCGGCGCCCACGCCCGGGCGGCGGAGCTGAGGGAGGACAGGAGGGGATGGGGTGAGGAGAGGGCTGATTGAGATCGAGGCGTACTTGTTGTCTGTAAGATACGTAGATGGATACTGATCCAAAGGGGCTATATATTTTCAATCCAAACGCTAAAATAAAACTTGCACATTGGATTAGCTATCAGACTCATATTAAATAAAGCTCTGGAGAATAGTCATTTATACTGGCTACAATTAACCATATCTTTGTGAATATATTGTCTGGAATTTCGATTTTATTACGGATGAAGTTGATACCATCTGAATGAGTGAAGACAAGCGAGCCAAGCCAGATAGCCAGAAACAACGGACCCTTGAAATTATATTTTTTAGATTTCTTGGCTTTCTCTGCAAGAGTTTGATTTAATCTTCCAAGAATAATATCTAAAGAACCCGAGAATTGATCCCAATTTATTTCCTTGCCGTACTGTATCTTTGCTTAAAGTTCGTTTTGATAGAGGCCAGTTACTTCTATACCAATTACTTGGTCTATCCTGGAATCATACGCCTGAAAATCGGGCTTGTCATTATGAACTATCCCTGTTAATTTGACACCAGAATACTTATGGTAGGCTGAAATGAACCACTCGAATATATTTTGTTCGGCTATTTTTTTTATATCATTGTTTTTGTTTGTCATATGAAACATCCTTTGACATAAGTGCAGTTTAAGGAATTTCATCAGATACCACTTCAGAAACATTGCCAGCATAGTCGCGAAATTTTACATACACCATAGAAGCTCCCGGTGGGGCAAACCAGGCTTTGGTAGTGATGTATGGCTGCCAAATTGCACAGGGAAAATTTGGCAAGTGGCTAATCATCATTCCAGCCACGCCGCTCACATCGTCTTCAGCGTACAGCCGCAGGGTAACATTCGGCTCCCCAGTCGGGGGATAGCAGAGGATATTTTTGGACATCTGGGGGATAAACACAGTGAATGGGAGATGCTGTGCAGGAACAATCCTGTGATTGGGAAGCGTGCTGAAAGACGGCCTGATCGAAGCTGGATTACTGGCGCTGATTCCAAGAGCGATGTTGTTCGTTCCACTGGTAATGACCTCCACCCACCCATTCGGCGCGGTGACGTCCAGGATAATATCGTCCTGGAAAGTAGAACTGACATCACCTTCCATGTCCTTGTAGCGGACATACACCACACGCGGGATCACGTAGTTGCCATATTGAGTGATCGTCCAATATGTCTGGGAATTGTAGGCCTCCCATAGAGTGCCTGAAAAACCGCCATCGTTGCTAACCTGCATTTGGGTAGTGTAAGGCTTGGCGCCCAGAGTCAGCGTGACGGTGATTTGATTAGTAAAGAGCGCACCCCCATTAACGGTCACACCATATTCGTCCCCCGCCAGAGTATCCAGGGTGATAGTATCGGATACAGGTACGGTAGGTTCTCCGGTAATATCGCGGAAACGTGCGAAAACCGTCTTTTGCCCATCACCCTTCGAGAGCATCCAGGGCTTGCTGGCAATCAGGCTTTCGAAAGCAGACCATTCGCTGCTATCGTTGCTGAATTGCATCTCGGGTGGTATGCCAGAATCGTCATCGGCGGAAATGGTCAATGTCACTGAAAGGCTGGTGGTTGCAAGCGCTCCACCGTTGATGAGAATGGTCCCGCTGGGTAATTCATTGTTTACCAGATGGGACACAGAATCACTCGAACCAAGGTAGTTCCCATCGCCTTCGTAGGTTGCCGAAATGGTCTTGGACCCTTTCGAGGAGGGCGTCAGTCTGCAAACGCCCTGGTTGACCGTCGTTGAGCATGTGTGTCCCTCGCCATCTTCCACGGTCACACCACCTGTAAGCACGCCCGCGCCTGGCGGAGTGACTGCCACGGTAAAGCTGACAGTTACCTCCTGCCCAGCTATCGATGGCGAAGGGTCGTGTCCGGAAATGGCCGTAGTCGTGCTGGCCTTTTCTACGGTATGCAAGACGCTGTCGCTTGAACCGTAGAAATCGAACGCGCCCTCGTAGGTCGCTGTCAGGGTTTTTTTGCCCACAGAGCTAAACGTCAAGAGGCACTCACCATCGCTGGCTGCCGCGGTGCAAGAGGCGCCTTCATCGTCCCTAACGGTCACATTTCCAATAGGGCTGCCGCTAACCGTGGTGACTGTATAACTTATTGTAATTGGCTGTCCCACGACAGAGGGGTCTGGATCATGCCCTGAGATAGTAGTCGTCGTATTCTGCTATAACCACCACCTGGCTATATGGTTAGCAGGCTTTCCCCCAGCTGTGATGAATGACCCTCCAGCGTAAAGGTTGCTCACCCCGTCCAATGCGAGATCGAGGACTCCATCTTCTTGATCCCCTATTCCGCTTCCGAGGGCAAACCAATTGTTACCGTCCCAACGGGCAATTTGATTAGCAGCCACATCCCCAGCCATCCTGAAGTGACCGCCTGCATATAGTTTCCCATCCTCATCCACTGCTAGTGTCATGATATCGTTGTTCATCCCGCTACCCAAGGCAGACCATTGGCTGCCATCCCAGCGGGCGATGCGATTTATGTTCACACCGCCAGCGGTGGTGAACTTGCCCCCAGCATACAAGTTATCGTCCTTGTCAACAGCCAGGTCGAATACCACATGGTTCATCCCGCTGCCCAAGGGGGACCAGTTGTTACCATCCCATTTGGCAATGTAATTGACGCTTATCCCTCCAGCGATTGTGAAAGCCCCACCGGCGTACAGATTACCCTGCCTGTCCACAGCCAGGGCCAGGACACTGGCGTTCATTCCACTATCAAGGGGAGCCCAATTGCTGCCATCCCATTTTGCTATGTAATTGGCGCCCACCCCACCGGCGGAGGTAAAATTACCACCAGCATATAGATTGCCCTGCCCATCGAATGCCAGGGCTTCGGGATAGGAGTCTAACCCGTTTCCCAGGGCAGTCCATGCGCTGCCATCCCAGCGTACGATTCGGTTCGCGCTCACACCTCCAGCAGTTGTGAAACCACCACCGGCATATAGAATACCCTCCCCGTCAACTGCCAATACTGAGACATAGCCGTCTACCCCGCTACCCAGTGCAGACCATTGGCTGCCGTCCCATTGGGCGATGTGATTGGCGCTCACTCCCCCGGCATTGACGAAATAACCGCCGGCAAACAGTTTGCCCTCCCCATCAACTGCTAGGGCGTGGACGTTAACATTCATCCCACTACTCAAGGCATACCAGCGCCCATCGTCGTCAGCTAACTGGGCAATGCCAGATGTTTTTACTGTTCTGCTAAACACTCTCAAATCTCGCCCATCTTGTCTGTTGTGAATCCCGCTCGCAAAATCCAACATCCCATGGGGTAGATGTAAACTGCCAAGCGAAAGAGCTGTGTTCAAAAGCGAGCCGGTATGCGAGCCAATTTGTCGCCAGCCTGATAGCAAATTGCTGCTGACAGAAGAGGCAATTAACAAACTCACAATCAGAGCAGCCATGCTCAGAAAATAAATCATTGATGATCGAAAATGTGCTGTTTTCATCTTCCCTCCCCTTTTGAACAGATCAACCCTCTGAGCATAAAACCAATCGTGTAAAGTGTCAACTATATCTAACGGAGTATATAGTAATCGCATTTCAACCCGCCAGGACTTTCAATAGATAATCTTCATTCCACCCGGCCTGTAAACGCTTGGCCTGGATGCCGCCCTTGGCCGTTTTCTCTTGCTTGAGCAGGTTTAGCGCCATGTGCCGCAGGATGGCAAAATTCTCTGGCCCATGGTCTTTGCGCACCCGGCTGGCATCTTCGCGGAAGGCGATTTCGAGCACCCAGTGCAGTTGGTTTTCAATTGTCCAGTGCTTGCGCTTGGCCTTCAAGATAGTCCTGGCCGGAGCGGTCAGGCTGGCGATGAAATAACGGGTCTTGACTTCGACCTGGTCGTCGGTTTGGCGTTCGGTGACGATCATCGCCAGGGTTTTCAACCTCACCCACTTTTCACCTTCACGCACAAAGGCCAGGTACTCCGGATCGGAGGTGGCCCAACACTGGCGGATTTCCAGGCGTCCATGGCCCTTGTTGACCTGTTCGGCATAGGTGAAGGGGCCTTGGCGGGAGCCCTGCCCTCGTTCCAGCCGAAATAGGCACTCCAAATCTTCATACAGATGGCCCTGGTTCTCTTTGACACTCAACAGGTAATCCCCGCCTTGCTCTACGATCTGCCGGGCGATCTCGACCTGGGTGCCAATGGCATCGATCGTTACCAAGCAGCCCTCGAGATCCAGCAACTGCAGCAACTGCGGAATGGCCGTGATCTCATTGGAGTTTTCATCCACCTTCACCTGCCCCAAGACCACCTGGTTGGCACTCGCCCAGGCGCTCACCAGGTTGATCGCTTCTCGCCCATTGGCCTTGTCTCCCGAGCCGCACAACTGCTTGCCATCCACTGCCACAACTTGCCCTTGGGTCAGTTCATTGATCGCCTGCACCCATTCCATAAAACTGCGTCGAAATTCTTCCAGGTTGATCCGGGCATACACCCGCCCAAAGGTGTCGTGAGACGGAATCCCATTGGGCAATTCCAGGAACTTCTTCAGCCAGTCTCGCTTATTCTTCCCAAACAACTCGACGTCACTCCAATTATCTGCCCCACAAATGATGGCACAGATGGCTATCACCAGGATGTCCAACAGCTTGTGCCGCTTGGCGTTCCCAATCCGGGGATCGCGTATCTTGCCAAAGTGGGCTTCGATCCTTGCGCTTGGTTTCGTCTCCATCGTTGCCTTCCTTCCTTGGGTGCAGCGATTCTGCCACAAACCTCTCCAAATGCGATAGCCCTACTATCCGATACTACCTCCTTGCCAGCCGGCGCAATCAAGATTATATTTAACCGTGGGCGGCCCACCCAGCCGGGGAGTGGCCGTCGCCAGTCCAATACCCAACCACCAGCACACGACATTCGAATACCAACCGGGTGCACGCGGCGGGCCGCGCCCGGGTCGTTCAAGGGAAACTCAGGAGGTCCACATGCGCGATGCAGCCAATATCACCATCGGCGAGCTGATCATCCACATCCTCGACCCGCAGGGTCAAGGCCTGGTATTATCCAACGTCCCCATCCCCCTGGAAAGCAGCCAGGCGCTGGTCGATTATTTCGCCAATCACATCCTGGCTTCCTTGAAAGACCCGGGGATCAAGGCGGCCCGCTTCCGCAACATCAACCCCCAGCAGCCCTCGGGGGTGTGCCGCGACCTGCTGCGCGGCGAGATGCCCCTGGCGGAGGGCTCGCGTCGCCTTGCCCAGGACCTTTACGCCATCCTGGAGGGCGACCGCCGCATCACCCCCGGCGACCTGGCGGTGTGCTTCTTCCAGGCCGGTAATTATCCCTACACCCGCTTCCTGGGGATTATGAAGGTGGACCCGGCGCAGATCTTCCACCACGTGATCCTGCAGGACAGGCACGGCAACACCTACGTCAGCTTCGAGACGCTCTCCCAGGCCTTCACCAGCGAGCGGCTGCAGAAGTGCGCCTTCGTCCAGCCGCTCGAGCCGCGCCATCCCGAGTTCGACATCCTGCTGCTCGACCGGCAGCAGCGCATCGGCGAAGATGGCGCCATCGCCCGCTTCTTCAGCGAGACCTTCCTGGACGCCCAGGAGGCGATCGACGCCCGCAAGATGACCGAGATCGTCTACCGCGGCCTGGTCAACGCCGGGAACCGGGTGCGCCAGAACCTGACCGAGCAGGAGAGCGAGGCCCTGGGGGAGGGCATCCTGAAGGCGGTCTCGTCCCGGCGGCTCAACCTGGACACCTGGCTGGAAGACCTGCCCCTGGCCAAGGAGATCAAGCAGGAGATCGACCAGGTGGTCAGCCCGCGCCTGCCGGCGCGCGAGGTGCCCATCGACCGCGGCTTCAGCCAGCAACTGGTGCGCAGAGTCAAATACCGCGGCGCGGGCGGCCTGCGCCTGGAAGCGCCGCTCGAGACCTACGGGAGTCTGGTAGTCTCCGAGGAGCACATCCGCGACGACCCAGGCAGGCCGCCGTATTATCGCATTGTAATCGAGACCGAGGAGTGGAAGCGGGTAGCGTAGGGGAGTGACATGGGCCCGGCAGGATTCGAACCTGCGACCAAACGGTTATGAGCCGTCCGCTCTGCCACTGAGCTACGGGCCCGCTGAGCGGGCGATGGGATTCGAACCCACGAATATCAGCTTGGAAGGCTGATGCCTTACCACTTGGCCACGCCCGCGTGCGGCTTTATATTTTACCGTGCAGGGGAAAGCAGGTCAAGCAGGGATTTCATCATTGAATATGTAGAAAAGTTCGCATATACTAACCAATGTGGGCAGGAACGCCGGGGCGCCGGGCCAGCCAGACCAGCCATCTTCCCTCCAACGCCCCTCCCGGTCCTGCCTGGGGAGGTCAGATGAACATCTTTTCCCGGCCTGCACCTCGAGCCAGCCAGCAAAATGAAACCGCCAATCCGTACGCCGCAACGCCGGCGATGGATGCCGAGATGCGCCGCGCAGCAAAGACACCGCTCAAGGCCGGCCTGGCGGGAGTGGATGTCTCAATCGGGGAGCGCGCGGTGTGAGCGAGACAGGCGCCTCCGTGGCGCGCATCCTGTTCGGCACCGCCGGCGCCATTCTGGCCGGGCCTGGCGGCGCCCTGATCGGCAACCTGGCCGGCGGCCTGTTGGCTACCTCCCTGCCGGGCTTCTCCAACGTGATTGGAGAGCTGCTCGGCAAGGTCACCACGCATGCCATCGAGAAGTCCAGTGCAGCTATGGCCAACCGCCTGGCCCAGGCGGAGGCCCGGCGCATCAACCACGACCTGCAGACCGCCTTCCGCGATTCATTCGCCGAGGCGCTCTACGACCTGGGCGGCGAGCGTTGCTTCCCGGAGGCCTGGCGCGCCAGACGCGACGTGCCGGCCGGGATGGTCTTCCCGCTCACTCCGCAGGCAAACCGCCTTTGGCAGGCGGGGGACCCGCTGGCTGCCCAGGCCTGCGAGTTCTTCCAAGAGCTGCACCAGGCACTGGCGCAGGGCCGACTGCTGCCGCTCGACCCGCCGGCGGACCAGCCCGCCGCCAGCGTGCGGGCCTTCATCGAAGCCGATTCACCCCAGGTGCTCAACCAGGCCTTCTTTCAGAGCGTGATCGCTCCCTACCTGGCAGCCCGTCCGAGCCTGTTCGTCGAGCTGCCGGAGCTGGAGCAGCACCTGCGCCGCCACCTGCTGGACCGCACGCTGGTCTATCTGGGTGAGGCCCTCAAACACCGCGCCCCGGCCTGGCGAGCCTTTAACCGCATGTTGCTGGAGGAGATACGTGCCCAGGTGCGCCAGGTCGGCGCCGGGCAGGAGCAGATCCTGCAGCGGCTGGACGCCCTGCTGGCCAAGGCCGACACGGCCCCCCTGGAAGCCTGGAGCGAGGCGCAGGCCGGGCTGCTCACGGCCACCGGGCGCATCGAGAAGCGCCTTGACGAGGGCTTCGAGGCGCTGTTCAGCCGCGTGGTGGAACAGCACGCTGAGCTGCTGGAGCGTTTCGAGGCCTTGCTGCTGCTCACCGGGCGCATCGAGACCAAGGTGGACCGCGTGCTGCGCCTGCTGGAAGACGGCCGCTACGTGGTGGAGGGCCTGCCCTACGTCCCACTGGACCAGCCGCCGGAAGCGGGCGAGCCTCCCTTCAAAGGCCTGCAATATTTCGACGAAACCGACGCCGAGCTGTTCTTCGGCCGCGAAGCCCTCACCGCCGACCTGGTGGGCCGCCTGCGCCAAGCATTAACGGCGAATGGGCAAGCAGGCGGTGGGCGCTTCCTGGCGGTTATCGGCGCTTCGGGCAGCGGCAAGTCCTCGCTGGTGCGCGCCGGGCTGGTCCCGGCGCTGAAGAGCGGCCGGCCCCTGGCAGACGGGAGCAGCCCGCCGCCAGGCAGCCATCGCTGGCCGGTGCACATCCTCACCCCCACCGCCCATCCGCTGGAAGCGCTGGCGGCCAGCCTGACCCGCGACTCGGTCGGCAGCCACGCCACGCGTACCCTGCAGGCTGAGATGGCGCAAGACCCAGGCGCCCTGGCCCTGCAGGCCCGCAAGCTGCTCAGCCAGGAGGGCAATCCGGGCCGTGGCCGGGCGGGACGCCTGCTGTTGGTCGTCGACCAATTCGAAGAGCTGTTCACCCTGTGCGCCGACGAGGCCGAACGCCTGGCGTTCGTGAACGCCCTGTTGGACGCCGCCGGCCTGGATGGCAGCCAGCCCGGCGCGCCCCGGGACGGGCCCATACTGGTGGTCATCGCCCTACGGGCTGATTTCTACGCCCACTGCTCGCGCTACGACCCGTTGCGCCTGGCCCTGGAACGTCACCAGGCCTACATCGGCCCCATGCAGCCCGAGGAGCTGCGCCGGGCGATCGAAGAGCCGGCCCGCCTCGGCAGCTGGGAGTTCGAGCCGGGGCTGGTGGACCTGATCCTGCGCGACGCCGGCGACGAGCCGGGCGCCCTGCCCCTACTCTCCCACGCCCTGTACGAGACCTGGATCCACCGCCGCGGCCACACCATGACCCTGGAGAGCTACGCCGAGGCCGGAGGGGTGCGGAGCGCCATCGCCAGGACCGCTGAGACCGTGTTCACCCAAAGGCTGACGCCCGAGCAGCGGCCCATCGCCCGCAACATCTTCCTGCGCCTGACGGAGCTGGGCGAGGGCACCCAGGATACCCGCCGCCGCGCCGCCCTGACCGAGCTGGTCTCCCGGCCGGAAGAGGCATCCGCGGTGGACGCGGTTATGAAGGTGCTGTCCGATTCCCGGCTGGTGACCACCGGACAGGGCACCGCCGAGGTGGCCCATGAAGCCCTGATACGCGAGTGGCCCACCCTACGCAGGTGGCTGGACGAAGACCGGCAGGGACTGCGCCTGCACCGCCAGTTGACCCAGGCAGCCCAGGACTGGAACCGGCTGGGCCAGGACCAGGGCGCCCTGTACCGCGGCCTGCGCCTCAGCCAGGTCCAGGAATGGTCCGCAGCCCACCCCGACCGGTTGAGCACGCTGGAGCGAGATTTCCTAGACGCTTCGCAGGCGCTGGCGGAACGGGAAGCGGCCGAGCGTGAAGCCCAGCGCCGGCGGGAGATCGAGGCGGCCCGCAGGCTGGCCGAGGAATCCGAAGCCCGGCGCCAGGCGGAGGCAGCCCGCGCCGCAGACGCCGAGCAGGCTGCGGCGCGCCTGCAGATGCGCAACCGGGTCATCACCGCGGTTGCCATCGCCACCCTGTTGATCGCCGCACTCGCAGTGACGTTCGCCATCGCCGCCGGGTACTTCGGCGTGCAGTCCAACCGCTTCGCCAGCCAGGCCGATCAGAACCGAAAGACCGCCCAGGCTGCCAGCACCCAGGCCATCGCCGAGGCAGACACGCGCGCCACCGCCGAAGCCGACGCCATCCAGCAGAAAGCCACCGCCGAAGCTGCCGGCCAGGAGGCCCGCCTCCAGAGCCAGGTCTCCCTGGCGCGCGAGCTGGCCGCCCGCTCCATCAGCCTGCAGGAACGCAATGAGGACTTGGCCCTGCTGCTGGGCATCGAAGCCGTGCGGGTTGCACAGGACCTGGCTGGGAGTTTCGTTCCCGAGGCACAGAACGCCCTTTTCAACGCGCTGCAGGCCGCCAACTTCAGCCGCGTACTGCGCGGCCACAGCGAGATCGTCTGGACGGCCACCTTCAGCCCGGACGGGGAGCGTATCCTCACCGCCAGCCTGGACCACACTGCCCGGCTGTGGAAAGCCGACGGCACACCGTTGGCTTTGCTGGATGGCCATAGCGATTCCGTCAACGTGGCCTGGTTCAGCCCGGATGGAAAATACCTGGCCACCGCCAGCAGCGACAAGACCGCCCGCCTGTGGCGGGCAGACGGCACACCGGTCACCACCCTCAGCGGCCACAGCGGCATCGTGCTGTGGGCCAGCTTCAGCCCAGACAGCCAACGAATCTTGACCACCAGCAACGACCAGACCGCCCGTCTGTGGAAGTTCGACGGCACCCTGCTGGCGACCCTGCGCGGTCACAAAGACACGGTCACCTCCGGCAGCTTCAGCCCCGATGGCTCGATGCTGCTGACCGCAAGCCTGGACAACACCGCCCGCCTGTGGAGCACAGATGGCTCTGAGCTGGGTGTTCTCGAAGGACACACCGCATGGGTCACCTCGGCCTCTTTCAGCCCAGACGGAACCCAGATTCTGACTGCCAGTTGGGATGGCAGCGCCCGCCTGTGGGGAGTCGATGGCAGCCTGCAAGCCAACCTGGAAGGCCACACCCGCTCGCTCAATTCCGCCCTGTTCAGCCCGAATGGCAGGCGCATCCTGACCGCAAGCTGGGACAACACCGCACGCCTGTGGGATTCACAGGGCAGGCCGCTGGCTACATTACAGGGCCACGGCGCATCCGTCAACCTGGCGGTGTTTAGCCCGGATGGCTCTCACATCGTCACCGCTTCCAACGATAATACCGCCCGCCTGTGGACTGCAGAAGGGCGTTACATCGCCACCCTGCACGGTCACACCGACGACGTGATGACCGCCTTCTTCAGCCCTGATGGCAAACAGGTGATCACCACCGGCTGGGACGGGACAGCCCGCCTGTGGCCCGTGGAAGGGCTATATGCCGCCACCCTTCAGGGTCACACCAGCGGCGTCGCCAGCGCCCTGTTCACTCCAGACGGCAGCCAGGTGCTGACCGCTGGAATCGACGGCACCGCCCGCCTGTGGCGCCTGGATGGTACGCCCCTGGCTGTCTTCGAAGGCCAGCAAGGACCGGTTTACGATGCCAGCTTCAGCCCGGATGGCAGGCGCATGGTCACCGCCCATTTCAGCAACGTAGCCTTGATCTGGCAGGCCGACGGCATGCTGTTGAAGACTCTGCAGGGCCACAGCGATGCGGTCAGCAGCGTGCGCTACAGCCCGGATGGCGAGCGGATCGTGACCGCCAGCGAGGATGGCACCGCCCGCCTGTGGAGCGCCGAGGGCAGCTTCCTGGCTTCCCTGGAGGGCCATCAGGGGGCGGTCTACTCCGCCGTGTTCAGCCCGGATGGCGAGACCATCCTGACCGCAGGCGAAGACGGCACCTTCCGGTTGTGGGATCTGGCCGGGAAGCAGCTTGCCTCCTACACTGGACACTCGGTCCCGATCTGGGATGCCAACTTCAGCCCGGATGGCTCCCTGATCCTGACCAGCAGTTGGGATGGCTCAGCCCGCCTGTGGCAGTTGGATGGCAATCCAGTTACGACTCTGGAGGGTCACAGCGGGCTGGTGGGCTCGGCGCGCTTCAACCCGGACGGCACGCTGATCGCCACCGCCAGCCAGGACGGCACCGCCCGCCTGTGGAAGATCACCGGCGAGCTGATCGCCGAAGTGGAAGGCCACAGCGACTGGGTGTGGTCGGCGGTCTTCAGCCCGGATGGGAGGCTGTTGTTGACCGCCAGCGACGACAGCACGGCCCGTCTCTGGAGCGTGTTTGGGGACGTAGCGAACATGCTGGCGGAAGCCGCCCGGCGCGTTGGCCGCACCCTGACCGAAGAGGAATGCCAGCGCTACCTGCACCTCCCAGCCTGCCATTGACAGGCGGATTTTTCCATAGTATCCTATCAATATAATAGACTCTATAGAGGATGTTTATTTTAAAGGACGCATGAGACTTTCCAAACGCGGGGAATATGGCCTGCGGGCGATGATCGACCTGGCAAGTTGGGACAAGGGCTCCTCGGTCGTACAGATCAAGGAGATCGCCGACTATGAACAGATTCCCGCCAAGTTCCTGGAGCAAATCCTGCTCACGTTGAAGAACGCCGGCTTACTGCAGAGCAAGATGGGCATGGGCGGCGGTTACTACCTGGCTCGGCCCGCCGACCAGATCACCCTGGGCCAGATTGTCCGGGTGCTGGATGGCCCGCTGGCCCCCATCCGCTGTGTGAGCCAGATGGCCTATGAGCCCTGCGGCTGCCCGGACGAAGAGACCTGTGGGCTGCGGCTGGTGATGCTCGACGTACGCAACGCCATCGCCCATATCCTGGACAGCACCACCCTGGAAGAAGTGACGCAGCGGGTGGAAGCAGCCAAAACCAACCCCTCCAAAAGAGCTTCAACCTAGACCAACCACTGAAAGGGTCATCAATGATTCCTATTCTAAAATCCATTCATATGCCTAAAAACACAAGTAATGGACTAGACTTTCTATACCATCGGGCGGATATTGACCCGTTAATTTACGGTTGAGCCTGCGACCCGGCTGCCCCGAAGGAGATTTACTTTGACGATCGCCAGAATGTCCCACCGATGGTTAATCCCAGCCGGGGACTGTGTGCTCTGATACCTGATATTTCCTGTATACATTTTTCAGGACTCGACACGTGACACTGATCACTGATAACTGATCGCTGACAACTGATCACTGATTCCTTTTCTCCACACCTGAGGAGGTTCACCGTGGATCTTAACATCTTCGTGTATGTCTTGGTTGGCTTCTTGGCCCAGATGATCGATGGCGCCCTGGGCATGGCCTACGGGGTCAGCTCGAACACCTTCTTACTCAGCGTCGGCATCCCACCGGCGGCAGCCAGCGCCAGTGTCCACATGGCCGAAGTGGTCACCACCGGCGTTTCAGGCATCTCCCATTGGCGCCTGGGAAACATCGACAAGACCCTGGTTAAGAGGCTGCTCATCCCAGGTGTGTTGGGGGGCATCGCCGGGGCCTATATTCTGACTTCCATCCCCGGAGACGTCATCAAGCCCTTCGTCTCAGCCTACCTGGTGATCATGGGCGGGGTGATCCTGTACAAGGCCACCCGCAAGAATCACGAGGACAAGAAAGTGACCAGCCACATCGTTCCTTTGGGGTTAGTCGGAGGCTTCTTCGACGCCGTCGGCGGGGGCGGCTGGGGGCCTATCGTCACCACCACGCTGGTCGCTCGCGGCAGAAACCCGCGCTTCGCCATCGGCTCGGTCAACTTCTCGGAGTTCTTCGTCACCTTCGCCGAATCGGTGACCTTCATCCTAACCATTGGCCTGGAGTTCTGGAAGATCATCCTGGGCCTGCTCATCGGCGGCGCCGTGGCCGCCCCGCTGGCGGCGGTGGTTGCCAAGAAGCTCCCTACCCGCATCCTGATGGCCCTGGTGGGTGTGCTGATCATCCTGCTGAGCATCCGCACCATCTACCTCTCTCTGGTCTGAAATACCGTCCGCTACAAGATAAACCTCGAGCCAAAAGCGCTCAAAGGTTGTTGAACTCAACAACCTTTGAGCGCATCCTATATCCGCGCCACCCGCAGGTGGGCAGGGGTTATAATAACTTCATCGTGCGGCACAAGATTCACATCCCCGTGCAGGGATTGCGACCATCCTGGCAGGCTGCCAGGGCAGCCATTTGGATCCTGGTCGTGCTGCTGGCCCTGGTTCCTCAGCCGGCAGGCGGCGCCCAGGGTGACGAGCCGCTGGTGCTGGTGCTCACCGCCACGGGACCGGTCACGCCCGCCATGGCCGAGTACCTGGCGCGCGGCATCCGCCTGGCCGAGCAGCGGGACGCCGAGGCCATCATCTTCGAGCTCGACACCCCCGGCGGTAGCGTAGACCTGATGAACCGCATGGTGCAGTACATGCGCGCCAGCCGGGTGCCGGTGGTGGTCTACGTAACGCCACGCGGCGCCATCGCCGGCAGCGCCGGGACGGTCATCACCCTGGCAGGGCACGCCGCGGCAATGGCGCCCGAGACCGCCATCGGCGCCGCCAGCCCGGTCGGCCCAGAAGGCCAGGATCTGGGCGAGACCATCGCCGCCAAGGAGAAGAACATCATCAAGGCCACTGTGCGTTCGCTAGCCGAGCGCCGTGGCCCCCAGGCCATCGCCCTGGCCGAAGATACCATCGAAACCGCCGCAGCCGCCTCCGCCAGCGAGGCCCTGCAGGCCGGGCTGGTCGACATCATCGCCGCTGATCGCTTCGACCTGCTGCGCCAGCTCGACGGATTCAGCGTGGAGACCCAGGCCGGGGAGCGCAGGCTGCGCACCGCCGACGCCCACCTCAGCGAGCTTGGCCCAACGCTGATCGAGCAGTTGCTGGGCGTGCTCACCAATCCCAACATCGTCTTCTTGCTGCTCACCATAGGTGTGCAGGCCATCCTGATCGAAATCTCCAGCCCGGGTGGTTGGGTGGCGGGCTTTATCGGCGTGGTCTGCCTGGCCCTGGCAACCTACGGCCTGGGCATCTTGCCGGTCAACTGGTTCGGGCTGCTCTTCCTGGTGATTGCCTTTGTCTTGTTCTTGTTGGATATCAAGGCGCCCACCCATGGGGCGCTGACCGCAGCCGGGATCGGCTCGCTCATCGTAGGCGCGCTGGTGCTGTTCAATTCTCCCGGCGTGCCCAGTTTCCAGCGCGTCTCAATCCCCCTGGTGGTGCTCACCTCGCTCTTCACCGGCGCCACCTTCCTGGTCATCCTGATGTTCGCGCTGCGCGCCCAGAAGGTGCCAGTCCGCACCGGACAGGAAAGCCTGGTGGGGCGGGTGGGGCTGGTGCGCGATGACCTGGCCCCGTTTGGCACCGTGCAGCTCGGCGGCGAGCTGTGGACGGCTGAGCCGATCGACCGCCAGGAGAGCCTGAGGCGCGGGACACGGGTAGAAGTGGTCAGGGTCGAAGGTGTGCGCCTGTTTGTGCGCAAAGCCCCAGATTGAGGAACTCGCCACCCCACGGTCATCCATATTCCAGCCCAACTTGCCCAAACCCAATGCGAAACCCCGTCAGCACCAGCGCCTACCGCTACCCCCACGAACGGGCGATCCTGGGGTTGACTCTACTGCTGGTGCTCCTGGTGATTGCCCTGACTGCCACCGCCACGCTGTGCACCAGCGTCGTGTTCATCGCCGCATTCGTTGTGCTGTCGTACTACACCAGCCGGTCCCATCACCAGGCCCTGCTGCGGCGCGCCTTGCCGCTCAGCCGCGTAGTGACCCCCGAGCTGGCCAAAATCTGGCGGCAGTGCCTGGCCCGTTTGCAGCCGGGCCAGGTGCAGGCCTTCGTGGCGCGCAGCTCCCAGTTAAACGCCTATACCTTTGGCCTGTCCAGCCCCAAGGTGGTGGTGCTGTACTCTGGCCTGCTGGAGATCATGGACGAGGAGGAGCTGCGCTTCATCCTGGGGCACGAGCTGGGTCACGTGCGCCTGGGGCACACCTGGCTCAATTCGCTGGTCGGGGGCCTGGCGGGCATCCCCAGTCCCGGCTCGGCGGCGGCATTGCTGGCGATGGCTTTCTTGTGGTGGAACCGGGCGTGCGAGTACTCCGCCGACCGGGCCGGCCTGCTGGCCTGCGGGCGGCTGGACAAGGCCGCCTCGGCGCTGGTCAAGCTGGTGGCAGGCCCCCAGGCGCTCACTGCCACCGGGATGGAGCTGGCCTACCGCCAGATCGACGCCCAGGACGACACCTGGTGGGGCAGCGTCGGCGAGGCGCTGGACACGCATCCGCTGGTCATCCGGCGCATCAACCAGTTGCGCACCTTCGCGGCGACGCCCGGATACAGCCGGCTGCAGGCGCTGGTCCTGCAGAACGAGTGAGTGGTTCGGGTGCAGAGCAGCGCGGGTTATTTACACCCGGTAACCAGCGACGATCGATTTTCAGATCGGCTGGGAAAGTATCTAACGAGCGATGCTGTGGAACAGACCCTCGGCCATGGTGTGCATGGCCAGTACGTCGGATGAGCTGGCCTGGGTGCTGCCCCGGCCGTTGAAATTGATCCAGGCCAGCCCGGCCGCGCCCGGGATCGGGCCGGAGACTTCGGTGCCGAAGGGAGCCAGGCGCGCCTGCCATTCCCGCAACTGGTTTACTTCCTCAGGCAGCAGGCTGGTGCGGCCCAGCTCTCGGCGGGGTGCATTGCACGCCACCGCCCGCGCCTCCCCACTGCGTTCCCCGGTCAGGTAGATGTTCAGCTCCCGGCAGTCGGCCGCCGGGCCGCCGCGCTGCTGCCAGGTCAGCACGAGCCAGGGCTGTGGCGCCGAATTTTGGATTCGGGGCACGAACCAGAAGGCGTTTGCGTCGCCGGCGTTGCCGTAATTGGTCGCGCCGAGCACGAACTGCACCACCTGGCCTGCCAGGGAGGAGAGGTCCACATCAATGCGGGTGACCTGTCCATCGAGTTCCTCTCGCCAGACGCCCAGGCTGCGATCCAGCCCATCGCTCGGGCGGTAGGAGAGCTCGAACACCACCCGGCAGCCAGGGCTATCGGCCAGGCAGCCCACATCGGCCAGGAAGCGATCGCCGTTGGCCACCCGGTAAGGCGGGAAGGTGCCGCTGATCCAGCCATCGGCCTGCACGTTAGGGCGCGTCCAGAGCGCCGGCTCGTCTTCCTGGCGCGACTCCAGGGCAGGCGAAACAAGCAGTATGATCGAGCCGCGCTGGTCGCGGCCTGAGCCCGGACATTCCAGCAGCCCCATGCCGCTGTACCACGCAGCCAGGCAATAGTTGGCGGCGAAGTCGAAGGCGAAGTCCTTGGGGCTGACCACCTCGGCGACGTTGATCTGCACCCAAAAGCTCCCCTGCCGGTCGGAGCCGATGCCAAACAGCCCGCCCGCCGGGTTGCGCAGCATCCAGTTGGAGCGGTAGCGCCCGGGGCTGCGCGGGGCGGTCAGGCCCACCGAGACGTCGATCTCGTCACCCGGGCGGGCGTAGGCTCCCAGCGAGAGGGCGCTCGGTCCGTCCAGCCGGTCTCCCCCCACGAACACCAGCGAGTAGTTGGGCGTCCAGGTGCAGGCGCCGATATTCCTCAGGCGCCAGATTTTGGTGAAGGGCGTGCCCGGCGGGAAGGAGGCGTTGTCCCGCACGGTGACATCGCCGATGAACTGGGCCCAGTCGCAGGGAAAGGCGGTGGGGGTGAGGGTCGGGGACTGGGTAGCCGGCAGGGGAGTGGGAGAGGCGGGGGGCGGCGGGGTCGCCGTTGGCACCGGGGTTTGTACGGCGGTCGCCACAGTGGTGGGGGCGAATGGAGTGGCGCTGGCCGGCGTAAATCCCGGGCTGGCCAGTTGGGTGAGCTGGGCCACGGCCGTCGCTCCGGCGGACAGGGTGAGCTGAGCGATCACCGTCTGGGCGGCAGCGGTGTACAGGGCGTCTTCCTGCGGCATGGAGGGCGTTCCCGGCGGCACGCAGGCATTCACTAGGCCCCCGATCCACAAGAGCAACAACCAGTTCATTTCCCGTCTCATAAATTCTCCCTATGACGAATCCACAGGTAAGACGAACAAATTGGCTGCCCTCAATTATAGCCTGTTCTTCCAGCGCTCCACCAGATGGAACACGGCTGGAAAAAGCGCCATCCCGGCGGCGATTCGACTGGTACTTCCACCAGAAAGCGGGTAAAATGTCTCCACCATGCCCTTTTCACCCACCCGAGACCGTGTCAAACCCGAAGAGGTCCAGGCCGCGCCCCGCCGGCGGCCGGAATGGATCAAGGTGCGCGCCCCCTCCGGCGAGACATACCAGTGGCTGCAGGGGCTGATGCGCAGCAAGGCGCTGCATACTGTGTGCGAGGAGGCCATGTGCCCCAACCTGGGCGAGTGCTGGGGCGCAGGTACGGCGACCTTTTTAATAATGGGTGACGTATGCACGCGCTCGTGCGGCTTCTGCGACATCAAGCGCGGTCAGCCCTCGCCGCTGGACTGGCTGGAGCCGGAACGGGTGGCCCAGGCAGTGCGGGCCATGAACCTGCAGCACGCCGTCATCACCAGCGTCAACCGCGACGATCGCAAGGACGGCGGGGCGCCGATCTTTGCCATGGTAATCCGCCGCATCCGGGAAGTCCACTCGGGCTGCTCGATCGAAGTGCTGATCCCCGACTTCAAGGGCAACCTGGAAGCGCTGAAGATCGTGATGGACGCACGCCCCGAGATCCTCAATCACAACGTGGAAACCGTGCCGCGCCTGTTCAAGAAAGTGCAGCCGCAGGACCGCTACGAATGGGCTGCCGCCACCCTGAGCAACGCCAAGAGGCTGGACCCGCAGGTGCTCACCAAGTCGGGCATCATGCTGGGGTTGGGAGAGACGATGGAAGAGGTCAAGGCGGTGATGCGCGACCAGCGCGCCTGGGGGGTGGACATCCTGACCCTGGGGCAGTACCTGCAGCCCAGCAAGATGCACCTGCCCATCGAGCGCTATTATTCTCCGCAGGAGTTCGCCGAGCTCAAGGAATACGGGCTGGGCATCGGCTTTAGGTGGGTGGAGAGCGGCCCGCTAGTGCGTTCCTCGTACCATGCGGCGGAGCAGGTGCGGGCGCTGAGCGTCCTGCATCGCGAGCTATATGTGGGAGAAGGGTCTCCCGAAAACCTGGGATGAATCGCTATTATGATTGGCTTTCCCAGGCCCGGCGCGACCTGGAAAAGGCAGGGATAGACGTCCAGCACCAATATTGGGAGTGGGCGCGCATCACCGCCCAACAGTCTGCCGAGAAAGCGGTCAAGGCCTTGTTGATGCACCAGGGGAATGAAGCCTGGAGCTACGCCATCACGCCCATGCTGCGCCAGGTACGCAATCTCACTGTACCAGACGAGCTGATCCGGCAGGCCCAACTCTTGGTTGCCTATTACATACAGACCCGCTACCCGAACGGCTTCTCGGAGGGGATACCAGCGGACTACTTCAACGAAGAGAAAGCTCTAGGTGCGGTTAATGCCGCCCGATCCATCTTCCGCTTCTGTCAGGATAATCTCCCTAAACAGAGATGAGCTGCTGGCGCGCCTGCGCGCTATGGCAGCCCGCTTGCTCGCCGAGCGCCCCGAAGTGATCGAGGTGCGCCTGTTCGGCTCCCTGGCACGCGGCGACCAGCTCGGCACCAGCGACGTGGACCTGCTGGTGGTCGTGTCTCAGACCCGGCGAGCCGACCCAGTGGAGCGCATCCTGGACTACATACCGTATTTCGAACTGGAGCGCGGGTTGGACCTGCTGGTCTTCACCCGGGGGGAAATGGACCACCGGCTGGCGGATAACGATCCTTTCCTGCGCCGCCTGGCAGCCGAGAGCATACCCCTGACCTGATCTCTTTAAGGAAAAGCCGCGTTTACCAGCAGCCAGCCACGGTGTAGGAGATCAACACGTTGCCGGTCAGCGGGCCGGCCTGGTACACGTCGGGATTGGCGCCAGTGCGGAAGCAGGAATACCACAGGCGCTGCCCGTCGAAGGCGATGCCCAACCCGACGCCTGCCGGGCGGGGCTCGGAGAAGGTCACGCTGTGCAGCACGTCGCCGCTGGCGGTGGGGGAAGCGGGGCCTTGGGTGCGGCCGGGGTGGAGGCAGCCAACAGCGACGCCAGCAGGACCGCCAGCAGGGCCAATAAGACCAGGGGGGTGTGGGCCAGGGAGGATGCCATGCGCGCCTCGCTTGTCGGTGTGGAATGCAGGAAGGGGAATTGCGCCCTTCAACTTACCCCCTGAGGAGGGAATCCGCAGGAAATATTAGGATGAAATTTGTCTAATTATAGCAGAGGGGGGTGGGGAGGGCAACTTTCATTTTCCCTGGCTCTCAAGCTCCAGGAGAATCCCCTCTATGATCGGCTTGAGAGCGGGGATGCGATCTTTAACAACGATCCAAACCGCTTCCAGGTCTACACAGAAATAAAAATGTTCACCTTATCACGCATCCCCGCCATTTCTTTCCAGGGAACAAATGGATATTTATTACGGATGTCTGCGGGAATCTGCTTGGCTGCCTCGCCGATAACCTCGATGGATCTCAAGACGGCGTTGATCGTTTTCTTGTCTGAGGAGAATTCCTCATAGGTCATTCCCAAAAGGAAAGTCTCTGCATCCTGCATATTTTGGAGGATGTCCATTACGTACAATGTGACATTTCTTTTCATACAGCGACAGCCTGTTCGAGAATAACCTCACGAAGTTCCGCCCGCACAGAGCGCTTCGGGACCAGATCCACTTTTATACCCAGGATTTCGCTCAGATATAACTCTGCGCCAACCAGCTCCAGCAGGCTGATGGGGCGCAGAACATCCACCAACAAGTCCAGGTCGCTGTCCCGGCGCTGCTCTCCCCGGACATAAGAGCCGAATATGCCAGTCACCATGACACCATAGCGCTCAGCGAGGGGTTCCTGGTGGCTACGCAGGATGGCGCGAATTTCTTCAAGCGATTTCATGAACGTAACTATACCACGTAGAACTCAGCGATTCAGCAAATAAACGAGGTAGTTCCCTTGATGGATGACCTTTACTTCAGCGCCATAGGCGTTCCGGAAAGAAACGGCGCTGCGGCTGGCATGCGCGAGGTGGCGATGGCAGCCTGCTGCTCTTCCTCAAGCTCACAGGTAATAGACCTCTTGCAAAAGTCTATGGCTTAGCGGCATGAAGTTCCATGTTGTAAATCGCGGCGATCAGGTTGAAGCGTAACTTGAAACGCTTGCGTCGGTTGCGATACCGCTCACATAAGATACGGAAGATCTTTAATTTACGGATCACATGTTCGACCAGGATGCGCCTTCGAGCCAGTTCACGGTTTGCGGCTTTTTGCTCTGGGGTTAGCGGATGATGTTTGGACTTCTTGGCAGGTGTTTGGCTGTTGGCATGTACCTCAGTCAAACCCTGGTAGCTTGCATCCGCCAAACACGCCGCGTTCTCTGCCAGAAATGTGTTACTCTCCTTGAAGAGACGGAAATCATGGGCACTACCACATCCAAATGCTGTACAAACGATTTCCTCAGTGCGCTCATTGACTGTCACTTGCGATTTCTGGGTGTGTCGCTTTTTCTTGCCGCTGTAATGCCGGCGTTGCTTTTTTTCGGACGCTCCATCGGCTGCTCACTTACATCTACCAGCACCACTTCGATGACGGTATCGCCTTTTTCAAGTGCTTTCTTGCCGGGCAGACTAAATTCACCCGATTTCATCAAGGCGTTTTCAACCTTATTGATCGTCCGGCACACCGTTGATTCGCTCACACTATAGGTCAGCCCAATATGGTACTCGGTGCGATACTCTCGCCAGTACATCAACGTCATGAGCAACTGATCTGTACGGTTCAGTTTCGGCGGCCTGCCAAAGTCACGTGACTCTTTCTGCAAGACCGACAACATCTTTTCAAATACTTCTCGACTGACACCGGTTGACCCTTTGAAATCCTCATCTTTCACTGTTTTGACGGTTTCGCATCTCATTCGCCTATTATGGCACATTTAACACTTATGCAAGAGGTCTAATATATTGTAGAGGTTCCCCTTTGTTTTGAAAATGTCCGAACTCTCGTCCGAAGGTCAGATTATCATTATAAATCGGCTAGGAGTCCTCCACACATATGTACAGCGTCAAGACCTAAAATATCGCGGGCATAGCAACCACCATCAAGCTCAGAAATAGTATAAGCTTGAGATTTCCCTCTCCAATTCCACTTATCTGCTCTCTCCTCTCTACTCTCCGCTCCCCCCTCTAAAACAACCTCAACACCGCCTGGGAGGCCCAGTTGAAGAGCGGGGTGGAGAAGATCACCAGCAGCACCGTGGCGACGGCCGAGCCGAAGGCGGTCAGGGTGAGCCAGGGCTCGCGGCGCACCTGTGGCTCGCCGGGCTGCATGTACATGATCACCACCACCCGCAGGTAGTAGTAAGCCGAGACCAGCGAGGTGAGCACCCCGATCAGCGCCAGGCCGATGAAGCCGCCCTCCAGCACGGCGCGGAACAGGTAGAACTTGCCCACGAAGCCCAGGGTGGGCGGCACGCCGGTGAAGGAGAGCATGAACACCGCCATGCAAGCCGCCAGGCCGGGGTGCCGGGCGCCCAGCCCGGCGTAGTCCTTCAGCTCCAGGCCCTGCCCGGCGGCGCGCTCCAGGGCGATCACCACCGCCCAGGCGCCGAAGTTGGTGAAGGCATAGGCCAGCAGGTAGAACAGCGCCGCCGCCACGGCGTCGGCGGCCACGCCCGCCTGGCCAAAGGCGACCACGGCCATCAGGATGTAGCCGGCGTGGGCGATGCTGGAGTAGGCTAGCAGGCGCTTGATGTTGCCCTGGGCGATGGCCACCACGTTGCCCAAGATCATGGTCAAGGCCGAGAGCGTCCACAGCACGGGGGTCAGGTCGAGGGCCAGCGCCGGCAGGGCCGCCACAAAGATGCGCAGCAGGGCGGCGAAGCCGCCCGCCTTGGCCCCCACCGCCATGAAGGCCGTCACCGCCGAGGGCGCCCCCTGGTAGACGTCCGGCGTCCACATGTGGAAGGGTACCGCCGCCACCTTGAAGCCCAGCCCGATCAGGATCAGAGCCGCCCCAACCGTCAGCAAAGTCAGGTTGGCCTGGCCGGAATTGACCGCAGAAAGCACGCCGGCCAGGGCGGTGGTGCCGGTGGCCCCGAAGGTCAGCGCCACGCCGAATAGCACGAAGCCGCCGGCGTAGGCCCCCAGCAGGAAGTACTTCAGGGCAGCCTCTTCCGAATCCAGGCGCGGCCGGGCGAAGCCCGCCAGCACGTACAGCGGCAGGGAAAGCATCTCCAGCGCCAGGAACACCACGATCAGGTCGGCGGCCAGCGCCATGAGCATCATTCCGGCCACCGAGAAGAGCAGCAGGGTGTAGTATTCGCCGCGCGCCAGCTCCATGCGCTTCAAGTAATCGTAGGCCAGGGCGATCCCCAGCAGCCCGCTGCCCTGGAAGAGCACGCTCAGAAAGACGGCGTAGCCATCCACCACCACCAGGCCGTTGAAGGCCGGCTGGAAGCGCCCCACCTGGGCCAGCGAGAGGACCAGGCTAACCGCCAGCCCGAGCGCCGCCAGGGCAGCCGTCAGCCCCTTGCGCCCGGCCGGAATCCACAGGTCGGCGAGCAGCAGCAGGCAGGCCCAGGCCAGCAGGAAGGACAAAGGCAGGGTGGCTGCCAGGTTTGAGGCCAGATCGTTGAGAGTCATAGATCCCTATTCCCGCATCGATCGGTTTATCCCCGTTCAGCCTAGGGCAGCCCCGCCACCGCAGCAGATCCCACGATCGCCACCAGCCGCTCCACGGCGGGCGCCATCAGGGTGAAGAAAGGCCGCGGGTAGAGCCCGATCCAGAAGATGAAGACCACCAGCGGCGCCAGGGTGGCAATCTCCCGCCAGCTCAGGTCCTTTAGGGCTCGGTTCTCCTCGCGGCTGAGCGGGCCCAGGAACAGCTTCTGGAACATGTACAGCATATAGACCGCCGCCAGGATCACGCCGATGGCCGAGAGCCCGGCGAACCAGTAGCTCCCCAATGGATAGTCGGCCTGCCCGGCGGTCCAGGCGCCCAGCAGGATGGTGAATTCCCCCACGAAGCCGTTCAGTCCTGGCAGGCCCATGGAAGAGAGGGTCACGATCAAGGTCAGGGCACCGTAGACCGGCATCACCTTCCACAGGCCGCCGAAGGCCTCCATGTCGCGCGTATGGCGGCGCTCGTAGATCATGCCCACGATCAAGAACAGGGCGCCGGTGCTCAGGCCATGGTTGACCATCTGCAGGATGCCGCCCTGGATGCCCTGCGGGTTCAGGGCAAACAGGCCCAACATCACGAAACCCAGGTGGCTGACCGAGGAGAACGCCACCAGCTTCTTCACGTCCTGCTGGGCGTAGGACACCGCCGCCCCATACAGGATGCCGATCACCGCCAGGGCGGCCAGCCAGGGCGCCAGTTGGACGGTAGCCTGGGGGAAGAGCGGCAGGTTGAACCGCAGGAAGCCGTAGGTGCCCATCTTCAGCAGGACGCCCGCCAGGATGACCGAGCCGGCCGTGGGCGCTTCCACGTGGGCGTCCGGCAGCCAGGAGTGCAGCGGCCACATGGGCACCTTGATGGCGAATGCCGCGGCGAACGCCAGGAACAGCCAGAACTGGATGTTGGCCGGGATACTGGCGCTGCCGGCCACCAGCTCGGGGACGGAGAAGGTGCCGCCGCGGATGCCCAACCACAGGATCGCCAGCAGCATCAGGATAGAGCCGGCCATAGTATATAGGAAGAACTTGATGGCGGCGTAGATGCGGCGCGGACCTCCCCATACGCCGATCAAGAAATACATGGGCACCAGGGTGAATTCCCAGAAGATGTAGAACAGGAACAGGTCTTGCGCCAGGAACACCCCCACCATACCCATTTCCAGCAGCAGGAAGAACACCATGAAGTCCTTCACCCGCTCTTCGACGGCGCTCCAGGTGGAGAGGATGGAGAGCGGCGTCAGGAAGGTGGTTAGCAGCAGCAGCAAGATGCTCAGCCCATCCACACCCATGTGGTAGGCGATGTTCCAGCCTGCCACCTGGATCCACGGCAGGTTTACCACCAGTTGCAGGTCGGGGTCAGCGGGGTTGAATTGGGCCAGCACGGCGATCGAGATGCCGAAGGTGATCAGCGAGGTGACCAGGGCCACCCAGCGAACGGCGTCCTTCTGCCCGGCCTTGAAGAATAGGATCATCAGCACGCCCAGCAGGGGAAAGAAGGTTACCAGGGTCAGCGGATAGAAGAGAAAATTCATGGCTCGTCCTCGTCCAACAACGGGTGCTCCCCCCGCCCTCCCCCGGGCTGCCGGAACCGGGTGGAGAGGGGATGCATAGAAATCAACGCAAGATCAAATAACCCAAAATGACGACCACCCCCAGGAAGACCGACAGGGCGTAATAGCGCACGTAGCCCGACTGGACGCGGCGCAGACTGCCTGCCGCGCGCTGGGTGAACGTACCCAGCCCATTGGCGATGGCGTCGATCACGCCCAGGTCTATGCGCACCGAGAGCAGCCGGGTGAGCAGGTTGAAGCCGCTGGTGATGAGCGTGTCGTGGAACCAGTCATGCCAGAATCGCCCGTCCACCACCTCGGCCAGGAAGCGGGAGGCTGCGATATAGGGGTTGAGGATGGCGGCCCAATACAGCTCGTCTACCCAATACTTGTTCTCCAGCAGGGTGAACAGCGGGCCGAGCATGGCACGCAGCGGGTCGTCGGGGCGCTTCTGGACCGGCAGGCGAGCCAGCTCAGCAGCACGCCGGACGTAGAGCCACCACGCCAGGGCCAGGGCAACCAGCGCCAGCAGGGTGGAGAGGCCAGCCACCTGCAGGTTGAACTCGCCGGCGTGGACGAATTCCAGGGTGTGCTCCATCCAGAGCGTGAAGGTGTGCAGGCCGGGCAGGTTCAGCGCGCCGCCAAAGGCAGACAGGGCAGCCAGGATGATCAACGGCACGGTCATCACCGGTGGACTCTCCCGTGCGTGGGCGGCGGCTTCGGTGCGCGGCTCGCCAAAGAACACCAGCAGGATCTGGCGACCCACGTAGAAGGCAGTGAAGAAGGCGGCGATGACCAGCAGCCAGTACACTGTTGGGTTTAACAGCCGGGCTTCGGCCAGGATCTCGTCCTTCGACCAGAAGCCCGCCAGGGGGAAGATGCCTGCCAGGGCCAGGGCGCCGATCAGGTAGACCCAGAAGGTGGTCGGCATGCGCCGGCGCAGGCCGCCCATGTTGCGCATGTCCTGTGGGTCGAAGGGCTGGTGGGCGGCGTGCCTCTGCTTCAGCGTCTTCTTCAGGCGCGGGTCGTGCTCCACGTGGTGGTGCCCATGCTCCACGCCCTGAATCACCGAGCCCGAAGAGAGAAACAACAGTCCTTTGAAGAAGGCGTGCGCAACCAGGTGGAACATGCCCGCCACAAAGGCGCCCATGCCCACTGCCGCAACCATGAAGCCGAGCTGGCTGATGGTGGAATAGGCCAGCACCTTCTTGATGTCGAACTGGCCCACGGCAATGGTGGCGGCGAACAGGGCGGTGAGCCCGCCCACCAGGGCCACGCTGTTCTGCGCCAGCGGCACCTGGACGTAGAGCGGCGCCGAGCGAGAGACCAGGTACACGCCAGCAGTCACCATAGTGGCGGCGTGGATCAGCGCTGAGACCGGGGTGGGGCCGGCCATGGCATCCGGCAGCCACACGTAGAGCGGCAGTTGGGCCGATTTGCCGGTCACTCCCAGCAGCATGAACAGGGTAATCATCAGGATCAGCCCGGGAGCCACGGCTGACACTGCGCCTGCTTTTGCGAAGATCGGGCCGAACTCGAAGGTTCCGAAGGCCACGAATATGGTGAAGGCGGCGATCAGGAAGCCAAAATCGCCAATGCGGTTGGTGACGAAGGCCTTCTTGGCTGCAATGGCGTTGCCGATGCCATCCTTGCCCTTCTCGTACCAGAAACCGATCAGCAGGTACGAACACAGGCCCACGCCTTCCCAGCCGACGAACAGCATCAGGTAGTTATCGCTGCTCACCAGCACCATCATCGCCAGGATGAACAGGTTCAGGAAGACGAAGAAGCGCCGGAAACGCGGCGGGTCTCCGTTCAGGCGCACATCTTCGTGCATGTAGCCGATCGAGTAGATGTGGATCAGGGTGCCCACCGAGGACACCGCCAGCATCATGGTCACCGAGAGGGTGTCCACCTGGAAGGCCCAGCGCAGGCGTAGGTCGCCGATGGTGATCCAATCGGCCAGGGGCACCACCTGGCCTTCCGGGTGGTTGGCCAGGGAGACTGCCAGCAGCACGGCGACCACGAAGGTCAGGCCTGAGGCTGCGCAGGCGATGCCGCCGATGGCCTTCTCCCCCAGACGCCCGCCGATAAGAATGTTAACCAGCAGCCCGATCAGCGGGAAGAACAGGACCCAGGGCGCCAGGTAGAAAAACCCGCCTGCAGGTACAGCTTCGCTCAACAACATACCACCCATCCCTCCTCACCCCAGTGGCTCAACGCAGCTACCCCTTCAACATGCTCATCTGGTCGATGTCGATGGTCTGCTTGGTGCGGAAGATGGCCACGATCAAGGCCAGGCCTACCGCCACCTCGGCCGCGGCCACGGTCATTACGAAGAACACGAAGATCTGCCCATGCACCGCCTGGTAGGCGCGGGCGAACGCAACGAAGGCCAGGTTGGCCGAGTTGAGCATCAGCTCGACCGACATGAAGATCACGATCGGGTTGCGGCGGATCAGCACCCCCAGGGCGCCGATCGTAAACAGGACCGCAGAAAGCACGATGTAATGGGCAAGAGATGGCATGGGTTGCCTCCCGTGAGGACCTTAAGGCCTGGCCTTGCGCCTGGTGAGCACGATCGCCCCGACCATCGCCACCAACAGCAGGATCGAAGTGGCCTCGAATGGCAGCAAGTATTGATTGAACAGGGTCTCGCCGATCGTGATGGGTCCGCCGAAGCCTTCGGCAGGGGCAAGGTCGGCGAGCAGCGTGCTGCGCTGGCTGAACACCAGGTACACGCCCTCTACCAATAAGAGCGCCCCCAGGAAGAGCGCCAAGGGTTGATTCCACCAGCGGGCAGGAGTGCGGCCGGTCTGCTCGGCGCCCAGCAGCATGATCACGAATAGAAAGAGCACCATGATGGCGCCGGCGTACACCGTCACCTGGGCCAGGGCGATGAACGGCGCGCTGAGTAGCAGGTAGAAAACAGCGACCGTCCCAAAGTTGATGATAAGGTACAGCGCCGAGTAGACTGCGTTCTTGCTGAACAGCATGCCCAGGGCTGAGGCTACCGCTACCAGGGCGAGAATGAGGAAAAGGGCAAAGTCGGGGGTCATAGGCCGTCAATCTGTTGGATTTTGCATCTCCGGCACCGCACGCAGGTACTTACCAGGCTCTACCTTTTGCGGGGTTGGCTTTCCGGCTTGGGGAACCGTCTCCAGGAGCATCTCCTTGGTGTAGATGGCCTGCCGGCGGTTGGTGAAGGAGAGCTCGTAGTTATCGCCCAACACGATCGCCTCCGTGGGGCAGGCGTCCTCGCAGTATCCGCAATAGATGCAGCGCAGCATGTTAATTTCATAGACGCTGGCATAGCGTTCGCCTGGGGAATAGCGCTCGTCGTCGGCGTTTTCCGCCGATTCGACGAAGATCGCATCAGCCGGGCAGGCGGCTGCGCACAACGAGCAGCCAATACACTTCTCCAACCCGTTCTCATAGCGCTTTAGCACGTGCCGGCCCTTGAAGCGCGTGCGCACCGGGCGCTTGATCTCCGGATATTGGATGGTCACCGGTTTTTCAAGCACCATGGAACGAAACGTGATCCACAGCCCGCGGACGATCCCCGTAATCGACCTGCGTTCATCAAACATCGTCGTCAACCTCCTACCAATATCAATACAATCGCGGTGGCCATGATATTCAATAAAGAAAGGGGGAACATTACCTTCCAGCCGAAAGCCATGAGGCGATCGTAGCGGAAGCGGGGCAGGGTGGCCCGCACCCAGATCATAAAGAACAATAAAATCGCCACCTTAATCAGCAGATAAAGCGGCCCCAGCCATGGAAGGCGATCGATAAATGGCCCGAGATAGCCGCCAAAGAAGAGGGTGGCAGCAATGGCGCTCACCGCGATCATCTTGATATATTCAGCCATGAAGAACAAGGCAAATTTCATGCCGGAATATTCGGTATGATAGCCGGCAGTCAGCTCTTGCTCAGCCTCAGGCATGTCGAAGGGCGCCCGGTTGACCTCCGCCAGAGTGGCGATCATGAAGATCAACGCCCCAACCGGCTGCCAGATCACGAACCACCCGATCCGCCTCTGGACCAGGATAATCTCCTGCAGGTTCATCGTACCGGCAATCATTATCGGCCCGACGAATGCGAGCGAGAGCGCCAGCTCGTAGCTGATCATCTGGGCAGTGGAACGGATGCCGCCCATGGTGGCGTATTTATTGTTCGAAGACCAGCCGGCCAGCACGATGCCGTACACCGAGATCGAAGCGATTGCCATGATGTACAACACGCCCACGTTAATGTTGGCGATGGAGAGCGAAATTGTGCGCCCAAGGATGGTTACCTGGTCTCCCCAGGGCACTACCGCCATGATCGTCAGGGCGGGGAGAACGGTGATGACGGGCGCCAACAAGAAGATGACCCTGTCGGCTTTAGCCGGAATCAGTTCCTCCTTGAAGATTAACTTGACCGCGTCTGCCAGAGGCTGCAACAGCCCATAAGGTCCGGCGCGATTGGGGCCAATGCGCACCTGGATACGGGCCAGAACCTTGCGCTCGTACAGGGTCAGGTAAGCGAAGCCGATCACCAGGGCGATGAGCAAGATCACCGCTTTGATCACCCATTCCAGGAGTAGGATGTAGTCCATCGAGAGGCCTCTAGGTCCGTTGTGGTTCGACAAGCGCTCGGTTCAAGCCAGTACAGGCTCGGCTAGCTGGATGTAGATCGGCATCGGTTCCATGATCGACAGTCCCATGCTGCGCGGTACCAGCACGATATCTTCCGGCAAAGTCTCGTCCAGACGGGGCGCCACCAGGGTCTCTACCCCATTCAGCCGAACCTGCAGTGCAGCGCCTGGCGCGATGCCCAGCCGCACAGCCAGGGAGGGATGCAGCGCAACGTAAGGCCGCGGGAGACGCGAGTGGAGTAGCTGAGATGGCAGCACCGTCTGGCCGCGATCATACAGGCGCGTGGATGGGATGGCCAGCAAAGCCCCTGCGGGAAGCTTGATCTCGGGTGGCGGCAACCAACCCAGGGGAGCAGGCTCGCCGCGCTGCACCGCCGGTGCCAACTGAACCCCCAGGCCCTGGCGGTTCTCATAGGTGGTGCCGCCGTAGTACAGGTCGCTGCGCCCGACGATCGGCCACTGCTCGACCGTCTCGGCCAGCCGGGTGTAGGAAATCTCGGCGTATTCCTTCAGCGCAGCGGCGATGTGGGACATCACCAGCCCGGCGGCGCGGCCTTCCAGGTCCAGGCCAAGCCGCTTTCCGATGCGGGCGGTGATGGCAAAATCCGCCAGGCTGCCAGGGACTTCGGGCAGGGCGGGATAATAGCGCTGCACGCGACGTTCCCCCGAGGTAAAGCTGCCTTCGCGCTCGACAAAAGACTGCACCGGCAGCACCACGTCGGCCAGCTTGGCAGTGGGGGTCAGGAAGAGATCCTGGACGACCAGGAAATCTGAGGTCTCCGCTAATTGGGGGTCATCGCCGGCTGGATCGGCCGCCGCGATGTACAAGGCTTTTGCCTTCCGCAGGGCTTCATGCAGATTCGGGAGCGGGCGGAAGCCCATGTCCCAGGCGCCCTGGTCGTTTGCACGCGGCCAGACGGCTAGTAGACCGTTGTTGGATCTGCCAACATGATTGGTGGCAATCAACAGGTTGGCGCAGGCCTGGGCCAGGGCCTGTGAAGAAGCCAACCCGGTCCCTTCCGAGCCAAAGATCACCACGCCGTTTTGGGCATCGGTGAACGTCCTGGCCGCTGCCTGCAAACCTGGGTCGCGCATCAGCGCCTGGGCAGATTCAGGCAATCCCGGGCGCTTGGCGGAGAGCAGGTTGACCAAAGCCAGGACCGCCGAAGCTTCTGCACCATAGGGATAACGCACGGCGTGCGCGGCATGCTGCTCGAGCCGGGTGGGGCGCGGGTTGAGCACGATCAGGCTAGCGCCCCGATCTGCGGCCCGCTTGACGCGCAGCCACCAGATGGGGGCTTCGTCATGAAGGTCGCAGGCTACCACCAGGATGGCTGTCCCGGGGCCCATCTCCGAGAAGTTACTGCCCTGGCCCAGCCCAACCTGGGCCACCAGATCGCCGCCGGCCATGGTGGAATACAGGACCGTTTTTCCGCCCAGCCCGCCGGTCAACTCACGCAGGTTGAACAGGTCCTCGTTGGACAGGCGACCGCTCGCCAGGGTCAACAATCCTTGGCCCGCCTCCTTGAAGCGGCTGGCAACCAGGTCGAGGGCCTCATCCCAATCGGCAGGCACCAGATCGCCGCCCTTGCGCACCAGCGGCTGGGTCAGTCGCTCGCTGCTGCGGGCATAATGGTGTGCAAAGCGCCCTTTATCGCAGATCCAGATCTCGTTGACCCACTCGTTCTGGCGGGGCATCACGCGCTTCACCACCCAGCCGCCTCCGGAAGCCGCCTCCCGACGCACATTGAGGGTAGTGTTGCATCCCACCGGGCAATGTGGGCAGATCGAAGCTGCGCTGTTGAGCTCCCAAGGCCGGGCCTTGAAGCGGAAATCTACCGTCGTCAACGCTCCTACCGGGCATATATCGGTGGTGTTGCCGGAGAAATGCGAATCGAATCCAGGGTCTGAATAGGTCACGATTTCCAGCGCCCGGCCACGATTGTAAAAACCGATCACCGGTTCGCCGACTATCTCGTCCTGAAAGCGGACACAACGCGCGCACTGGATGCAGCGCTCCCGGTCGAGCACGATCAGTTCACCCAAGGGCACGTCCTTTGCCAGGTGCATCTTCTCGTCGTAGATGTAGCGGCTTTGGCCCGGGCCAAAGCCCATGGTCAGGTTTTGGAGCGGGCACTCGCCGCCTTTATCGCAGACCGGGCAGTCAAGGGGGTGAGAGGTGAGCAGGAACTCCAATATGTCTTTCCGCCCGTCTTTTACCTTTTCGGTCATCCCCAGCACCACCATGCCCTCGGTCACAGGGGTGGTACAAGCAGTCTCCAGCTTGGGGCTAAACTGGATTTTGGGCGAGCCATCGGCCTCACGCAGCACCTCGCCGCTCGCCCGGTCAACCAGCGGCCTGCCAATCTCAACCAGACACATCCGGCACATACCCACCGGCTCCATCTTCGGATGGTAACAAAACACGGGTATGTCGATGCCAATCTTCCTGGCGGCATCTACCACCAATGTGCCTTCCGGCACGCTCACCTGCCTGCCATCGATCGTCACAGTGACCAATTTATTCATCCATGAAACTCCGACTCATGCCTCGGCCTGCTCTGGCACTTCCAGCAGTGACTGCACGCTGGTCGTCCTGGCTTCGAAATCCGGTCGAAAGCGCTCGATCCCGGAGAGCACAGCCTCGATAGAGAACTCGCCCAGGGCGCACAGGCACTTCCCCTTGATCTGGCTGGCTACGTCGTAGAGCAGCTCCACATCGTTCCAGGTGGCCTTACCAGCCGCTATTCGGTCGGTGAGATGCATCATCCAGAAGGTGCCCTCTCGGCAAGGGGTGCACTTGCCGCACGACTCGTGGCGGAAGAAGTGCACCGTCTTGTTAATCAGCCAGTCGATGCTCACCGCATCGTCGATGACGATCACCGAGGCCGAGCCGAGTTGGGCACCCAAACTGGGCACGCTCTCGTAGTCCATCGGTGTATCCAGGGCGCGCTCGTCGGCCACGATAAGCGACGAAGATGCACCAGCAGCCATGATGGCCTTGATGCTGCGCCCGTCCGGTATGCCGCCGCCGTATTCGAAGACCAGCTCTCGGAAGGTCGTGCCAAGGGGCAGCTCGTAATTGCCAGGCCGGTTGACGCAGCCCGATAAGCAGAAAATCTTGGGCCCGGGACTCTTCTCGGTGCCCATGCCGCGATACCATTCAGCTCCATGGGTAACGATCGGCGGTACGTTGGTCAGCGTCTCAACGTTGTTGACTACCGTCGGTTTGCTATACAGGCCCACTGCCGGTGGGAATGGAGGGCGGAGGCGGGGCTGTCCAAGTTTGCCCTCCAGCGATTCCAACATGGCGGTCTCCTCGCCGCAGATGTATGCTCCAGCGCCCAGATGAGTATAGATGCGCAGCGAATAATCCGAGCCGAATAATTGCTCGCCCAGCAGGCCAGCGGCCTCCATCTCGGCGATCTTCTGGTCCAGGGTGTGAGCGAGCTGCCAGAATTCCCCTCTCAAGTAGACATAGGCAGCATTGGCCTGGATGGCATAGGCGCAGATTGCCACCCCTTCCAGGAACTGGAAGGGATTGCCTTCCATGATCTCACGATCCTTGAAGGTCCCGGGCTCCGATTCGTCGGCGTTAGCTACCACGTAGTGGGGCCAGGCGTTGCGATCGATGAACGACCATTTCAGCCCGGTGGGGAAGCCTGCCCCGCCTCGGCCGCGCAGCCCCGAGGCCTTCACTATCTCGGTGACCTCCGCAGGCTGCAGGGAGGTGATGGCCTTGCCCAGGGCCTCAAAGCCGCCGTGTGAACGATACACATCCAGCTTGTGCAAGCCCGGGATTTGACGATGACGGAGGAGGATATAGTCACTCATTGAAATTAATGGCGTTTCCGCCAGGATTCCACCAATTTCACGGCGCTTTCCACAGTTTGGTTCTCATGGTAGGCGAGCCCATCTCCGGTCTGTACCTGGAACATGGGGGCCTTATCACAGGCCGCCAGGCACATCACTTCCTCGACGGTCACCAGGCCATCTGAGGTAGTCTCGCCAACCCGGATGCCCAGGTTTTGGCACAGCTCTTCCAGGAAGCGTTCTGCGCCGCGCAGCGCGCAGGGCAGGTCGGTGCAGACCTGGATGCGGTACTTACCGCCAGGTTTATCATAGTAGAGACTGTAGAAGCCCACAATCGAAGCCACATCGGTGGAAGAAATGCCGCAGATTTCGGCGATCTCCTGCATGGATTGTTTCGTCACGTAACCGGCTGCGCGTTGGGCCAGGTACAGCAAGGGCATGACCGCCGAGCGTTTCTGGTCTGCCGGATATTTCGCCAGGATGTCCTGGATCTCCCCAGGATATTGTTGAGCCAAGTTGTTCAACGGTCCACATCTCCCAAGACAATATCGATAGTGCCGATCAAGGCGACCAGGTCTGCCACCAGGTGGCCTTTCGACAGCAAGGGCAAGATCTGCAGGTTAACGAACGAAGGCGTACGCCAGTAGACACGGTAGGGCTTAGCGCCACCATCGCTCTCCAGATATACTCCCAGCTCGCCGCGCGGCGATTCCACGGCGACGTACACCGCACCCTCAGGGGGCAGGAAACCCTCCGTCCAGAGCTTGAAGTGGTGGATGAGAGCTTCCATGCTGGTGCCCAGTTCAGCGCGCGGGGGAGGGACGTACTTGCGATTGTTGCTGATCACCGCTCCAAAAGGCAGCCCGTCCAGCGCCTGCCCCACGATCCGCAAGGACTGGCGCATTTCTTCCATCCGTACCAGGTAGCGGGCATATGTATCGCCGTCGGTTTGAGTCGGGATGTCGAACTTATACTGCTCGTAACCCGAATAGGGCTGGAACTTGCGCAGATCGTGCGCGATCCCCGAGGCGCGCAGGGTAGGACCGGTCACCCCCCAACGCAGCGCATCTTGTGGTGTGAGCACACCGATCTTCCTGGTGCGTTCCAGGAAAAGCGGATTCTTGGTGAGCAGCGCTTCGTATTCGTCGATGCGCGCCGGGAAGATGCGCAAAAACTGGCGCACCGCATCCTCGAATTCCACCGGCACATCCCGCCACAAGCCACCGGGACGGAAATACGTGGTCATCATCCGTTGTCCACCCACCATCTCCAGGATATCCAGGATCATCTCCCGTTCCCGGAAACAGTACAGGAAAACAGACATGGCCGCCAGATCAAGGGCATGGGTGCCCAGCCAGACCAGGTGGGAGGCGATGCGTTGCAGTTCGGTCAGGATAACCCGGATTGCCTGGGCGCGCGGCGGGACATCCAGATCCACCAGCTTCTCGATCGCCAGGCAATACACCAGGTTGTTGCCGATGGTGTTCAGGTAATCCAGGCGGTCGGTCATTACGGCTGCCTTGATGTAGGTCTTGGCCTCCATGTTCTTTTCGATACCGGTATGGAGGAAGCCAATGTCGGGGATACAGTTGATGACCTGCTCACCATCCAGCTCCAATAGCAGGCGTAGAACGCCGTGCGTGCTGGGATGCTGTGGGCCCATGTTGAGCAGAACGCTTTCCCCTTCAATAGCCCGGTCAGAGACCAGATGCCTGAGTTCATCCAGGGTTACTTCGGTCAATTCAGCCATGTCAATCTCAATCCATCGCTAATCAACCCGGAGCAGCAAGCCGAGTTCCGGGATATGCAGGACGATGCGGGCGGCCCTCAGCCCTTGGCATAGGGCTTACGCACGTCTATCTCATCGAAATTAAAGCTGTATTGGACTTCCTCGTAACCCAGGGGGTAGTCCTTGCGCAACGGGTGCCCTTCCCAATCATTGGGCATTAAAATGCGCCGCATATCGGGGTGGCCCTCAAAATTGATGCCGAACATATCCCATATCTCGCGTTCGTGCCAGTTAGCGTTCGGGTACACGCCCTCGATGGACGGCAGGCTGGGGTTGCTGCCCTCCACCGGTACGCGCAGTGTAAGGCGTGCATGTTGCTTCAAGGACAACAACAGGTAGATTACATGAAAACGGGGGGCCATTTGGGGCCAGTAATCTACAGCAGTTTCCCCGGCCAGGACTTCGAAGTCGAACTCGTCCCTCAGGGTCCTGCAGGCGGACACGATGTTTTGGGGCTGGAGCTTAAGAGTGATCTGCTGGCGAGACGCACTTTGTTCGGCACTAAAGCGCTCTACGATCGCATCACAGGCGGCTTGCAGGGTATTGTCCATCTTATGAGCCTCCTGTCTTATGACCAATCGGCGATCTTCTCGCCGCGCACCTTCTCATGGAGTGTCATAATCCCATGGATCAGGGCTTCGGGGCGCGGCGGGCACCCCGCCACGTACACATCCACCGGCACCACTTCGTCCACGCCCTGGACGATGGCATAGTTGTTGAAAACACCGCCACAAGAGGCGCAATCACCCATGGCAATCACCCATTTTGGGTCCGGCATCTGGTCATAAAGGCGCCGTAAGACAGGCGCCATCTTGCGGGATACCCGCCCGGCGACAATCATCAGGTCGGACTGGCGCGGGCTGGCGCGCATCAGCTCCATGCCAAAACGGCTCAGGTCATAGTTTGAAGCCTGGGCAGACATCATCTCGATCGCACAGCACGCCAGGCCAAAAAGCATCGGCCACATGGCCCTGGTGCGGGCCCAGTTCACGGCCTGTTCCAGCGTCACTGTGGCGACACCCATGTTACCGAGTTTTTTCTCTATTCCCATTCTAATGCTCCGGTCTTCCACGCGTAAATGAAACCGATCAACAGGATCACCACGAAGATGAACATCTCCACCAGTCCGAAGAGGCCCAGTCTGCGGAAGGCCACCGCCCAGGGCAAGAAGAAGACCACTTCGATGTCAAATAGGATGAACAGCACCGCCACCAGGTAAAAATGGACCGGCATACGGCGGGTGCCAGGCCCGTAGGGGGTCATGCCGGATTCGTAGGGCTGTGACTTGCGGGTGGTAGGTCGACGGGGGCCAAACAGGTGGCCCAGGATGACCACCAAAATTGCCAGGGCAGTTGCGAGGATCAGCAAGACTACTATCGGCAGGTACTCGACGGGCATCAATGCTCCTCTGGCGATGATTTAGCCAATCTTGACTCAGGTGGTAAGTCTATCACAGGCTGATACAGGTGTCAAATTTCACAAAGTTGCTCGCCTTGATCAGCCAAGGTAATCTCTGAGCTGGCGACTGCGCGTGGGATGGCGTAACTTACGCAAGGCTTTGGATTCGATCTGGCGGATGCGTTCCCGGGTCACGTTAAAATATTGACCCACTTCCTCCAGTGTGTGATCCTTGCCGTCCGCCAGGCCGAAACGAAGTTCCAGCACCTGACGTTCCCTTTCGGAGAGCACCGCCAGGGCATTTTTAACCGATTCGCGCAGCATCTCCCGGGCGGCCGCATCCATCGGGTCCAGCGCATCCTCATCTTCGATGAAATCTCCCAACTGGCTGTTATCCTCGCTGCCGACCGGGCTCTCCAGCGACATGGGCTCTTCGGCAGCCCTCAGGATGCGCGTGACCTTGGCGGTGGCGCGCAATTTACGCCGGTACACATCTTCCGGCAGGCGGGTGCCCTCCGCTTGAGCGCGGTCGATCTCCTGCATATCTTCGGCATCCAGATAACCGGCTTCTTGGGCCAGTTCCTCGCTGCCTGGGTCGCGCCCCAGGCGCTGAAGCAATCGCCTTTGGGCGCGCAACAGGCGGTTGATCGATTCAAAGATGTGCACCGGTATACGGATGGTGCGTGCCTGGTCGGCGATGGACCGGCTGATGGACTGACGGATCCACCAGGTGGCGTAGGTGCTAAACTTGTAGCCACGCGTCGGATCAAACTTGGATACAGCCCGCAGTAACCCGATATTGCCCTCTTGGATCAGGTCCAAGAAGGAGCTGCCTCGACCGATATAGCGCTTGGCGACGCTGACGACCAGCCGCAGGTTGGCACGGATGATGGCGTGTTGGGCGTCGTTTGCTCGCAGGCGGATCGCCTCGATCTCCCTTTCAAGTTCTTCTTCACCGGAGGAATCGCCAGTTGCCCTTCCGGCGGCTACCTTGTGCGTCTTCCCTTTCTGGGTTGCCCTCTTCGATTTAACAAATCGGGATAGAGTTGATTTAGGCGGGAGGATGCCATTCTTATGAACGAACTCAAGCAGGCGATTTGCCAGCTGTTCCGGCAGCATATAGAGGTACAAGAAGACTGTGAAGGCGTTGCGGGCCACTTCATTCCACAATGGGTCCGTCCCCCACATGCCATTGTCCAGGTAGGCGCGCAAATAGGAAGGCTGGTCGCCATTCCAGGTCTGGCGCAGCCTCTGGGCTTCCGAGAGGATCAGGGCCAGGTCGGGACAATCGTGACCCAGGCGCCGGGTATCTTCCTGGAGGCGCTGCCAGGCGGTTGACAATTCGTCGAACAGTGCATGATAGAGGTTGCGAGGGGCTGAAGAGCCCTCCCTTGCCAGCGGGTGCCCCCTGCTCAGAGATTCGATACGCCGGGCGGCTTCCAATTGGGTAGATAACCAGAATTCCCGGTCGGTGTCCAACAGCTCAATGCCTCCGATCTCCTTCAGGTACAACCGCACCGGGTCTTCGCTGAGTTCGATCAGCAGGTCGGGGTTGTCCAGGATATCCAGGGGCTCTTCTTTAACCAGGCTCTCTAGGGCATCCACCTCGGCGGAGAGGATTTCGTCATCCGGTTCTTCTACCTCGGCTGGCTCGTCGAGGTCGATCAACAGGTCATCTAAATCCACCGTGCTACCAGCTTCGTCCAGGCTGAGATCATCCTCTCTTCTAGGTTCGCCCGGTCCAAGCGGCATTTTGTTGGCAAGGTCATTGGAGTTGGAATGAACAGCCATAGCCTGCTCTCCTAGCATATCGCCGGGGGCTTTCACCTTGGGGAACCAGCCCGGCCGGTATATTGCCTACGCGCCAGGTCCAATCTCCGCAGTGTCTGTGTGTGCTGGACCATTATCTGCTGGTAATCGGTGGCTTTTATGTCACCCTTGTGTTGAGCTTCCTCGATTAAAAAGCGCAGGTATTCGATATCCTGGTGAAGGTTGCGGTGTCGGAGATCCAACAGGGCGCGTAGCATGTCCTCCAAAACCTTGTCATCGCCCGGATCGAGACCCTCGGACCGCACCAGCAGCCTCTCGGCCGACTCCATCATCGCTATAGACAGGTTATTAAATACATAGTCGCGCGGCTCAGAATAGTCCTGGTCTACTGACGCCTGGATCAATTTCAGGATTTTCTTATGGTCGGCGTGTAAGAAATCGCCCTCGCTCAACCGGCCCAATCCGGCTTGTTGCAGGTGTCGATCGACCTGATAAAGCAAGTCGGGGCGCCGAAGCAACATCCCCAGGGTAAATGTCTCTAAATTGTAGCCACTGGCCTCCCCGATTGTCGGAAGCTGAATCTCCAGCTGGGCGCGTACCGTCCTACGGGCCCTGGCAGCCCTGGCGCGGGGCTCGATCAGCAGGGTGCGCTCGTCCACCTTGATCAGGCGAGCCAATTTCTGCCGGTAGGTATCCCGTTCAATAGGGCTGGGGAGATCGGCGATGAGCGGCAGCACCTGGCCGGCAATCTCTCTCTTATCTTTCGGATCATCCAGGTCTCGTGCAGCAGCCAGGGTATCCATCACGTGTGATACGACCGGTTTTGCGCTCGCCAGGACATGCTCCCACTCGGAGGGATCCCGGCTGACCACATCATCGGGGTCCATTCCCTCCGGCAGGGTGGTGACGCGCAGGTCGGCCTGCAGGCGGGCTTCGTGGCTGAGCAGTCCACGGGCATCGAAATAAGGTTCCTGCTCGTGATCCAATGCATGGCGAGCAAGCTGAAGCCCGCGCATGGTGGCATGGTAGCCTGCTGCGTCGGGATCGAGGGCCAACACGATACGGCGTGTGAACCGCTTGAGCAGATAGAGCTGCGCTTCTGTCAAGGCAGTGCCCATCGGTGAGACGGCGTTGGCATAACCGGCCTGATGCAGGGCGATCACATCCAGGTAGCCTTCCACGATCACAGCCTGGTCCTGTGAGCGAATGGCTTTATGGGCCTTATCCAACCCGTAGAGCAGGCGGCCTTTGTCGAAGATGGCGGTCTGTGGGGAATTGAGAAACTTGGGAACGTCGTCGGGATTCAGGATGCGAGCACCGAAGCCAGCCATGCGGCCGCGCTCATCGCGGATCGGGAACATCACCCGATGGCGAAAGCGGTCGTAGATTTGCTCGCCCGCTTCGCCTGCCTCGCGTTGGGTCACCAGCCCGGCTGCCAACAAGTCGGCTTCCGAGTAACCCTTGGACTTGAAGTAAAGGGTAGCCGCATCCCAGGTGTGCGGCGCGTAACCCAGCCCGAAGGCCTCGATGGTCTCGTCTTTCAAGTTACGGCCGCGCAGGTAGCGCAACGCAGCATGCCCTGCCGGGGTATTCAGCAGTTGGTGGCGGAAAAACGTGGCCGCCTCTTCCAGCAAGGCGCGCAGCGCCTGGTGTTCTTCAGCGGCTGCCTGGTCTTCAGGGGTGGGTGGCTTAAGCTGGACTCCGGCTTTATCCGCCAGGTAGCGCAACGCCTCGCTGAAATCCCAACCTTCCTTCTTCATCACGAAGCGGAAGATGTCACCGCCTTCGTTGCACTGTCCAAAACAACGCCAGGTGCCGCTCTCGGGAAAAACCACAAAGGCAGGGGTGCGCGTGTTGGGATGGAAGGGGCAAAAGCCGGTAAAGTTCTTGCCGCTGCGGCGCAACTGCACCGTCTCGGAGACCAGATCTACGATGTCGATACGGGCCTTGATCTCATCGATGGCTGTCATTTGTGGAAATTATACCAGCCGCCTGTCCGGCAATGAGACAAGCACAAGTTTACGGATGGCTTCTACACCAGTCCAACAGGGAGGGATGCCACATGCTGGTCAGTGGGGCTGCCGTAGCCTTTCCAGGAAAGCCTCGAGCTCCTCGATCATCTCGGGAGGCAACTGGCTCAGGTCGGGCTGGTGATCGCCCATCAGGATGCGCGACAAGACTACGCCTAAAGCCCGTTCCTCGGGTGGCGCAGCAGGGTGATGGGCAAGTCGCTGAAACTCACGAAACAATTGGGTGAGCAAGGGGCGATCGCCGCGCAGCGCCTTTTCAACAAAGCCCAAAAGCTACTCCAATGACAAACCGGACATATCCATTCGTCCAACACCAGACGGTTGTACCGGATACGCCAAATAGTTGTTTAGTCCAACGTTAGAGTGCTCCTGATGTACTTTAACTCACATTGTCCAAGCAGACAAGCTCCGGAGGGTATAATTAGAACATGGAGGCAGTTACCAATCCCCTCACTTTTATCTCGGTCGACGTTGAAACAGCCGGCCCAAGCCCAAGCGAATATTCTCTGCTCACCATCGGCGCCTGCGTGGTAGACAAACCCCAGAGCACCTTCTACGTCGAATTGAAGCCGGTGAACAACAACGCCGTTCCGGAGGCGCTGGCAATCAGCCGCCTCTCCCTGTCTCGCCTGGCTGAGCGCGGGCTGGAACCCGGCGAGGCCATGGCACGCTTCGAATCCTGGCTCAAAGCGGAAGTCCCCCCCGGCAACCTCCCTCTCATGGTCGCCTTCAACGCTCCCTTCGACTGGATGTTCGTGAGCGATTATTTTCACCGCTACCTGGGGCGCAACCCTTTCGGGCACACCGCCCTGGACATCAAGTCCTTTTACATGGGATTTGCGCACGTTGAATGGCAGGAGACCACCATGAAGCACGTCAAACCACGCTACCTCGGCGACCGGCAGTTCACCCACCACGCCCTGCGGGACGCCCTGGACCAGGCGGAGATCTTCCAAAAGATGTATGCGGAATCCCCACGCGGCGGGTAAAAACGCCCCCATTCAACAACCCCGGAATATTCCCGTCGCACACACCCGCCGTTATGCCACCCAACTCGGGAGGGAAAACCAATGACCACATCGCAAGATCAACAAGCATCTTCTGATCTGCAGCGCATCCTCGAATCGGCCCAACGCCTCGGCATCGAGATGGACGAAGAAGAGGCCCTGCAGTGGCTCGCCGCTATCGCCGCAGCCCGGGTTGGAGACCAGGATGTTGTCGTGGATGTGCGCAGCGGCGTTTTTGGCCACCGGGTGACCATGCTCGACTTCAGCCTGGAGGACCTGGCCCACTTCCGCCAGGTGGGCCGCCTGGTGGAGTTCGAAGACCGGCCGGGAATCGTGGAGACCGCCCTGGCGCTCTCCGGCTCTGCCGCGCAGTCCAAGATCCAGAGTTATCCCGGAGATGCCGACTACTTCGAACGCGTCAACATCAAGGCCGCCACGCGAGAAGAAGCCTGCCGAATACTGGCGGAAATCATCCGCGAGAAGGCCCTCAAGGCAGAGAAGGGGCCAACCTACCAGTTGATCGAAGTAAAGTATGGCTCCTACCCTTACGACGTGGTGAAAGATGGTCGCCCGATCAAGGCCGGGGCGCCTATCGCCTGGACACCAGCCGAGATACGCGTTGGCCAGATCGACGCCTTCCGACCTGATAGCACAGCCGCGGCCATCCGCTGGGAGGAGGTGGCAGGCGACCCCGGGTGGTGTAAGCTCGACTGGGTAATCGCCGACCCGGACCGCGGCCAGCTCGCCAACGCCAGCAACATGCTTGACGTCACCTGGGAAGCCCCCGACGGCTCCATCACCCCGCTGGATGGCTACCTGGATCCCTATTTTCAAGAGGTCTACCTGGAGGCTGAATCGATCCCCATATTCTCCAAGCTGGCGCGCCACGTCTCCGCGGACGCCCTGGACGATTACGTAGCCCAATTGGAAAAAGAAGTGAATAAATACCTGACCAAAGACGTGAATTACGGTAAGGCTGCCAAGCGCATGTACAACGTTTTCAGGCTGACCGGTCGCTACGAAGAAGCGGCGTTCCTGCGCGAGTTATTCGACGAGCCTACCACCATGCTATACCAGGTCTGGTCGTTGATCCGCACCATCGACGATTGCTGCAAGCCCGGATCGAATATCCCTATGGATAACCTGCTGCGCCAGTCAGACCAGCTCATCCTGTCCGTGATTCAGGCCTTGGAAGGGGACCAGGAAGCAGAGATCGTACGTTACCTGCTTCGCCTGCGCGACGCCCTGACCCGCCAAAAAGCCGCCCAGGAACTGACAGCGGAAGCCGAAGCCGCCCGCGCTCAGGTAATCAACATGGTGAACAACTTCTTTCACGAAAAATTAGAGTCGGTGCCGACAATCAAAGAGTACATGGAGAGATTTCAGCATTAGGCGAAAGCCTGATCTAGAAACCCTCCAATTTCGATAAGTCTGCCACCCCGTCTGCCAGCGCGGCTATGCGCTGAAGCAGTGCCAGCCGATTTTCCCGTAACGCCGGGTCGTCGGTCATCACCAGGACTTCGTCGAAGAAGCGGTTGATGTGCGGGATCATCGGCAGGAAGGCCTCCAACAAGCCATCCACAGAACCGGCCTGGTATTGACCGCCAGCCATGCGGGCTTCGGCACCCTGATACGCCTGGTGCAAGGCGTGCTCGGCGGGATGGCTCAATCCTTGAACATCGAGCGGAAACTTGACCGTGAAATCGCGGGTGATGCGCACACAGCGCGCATAGGCAGGTAGGATGGTATGCCAATCCGGGCGGGTGACCCAAATGCCCAGCGCGTGCACTGCCCGGGCAGAGCGCAGCGGATTGTGGCCCTGGGCAGCCAAAACCGCATCTACCACGTCATAACGGCGCCCTTGATCCAGGAGTATATTGCGCAGGCGCTCGCGGATGAACTCCAGGCAGCCTGCCAGCCAGCCCTGGCCCTCGCCCGCCTGGGCCGCCTGCGGCAGCCTGTCGGCAGCCAGCTCCAGCGCCGCCCTCAGGTCAAGATCGATCTGCCGGCCGATTAAGTTTTGCAACAGGCCCAGCGCAGCCCGGCGTTGGGCGAAGGGGTCCTTATTGCCGGTGGGAGCCAGGCCGACCGCGAACAATCCCGCCAGTGTATCCAGCCTGTCGGCAAGGCCAACAACCATCCCGGGCCGGGACTGGGGCAGAACATCGCCGTTGAAGCGCGGCAGGTAGTGCTCAAAGATGGCCTGCGCCACCTCCGGCGGCTCGCCGGATTGGGCGGCATAGTAGCGGCCCATCACACCCTGCAGCGCGGTCATTTCCACCACCATGCGCGTCGTCAGGTCAGCCTTGCACAGCTCGGCTGCCCGGCAGGCGATGTCCGTCTCACCAGGGGCCATGTCAAGCAGGGGGGCCAGGTCTCCCACCAATCCGCGCACCCGATGGGTTTTATCCAGCATCGACCCCAGCCTCACCTGGAACGTCAGGGTAGCGAGTTGGGGCAGGTAGGCATGTAAAGGGCGCTTCAAGTCCTCGCGCACGAAATAGGCCGCGTCAGCAAAGCGGGCGCGGATGACGTGCTCATTGCCCTGCACCGCCAGACTAAGGTCGCCGGGTGCGTCTCCATCTCCCACACCCAGGTTGCTGACGGCAATGAAATGCGGCAGCAGCCGACCCTGCTGCTCTACCGGGAAATAGCGCTGGTGCACCTTCATCACCGAGACCAACACTTCGCGTGGCAGCCCCAGGTGGGAAGCATCGAACGTGCCCCGCAGGCTGGCAGGCGCCTCCACCAGGTTGGCGACCTCTTCCAGGAGGTCTGCATCCGATACCACCTCGCCCTTGACCTGTGCGGCCAGTTCATCGACCTGGGCCCGGATGCGGGCCTTGCGCTCTGCCACGTCCAGGATGATGCCCTGGGCAGCCAGGGTTGCGAAGTATTCCCCGGGGGAATCGATCGGGAACTGTTCCGGCTGGCGAAAGCGCAGGCCACGGGTGAGATTCCCCGAACGAACGCCGGCGAACTCAAATGGCACTACCTGGTCTCCGAACAAGGCCAGCAGCCAGCGGATGGGCCTTGAGAAGGCGACATTGGTCGCGTTCCAGCGCATGGCCTTCTCAAACCGCAGCGAGGCCAACAGGCCTGGCAGCGCCTCGGCAAGCACGGCTGGAGATGGTCGCCCAGCCTGGCGCAGCCGTGCCACCACGTAGCGCCCGCCATCGATCTCGTGCACCTGCAGGTCGCTCAGCGCCACGCCCTTGCTGCGGGCAAATCCCTCGGCCGCCGGCGTCGGGTGACCATCAGGAGTATAGGCGCGCTCGGCGGGTGGACCTTTGATCACCTGTTCCAGGTCCGTCTGATAAGGAGCGACCTCTTCTATGTAGACCACCAGGCGGCGCGGTGTGCCCAGGATGCGCCACTCCCCATGCACCAGGCGCAGCTCCTGGAGTAAAACTGGCAGGCAAGCGTGCAACTGCTCCAGGGCCGATTCGAGGTCAGCCACGGGGAGCTCTTCGGTGCCGATTTCGAGCAAGAAGGGTGCCGGAAAGTCTGGCGGCTGGGGAGGGGAAGCGAGGTGCCTTTCCTCTCCTCCCCTATCCGCAATATGCTGTTGATTCAACCAGGGATACTCCAGCCGCTGGCGCTGTTCCAGATAGGCTTCGGCCACCCGCCGGGAGAGATCGCGCATGCGGGCGAAGAACGCCTGCCTTTCGGTGACGCCGATCGAGCCGCGCGTATCCAGCACGTTGAAAGTGTGAGAGCACTTGAGGACGTAGTCGTGGGCAGGCAGCACCATCCCCTGGGCCAGGCAGACGTTGGCTTCGGCTTCGAACAAGTCGTACATCTCCTGAAGCCGGGCTACATCGGCGACCTCGAAATAGTAGCGGCTGTGTTCCTGCTCAGCTTGAAGGTTTACGTCTCCAGCAGTCAACGCCTCGTTCCAGCGGATATCCCGGAAGCTGTCCACCCCCTGCAGGGCGATGGCGATGCGGTCCAGCCCATAGGTCAGCTCCACCGAGACCGGATCGAGCACCTGCCCACCTGATTGTTGAAAATAGGTGAACTGGGTGATCTCCTGGCCGTCTAACCACACTTCCCATCCCAACCCCCAGGCTCCCAGGGCTGGCGATTCCCAATTATCTTCTACGAAGCGGATGTCGTGCCGGCGCAGGTCGATCCCCAGCGCTTCCAACGACTTCAGGTAGAGGTCCTGCGGATTGCCGGGATCGGGCTTGAGGATCACCTGGAATTGGTAGTGCATCTGCATGCGGTTGGGGTTTTCACCATAGCGCCCGTCGTCAGGCCGGATGGAGGGTTCAACGTAGGCTACCCTCCAGGGTTCCGGGCCAAGCACACGCAGGGCCGTGGCCGGGTTCATCGTGCCTGCCCCCACCTGGGTGTAGTAAGGCTGCCAGATCAGGCAACCCTGTCCGGCCCAATAGTGTTGCAGACCCATAATAATTGATTGGAAATCGGAGGGTTTATGCATCTTGGATTTTCGTATGCCAGAGATCGGGCAACCTGACCCGGCGCCCGGGTATCGACCCCCATAGTGTAATCGTGCAAGAGAAGGCTGTCAAAGGCCATCTGATCACCGTTCGGATCGCCGACCCGGGCCTGCCCGGAAAAACAACAGGCGGAGGGCCGGGCAATGCCCTGCCTTTCCGCCTGTGATCTGGAACTCCAAAAACAGGCCTGTGCGCGGGCCGCCTATTTCGGTATCTCGCCCGCCAGCTCCTTGTCGATGACCATCTGGAAAATCTCGAACGGTTGGGCGCCGACGATGGCGATGCCATTGATGAAGAAAGTCGGGGTAGACTGTACACCCAGGTTGGCTGCGTAGCTGAAATCAGCCTCCACCTCGTCCTGGTAGCGGCGCGAGTCCAGGCACTCTTTAAAGGCATCCATATCCAGGTTCAAGTCACTGGCATAGCGTTGGTAGGCACTCGCTCCCAGCCCATACACTCCTTCGAACAGCTTATCGTGGTAATCCCAGTAGGCGCCCTGCTCCCCGGCACAATTTGCCGCTTCTGCGGCGGGAGCTGCATTGCTGTGAATGCTGGTCAGCGGAAAATCTCGATAGACCAGCCGCACCATATCCGGATAGTTCGCCTGGATGCGCGGCCAGACCTCGGCGTGCCACTTGGTGCAGTAGGGACATTCGAAATCGCTGAACTCGATGATGGTGATGGGCGCATCTTCCGGCCCGCGGATGGGATCGTCATCCACCGGAACGGGGTAGCGGGTCACCTTCTGGGGTACCTCTGCCGCAGCTTCCTGGACCGACTCCGCACCGGTGCCGGCGGGGCTGGATTGCGGGCCGCGCCCCCACACCAGATAGCCAGCAGCTAGCCCCACGCCGAAGGCCAGAGGCAGCATTGCAAACATCAGGAATTTGGGATGGAGGTTGAACAATCTTCGAGAGTGGGGCAGATTGGGGCTTAATTCGGAAGAGATTGACCCGGTTGGCCTGGGTAGCTCAGCCTCGGACCCCAGGTCCGGGGTAGATAGAGCAGGGTTATCCATGTGTCGATTATAACACGGCCCAATTTAAACCCCCGCGAGCGGCTACCCGTCAGCCCGGGAGATCCACCGAGCGGGAATGGATACCCGTTGCACCGTCGGGGTGCGCCTGATTGCGGTGGGTGAACTGCAAGGCACCGGTGCCATCATAGGCTCTCACCTGGACAAGATGGCGTCCCGGTGGGAAGCGAAACGTGTGGCGCCACTGCACCCAGGTCAGCGGGCTGATCGGGGGGGAGCGCAACTCGGCGGCCTCCCACCGGCCTTCATCCACCTGCACTTCCACCCGGCTGATACCGCGCCCACCGGCGTAAGCGATGCCTCCCGACAGTCCTGGCAGCATCCCGACGCTCGCTTCGTTCGCCTGGTCGACAATGACGGTGTCGATTACCGAAGTGGTCTGCGGGATTGCGGTAGGGCTCCAGCCACGATCCACCCAATAACCCGGTCCATCGTAATCAATCGCCTCAAGGCGAGTAATCCACTTGGGCTGCTTCATGCCGTAGCGGTTCGGAATATAGATGCGCAGCGGGAAGCCATGTTCCACCGGCAAAAGCTCGCCGTTCATGGCGTAGACCAGCAGGGTACGCTCGTCTTGGATGTCTTCCCAGTTGACGCTTTCATAGAAGCCATCCACCGATTCGACATACACCTCCCTGGCGGCTGTCTTCAGGCCGGCTTCTGCCAGGATGTCCTTCAGGCGCACGCCGGTCCACAGGGCAGTGCTGATCAGGTCGCCTCCGACTCCATTCGAGATACACTCCAGGGTGATGAACTGGCTGACGGCCGGCCGCGCGATCAATTCGTCCAGCGAGAGCGAGAGCGGCCTCTCCACCAGGCCACCCACCTGCAGCCGCCATGAGGCGCCATCCACGCGCGGCGGCAGGGAGTTGATATCGATCCGGTAGAAGTCCTGGTTCGAGGTGATTTCCGGTCGGGTGCCATTCACCGGGGTAAAACGGGCCTCCAGGACCTCCTTCGGCGGCGTATCAATCGCCTCCGGTACGCTGATGCCTTCTATGGGATTGGCCACATCGAGGGGGGCAGCACCAGTGCCGCTGGTCTCCGTCCTTCCGGTAAGCCGCAAGCCCAATGCGCTGGCCACAACCCCCAGAGAACCCAACCCTACCAGGTACAGGAAGCGGCGCCTGGATATGCCTTCCTCGGGTGGCGTACCAACTTCCAGGGTCAGTTCCACCAGGCGGCCCAGGAGCATCCCCCAGCCCACAAAGATCACCACCAGCCAGGGGGTGAATAAAATCAACCCAGCGGTAGTCGATCCCAGGCTGGCCTGGATGGCGATTGATGCCATGCCCAGCACTGCTCCTCCCAGGGCACCCCAGGCGCGTAACTTCTCTCTGCCCAGCCTGGGCAGGGCAGACAGGGCAACGCCGAAGGCGACCCCCACCAGGAGGAACAGGGCGATCGCCAACCCATGCTCGATGCGCTTGGCGGTGGCCGAGGTGGGACCAAGCTGCAGGTGGGTAATGACCCTTACCAGAGCTTCGACGCCCAGGGTCACCAACGACCCGGGCAGGACCCTGGCCAGCCAATCGAACCAGGCGAATGGCACGAACGGCAGTCCTGCCAAGCGCTCGCCAAGGTAGGCGAGGGCGATGACTACCGCCCCCGTGCCCCCACCTAACAGGCCTCCAGGCCAGATATTGCCACGCTTATTCATCAAGTTTTATTCCTCGCTTTGTCTCGACAAATCACGTTACACATAGAAGATCCAATTTCCCAAATGTGACGTTGTCAAACTAAGGATACGCATGGAATCATTTGAGAATGCCATCCCAGGCGGAGTGATATTACGACCAATATTATCCACTATTTTACACCCTTTTGCGGTGTTCTCTTGATTTCACCTGCGGTTTGATGTAAAGTAATATTAGGATGAAGACGAAGCTCTACATCTCCATAGGGATTATGTTGCTTTTCATCGCATTGGGAGGGGTCATGTTCTCACGCTTCAAGCCACGCCAGCCGGGGCCAGCCACTCCGACCTCAGGCGAGATCAGATTGCCATCTCCGCAGTACGACGGCAAGATATCGGTGCAGCAGGCGCTGTTGAAAAGGCGCTCCGTCCGTGAATATCGGGACCAGCCGCTCAGCCTGGAAGAGGTCTCGCAACTGCTGTGGGCGGCCCAGGGCGTCACCGACGCCGGCGGACACCGCACGGCCCCCTCAGCCGGGGCTTTATATCCATTGGAAGTCTATCTATTGGTCGGCGATGTGCAGCAGCTCCCCGCGGGAGTCTACCGCTACCTGCCGCATGGTCATTCCCTGGTGCTCATCGCCGACGGCGACCAGCGCCGCAACCTGGCCTGGGCCGCCCTGGGACAGGAATCGATCCAGGAGGCCCCGGCTGTGATCCTGATCTCGGCCGTGGTCGCTCGCACCGCTGCCAAATACGGCGATCGCGCCGAGCGCTACGTCTACATGGAGGTTGGCTGCGCCGCGCAGAACGTCTACCTGCAGGCCGAGGCGCTTGGCCTGGGTACGGTGATGATCGGTGCCTTCTACGACGAGGAGGTGAAGCGCCTCCTGGCAATGCCGCGCCAGGAGCAGCCCATGTGCATCATGCCGGTGGGAGTGAAATAACGTGGCGGGCAGGTACTCCCAGTTTCTCAATCGGTCCGGACACGCAGTCTGGGTATTCCTGCTGTTGGGCTTGCTGCTGATAGTCCTGGTGCTGAGCGTACGGTCTGGCGCGGTGCCCAGGCCCACGCCTGTTGCCAGCGCCACAGCAGAGACACCCGCAGCTCGTCCGACCGAACCGGAATCCTTCCGCAACGCCCGACTGAGGCTGGTAGAGGGCATCGAGGCGCTCGGCGTGAAGGATCCCGCGGTACTCCAGGCCATGCGAAACGTGCCGCGCCACGCCTTTGTCCCCGACCAATATCTGCACCAGGCATACGAAGACCATGCCCTACCCATCGGCTATGGGCAGACCATCTCTCAACCTTACATCGTGGCCTGGATGACCGAGCTGCTGGAGCTCAAATCCGGTGACAGGGTGCTGGAAATCGGCACCGGCTCTGGCTACCAGGCTGCAGTCCTGGCAGAGCTGGGAACGGTGGAGGTTTACAGCATCGAGATCGTCCCCGAGCTGGCAGCGAGCGCCGCCGGGCGCTTGAGGGAACTGGGCTACACCCGGGTCATTGTGAAGCAGGGCGATGGCTACTACGGCTGGCCGGAATATGCCCCCTTTGACGCCATCATCGTCACCGCCGCTCCCGACCACGTACCGCCCTATCTGGTGGAACAACTGGTGGAAGGAGGCCGGCTGGTGATCCCCATCGGGCCGCCAGGGTTCTTCCAGAGCCTGTGGAAATTCGTCAAGCAGGGAGGCGAGGTGAAAGCCTTCAATCTGGGCGGAGTAGCCTTCGTGCCTTTCACCGGCCCGGGTGTCGAACAGGGCCGCTCGCAGGCCACACCACTGCCGTGAGCCAGGCACAGGCGTAGCACAAGGCTCCCAGACGCAGCACCCAACCGAAGCCAAATGAGAGCGCCAGCAGAGCCGCCAGCGCCGACGAGACCACCGAGCAGGCTCCATTTACCGCCCAGGCCCAGGGGATGACCCTGGGGCTTGCCTGGCCGCCCACCAACCAGCGGATTCCTTCGGGGAAGGGAATGCCCATCAAGAATCCAAGCGGCGCCAGGACCAGCGCGGTCAGGGTCAGACGCAGCCACAATGGCAGCCCCAGCGTCTGCTCGAAGAATACCGGCAAGGCGAACGGGGCCAGGGCCAGCAGGAGCACTAGCAGCCCCAGGGCGCGCTTCAACCGCCAGCCAGACCCCCAGTGGCTGCCCAGGCCGGAAAACAACAGCAGGCTGAAAATGACCGCCGTCAGCGCATAAGCGGGCTGGCCCAGGTACAGGATGAAGCGCTGTATCAGGGGAATTTCCACCTGCAGGAAGCCCAGGCCGATCCAGCCGAAGTAGAGCAGATAGGGAGCTGCGGACTGCCTGCCAGGCGGCCCATCCGATCTGGGCGCCGCGTAGCTCCGGCGGGCAACGTAGGCCGGCAACAGGATCAAGCCCGCCGCAGCCGCAGCCGCCAGGGCCAGCATTCCCAGCACCACGAAATAACCCGCCCCGCCAAACGGCTGCCAGGTCTTGCCCAGCTCGGCCCACACCTGCCAGGCCTGCGACCACTTGAAGTAATGGCCGAAGAACGGCCGGTCGTCGGTGGGTGGGTAGACCTCGTAAGGATAAGAGGCATAGAAGGCGACCCGCGGGCGGGCTTCCAGCAAGGCCTGGAAGGCTTGTGAATAGACCGGCTGTGGGAGGACGTTGTAGCGATTGACCTCCTGGGATTGAATGCCGGGAGCGATGATCATGTCGAACGATCGGCTGGCGGTGAAATCCCGAATTTGCGCCAACTCAGCCTCCGTGAAGGGCTCGAGCTTGACCAGCAGGGTGGCAGCGTTGTAGCCGCGAAAGGCCACCACACGCGGGCGCGGATCCAGGCCGCGCCGCTCCAGGGCAGTTGCCGCCAGGGCGAAGGCGCGCAGCTCTTCACTGGGCGGGGTCTGCAACCAGCGCGAGAGCAGCAGCAGGCCGCCGGGCTTCAGGCGCGCCAGGGCGTCACCGATGGCCTCCACCGTGTAGCGGTAGTCCTCCGCCAGGCTGTAAGCGCCCGAGCGCACCGGATGGTAGGAGGAGGCCAGCGAAAACACCACCACGTCGAAGCGTTCCTGTGTGCGACGCAGGTAGCTGCGATCCGATTCGACCACGGTCACGACGCCCGGGGATCGATAGATGTGGGCGGCGGCCTGGACGATCAGGGGATTGACCTCCACAGCGGTCACCTGCCGGGCGCTGCCAGCCAGGGCCGCCAGGATATCCAGCCCACCGCGCGGCTCCAACACCAGCGCCTCGGCCTGCGGGCGCAGTTGATAGGCGATCGCCTGGGGCAGGTAGGCAGCGAAAGCCAGGTCCACTCCAGGCCGGACCACCGGGCTGAGCTCGTCGCCGTCTATCAGCAGGCCATCCTGGGAAGGCGGCGGCTGCAGGTAGCGATAGCTCAAGCCCGGCAAGGAGCGGATGCCGGGGCTGCGCACCAGGTCCAACCGCGAGGTGGCATTCCAGCGGCTGAAGACCACCTCGGCGCCCGGATACTGCAGGGCGTAGGACAGGGCCTTGTAGGGCGAGAGGCGCAGCTCGAATCCCGGAAGGCCCGCCCCGCCGGCCAGGCGCAGACCCAGGTCCAGGCCAGTCAATACGACCAGCCCGGTAGCCAGGAGATTGAGCGGGTGCCCAAGGGCGCCAGGCAACCGTGCCCGCCCGTTTGCGTGCTGGGCGAGAGCATTGCCCATTGTGGGAGCGGCGCATGCCAGCGCAGCCAGGGCTACCAGCCCGGAGCTCAGGGTCACCATCCCCTCCCCGCCGAAGGCCGCTGGCGCCAGCAGGGCCAGCAGGCAGCCCGCCGCCGAGCCCACCAGGTTGACGGCGTAGGTCTGCCCGGCGGCCTGGGGATAGGCCGCCAGCAGCAGGCCCACGGCCATCCCGCTGAAGAAGAACGGTGCAGCCAGCGCCAGGTAGTGGGCTGCCAGCACCGCCGCCTGGCGCGGGTCCCAGGCGATGCTGAACGAATCGAAAGGCAGCCAGTTGATCAGCAGGTAGGAGCCCAGGATGGCTGCCCCGCAGGCCAGGGACAGGCGGGCCAGGCTGCGGCGCGGGTCGCTGCGCCCCACTGCCGGAAAGACTGCCAGCAGGGTGCCGCTGGCGCCGAAGCCCAGCAGCGCCAGGCTGACGATCATGAAGGCGAAGTGGTAGAACTGGGCCACCGAGAACAGCCGCGTCAGGTTGATCTCGAAGGCCAGCGTGGCCGCGGAGAGCAGGAAGAGGGCGATACGGACAGCCAGCAATCTACCCCCTCCCTATTTTGCCCCTTCTCTCTAAGATACGTTGCAGTAATTCCAGGTTCGGGGCGGTGACGAATTTCAGGATCTGGGAGTAAACGGTCGTCTCCAGCTTGTCCAGGCCGGCGAGGTTGTGCATGCGCTGCGAGACAAAATCATCCAGGTGTTCTTTGCTCAAGCACATCACATCGGCCATGAGATTGAACTCGCCAAGCACCTGCCCCAGCCAGACGACCTCCGGCATGCGTACAATTTCGTCTATCGCCGCTGCCAGGTGAGGCAGCCGGACCGATAGATCGATATGGGCGGCAACCTTGAAGCCGACCTTTTGTGGGTCGAGCCAGCAGATCAACCTCAGGGCGTTGATCTCGATCAGGCGGTTATAGCGGTTGCGCACCGTTGCATGGGAGATCCCTAAGGCTTCGCCAATCTCGGTAAATGGTTTGCGCCCATCCACGCTCAGGTGTTTCAATATCTCGATATCCAGCTCGTCCAGGGTCAGGCTGTCCGGTAGATTCCGGGTCGGGCTGCCGGGCGCAGCGGGCACCGGTTGACGGCCACCCTCGAGGGGATATGGACCGGCAAACTGGCTTCTTGAACCCGCGGTCGCCGATTGCGGTGGATAATCGAGCAGCTCCAGGGGAGGCAGGGTGCTCACTTTATGAACCTGGTGATAGATGCCAATCTCCGCCGAATTGATGCCAGGCAAGCGGTACAAATCACGGTCCAAGAACTCTTCCAGATGCAGGATATCCACGCACCAGGCGTCGCCCATCAAATTGAACTCGCCCATGGCCTGGGTAAACCAGACCACCTCGGGAAAATCAGCGATTATCGCAGCCGCGTCCTTCAAACAGCGCGGATCGACGGCGAGTTTAAACTGGGCGCCGCCGTGGAAATTGATCTTCTTCGGGTCCAGCCAACAGGCAACATCCAGGGAGTGCAATTCCACCATCCGCAGGAAGCGGTTGCGAATGGTGCCATGCGATACTCCAAGTTCGTCGGCAATTCTGGTAAAAGGCCTCCGGCCATCCAATAACAATTGTTTCAATATTGAGAGGTCCAATCCATCCAATGCAGGTGCCTGGGGATGTGCCACGCGCCCTCCTTGAGAAGAATCAAAGCGATCGATATTATAAATATGAAATTATTTCTTGACAAATTATTCAATATTGATATAATTATATCCTGTCCACTGTTAAACTTTACAGCCACTCCATCTACAACCCGGGCATTACCACGAATAAGTGTATCATAACGAAGGCACACCCGCCGATGGCAGGCAATGACGCTGGTTGGCTTTTCCGAAATTTATAGAAACCCATAGGTCTCTGCTAATGAGATTATCAGACCTGTCAACGAATGCGAGAGGGCAGTAATGAACAGGTTCAATGACAAGGTTGTGGTCATCACCGGGGCTGGCTCAGGGATCGGCAAGGCAACGGCGTTGTTATTCGCTTCCGAGGGCGCTCGCATCGCCGCAAGCGACATCAGCCTGCAGGCCGCTGACGGAACGGCGCAATCGATCCGTCAGAAGGGTGGGCAGGCGATTTCCGTCCAGACCGACGTGAGAGACCCAGGCCAGGTTGAAGATTTAATGCGCATGGCCGGCGAGCACTACGGCGGTCTCCACATCTTATTTGCCAATGCGGGCGTGGCCGGCCCAGAGACTCCCCTGGCGGAAAACGACCTCCAGGAAGTCCGCATGACGATCGATGTAAACCTCTTCGGCGTGGTGGTCTGCTGCCGGGCGGCTATCCCCAGAATCGCCCAGAGTGGAGGGGGTTCGATCATCATCACCACTTCCGCCGCCGGGATGCATGGGTTTGCGACGATGGCCGCCTACGGCGCGACCAAGGCGGCAGTCATACGCCTGGCAGAGTCCCTCGCACTTGAATATGCCCCGCAGAGGATCCGGGTCAATGCCGTGGCTCCGGGAGTCGTCCGAACGCCCATGGTGATGAATAGCTCGATGGGCGAGGCCCTGAGCCTGCACGGTTACACCCGGCTCACTCCCCTTGGCAGGCTCGGCGAGCCGGAGGACATCGCCAGAGCGGTTGTTTTCCTGGCTTCGGAGGAGGCTTCCTGGATCACGGGCGCAACCCTGCCAGTCGATGGCGGCCTGAGCCTGCGCCAGGGGGAAATTGCCTATTTTGATTTGTTGTCCTCCGACAAATAATCGCTTACCCGAATCCAGCATGCGGCAATTGTGTGTCACATGGAAGGAGGTGCAGCTAGGCAGGATAACAAGGTAAACAAAAGAAATCATGCAGTCACGCCTCGGGATTCGTCAGCCAACAACATCCCAATGCACGTCGTACGCGCTCTGTCATTCTCTACATTACTTTAGCCAGGAAATCTGCATACAAGTAGGAAAGGAGCTTGCCATGGACCAATCGAGAATAGCTGGAGTGGGGGCAGTAGCCGGCGGCATGTTCGTCCGCAAAAGCTCCGGGCTGGTGCGGACGGTGACCACGCTGGACACATTGTTGTACTGCATCCTTCAGATAGCCATCCCGTACGTCATGTTCAACTTCGCGGTATACGGGCTTTATCCGGGTGCTTCTATGGAACTGGCCACCATCATCGCCATCGTTGGCAGCGTCGGCCTGGGCATCACTTACGCACTATTCAGTTCCGTATACCCCCGCTCCGGGGGCGAATACGTCTTTCTCTCCCGCACAGCGCACCCGTTTATCGGATTCGTGGTAAGTTTTGTGGTCACTTTCTGGCAGATGTACTACACCGGTGTGAACGGCGCCTTCGCGGCCACCATCGGCATCGCGCCGCTCTTCACCATCCTCGGCTGGCAGACCGAAAACGCCTCCCTGATCGGCGTCGGCCAGTTCTTCGACAGCCCCTGGGGCTGGTTCCTGGTGGGAGCGGTCGTCATCGCCTTCTTCACCGCCCAGCTCTACGTGGGCATGAGGACCTACTTCAAGTACCAGAAATGGGTGCTTAGCCTGGCCTTGCTTGGCTACCTGATCTTCATCCTGACCCTGGTGCTCGGCACGGTGGGGGTGTTCGATTTCAAGACCAATCTCGAGGCGATCAGCGGGCAGGGCGCCTACCAGAACCTGATCGATACGGCCAGTTCTCAGGGACTCGTTTTAACACCAAGGATCTCCATTTCATCGACCATGGCCTTTGTCATCTGGCCGGCCTTCTCGTTCCTGTTCGCGGTGCTCTCAGTGGCTTTCAGCGGCGAGATCAAGAACGTGAAACGCGGCCAGCTCTACGGCATCGTGGGCGCCAACCTGATCGCCGGCACGTTACTCCTGCTGGTGAGTTATTTCGGGCGCATGGCGATCGGGGACGCATTCGTCAAGGCTGCCAGTTTCCTGGGCGCTATCGACCCGCTGCCGTACCCTTGGCTGACTCTGCTGGCTTCGGTGTTGGGCGGCAACGTCCTGCTGACCCTGATCATCAACCTGGCGATGGTCCTGCTCCTGGTGTATACGATTGCCTCCGCATTCATCTATGCCACCCGGGGCGCCTTCGCCTGGGCCATCGACGGCATGGCCCCGTCCAAGCTGGCCGAGGTGTCCGAAAGATACCACACCCCCACCTACACGATCCTGCTGGCGGCCGTAGTCGGGCTGGCCAGTCTGGCGCTGTATTCGTTCACCGATTATATGCGCATCATCTCAGGCATCATCCCCTTTGGGATCGCCTTCATGATCGTGGCTTTCGTTGGGATGCTCTTCCCGTACATCAAACGAGAGGTCTATCAGGCCTCTCCGGCGAAGATCGAGATCGCAGGTGTGCCCCTGATGACCATCACCGGATTCATCGCCACCTTGATCACCGCCTTCGTGGTCTACCTGGCCTTTGTGGACGACACCTACGCTGCCAACTCCACCTTCTCGATGTGGATGATCGTGATCGTCTTTGCGGTGGCCGCAATCTGGTACTTCGTAGCCCGTTGGGTGCGCAGCCGCCAGGGCGTAGACATGAATGCCCTCTACAAGGAGATTCCGATCGAGTAATATCGTGATATCCGATATCCCACGGATTGATACGACATTCCCCCAAGAATGTCGTATCAATCCATTTCTCGGGAGTCAACCAGAGCCAGAAAAGATCGCAGAGGAGAGACGACGATTATGGAGAAGGATTTAGCAGCGCAGCTATACCGAACCATGGTGCGCATACGCTATTTCGAGCAGACCATCAGCAAGTGGTTCTATCGTGGGAAAATCCCCGGGTTCGTCCATTTGTACATTGGCGAGGAGGCGATAGCCAGCGGAGTCTGCGCTCCTTTGAAAAAAGATGACTGCATCAGCAGCACCCATCGCGGCCATGGGCACGTGCTGGCCAAAGGGGGCGACCCGAAGCGCATGATGGCCGAGATCTTCGGACGGGCGACAGGGTATTGCAGGGGGAAAGGCGGCTCAATGCACCTGGCAGACCTATCGATCGGCGTCATGGGGACCAATGGCATCCTGGCTGGCGGCGTGGGAATGGCCACCGGCTTCGGACTGGCCTTCAAAGAGACCGGCTCCGATCGTGTGTCGGTAGTATTCATCGGCGACGCGGCTGCCACCCAGGGCATTGTCTGGGAGTCGCTCAACCTGGCCGGTCTTTGGCAGCTCCCGGTGATCTATGTCATCGAAAACAATGGATTCGGCGAATATACGCCCACGGAAAAATTGAGCTCCACGGTCGATTTTGCCGGCCGGGCAAGGAATTGGGGAGGCGTAGCCGCCCAATCTGTTGATGGCAATGACGTGCAGGCCGTCTATCAGGCCACCCAGGTGGCGCTATCCCGGGCCAGAGCCGGGCAGGGGCCTTCCTTGATCGATTGCAAGACCTATCGATTCATGGGTCACAACGAAGGAGAAGAGGCCAGCATCGGGGAGTGGAGCTACCGCTCCAAAGAAGAGCTGGAGAAGAAGAAAAAGCATGATCCAATCAAAATATTCGAAATGACCTTGATAAATGAGCGGGTCTTGTCTCCCGAAACACTCGAATCGATCCACGCCCAGGCCAAGACCGAGATGGAGGAAGCGGTCACCTACGCCCTGGATAGTCCTTTGCCGGATCCACAGGAAGCGTTGGTGGGGGTCTTCAGCTCTCCCCAGTGAAAGGGATGACACAACATGCGCCAGATATCTTACGTAAAGGCTATCAATGAAGCGTTGCGGGAAGAAATGCAGCGCGATGAGCGCGTGATCCTGCTTGGCGAAGACATCGAGCTGAGCGTTTATGGGCCGACGAAGGGGTTGATCGACGAATTTGGGCCTCGCCGAGTCAGGAACACCCCGATCACAGAGCAGGCGGTGACGGGCGCCGCTCTGGGAGCGAGCATGATGGGGCTCCGGCCAATCGTCGACCTGATGCAGGGCAACTTCTTATACCTGGCCATGGACCAGTTTGCCAACCAGGCGGCCAAGGCGCGTTACATGTTCGGCGAGCAGGTCAGTTTCCCGGTGGTGTTCATCGCCGAGACGGGCGCATTCGAGTCGGCTGGCGCTCAACACTCCGACAGCCCCCATTCCCTTTTCATGCACGTCGGTGGCCTGAAGGTCGCCATCCCAAGCTGCCCGGCAGACGCCAAGGGCTTGCTCAAAGCTGCCATACGCGACGACGATCCGGTAATGTTCTTCGAGCCCGTGGCCTTGCTGGCCGGAGACAAGGGCCCGGTTCCCGAAGGGGACGTCGTAATCCCCTTGGGCAAGGCCGACGTGAAGCGCGCCGGTAAAGACGTCACCGTTGTCGCCATCGGAGCGATGTTACGCGAAGCATTAGCCGCGGCGCAAAAGCTTTTCGAAGCAGGAATAGATATCGAAGTGGTCGACCCGCGCACGCTCGTCCCGCTTGACCGGGATACGATCACAGCATCGGTCCGCAAAACCGGCAGGCTGATTGTGGTCGACGAAGCCCACCGCACCTGTGGGGTCGCGTCTGAGATCGCGGCGCTGGTCGGCGAGAGATGCTTTGGAGACCTCAAAACGCCCGTGCAAATCATCGCCTCACCCGATGTGCCCATCCCTTTCAGCCCGGTCCTGGAGCAGGCGGTGATCCCATCGGCCAGGCGGATCGAAGCGGGTGTGCGATCGCTCTTCGGCGGGTGATCCCAGGTACCAGGAGGCCAACTGGTCATGAGCGAAGTAATCGTCGAAGTCATCCTGCCGAAATTCGGCCGGATGCAAGAGGCCACGATCACCGGCTGGTTGAAAGGGGAGGGCGGCCGAATCGAGGAGGACGAGCCATTGTTCTCTATCGAGACGGATAAGGCCAGCCAGGAGGTCAAATCGCCAGCGAGCGGGTTTCTCCAGAAGATCCTGGTCGCCGAGGGAGAGACGGTCGAGGTCGGCACGGTGATCGGTCTGATCGCGATACCCCAGGAAGTCCTGACTCCCCGCGAAAAGGCCTTCCTCTCCGCCACACCGCCACCAGGGCCATCTATCCCCCTGCCGCTGAAAAGAATACCTCTCACTGGAATGCGCCGAGCCATTGCGGAGAGGATGGCGGCCAGCCTGAGAGAGAGCGCTCAATATACGACCACCATGGAAATGGACGTTACGCAGGCTGCTGTGCTGCGTTCGGCGAAAGTCTCTCCAACCTCCATCGTCGTAAAACTGGTCGCCCGGGCGTTAGGCGAGCACCCGCTGCTCAACAGTGCGATCGTCGAGGATGAAATTGTGATCTGGGACCGCAAGAATATCGGGGTGGCGGTGTCAACCGGGGAGAGCGGGTTGATCGTGCCGGTGGTCTATGAGGCCGAGCAAAAGAGCGTCGAGCAGATATCTACAATCATCGACGAACTGGCGGCGAAGGCACGCTCCCACCGGCTCACGGAGGACGAGCTTAGCTACGGCACCTTCACGGTGACCAACCTGGGGATGTATGGCATCGACGCATTCACGCCTATCCTGGATCCACCGCAGGTGGCCATCCTGGGCGTGGGTCGCTGGATCGAGAAACCGGTGGCCGTCAAGGGAGAGATCACGGTGCGCACGATGTCTGTGTTCAGCCTGACGACAGATCATCGCGTGGTGAACGGGGCCCAGAGTGCAGCGTTCCTGAAAAGCTGCGCTGAACATCTTGTAAACAGTGATTTTATTTAATAACCACGGTCACGCACGCAGCCATAAGAGACCCTGGCATCGTAAGCTCGACGCTTATCCGCGTCTTGCCAGAGAGCAGCCAGGCAACTACATTCTTTGATGCGCATTATCCCCTTCACCCGTTTTCCCAACCTTAAAAACTTACACGGGAACAAATTTGGAGCGACCTCTCAAGGCCAGCTCTCGCTGCTCCAGGTCGCCCAAATCAAATCCTGCGTGCTCTGTTGCAAAGATTGGTTAAACCGAGACACACTTAGCGATGAATGTTGTAGACCAATCCCTTGATAATCGGTTCTCGCCCCTGCAGGCTGCGTTTCCGAGAACGGATGGTGTCGCCGGACTTACGTTTGATCACCGAGTTCACTGTTTCAGTCTTCCAGCGCTGTCCAAACAGACCATCCAGGCGCGCCTGAGAAACCAGATCGGCTCGCTGCCTACGCTCGGGGTGGA
>Ga0073934_10000790_pt1 | contig 83921 bp, 82 predicted proteins | sample LarsenN4metaG_FD_76834 | JGI IMG/M metagenome (GOLD analysis project Ga0073934, IMG submission 76834) | Hot spring sediment bacterial and archeal communities from British Columbia, Canada, to study Microbial Dark Matter (Phase II) - Larsen... ...
AAAGGCGACCGCCTTCGTGGAGATGCGCGGGCGCCTCCCGGAGGATTCGGTCGACGACCGCACGCCCGGCCCGAATCGGCGGGTTGCAGACGATGTGGTCGAAGGACAGTCCGGCGACGGGATTGTACAGGTCCCCGATGCGGACCTCCGCGTTCCCGATGCGGTTCGCCTCGAGGTTCCGACGGGCGAGGGCGGCCGCCCGCTCGTTCACGTCGGTCAGGATCACGCGGCCTCCCTCCGAGAGCCGGGCCGACACGATCCCGAGCACGCCGTATCCGCAGCCCAAGTCCAGGACGAGCTCGCACGGTCCGACCTCGAGGGCCTTCAGCAGGAGTTCGCTCCCGCGGTCCACCTCCTTGCGCGAGAATACGCCGGCGTCCGTCAGGAAGGTCAGCGCCTGGCCCCGGAGGACGACGGAGATCGCTTCCGGGCGACGCCGGGAGGAAGGCCTCCTCGCGAAGTACTGCTCCGGCATGGGCGCGCCGGGAAGCGGGCGTCGCGGCTTAAGCGCGTCGCCTCAGGACGTTCCGCCGTTCCGGCCCTGCTGGCCGAGCAAGAGGGTCGCGATCCGCAGGTCCTCGCTCGAGCCGGAGTAGTTCCCGTCCCGGAACTCCCGCTCCGCTCGGCGGAGGAGCTCCTGCACGTCCTGGAGGAAGGGCAGGCCGCTGTCCTTGAGGACCGCGACCCGCGTGCGGGTCTCCTCGATCGCTTTGGCCAGGGATTCCCGCACGTTCCGGCGTCGGACGAAGGCCGCGTGTGCCTTCTCCATGTGCTCCATCGCGCGGGCGTAGTTCCCCTCGCGGATCGAGCGCCGCGCGTCCCGGATCGAGGCGTCCGCCTGGTAGGAATGGAACCCCTCCTTCTGGAGCTGCGCGTAGAGGACCTCCGCGTCGGCGAGGCCCGTGACCGCCTTCCGGTAGGTCTGGCCCAGGTCCTCCGCCTCCTTAGAGAGTCGCCGGACCATCGAGGCGCCGGGATCGATCAAGCCTTTCGCGAGCACGTCCTTCGCGATCTCGAGCTGGCTCTCGATCCGGTCCGTTGCGATCCCCTCGGCCCGCAGGTCCGCGAGGCGCGCCTCCGTGGCGGTGGCGGTCCGCGTCGCGTCGACGTAGTCCCTCCGGAGCTGCATCGCGCGCTCCTCGAGGTCCTTCGCGGTCCGCGCGGCCGCGTCCACGTTGCCCAGCGCGAGTTCGCGCGTCGCCTGCTCGAGGGCCTGTTCGAGCCCGAGGGCCACGCCCTCCCCGAAAGCCTTCGGGTCCGCGGGACCCTGGACTTCCACGAGGGCCTCCATCGCGAGTTCCGCGAGAAAGATCTGGTTCGACGCGGACTCAGCCTTCGACAGACGTTCGCGCCCCTCCTGGTCCGCGCGCTCGACGAGCACGCGCCCCTCGAGGTAGTTAGGAATGAAGGAGCCGTTCTCCCAGATTCCCGAGGCGACCTTCTCCTCCCCCTGGCCGATCACGGCCTGGAGGTCCTCCGTCGGCAGGCCGACCTTTTGCAGGCGCTCGATTGTGTCTTGAAGGGCCTTCACCGCCTTCTGGAAACCGCTGTACCGTTCGTCCAAGGTGATCGCGATCGCCTCGGCCTTTCGCGCCGCGTTCAGGGCCTTCGAGAAGTGATGGGCTGCGAACAGTTCCTTCGCGATCCGGAGCGCGTCCTCCGCGGGCTTGAGGTCCGCCTGCGTGAGCCGGAGCACGGAGACGAGGCCTTCCGAGTGCTCGATCGCTTCCTCCGCGTGCCGCGCTCGGAAGGACTTCAAGATCCCCCGCGCGGTTCCCTTCGACGTGACCGTCTCCATTGTACACCCGATGGCGCACCCATGCCTATGGGCCTCGCGCGCTCGCAGGCCGGTGGGTCAGGAATAGATAGGAGGAGCGCACGATAAGCGTTGTGGATGTTCGCCGGTGATAATCAGGCATGATAACCGAGCGCGCTCGATGGCGGCCGAATCGTCCCGGCGCGGTTCTTGGAGGCCGTCGTCCGCTCGAGCGTCCTGCGACACTCGGCAGGACGTCTCGGGAAGCATTATTATCGGCTCGGGCCTACGGCCCGCCGAATGGGTGGTCTGCTCCGGCTCGCGAGGCCGCTGAACTGCGCGATGTCCGCCCTCGGCGTGGTCATCGGCGGGATCGTGGCAGTGGGCCCCGACGCATGGGGCGCGCACTCCGTCTCCCTGGGCTTCGCGGCCCTCGCCGCGGCGGCGTTCACCGCGGCGGGGAATGCGCTGAACGACATCAAGGACCGAGAGACGGATCGGATCAATCATCCCGATCGGCCGCTGCCCTCGGGCCGGGTGAGCCTCGCCTCCGCGAAGCTCCTCGAAGGGACCATGTTCGTCGCCGCGGGGATCCTGGGGATTGCCGCGAGCCCCCTGTGCGGGCTCGTCGTCGTGGTCAACGGGTTCCTCATGTTCGCGTATGAGTACCTCGTGAAGGCCCGGGGCGTTCCCGGGAACCTCTTGATCGCGTACCTCGTGGGGTCTCTTTTCCTCTTCGCCGGCTTCGCGGTGTTCCGAGAGGACGTCGTGCCCATGGTGCGGACCGGTTTCCTCACCCTGTTGGCGTTCCTCGCGACCTTCGGACGGGAGATCGTGAAGGACATCGAGGACATGGCGGGCGACGTCGACCGGCGGACCCTGCCGCAGCGGGTCGGCTCAAGGCCCGCAGGCCTGGTCGCCAGCACGGCCTTCGTCGCCGCCGTCGGCCTGAGCATCGTCCCCTGGTGGATCCGCGCCCTAGGGTTCCCGTATCTGGGCGTCGTCCTCCTTGCGGACGGAATCTTTATCTACGCTGCCCTGCACTCGACGTCGAACCCCGCGCGCTCCCAACGGTTCGCGAAGTACGCGATGGTGGTCGCGCTCGCCGCGTTCCTCGTGGGAGGGATCCTCCCGTGAAAGTGTACGACTACCTGCTCGAACGGCGGTCCCACGGCCGGCTGCACATGACCCTCCTCGACCCGGACAAGCAGTCACCCGAGGAGGCGAGGAAGCTCGCCGCGGACGCGGCATCCGCGGGGACGGACGCGATCATGATCGGCGGCTCGACGGGGGTCACACAGGACCGCCTGGACCGGACGGTCCTCGCCGCCAAGGAGGGGGCGAAGCTCCCTGTGATCCTGTTCCCTGCGAACGCATCGAATCTGTCCCCGCACGCGGACGCCCTCTACTTCATGAGCCTCCTGAACAGCCGGGAGCCTCGATTCATCGTCGGCGAGCAGAAGATCGCCGCGCCGATCGTGAAGGCCTGGGGCCTCGAGGCGATCCCGATGGCCTACCTCGTCGTCGAGCCGGGGATGCGCGCGGGCGAGGTCGGGCGGGCGGATCTCCTCCCGCGGTCGAACCCCGTCGTCGCCGTGCAGTACGCCGTCGCGGCGGAGATGTTCGGCATGAAGCTCGTGTACCTGGAAGCCGGCAGCGGCGCGCCGGAGCCCGTGCCCGCGAAGATCGTGAAGGCCGTGCGCGCGGCGATCGGAATCCCGGTCGTCGTCGGCGGCGGCATCCGCTCGCCCGAGGCCGCGCGGACGGTCGCACGGGCCGGCGCGGACATCGTCGTCACGGGGACGATCGTTGAGGTCGCTCGGGACGGCGACGTCCTTCGAGGGATCATCGAGGCGGTGAAGGCTGGCTGATGCACGTCCTGCGGCCGAAGACGGCGGCGCAGAGCCAGGCCGAAACGACGCGCTTGGCTCGACGTCTATTCGTCTCCCCACCGCCGAGGCGCATGATCCTCCCGATCCTCGCCTTCAGTCTCATGGAGGCCTTTCTCCTGCAGTACCCGAGCCTCGATGCCTTCGCCGTCCTACGAGGGACCGTCGCGGTCGCCGTGCCCGCCTATCTCGCGGCCCTGCTGACGACGCCCCTCGCGGAGGGTCTCGGCGGTCGCTTGTACCTGCGTCGCTCCACCCTCCTCGTCTTCGTCGGCCTGATCGTCCTCGGAGTGCTCCAACTGCTCGGCGACATCGTTTTCACAATCTACGCGATCGCGACGCAGGTCGTCGTGGCGATTCCGAGCGTGCCGCTCGCGGTCCTCGGGTACGGAGCAATGTTGTGGGTCCGTCACGTGATCCTCGTGAGCACCTCGAACTCCAAACACCTGAGGTCTCTGCCCGCGTCGAGCCTCCAGCCGCTCCTCGGGCTCCTCGCGCTCGTGCTCGTCACGCGCATGTCCCCCTGGGAGGTCGTGCAATCCCTGCTCGCCTTCGGCGTGTGCCTCCTGTCCGCCGCCGGGTACACGGAGATCGCCAGGCGGCCCCTCCTGCGCGCGTTTGGCTACGATGGCCTCCGGCTCCTCCGCCACACCCTGGACCACTACACGGAGGTCGAGGACGCAGGCGTTTCGGAGCTCGAGTCCTTCTTCGGTTCGATCAGCGTGCCCGCGCGAATCCGGGTCGCGGGCGTGGTCTTCCGCGCCGCCCGCGGGCTGAAGGCGCTATTCATCGCGCCGGCCGTGCACCCGGGGCCGATGGGCTACGTCGGCGGATCCGACCTCCCGACGAAAGTCGCGCGGGACCTCGCGGACCTCACGCCGAACGTCCTCGTGGCACACAGCCCCACGACCCACGACGAGAATCCCGCGACGACGCCGGAGATTCGGAAGATCACGGAGGCCTTGCGGCGGAAGGTGTCCACCGCCGCCTACGTCGCCGAGGCCGGGCCTGCGGTCCGCGCGCAGCGAGGCCGAGCCTCGATTCTCGGGCAGGCGTTTGGCGACTCCGTCCTGATCGTCGGCACCTTCGCCCCGAATCCCACGGACGACATCGACGCGGCGACGGGCCACGCGGCGGTCCAGGAGGCGAAGCTGGTCGGCGCGGCCGACGCGATCTTCGTCGACGCGCACAACTGCCTCGAGCCCGGGATCGGATTGACGCACTTCGGGTCCCAGGACAGCCATGAGATGATCGAGGGCGCGAGGATCGTCGCGGAGGCCGCCCTGAAGGCCCCGAAAGGCCGCCTGCGCGCCGGATACGCTCGCCGAGCGGGAATCTCCGCCCCGGACCAGGGGTTCGGCGCCCGTGGGATCGAGGCCCTCGTCGTCGAGGCTTCGGGCCAGCGGGCCGCATACGTCCTGTTCGACGGCAACAACATGGTGCCCGGGCTCCGCGACCGGATCCGCGCGCGGATCGCGCGCCTCGTCCAGGAGTCCGAGATCCTGACGACGGACAACCACTCCGTGAACCTCACGATGACCGGGTTCAATGCGGTCGGCGCGGTCTTCGACCACGCCGCAATCCTCGCGCAGGCCGAGGGGGCGGTGCGCGAGGCGGTGGCGAACTTGGAGGACGTCGACGTGGCGGTCTTCGTCGAGGACGTTCCCGACTTTCGCATCTTTGGCCCACAGGCCGCGTCTCGCCTGACGACGTCGATCAACTCGACGATGGCGATCCTCCGGCCCGCCCTCTACGTGACCCTCACGGGAGCGATCACCGCTGCGGCCCTCGTCCTTGCGCTGCTCTAGACGAGGTCGAGGAACCACTTGTGGATTCGCAGGTCCCCTCCGAGCTCGGGGTGGAACGCGGAGGCGATCAGACTCCGTTCCCGGGCGAGGACGACCTTGTCGCCGTAGCGGGCCAGGGGTTCGCAGCGGCCCCAGGTTCGGAGGATCGCGGGGGCGCGGATGAACACGCCGTGGAAGGGAGAGTCGAGACCCGTGACGACGAGGTCCGCCTCGAAGGACTCCTTCTGCCGCCCGAAGGCGTTGCGATCCACGGCCATGTCCATCAGACCCAGGAGCCGCGTGCGGGTCCTTGCGGCTTGGTGCCCGGCATCCTTCGCGAGGAGGATGCAGCCGGCACAGGTCCCCATGATCGGCATCGCCTCCTCCGTCGCACGGCGGACGATCTCATCGAACATCCCGAGCTTGAGGAGGAGCTTGGAAATCGTCGTGCTCTCGCCGCCCGGGATCGTCAAGGCGTCCACCCGATCGAGGTCCTCCCGGCGTCGGACCGCGAACGCCTCGCCCTGGTGGCCGGACTCGCGGATCGCGCGGACGACCGCGTCCACATGCTCGCTCACGTCGCCCTGGACGCCGATAACGCCGATCCGCATCGAAGCGTCCTAGGTGGGCGTGCGATAAAAACCATTCGCGGGCGGCGGCCCGCTCAGGCATTCTCGCGCGGCCGACCGTGTCCCTTCCGGAACAGCTCCCGGAGGACCTTCTCGAATTCCTCGGAGGAAGCGAGGGGGACGAGGCGCTGCGACGCCACGTTGTTGATGACGATGTCGTCTCCCGGCCGCGGCGGCTCGTATTTCCGCACGACGTCATCGCCTTCCGGCAGGACGGCCTCTCCGCGTGGGGATCGGCGGAAGGCATCGGGATGCTGCTCGTCCAGAGGCACGATCTCGAAGAAGCGGTCCATCAGGAGGGGCCGGCGGTGTGGGCGGCCCGCGATCGAGACGCGCACGCGGTCCACCGTCGGGTCGAGGGACGTGTTCGTCTCGAGGGCCTCGCGGTTGATGCCGATTTGGAAGAGCCCGAGTTCCGGCGACGTGCCGCCGAACGGGGTAACATACCAGTGGCGAAGGGTCTCCACAGGGAAAAGGGGTTTCTCGTCGTCCATTTCCTCGGGTTTGCGACGCGTACTGGTTATGATGGCCGTAGTGAGTATTTCTAGCTTGACCCGTGAGAATCCGATTTGCGATTCGACCTCTCGCGTTGTGCAGTGTGCTCGGCCCGGCACTTGCTTCGATACGCTTATCTAGGGTACGGATGTACCGCGGACCGGGTGCGACGACGGCGATCGGATTCGTCCTGATCGACATCGAGCCCACGCGGGAGAAGGAGGTCTACGCGAGGCTCATGAAGATCAAGCAGATTGTGGAGCTCTACCCGCTGTTCGGCGAGTACGATCTCATCGCAAAGGTCGAGGCAGAGTCCTTTGACGAGATCGGCTCAATCGTCGTGTCGCAGGTCCGGGGCATCGAGGGCGTGAAGGCGACGAAGACGCTCGCCCGGATGTCCTTGTAGCTAGGCAATCCCGGAGCGGCGTACGAGCCGAGCGATTCGGCGGTCCAGTTCCTGCTGCGCCTCCCGGTGGGATGCAAGGAGGAGTTCCACGGCCTTCCTCCTCGTGTCCACGCGGCCCAGCGCCCCCACGTAGGTCCAGACGCGACGCGAGCCCCGAGGTCCCGGACGATAGGTCCAGAAGTACAGGTAACGTCGTCGGCGGATGAGTCGAACCACAAGGCCGCATCCGATTTGCGCGTTACCACCGTTCGGTGGTAACGGCCGTCGTGGGCTTCGTCTTGGCGATGGCAGGTACGCAAGATGTAGTCGGGGTGGGCGTAGCGCGTGCTTCCCATCCGCCCCTGTTACCACCCTCTGGTGGTAACAACGCGGGCTCACGCTTCGCCGCGCGGCTCGTACACCGCCGTGGCCTCGATCGCCACCCGGAGCCCGGGGGAGTCGATCCCAAGCTTTGCGGGGGAACGGGCGGGGGGCTCCTTGGGGAAGAACTCCCGATACGCCTCGTTCATGGATCGGAAGTCGTTGGGGTCCGCGAGGAACACGGTCGTCTTCACCACAGAGTCCATCCCCAGGCCGAGCTCCGCGAGAATCGACTCGATGTTCCTCAGGCACTGTCGCGTCTGGCCAGCGATGTCCGTAGCGGCCCACTCCCCCGGGCTGGCTCCGGGCGCGAGCGGGGTCTGCGCGGAGATGAACACGAGCCCGTTCGCGACGACGCAGTGGGAGTAGGGACCCAAAGGCTTCGGGTGTCGCGGGAGATCGGGGACCGCCTTCATCGGATCACGGCGACCGGGCAAGGTCTACTCTGCGGAAAAGGGTTTCCTGCGCGGCGGGCGCGAGCGCCGCTTCGCGGCTCGCATCCATGGAAAATATGGGTGCCAAAGTATTTTAGTCAGGGCTGTCGTTCAATGGATACTTGAGGGGCAGCGCGCCTGGGCCCACCGGGTGGGTCTTCCCATGTCCAAGCGAGATTTCGTATTCCGAATCGGCGGGGCCGCCGGGGACGGAGTCTCCTCCACGGCGGAGAGCTTCGCCAAGATTTGCTCTAGGAGCGGTCTCCACGTCTGGACGTATTCCTCGTATCAGAGCGTAATCCGCGGCGGCCATGTGTGGACCCAGGTGCGCGCGGGCATGGAGCGCCTCCTCTCTCACGGCGAGGACCCGGACATCCTCGTGTGCCTGAACCAGGCGACGATGGATGTCCACCAAGGCGACGTGGCCACGGACGGCGCGATCCTCTATGATTCGGACTCGATCAAACTCGATCCGAAGAGACTCCGGTCGAATGTGCGGCCGCTGGGGATCCCACTCCGCAAGATGGCCCAGGCAATCTCTCCGAATGCGCTGATGCGGAACACGGTCGCGCTCGGGGCCGTCGTGCGCCTGCTCGAGCTCGACTTCCGCCACGTCGAGACGGCCTTCCGGGACATCTGGGGGGACAAGAAGCCCGAGATCGTGGAGCAGAACATCCGCGCGGCGAAGGACGGCGCGGACGCGGTCGCATCGCTCGGCGGCCCTCTGGCCCTCGGCCTGGCCTATCCGAACGTGCCGAAGCCGATCATCACGGGGAACGAGGCGGTCTGCCTCGGCGCCCTCGCGGCCGGCTGCAAGTTCCTCGCCCAATACCCGATGACGCCCGCGTCGTCGATCATGCACTGGATGGCCGCCCACGCGGCGAAGTACGATGTCGTCGTGAAGCAGGTGGAGGACGAACTCGCCGCGATCAACATGGCGATCGGCGCCGGTTTCGCCGGCGTGCGGTCGATGACGGCCACTTCCGGCGGCGGCTTCAGCCTCATGGTTGAAGCGCTCGGCCAGGGCGGGATGACGGAGACGCCCGTCGTCGCGGTCCTCGTGCAGCGTGCCGGTCCGTCGACGGGCCTGCCGACGAAGACGGAGCAAGGCGACCTCAACCTCGCGCTCGGCGCGGGCCAAGGCGACTGGCCTCGTGCGATCCTCGCGCCGCGCACCCCGGAGGAGGCGTTCGTCCTGACCGCGAAGGCTTTCAACCTCGCGGAGATCTATCAGACGCCGATCATCGTCATCTCCGACCTGTACCTGGGCGAGGGCCATCGTACGGTGGACGGCCTCGACTTCACCGTCCCGATCGTGCGCGGCATGACCGCCTCGGACGGCGGGGCGATGTCCGAATTCAAGAGGTACCGTCACACGGAATCGGGCGTGAGCCCGCGGGCCTTCCCGGGTACGAAGGGTTACCAGTTCATCGCGGGGTCGGACGAGCACATGGAATCCGGCGAGCTGATCTCCGACGTCCTCGCGGGCCTTCCGGAGTTCGTCGAGGAGCGCCGGCGGATGATGGAGAAGCGGATGCGGAAGCTCGAGGGCCTGCGGAAGGACACGCCGCCGCCGGAGCTCTGGGGACCCTCAAATGCCGATCTCACCCTGATCAGCTGGGGATCTACGCACGGCCCCGCGCGGGAGGCGATCCTCCGCGTCGAGGAGCGAGAGGGCATCAAGGCGAACCACCTCGAGTACCCGACGCTGTTCCCGTTCCACGTCGAAGAGACGGCGGCCGCGCTCAAAGGGGCGAAGTGCACCCTGGCGGTCGAAGGGAACTACACGGGGCAGTTCGCGCGACTCCTGCGGGCGGAGACCGGCATCAAGCCGGACCACTTCTACGGGAAGTACGACGGCGAGCCCTTCAGCCCGCGGGACATCGCGAACAAGATCCTGGAGGTGGTCTCGTGAGGACCGAGTTCGAACTCCACACGTACAAGTCCGAGATCAAGCCCACCTGGTGCCCAGGATGCGGAGACTACGCGGTCCTCAACGCCCTGCAGAAGGCGATCCACGCGCTTCAGCTCGAGCCCTGGAACGTCCTCATCGTCTCCGGCATCGGCTGCTCGAGCAACCTGCCGCACTTCCTATCGACGTACGGGTTCCACTCGATCCACGGCCGCGCGGTCCCTGTCGCGAGCGGCGCGAAGCTCGCGAATCCGGACCTGCATGTGATCATCACCGGGGGCGATGGAGACGGCTATGGCATCGGCCTCGGCCACACGCTGCACGCGATGCGCCGGAACTTGGACGTGACGTACATCGTGATGAACAATCAGATCTACGGCCTCACGACGGGCCAGGCCTCTCCGACGTCGGAGAAAGGGATGAAGACGAAATCCACCCCGACGGTCGGCGTGATCGAGAACCCGATCGACCCGATTTCCCTCGCGATTTCCTCCGGTGCGACGTTCGTCGCCCGGACGTTCTCCGGGGACGTGAAACACATGGCGGAGCTCGTGCAGAGAGCGATCGAACACAAGGGGTTCAGCCTCGTGGACTGCCTCTCTCCCTGCGTGACGTACAACAAAGTCAACACGTACGATTTCTTCCGGGAACGCGTCTACTACCTGGAGAAGGAGGGCCACGACCCGCGCGACGTCCGGGCCGCCTTCGCGAAGGCGATCGAATGGCCAATGATCCAGCGCGAGCGAATCCCGATCGGACTCTTCTACGAGAACAAGGACGTGCCAACGTACGAGGAACTGGAGCCCGCTCTCCGCAAGGGCCCGCTCGTGAAGCAGCCCCTGGGAATTCCCGATCCAGACGAATTGCTGAGAGAGTTCCTCTAGGCGGGCCTCGTCCCTCCGGCGTCGCTACCCGCCGACCGCCGACGGAGACATCGCGCGCGTTACCACCGTCCGGTGGTAACAACGACAACGCGGCCGCCCCCGGCCCGCCCTCGACGCCCGCGCACGTGGCGTTCCCGGACCGATCCGCATTTTCGAGGTCAGGGGCCTGCCATCCGGCGGAGCAGCGGGAATTCGAGGGTCGCCGCACCCGGCGTCCCCTGGACGCGTTCGATCCTCCGTCGGGCGTCCTCGAGGTCCGAAACGAGGCGGCGCGTGTCGAACCCCAGGTATCGTTCCGGATAGCGGCGAATCTTCTCGATCCCGCGGGCGAGGAGCGCCATCGCTCCGCGGAGATTCCCAGACTGGTAGTGGTGGAACCCCGCGCAGACCTGGATCAGCCCCTGGAGGAACAGCCGAGGCTCGCCGCGCTCCCGATGCCAGACGTCCTCGAGGACCTCGTGGGCCTCGAAGAAGTACCCCTCGTTGAACAGGCGGAGGCCCTCTTCGATCGGGTCGTGGACCGGCGCCTCGGAGTCCGCCATCGTTCTCATGACCCGCGCTTGGGCATAGAACCTTTGCGTTCGCGCCGGGATTCGAGCCGGCCCGAGGGGGATCCGGCAGGCACCGTCAGGGTTTCCTCACGACGAGCCGCCAGCGTTCGCCTTCCTGGACGCTCGTGTACGCATAGCCGTTCTGCTCGCAGAGGATCGGAATCGACGAGACTGCGGTGGGCTCGCTGTCCGTGAGGATTTCGAGGGCCGTCCCTCGCGGGAGGGTCTCCAAAGCCTCCTTCGCGCGGATGTAGGGATAGGGGCAGAGGAGGCCGCTCGTGTCGAGGACCCCCTGCGCCTTCGGCTTCTCCGACGTTCTCTCGTCCATCGTTGCCGCGCGCATCGGATCCCCCGCTCAGATGAAGGTGATGACCCCGCCGTCCTTCGCCGCGGGCAGGGCGCCTTGCAGGAAGCCGATCATGTCCTCCAGCTTCACGCCCTCCTCGACCGTGTCCTTCGTGATGCCCTGAGCTTTGAGGATGTCCGTGCTCGGCGCGCACGCGCATACCTCCACGCCGAGCTTGATCGCGTCCCGGAGGATCTGGCCGAGGGGCGGATATCCGGGAAGATGGATCTGGTCCGCCGCGCCCTTCCGGAGGACCTCGAGGCCGCCCGTCGTCGCGTAGACCTTCGCCTTGTTCCCCATCGCCGCCGCGCCGAGGGCGAGCTGGATCGCGGGGTACGCGCGGGCGGGTTCGTTCGAGACGAGCACGATGTGCAGTTCCTGCCGGCCCATGTTATCTATAACGTCGTTATACGCCCGTCCATATGAATCTTGTTACTAATCCGATGCCTCATTCTTGTCCTTTCGCTGGCGCGAGCATCGTGCGGATCGTGTCCGGCGCGTACGAGCCCCGCTCCGTGGTGACCATCGTCACGAGCCGCGCGGGGATGACCTCGAAGTACCGGTTCCGCATCGCGATCCGCTCCGGCGGGTTCTCCCAGATCTCGCGGGGGTTCATCTCCGGTGCTCCGGGCCACGAACCGGAGTCGTAGCGAGCGTCGAACTTCAAGGTCTCGCAGGCGACGTAGAGTGGCTTTCGGTGGTCGGACGCCGCGAGGCCCAGGGCGTACGTCCCTGTCTTGTTCACGAAGGCGCTGTCCCGGAGGACCGTGTCCGCGCCGACGAGCGCGCACGTTGCCTCGGCCATGAGCCCGGGACCCATCGCGTCCGGGACGAGCGTCGCCGGCACTCCCGCCTCCGAGAGCGCGATCAGGAGGAATCGCCCCTCGAAGAGGGGCCGGGACTCCATCACGGTCACGTGCTCGATCCGCCCCTGCTCGTGTGCCCGCTGCAGGCACGTGAGGACGTTCGCGCTGAACGTGAGCGTGACGACCCGCGCGCGGTCCGGCGCGATCTTCAGGAAGTTCCGTGCGACGCTTTCCCGCGCGGACTCGAGTTCCGTCCGGAGCTGCTGCAGGACCGCCCAGGGGTCGTGGCCCTCCGAGACGAGGCGGGCGAAGAGCTGCGTCACGTTGTACAGGGCCGCGTTCGTCCTCTGGGCCTCGGGGATCCGGCGGGCCGCCTCCCGGAGGCGATCCGCCGGCAGCGGCGAAGGAGAGTCCTTGACGAGATGCTCGATGGCCTTCAGCCCCATGCCCGCGATCCGCGCGGCGCCGCTCGTGTGGTCCGAGTCGATGGTCTCGATGATCTCCTCAACGCTGGGGGGCAGCATGTTCCATCCTCTCGTGGTAGTTTGCTAGGCCGGTGATGCTCACGCGGATGCGTCGCTCGAGGAACTCCCTCGGATACCGCCGGGCGGCGCGGCACGACATCTCGTACAGCTCGCGGAGGACGCGGTCCTCGCCCTCGCTCGCGAGCCGCTCCCGGACGACCTTCGCCCATGCGGGGTACGCGGCCATCTGGGCCTCGATCGCCTCCTTGGGCCGCGCGTGGGGGCCGTAGTGGCTGAAGAGCAGGGCGCGCGGCTGGAGGGCGAGCAACCTCGCGAACGTCTGGAGGTTCTTCTCCAGATCGAACGCGGGGGCCGGAGCGATGGGCATCAGGATCTCGTCGCCCGGGAAGTAGAGGCCCACCGCGTCGCCCGCGTACACGCATCCGTTCCGCGTGTCGAGGACCGTCAGCTCGTGGGGCGCATGCCCGGGGGAATCGAGGAACCGGAGCTCGTGCTTCCCAAGGTCCAGCGTGTCGTTGTCCTTCACGGCGACGAGCCGGTCCGCGCGGATCGGCCGCATCGTGCCGAACTCCTTCGCCTCCACGGGGCCGAGGGCCGCCTGCGCGCTGGCCACGAGCCTCGTCGGATCGACGAGGTGCTTGTGCCCTCGCTCGTGCACGTAGACCTTCGCGCGGGGCATCGACTCCAGGAGGAATCCCGCGCCGCCGGCATGATCCAAGTGGACGTGGGATACGATGAGGGCGTCGATGTCCGCCGGCCGGAGGCCGAACCCGTGGACCGCCTCGAGAATCCGGTCGACTTCCCACGAGGTGGCCGTCTCGACGATCGCCTTGCGCTCATCATCGATGAGGTAGACCGCCCCGAAGGCCTCCTGCTGGAAGAGCCTCACGTCCGCGAGGTGTGTCTCCGCATCGAAGGGCAGGCGCTCGAAGCCCACGGGGAGCCGGATGGGGCCTCGGGGCATCTACCTTTTCCTTATCCTCGGCGGCGAGACGGGGTTGCCCGGCGCCCCTGGGGGCCTTCCTCATGGTCTCCATCTTCACGTCGCATTCTGGGCAGCGCGGTCCGCATGAGAATCGATGCTCGAACAGGAAGCTTTTCTACATCCCTGTTGCTGTCGGAGATCGCGGCGGTAGCCAAGCACGGAAACGGCGCGAGATTTAGGGTCTCGTCCCGAAGGGGTTCCCAGGTTCAAATCCTGGCCGCCGCAATCACGGGCCTTCCTGAGGAGCCTTTATCGTGTTGGGGGTCCGTGGCGAACGGAGCTCATGATCCCCTTCGCAAGCCATCCGAGAGCGTCCGCTTCCGTGAGCGCGTCGCAGGATCTTCTCCGCAGACGACGCGAGGACTTCGTCGAGCTGGGGCTCGCCGTAGCGATCCTCCTGGTGGTCGTGGGGTCCCTGCTCCTTGGCCTGCTTCGGTCCCTCCTCGATAGGTAGGACACGAACCGCGGAGGGCCGGGACACGCTTCCTGTTACCCGCACGGGGTTGCGTTAGTGGAGGGTTGACAAAGACGTGTCCCTTCGCGACCTGGGCCGGGGTGTCCGGTACCTGGTCCTGCTCGCCGCGGTCATCGACACAGTGGCCTTCGCTGCCGTCATCCTCTTCCTACCGCTTCGGTGAACAACTGACGTCTGTTACAGGAGCACATCCAGAAGGGCCGTCTTCTCAAGGCTCAGATCGTGCTGCCGGTCCGCCGGAACCGTCCGCGCCTCGGTCTGGGTGATCCCCAAGGTCGCGAGGGCTTTCCCCTCCGGCGAGAGGACATCATCGTCGCGCCTCCATCCGAGTTCCCGAAGGAGATCCTGGGCGGACGCATCGCCGAAGACGACGACCGCCATGGCCTCCGTCTCGGGACGGAGGCCCGCGGCCCGGATCGCATCCGCGACCTGATGCTTCCCCGATAGGTACACAATCGTCTCCATGGCGACGGACTTCGCCGTCATTCGCCCGGTGTCCTTCGCCCGTTGTGCGTGCATGATCGCAGATTCTAGGTGGTCTCGACCGAACACGGTCCTCGAGTCCGCGAGCAGGACTTCCACGCCGTGCGCCGAGGCCCATCGTCCCGCCTTTTCGAGCGTCCTCTCCGGATCGCCGACCCGCCCGCGGGCTCCTGCGACCTCGTGGCTCAGGTGAAGTCCCCCAGGGCGGCTTGGCCTTCGATCGCTCGGACGTCAACTTCCTGCCCGACCTGTTCCTTGATTCGCTTCGCGATCGCCGGACCGATCGAAGGGATCCGGGCCAGCTCGTTCGGGTCGACCTTCTGCAAATCGCGCAGGGTTCGCAGGCCTCGCCGATGGAGAGCTCGCGCGCGAACCCGCCCGATCCCGCGAAGGGACACGAGCTCGAGCAGTTCCTCTTTGACGCCGTACCGGATGCGAATCGTAAGCCGCGTGAGATCGCGGACCTTCTTCTTGTTGAAGATCTTGCCCAACTCCGCCATGGAGTAGAGGAGCCACTCCGCTTGGTCCGTCATCCGGCGGATGTCCCCCGGCCCGATCCCAAACTTCTTCGTGACCTCCTCCTCCGTCCGCTCCAGGATCCAGTCGTGGAGGAGCGTTGCGGTCTTCACTTCCGCGAGGAAGAAGTCGTAGTCCTCGACGGGAGACGCGAGATCTTCCTGCTCGATCTTCTGCTCGACCCAGGCGTAATCGCCGCGCCGCAGATAGAGCTTCGGCATGTCGGGCGTCGAGCAGATGGACCAGAGGTGGTAGAACGTCGAGTCCTTGGGATCCTCAAGGGCATCGCGCATTCGCACGGCGCTGAGCGGGTCGATGTACAGATCGCTCGTCCGCTTGCCAAAGAACGTCGCCTTGAGAAAGCCGTCGTTGCGGGTGATGAAGTCCTCCTTGCGGAGGAACTCAAGGACTTCGAGGACTTTGCCACGAATCGCATAGATGTCGCCGCTGAACGCAAGGAAGGTGCGGTTGAAGAACGCGAACAGCTCCTCCTCGCTGCCGACATGGCCCGTCGCGACGCTCGCGAGGACGTGCATCCGCAAGGCAGGCTCTGAGCCCAGTTTCGATTCGATTGCCTCCGGCGGACTGAGGAAGTACTCCTGGAACAGCTCGTCGATGTCGTCCTCGTCCTTGGCGAAGAGGATCGCCTCGCCGTACGGATCGTACCGTGGTCGGCCTGCACGGCCGCACATCTGCTTGACTTCCAGGACAGGGATTGGCGAGAGACCATAGTTGACATCGAACCGGTTCAGGTCACGGATTACCACCCGACGCGCGGGGGTATTCACGCCCATCGCGAGTGTCGGTGTTGCGACGATGCAGCGGATCCGTCCCTTCCGGAACTCCTTCTCAACCAGGGCGCGCTGTTCAATCGTCAGACCGGCGTTGTGGAATGCGACACCGCCCTCCACACACTTGCCGAGCCGCGCGGCCATGGAGGTCGCTTCTTCCTGGCCACGAATGAGCGCCTCCGCGACCTTCGAGAGGTATTCGATCTCTTTCTCGTTGAGCTTCTCTCTCACGTCGCGCGAGAGTGCTTTCGCGAGGGCTTCCGTCGACCGACGCGTGCTCACGAAGATGAGTGCCTGGCCTCCTGATGCCATGATGTCCGTGACGAGGCCGGAGAGATCGTCCTCATCGATCCGCACGGGCTGGACGGCTCCGTCGACAAAATGAACCGCGCCGTCGTAGTAGACTCCCTCCTTCAGAGGAACGGGTCTCCAGTCGCTCCTCACATGCTCTGCTTCGAGCCACCGTGCGAGTTCGTCGGAGTTCTTAATCGTCGCACTGAGGGCGAGCACCTGCGCGCGTGGGTTGACCTGTCGGAGCTTCGCAAGGGTGACCTCCAGGGTGGGTCCACGATCCGGATCGTTGATGAGGTGGACCTCGTCCGCCACGACCACCGTGAGACGCTGGAGCCAGCTCGTTCGGTGCCGCAGGAGGGAGTCTGCCCGCTCCGACGTGGCCACGAGCACGTCGAAACGTTCCAGCGTCGGGTCCGGAGAATCGTAGTCGCCGACGCTGATGCCGACCTTTACCCCGAGAGGCTCGAAGGCCTTCAGGTCGTCGTACTTCTCGGCCGCGAGGGCTCGTAACGGGACGATGTAGAGCGCCTTGCCGCCCCGGAGGACGGATGCGAGAATCGCGAGGTAGGCCACAAGGGATTTCCCGCTCGCGGTGGGGATCGCGAGGACGAGATTCTCGCCGAGGAGGGCCGGGCCGATCGAGTCCTCCTGAGGCGGGTACAGCTCTTCGATTCCCTGTGCCTTCAGAATATCGACGATCCTCGGATCCAGACCGAGGTCCCCGACGCGCATCCCCTGTCCGATGAAGGGGCGCCTGCATAAAGGTTCCTGGCGGGTCGGCGCATCGAGGCGGGCGCAAAGCAAACCCTTTAGGTCGAGGGCCGCATGCCGCGCGCCGATGGTCTCCCTCGAGACAGAGGTCGCGGGCGTCCCTCTCCGCAACCCCACGATGCTCGCGTCGGGGATCCTCGATGAGACGGGAGGCTCGCTCGTCCGCGTCTTCCAGGCAGGCGCGGGCGCGGTGGTCACGAAGAGTATCGGGCCGGAGCCCCGCGAGGGCTACGCGAACCCGACGATCGTCGAGCTCGACGTGGGCATGCTCAACGCGGTCGGCCTCCCGAACCCGGGCATCGTCGAGTTCGAGCGGGAGGTCCGCCAAGCCTTGAGAGCGAAGGCCGTGGTCATCGGCTCCGTCTACGGGAAGGACGCGGCGGAGTACGCCAAGGTCGCCGCGCGGATGGCCGAATACGGCGTCGCCGCCATCGAGATGAACCTCTCCTGCCCGCACGCGAAGGGCCTCGGCACGGAGATCGCGCAGAGCGAAGACGCGGTCGAGGAGTTCACGCGCATGGTGAAGGATGCCGTGGACATCCCCGTGTTCCCGAAGCTTTCCCCGAACGTCTCGGACATCGCCTCCTTCGCGGTTGCCGCAGAGAAGGGCGGCGCCGACGGAATCGTCGCAATCAACACGGTCAAGGCGATGGCGATCGCGCCCGAGCTGAAGATGCCGATCCTCGCGAACAAGTACGGCGGATTGAGCGGCCCCGCGATTCGACCGATCGGCGTGCGCGCGGTGTACGACATCTACGAGAAGGTCGACGTGCCGGTCATCGGCGTCGGCGGGATCGGAACGGGCCGGGATGCCCTCGAATACGTCATGGCCGGCGCGAGCGCGGTCCAGATTGGCACGGCCATCGCGACCGGCGGCCTCGGTGTCTTCGAGCGCGTCGTGAAGGAGATGTCCTTCATCCTGGACGAACTCGGCTTCCGGTCCGTCGGGGAAGCGGTCGGGGTGGCCCATGATTAAGGCACAGATCGTGCCCCTCCTCGATGTCGTCCGCGAGTCCCATCACACGACCTCGTACCGCTTCAGGGCCGACTTCGGCGGCGAGCCGGGCCAGTTCATCATGGTCTGGATTCCCCGCCATGACGAGCTTCCGATGGCCTTGTCCTACCTCGGCCCGGTGAAAGGGATCACCGTCCACGCGTACGGGGACGCGACGAAAGCCTTCGCCGCATTCAAGCCCGGAGACCGCATCGGCGTCCGCGGCCCTTATGGAAATACCTTCCGCCTCGAAGGAGAGCGGGTCCTCGCGGTCGCCGGCGGCACCGGGATGGCCTCTCTGATCGCCGCGATCGAGGCCTTCGCGCAGCAAGGCGCACACGTGACGACCGCCCTGGGGGCGAAGACCGCGGAGGAACTCCTCTTCGCGGACCGCGCGGCCGCCGCCGGGGAGACGCATATATCGACGGACGACGGTTCCCGCGGCTTCCATGGATTCGTCCCCGTGCTCGCGGAGAAGCTCCTCGAGAGGCACCGGTACGACCAGGTCGTCGCCTGCGGACCCGAACGGATGATGAAGCTCGTCCTCGACGCGGCCTCGAAGCGCGGGATCCCGACGCAGGCGTCGGTCGAACGCTACATGAAGTGCGGGATCGGGATCTGCGACGCGTGCGCGTTCGACGGCAAGCTGGTGTGCGTGGACGGTCCCGTGTTCTCCGGCGAAGTCCTCGCTGTCTCCGAGGATTTTGGCAAGTTCCGGCGAGACAAGAGCGGTCGGCGCGTCCCGATCTGACGACAGGGATTTAGCCGAGGAGCGGATGCCCGAGGCCATGACGGACGCCCGCCTCGATGCCCTCTCCAAGGAATTCTTCGACTGGTATGTGGAATGGAATCCCATCTTCGCGACGAGTGTGGGCATCCACACGTACGACCATCTCCTCCCAAGGGGGACGCACGACGCGGGGTTGCAGGAAATCGCGAAATCGAAGGAGGCCCTCGAGCGCCTCGCGGAGATCGACCGGAAGAGCCTGTCCCCAGGGAAGCGCGTCGACTACGGCGTCCTCCGGAACAGTCTTCGCCTTTGGATCTACGAACTCGATGAACTGCGCATCTGGGAATCGATGCCGAGCGGATCGGATTCCGTCGGAGAGGGGCTCTTCCTCCTCCTCATGCGCGAGTTCGCGTCGCTCCCCAAGCGGCTCGAGAGCATCACAGGGCGGCTCGAGCGTACGCCAAGCTTCCTCGAGGAGATGAAGACTCGGATCCGCGCCCCCGTGAAGATCTGGACGGAGATCGGGCTCGAGTCTGCACAGCGAACACCGGGGTTCCTGCGGATGATCGAGGCCGCGGGGAAGGAGGCCCTCCCCGGAGCCGATGCGGCTCGCCTCGCGGAGGCCGCCGCACGGGCGAACGAGGCTTTCGCCGAGCAGGCGCGCTGGATCGAGCGCGAGTTGCTGCCGAAGGCGGAGGAGCGCTTGGGAATCGGGGCCGCAAAGTTCCGAAAGCTGGTCCGGCTCCGGGAGCTCGGCCTGACGGTCGACGAGATCTACGCGATCGGCAAGAAGTACCTCCGGCACTCGAAGCGAGAGCTGGCTCGGCTCGCGGGCGAGATCAAGGCCGGGGCCACGGTGGAGGAGGCGAAGGAGATCGTGAAGGGAGACCATCCCGCACGCTTCGAGGACGCCCTCGCGTACACGGCGAAGGTGATGGAGGACAGTCGGCGTTTCATCCTTGAGCACAACCTAGCGACGATCCCGACCAATGAGGTGCTTCGGGTCATCGAGACCCCGTCCTTCCTACGACATGTGACCCCCTTCGCCGCCTACAGCCCGCCGGCTCGCTTCGACCCAAGGCAGGAGGGGCTGTACATGGTCACCCCCATCGAGGACAAGCCGGAGATGCTCCGCGAGCACTCGTACGGCGGGGTGCGGAACACGGCGGTGCATGAGGGCTACCCTGGGCACCACCTGCAACTCACCTGTGCGAACCTCAACCCCTCGTACGCCCGGGCTCTCGCCTCGGCGGTCGAGTCGGTCGAGGGCTGGGCCCACTACTGCGAGGACATGATGAAGGAGGCCGGTTTCAGTGCGGACCCCGCGACGAGGTTCCACCAGATGCTCGACGAGATCTGGCGGGCCTGCCGCATCCTGATCGATGTGGACCTACACATGGGCCGGATGGCGTTCGACGAAGCCGTCGATTTCCTCGTGCGGGAGGCGGGCATGGAGCGGGCCGGAGCGATTGCGGAAGTCAAGCGATACACCTACACGCCTGCGTATCCGCTCTCCTACCTCATCGGGAAGCACCTCATCTCGGAGCTCCGGAAGCACGTGAAGAAGGGGCTCGGAAGGGCATACTCGGACAAGCTCTTCCACGACACGTACCTCTACGCGGGGTCGATCCCGATGAAGTACATGTTGGATCTCTTCGACCACAAGATCCGTGCGCTGCGGAAGCTCCAGAAGCGCGGACTATAAGGGGAAAAGGGGCGGGGCATTTGGCCCCGCCAAACGGGCTACGGCATCATCCCATACTGGTGGTCCCAGGTGTAGTTGTGCTCGTACATGTGCTGCTGGCAGTACTGATAGTTCTGGCAGCCGCAGCCGCCATCGCCCATCATTCCGCCGCCCATGCCGGAACCGCCTCCCATCATGCCTCCGCCATAGCCGCCCTGCATGCCGCCCTGCGACATGTTCGCGGGCGCGATCATGCCGGACGCGCCGACCGCGCCCACGCCGACGAGGGACAGGGCCGTGAGGGCCACGAGGACACCGGTCTGCATGTTTCACCTCTTGACATCTCCTTGGGCTGAAACGGCCCTTCAGGGCATCGTGAAATGCGGTGAAACGCGTTTCACGGAAGCGAAATTCCCGTGAGAGAAGTTGTCACTTTGCAGCCCCACGGACGAGCCGGACCCGGTTCGTCATCCCATGCCTCTCGCGGACCACGAGCCCTTTCGTCTCGAGCTTGTCGAGGACCCGGGTGACCTTGGCCTTCGAGAACGTGCCGAGCGCGACGAGATCTCGCTGGAGCACCTGCCCTCCCCGGTCTCGGATTTCGAGGTACATCCGCCGCTCGTCCTCGTCGAGGAGCTTGACGAGGGTGGGCTCGGGGACTGCTTGCACCGGAGCGGAGCCTGCGGGGGCGGGCCGATCGACCACCGGGGCGGGCGGAGTGGACCAAATCGGAGGTCCTGCGGCGGGCGAAACGCGCTGCGCGGCTCGGCCGCGGAGGAGGAGGGCCGCAGAGATGACGAGCAGGATGGCGGAAACGATGAGCACGGCCCACTCGAAACCACCCGGCGTCGAGGCCGATGCCGTCACATTCTCGTCGTCCATCATGCCTCCGCCGCCCATCATGTGGTGGAAATCCCGCTGCGTCGCGAAGCTCGACGCGGCGAGGGCGATCCCTACGATCGAAATCGCTGCGACTAGCACGATGACGAGGACCGGCGTGTCGTCGCGGGCCATACCCCACCCTCAGGGTCCCCGGGAGGGTTTAAGCATTTGGCTCGTACTCGACCGCCCTCGGAACGGATCGGCCGAGACGCTGACGGCGGCTCCGGCCCCGGCATCGATCGGCCTGGAAAACTCGGGCCGTTGCGATACCTTAATATGAACGCCCCCGCATCGCGCGCGCCGGAGACGACCATGAAGAGCATCGATGCGCTCGTCAAGAAGGCCCTCGAGTACAAGGAAAAGGGCCTGTCCGAGAAGGAAATTGGCGACGAGCTTCACCTGTCCGCAGAGACGGTCACTTGGCTCCTCACGCGGGGCGTGAAGGGCGGAGAACCGCCCAAGGACGTCAAGATTGGCTGGCGGTCCGTTGGCGTTTTCGGGAACCGCATTGGGTTCGTGGCCGCCGCGATGACGGATATCGTCCTCGAGGAGGTGGAGAAGCGGAACCTAGAGCCCGATTCGATCCTGGGCATCGCGATCAACGGCATCCCCTTCGCGACCCTCATCAGCGAGGACATGGGCAAGGAACTCATCATCTACCGGCCGAGCCAGGAGAGGCACCGGAAGGGAGGTGCGTTCTCCTCCAACTACGCGAACCCGCAGGGGAAGAAAGTCGTCATCGTCGATGACGTGATTTCGACGGGCGAGACCGTGAAGGCCGCGATCAACGACCTCCAGGATGCCGGGGCTACTCCCGTCCTCGTCGTCACGACGGTGAACAAGACGCCCCACGACGACCTCGCGGGGGTGCCGCTCCGCGCACTGATCCGCGCGCGTGCCATCGCATGATTAGGGCTAGGCCGAACGGACTCCAAACCCAACCCGGCGGAGGCGTCTCCGCGACCTCGCGGCGCGCTATCTAGCTGGCATGGCCTTTGCGGCGGTTTCGTTCCACGGCTACGCGCCGTTGCCGTTGCGGCCCGCGTTCCCGTACGTGGCGCTGCGGTCCGCGGCATCCCCGAAGATTGGGGTCGCCCGTGGATTCCTCACAGGGATCGGCGCGGCCGCCGTCGCAGTCGTAGGGCGCATCGATCGGCTGTGGAGCGACATGCACTTGGGATGGACTCCCATTCCGGTCGGATCCAACCGCTTCCCAGCGTGCTCGCGATGATTTCAGGAGCGGCCTGCCTCTTGCCCATGCGACCGCCGTCCGGGGGAACCTTCCCCGCAAACCTTTAGGCCTCGGGCCTCATCCATAGGCTCCGGTCGATCCGCCTGACGCACTGGTACGATGATCTCCTGGAGGACGCGAAAGCGTTCGTCGGGTCGAAGCAGGATCTCGTGGTGAATGCGGGCCTCAGCGTAAGCGGCCTCCAGCACGTCGGCCGATTGCGCGGGGAAATCACCCTCTCCCAGTTCCTCACCCGAAGCCTGCGGGAGGAAGGCAGGAAGGTGATGCAGAGCCTCGTCCTGTACACGCAGGACGAATGGAAGGCGAAGGAGGGCCAGCTTTCCCAGTTCCCCGGCGAGGAGGGCAACCGGTACGTCGGCCGGCGGCTCATCGACGTGCCCGATCCGTTCCGTTGTCACGGGTCGTGGGTCGACCACTACTGGGTCGACTTCGGCGGCGTCCTCGATCGGTTCGCTCCGAACGTGCGAATCGTCACGACCACGGAGGCGTACCGAAATCCGGAGATGCAGGCGACGGTCCGCGACCTCGTGTCCCGTGCGGAGGAGGTCCGCGCGGTCGTGAACAAATACCGTGCCCGACGGCCGTACCCGCCGGGTTGGTTGCCCTTCGAGGCCTTCTGCGAAGGGTGCCACACGATCGGCGCGAAGACCCTCGCGCTGGAGGGCATGAAGGCGGTGTACGAATGCACGAGGTGCGGGTCGAAGGGCACGTCGTCCATCGAGAAGGGCAAACTGAACTGGCGGCTCGAGTGGCCGGCCCTGTGGAGGACCTACCGGGTGGACATTGAGCCCTTCGGGAAGGACCACGCGACCCCCGGCGGCTCGCGGGACTCCTGCAAGGAGATCTGCGAGACGATCCTTCACTACCGCGCGCCGCTCGGGATCCCGTACGAATGGGTCGGGATCGCGGATCGTGGCAAGGACCTCGGCGACATGGGCTCGTCCGATTTCCTCGGCTTCTCGCCCGCGCAATGGGTGGAAGTCGGTGATCCCGAGATCCTGCGCTACGTGTACGCCGTCACCCCAATCGCGCGCAGGGTCGTGCTCGACCTGTCCCGGGTGGACTCCTACCATGAGACGTACGACACGGCGGAGGCGCTGTACTACGAGGAGGACCTAGAGGGCGACGAGGTGAACCAGGCCCGCTCGTACGAGCTGGCGCAGCTCTCGAAACCTCCGGACGAGAGACCGTACGCGCTGTCGTACCGCCACGCCGCCTTCCTGGCGCAGATCAGTCCCGACGAGGGGCGGCTCGAGTGGTGCCTCCGCCGGCTTCGGGACACGGGGATGCTGCGAGGCGACCTCGGCGAGTTCGAGCGGGACCGCATCGCGCGTCGGCTGGCGCAGGCGGGGACCTGGGTCGCGAAGTATACGCCGGAGAATCGCGTGGTCCTCCTGGAGGCCCTCACTCCTGCGGTCACGTCTCAGTTGGGCCCCGAGGACCGCCAGGCCTTGCGGACCTACGCCGGCCGCGCCGCCGGGATCCCCTGGACCGAGGAGTCGATCAAGGAGTCCATGGTTTCCCTGACCAAGGGTGGGACGCTTCCCGTCGACACGTCGCGGTTCTTCCGCGACCTGTACCTCGCCCTGCTGGGACAGGAACGGGGCCCCCGGGCCGCGCCCTTCCTCGCGGTCCTGCCGAAGGACTGGGTCGTGGAGCGGCTCCGTGAAGCGAGTGAGTGAGAAAACTCAAAATACGACGTTCCCCTTGAATCGCGCGCGTAGCCCCGTGGTCTAGCGGCCAAACGCGCCCGATCCGATCGGTCGCGGGCCAGTGATTCGAGGCTCTGGATCGGCCGTCGAGGCCGAGGGGAGACCTCGCGACGGCAGTTCGAATCTGCCCGGGGCTATCCCCTTTCCATCAGGCGACGATGCGCACGGCCTTCGGGAGGATCTCGAACCGCGTCGGATGGCGGCCAACGTATTCGCCATCGAGGTCGATCATCTCCTCGCCCGCCTGGATGCGGAGTTCGCGGCATCGGAAGTGCGTGATCCCGGGGAACCCGAGGTGCCGCCCCTCGCGGAGGAGGCCGAGATTCTTCCGCATCGTCTTGAAGTCTAGGTCGCCCAGGATCGTGACGTCGAACAGCCCGTCCTCGAGGTCCGCGTGGGGCGCAGGCATCAGTCCGCCGCCGAAGAACCGCCCGTTCGCGACGATGACGTCGTTCACGATTTGTTCGCGCCGCGGGCCGCCGTCGGCCATGTAGGCCACGCGCGTGTTGACATACCTCGGGAGGGTCCTCAGGATCCCGATGAGGAAGCTCATCCTGCCACCCAGGAGCTTCGTGGTGCGATTCACCCGATCCACGATGGCCCCGCCGGACCCGAACTCTCCGACGTTGATGAAATAGCGGCTCCGCGGCGCACCGGCATCGACGAACTCGCAAAGGCCGGCATCGATCCAGCGCGTGCGACCTGCCTGGATTCGGCCCGCGATGTCCCCGACCTCCCGGGTCACGCCAAGGGTTCTGATGAAATCGGAGCCCGTCCCGAGGGAGAGCACTGCGATGCACGCTTCCTCGTTCCACGGACGACCGGTCCCGTCCAGGTAGCCGTTCACGATCTCGTTGAGGGTCCCGTCCCCGCCGACGGCGACGAGCGTGCGCGCGCCATCGACGATCGCCTGCTTCGCGAGTTCGGCGGCATGCCAGCGACGGGCCGTGCGGCGGACATCGAAGGGTCGACCCAGCAAGTCGCGGAACCTCCTCTCGTACGACCTCCATCGCCGGCCGGTCCGACGGTTGCCCGCAATCGGGTTCACGATGAAGACGATGTCAGCGGCCATGTCCCTCCAGGAAGCGTCGATGGTCCGCGACGAGCGCTCCATACTCGCGCAATTCTCGCTCCACGCGATACGGTTCCCAGCCCAGTCGCGCGGCGATGCGATCCGCCACTTCGACCGCTACGGACAGTCCTTGGTCTGCGGACTCGTAGAAGAGGCCGAGCCGCCGGACCATCACGTCGGCCAGGGTGAGCGCCATCTCGCCCTCCACGGCGATGTCCACCTCGGCCCACAGATGGGGCAGCGCATGCAGGATCCGCTCGCGGCCGCGCGGCGAATCGAGGAAAGGCCGTATCGCCTCGGGCGAGTGGCGGGCGGAGAGGTGCGCCGCCGTCCCTTCGTCGAATCCGAGTGCGCGGAAGGAGGCTTCCGCATCCGACGCGGACCCGAGCGGCGTCGCCTCCGTTCGACAGGCCAAGGCACGGCGAAGCCGTCGGCAGGCGCGGTCGACCACGTCCTCGGCCATCGCCCGATGCGTCGTCAGCTTCCCGCCTGCGATGGAGATGAGGCCGTCCGGGTCCTCGAAGATCTCGTGCTCGCGGGAGATGTCCGACTCCTTCGTGGAGGAACGCCCGCCGACGAGCGGTCTCAGGCCCGCGTATGCGCTCACGACGTCCCCGAAGCCCACGCGGGCCATGGGGAACGCCTCGTTCACCCCTTCGAGGAGGTACGCGACGTCCTCCGCCTCGGGGACGACCCGATCCGGGTCGCCGGGATAGTAGGTGTCCGTCGTCCCGACCAGGGTGAGTGCGCCCCAGGGCAGCACAAAGATCGTGCGATCGTCGCGCGTCGTGTTCAGCGCAACGGCGGCCCGGTTGCCGACACGGGCCCTCGGGAGGAAGATGTGAATGCCCTTCGTCGGCCGAAGGGTCCGCGGGCCGGCGGGACGGTCTCGGAGGCGATCCAGCCACACGCCCGTCGCATTTACCACCACCGACGCGCGGACGTCGAACGACTCGTTGGAGATGCGATCCAGGACCCTCGCGCCGACCACGCGGCCTTGGGGCCGGAGAAGCTCTGCGACCTCTGCGTGGTTCGCGATGACGGCCCCCGCGTCCGCGGCGGCCCGGACCACCGCCAGGACGAGACGGCCGTCGTTCGCGACGGCGTCGTAGTAGAGCCCGCCTCCGAGCAAGCCTCGCTCCGTCAGCTCCGGTTCGATGAACCGGAGCGCCTCGCTCGAAAGCCACCGGCGGCGGGGCAGGATCTTCGCTCGTGAGAGGGAGTCGTAGACGAACAGCCCGAGCCGGATCGTCGTCCTTCTCAGGCCCCGGCCTCGGTACACGGGGAGCGCGAAGGCGAGGGGACGCACGAGGTTCGGCGCCTGCCGCAGGAGGACGTCTCTCTCGCGGACTGCCTGCCGGACGAGGCCGATCTTGAGATTCCGCAGATAGCGGAGGCCGCCATGGACGAGTCGCGACGTCTTCCCGCTGGTCCCGCTGGCGAAGTCTTCGCGCTCTAGGAGGGCGGTCGTCAGCCCGCGCATCGCGGCATCCCGCGCAATGCCCGCTCCGACGATCCCGCCGCCGACGACGAGCAGATCGAACGACTCCGATCGCATCCGTGCGAGGTTTGTCTTGCGGCCGCGGGCCGACAGGTCCGCGGTCACCGGAATCCCACGGTTAGCTTCCCCGGGTTCATGATCCCCTCCGGATCGAGCTCGCGCTGAAGGGCCCGGAGCACCACGAGGCCGTCCTCCCCGATCACCCGTCCGAGGAACCGCGCATGCTCCGCGCCGATGCCGTGGTGGTGGCTGAGGGCGCCGCCGGAATCGATGAAGGCGGTCGTGACCGCGGCCTTGATCGCCTCCCACTGCTCGACTTCTTCGCCGATCCGCTGCCGGCCGAGGAACGTGAAGTACAGCGACGCGCCGTCCGGATAGACGTGCGAGACGTGGCAGAGGACCAGGCCGGACTCGCCACCGGTCCACAAGGCCTTCAGGATCGCGTCCCGGCCCGCTTCGTATACCCCGACGAGCTTGGACCACGGTGCCGCGGTCTCCACCGTGTCGATCAGAATGCCGTGGTCCAGAAGGGAGTCGCGAAGGTAGGGAAGTTCGAAACGCTCCTGGAACCAGAGCGCCGCGGGACGGGATCCGAGGCTCGACGCGGGCCGGGCGAGACGGAGGGCCCGCCTCGCCCGATGCGCCACGCGGGCTCCGTCACCCTCGAAGGCCATGAGGAGGAGGCTGCCTTGCGCCAGCGAGTATCCGCGCACCCCGATCGCCCTCAATCCCACGTCGGTCCCGACGCTCGGGGATCCGCCGGGCCCGACGCCCGCGCTCGCGGCGGAGAACCTCGTTTCCTCTTCATCGCTCAGGTACGTCATGTCCGGGAGGCACGCGGCCTGCGCCATCCGCCGGAGCGCCTCGAGGCCCTCTCCGAACGTGCGGAACAGCCGGGAGGCGAAGCGACGCGCCGGCGGGATCGAATGGATTCGGACCGTCGCTCGCACGATGACGCCGAGCGTCCCCTCGGAGCCTAGGACGATCTCCTTGAGATCGGGCCCGTGGGCCTCGCTCGGAAGGGGCGGAAGATCGATCGTCCGCGCGGGGGCGACGAGTCGCACGCCGACGAGGAGATCCTCGATCCTCCCGTATCGGTTCGAGAGCCCGCCGGCGGCGCGGGTCGCGATCCAACCGCCGAGGGTGGAGAACTCCCAGGACTGCGGGAAGTGGCCGAGAGTGAAGCCCCGTGCGTTCAGGGCCTCCTCGAGGAGCGGCCCGCGGATGCCTGCGTCCGCCGTTGCGAGGCCGGAGTGCGCATCGATCTCGTGCACGCGACGCATCCTGCGCAGGTCGAGCGTGATTGTCGCGGCGAACGCCTCGCCGCGGGGAGGTTCGACGCCCCCGACGACGCTCGTGCCGCCCCCGAACGGGACGATCGCGTAGCGTCGCCTTCGGGCGAGCTCCAAGATCCGCCGCACCGAGTCCTCGTCTTCGGGGAACAGGACGACGTCGGGCGCCCGATCGATCCGGCCTTCTCGCAGCCGCATGAGGTCCTTGTACCCGCGGCCCGTCGCGTGCGTGACGCGGTCTCTTGTCGTGAGGGAGAGATTCTCCTCGCCGACGATCTCTCGAAGCTCGGCGATCTCGTCGGGGGACAACAGGCTCGGCGGGAGTCGAATGTCGTCTAGGCCGACGACCCGGCGCAGCAAGGAGAGGTCGACCTTCAGTCGTCCCTGCAGGTAGGCCCAGAGGACCGGGCGCGATTCCAAGGGCACCGTCTTGTCTTCGAAGCCCCATCCCCACCACTTGAGTGCCCGCGCCTCCATACCGCGTCGCGAAACCGATTCCGCGATAAAGACGTTCGCGTGCGAAGGATTAAGGCCGCGTGCCCCATCCGCGGCCCAAGGGGGTGGACGATGATCGAGCGCGACGCGGTGGTGCAGATTCTCGAGGGGTATGATCCTGCGTCCATCCGGATTGCCGCGATCGCATCGCATTCCGCGCTCGATGTCTTCGACGGAGCTGCGGAGGAAGGCTTCCGCACCATCGCCGTGTGCGAGAAGGGGCGCGAGGGCCCGTATTCCCGATACTTCCGCGCTGTCCGCGGGGAGGACGGTCGGTTGGAACGGGGTATGGTCGACGAGTCCATCGTCCTGCCCAGGTTTGCCGAGGTCCTCTCTCCCCGGATGCAGTCGCGATTGCGGGAGCAGAACGCGATTCTCGTCCCGAATCGATCCTTCACATCCTATTGCGACCTCGACGCGATTGAAGATTCGTTCCGCGTGCCGCTCTTCGGAAGCCGGAACCTCCTCCGCACGGAAGAGCGGGAGGAGGAGCGGAGCTACTATTGGCTCCTCGAAAAGGCGAAGCTCCCTGCCCCGGAGAGGATCGAGGATCCGAAGGACATCGACGGCCTCGCGATCGTGAAGCTCCATCACAAGGTCAAGAAGCTGGAGCGAGGCTTCTTCACCGCGGCAACGTACCGAGAATACAGGGAGAAATCCCAGGCCCTCATCAGGCGAGGCGTGATCTCGAAGCAGGACCTGGCGATGGCCCGGATCGAACGGTACATCATCGGACCCATCTTCAACTTCGATTTCTTCTACTCGCCGATCGAGATGGCCGGGGAGAGGATCGAGCTGCTCGGAGTGGACTGGAGGTTCGAGACCTCCCTCGATGGGCATGTTCGGCTGCCCGCGTCCCAGCAGCTCACCCTCGCGGAGTCGCAGCAGTTGCCGGAGTACATCGTCATTGGCCACAATTCCGCGACCCTGAGGGAATCGAGCTTGCGCGACGTGTTCGGCCTCGCAGAGAAGTATGTGAAGGCCACGCAGCGCTACTACGCGCCCGGCATCATCGGACCCTTCACGCTTCAGACCGCCGTGGACAAGGACCTTCGGTTCTGGATCTACGACGTCGCCCCGCGCATCGGCGGTGGCACGAACGTCCATGCGAGCGTGGGCCATCCCTACGGGAACAGTCTTTGGCGGCGGCCCATGAGTACGGGCCGTCGAATCGCGGTCGAAATCCGACGCGGCATCGAGAGCGGACGGCTCGCCGAGCTCGTGACGTGAGGCCCGCACGCCTCCGCCATCCTCCTTGATATCTGCGGATGGCATTCCGTGAATCGGAGGAGGGAACCGCCGTGGCGGAGTTCGCGGAACGCTTCCGGATTCGAAAAGCCTTCGACCTCCTATCGGACGAGGAGCGCCGGACGATTCACGAGGGAGCCCTAGAGGTCTTGGAGACGACCGGGGTCCGTTTTCACAGCGCCGCCGCGAGGGACGATCTTCGCTCCGCCGGCGCGGTCGTCGACGACAAGACACACGATGTGCGCTTTCCGCGGGACATCGTCGAGGAATTCCTCCGCATGGCACCGCGGAGCATCACGCTGGCCGGCCGCGCCACGGAATTCGATCTCCCGATGGACGGCTCCCACAGCTACTACACCACGGACGGTTGCGGCATCGCGGTGTGGGACGCATCGACGGGCACGCGCCGCGCCTCCCTGCTCGAGGACATCCGGAAGACCGCCATCCTCGGCGATTGGCTCCCGTACGTGAGCATCTACGAGCCCATGGTCGTGGCCCACGACGTGCCCGAGTCCGTCCACGTGGCCGCGGGGATGATGGTCGCCATGGAGAACACGCAGAAGCACCTTCTCTCGGAGTCGACGACGAAACCGCAGGAAGCGAGGGTCCAGGTCGCCATGGCTGCGGAAGTCCTGGGCTCCCTCGACGAACTCCGAAAACGACACTACGTGTCCGCGATGCTGTGCACGGTGTCCCCTCTGATCGTCGACGGGAACGCTGCGGATGCGGCCCTGGTCTGGGCGGAGAACCACGTGCCGGTTCACATCACGAGCATGGCTCAAGCCGGCGTCACGGGCCCCGCGTCCCTCGCCGGAGACCTCGTCGTGAGCCATGCGGAAACCCTTGCGGTCGCATGCATGCTCGAGGCGCACGAACCCGGGACGCCCGCGATCTATGGGTCCGTCCTGAGCGGGATGGATCCGAGGACGGGTTCCTACATGGGCGGGTCCCCGGAGAGCACCCTCCTTGCGGCGGGTTCAATCGAGATGGCGAAGTATTGCCGGCTGCCAATCTCCGTCGGCGGATTTGGCTCGAGCGCGAAGATCCCGGGAATCCAGGCCTCCCTCGAGAATGCCCTAATCGCGATGGTGTGCGCGACGTTCGGAGGGGAGGTCGTGAATGGCCTGGGTGTGCCGGACGGATCGACCCTCCTCTCGTACGAGCAGCTTCTCTTGGACCACGAGATTGCGGGAATGGTCCTCAAGATTTGCAGGGGGTTCGAGGTGAATTCCGATACCATCGCCCTGGATCTCATCAAGAAGGTCGGCATTGGCGGCAACTACTTGGCGCAGCCGCACACGCTGAGGAACATCCGGGACAACTTCGTCTCGATGGTATGGGATAGTGATCCGTTCGACGTGTGGGTCCAGAAGGGGGCCAAAGATCCCATGGCGATGGCCCGTGAGAAGGTGGAGTGGATCCTTCAGCACCACCCACCCGTCCCCCTGGATCCTGACGTTTCGCGGAGCCTGGAGCGAATCGTGAAGGAATCGGCGAAGGCCTGACCGAACAATGCGGGACGGTCGCGACCGGCAGCGCCTTGGCGGCCCTCGACCATGGAACCGGGCGCTCGTGGCCGCGCCGATTGTCAAAGCGACCGGCGCAGCCCCCAATGTTTCATATCGTCCGATCCCATCCTGGGGTGCGTCAGAAGGGATCGGCCGCAGGATGCTCGAGGCTTCTTCCGCCATCTGGATTGGATTCATTGCCATCGGGTTCCTGGTCCTCAATCAAGGAGCGAAGCTCCTCACGGACAACGCCGCCCGCGTCGCGGGAAGGATTGGCCGGAGCCGTTTCGTCGTCGGCGCCCTCCTCGTCTCGACCTTGTGTGCCGTGCCGGAACTCCTCGTGAGCGGCGTGGCGATCGAGGTCGGCAATTCGTCGATCGCTCTCGGGAACGCACTCGCCTCGAACGTCGTGACAATCGCCTTCGTGATTGGACTGAGCGCCTTGGCGCGTCCGATCCTCGCGGGCCGCGAAGTGGTCCTGCGCGACGCCGTCTTCTTGGCCATCGTCAGCGTGGTCGCCGCTGCGCTCCTCCTGGACGGCGACCTGACCGCCTTCGAGGGCGTCGCGCTGATGGCCCTCTTCGTCCCCTATACGCTCAACCTAGCGGTCTCGCAGAAGTCCACGTCGCCGGAGGAGATCGAGCGTCGCATCGAGGATCTTCGGATCGAGCTCGAGCTCACCGGCTGGATCATCGGCCGGAAGATCGAGGTCCGCGCAGGCCTGCGATGGCTCATCTTCGGGATCCTGTGGGCCATCCTGGGGGCCCAGTTCCTCGTCCGCGGGGCCGTGGGCCTCTCCGAGGACGCCGGCGTGAGCCCGTGGATCCTCGGGATCACCGTCGTCGCGGTTGGCACTTCCCTCCCGGACATCGCCGCCGCATACCATGCGACGCGCCGCGGGTTTTCGGATCTCGTCCTCGGCGAGGGGATCGGCGCCTCGGTCGTCACGACCCTCCTCACCCTCGGTGCGATCGCCTTGCTCGAGCCGACGACGTACTCCGTCGAGCTCCTCGCGCCGGTCCTCGGGGCGATGGTCCTCACCTCGTTCCTCCTGCTGAGCGTCATGCTAGGAGGCTGGAAGATCACCTCGCGCGCGGGGGCGATCCTCGTCGCGAGCTACTTCGCGATGGTATTGTTCAACGTGGTATGGTTCCGCAATGGGCACGCGTGATCAGTATGTGGCGCCGCAGCGGACGCACGTTAGCTTCCCGTCGCCCCGCGCCACGAGCTGCCCGCCGCAGTTCGTGCAGAAGCGCATCTGCGGCTTGAGCCGGCCTTCCTCGTCCCACTGGTGCTGCGGCCACTGGCTCGGGGGAGGCGTGTAGCCGGGCCATACTCCAGGCTGCGCAGGCCAGCCGCCCGCGGACGGCTGCTGCGCCGGCGGCTGAGGGCCGGCGGGAGGCTGCCCCGGCGGGGCCGCGGCTTGCGGCGCGTACGCGCCCGGAGGGGGCGCCGCGGGGTGAGGCACGTGCTGCATCATCCGGAACTGCTCCTCCATGTAGGCCATCTGATCCACCCGGGTGACCGTCGTCCGCGTGATTCGATCGACGTAGCGCTGACGCGGGTCGCCCTGGGTCGCCGCCCCGAGGAGGAGGTCGAGGAGCAGGACGACCCAATGGATCTTCGAGACGTTCCGGACGAAGCCCTTCGAGATGTCCATCTGGGCATCGATGGCCACCACGCGGAGGGCGAGCAGCTTCTTCCCGATCGTGGTACCGGTGCTGCCTTCCAGGAAGCCGGCATACAACCACATGACCAGGCCCCAGAGGAACGGCCAGAGGAGCCAACCCCAGTTGAACACGAGGAAGGGAACGTTCAGGAGGACCACGACGACGAGGACTAAGATTGAATCAATCACGTACGCGAACAGGCGCCGGATCCAGTGTTCCTGTAGGGCGGCGTTATGGCCGATCAAATCGAACGCAGTCGGCATGGCCTCACATCACCGGAGGCGGCGATAGCATCACGGTCTTGATAAATGTATTGGGGTTCCTTTGTCTCGGGGCTCCGCGAGAATCATGGAGGCGAGCCCGTCGCGCTCTCCGAAGGCGGGAGTTCCTCCTCGACGCGCTGCGAGCGATGCAGGAAATCGCCGGGCACCTCCTTCGCGGTGTAGACGGTCTTGCCCGCCTTCTGGATGACGACGCCGGCCTCGCGCGCCCCTTTCGCATCGACCTCGAGGATCACGGGGGCCTGGCTGCGGACTCGGCCCGCCTCCATCGCCGCCTCGTACGTCGCGCTGAGGTGGACCATCTTGCGATCCGAGGGACGCAGACCCGCCTCAACGACGAGATGGAACTCCTCCTCCGTCGTGGGATAGAAGAGCACGTCCGGTATGCCCTCCGTCGGGAGATCGAGGTCCACGTCGAGGCTGTGCCCGTACGTTGCTCGAAGCTTCCCGTCGAGGAATTGGTATCGCCCTTTCGGATCGGTCTCTACCAGGCCCACGACATGATGCGGTCGAAGGAAACGGAAGCGCTTGTTGCGGATCTGGACCGCGGTGATGAAATCCCGCAGATCGACCCATCCGTGCTCGTCCATCTCGAGGCCGTACCGCTGGGGGAAGTGTCGCAGGACGCCGGCCATCGTGCGACCGAGCACCTCGACCTCCTGGTCGCTCAGGAGGAACTTCGAGTCTTCGCCGCAGACGGGACAGTACTCCGCGCGGAAGTAACCGTGTGAACGACATTCCTTGAGCATGGGGCCCCTCCCGATATCCGTGGTATCTGTGAGTCCATTATGAAGTTTTGGCCGCGGGGTCCGGCTCCAGGTCTGCCTCTCGAACGACGCGCAGCCCGAGGTCCGTGAGGCGTTCCTCCCACTGGCGGGCCTCGGGTTTGGTGAGACTCTTCCGATGGATGTAGGCGAGCTTCGCGCCCGGCGTCCTCGCGATCGCCTGCGCGAGCACATCATCGGCAAGGTTCGGGAGGACGTACGCAGGAAGGAGGTGCCCGAAGGCAATCCGCTTCCCGAGGGCGAGATCCGAGTGGCGCGGTACGTAGTGGCCGCCGCCGACGCCGATCGCCACCGGCGCCTCGAGGGGCTCGAGGTCGATCAGGGCCCGCGCGATCGCGTCCGACGCGGCGCGGTCGGCCCACTCCTTCTCCGTACTCCCCTGCTCGATGTAGAAGGTCGGAGTCTCGAGGAACGGCCCGTGGTGGGTCGCCTCGTACGTCACCGCGTATGCGAGGCCCGTCGCCTCCCGCCGGAGGTTCCGCAGCGCGGCGGTCATCCATCTCGGTGCCGCCGGGACCAGGATGCCCGCCCGGCCGCCAAAGTCCGCGCCCGCGGGATTCCCAATCGGGTGCACCGTGAGGCTTGGCGTCCGACTCTCGGATCGATGCTTCGAGAGGTACACGACCAGCTCGGGGGCGGTCCCGAAGTGGTCGCGGAGGTCTCGGTCGAGGCGGTCACGATACAGGTGATGCTCCCGGATCGTCACGAGGTGCGTGTCGCCCCGCGTCCAAGCGGGGCCTCCGTGGAACGGGTGATTGGCGTTCCAGGATGTGAGGCGGAGGAGGGCGTCCCGTTGGTTCACGCTCGCCTCGTCCGCCTCGGAGGCCACGAGGACCCGCATTGCGTCTCGGAACGCACTGCAATCGGATGTTCCTTCCCTTCGGCCTGCGCACAAAGTTTATGCCGTCTGGTCGTTTCCGAGCGCGGGCCCGCAGATGACCGAGGTCGTTTTCCTCTCTTCGACGCAAGGCTACCAGATGGCGCGCGTGCAGGAGATGGTCGAGCGGCTCCGCGCGGACCATCCGGAACTGAAGATCGAGATCCTCGGCCCGGACGAGAGCGGGCCGGTTCTCGCCGAGCACAAGCTCAAATTCGGCCCTGCCGTCCTCGTCGACGGTCGGATCGAGTTCGTTGGGATCCCTCGGTACCGCATGCTCGTCGCGCGCGTCGTTGGGCCGAAGGTCACGGAGCGCACGGCGGGCGACAAAGCCGTCGCGAAGGCCTCCGCCGCGCCCGCGCCGTCGGGCGCCGCGGCTCCGCAAGCATCTGGAACGGGCTCAAGCGGATAGGAATTTTTCCGCCCAACAAAATTCATATGCTGTCGTTCCGTTCCCGCGTCCGAGGATGCGATTGGAAGGCCGAGGAGGGCCGGGCGCGCGATATTGGCGTGCCGCTTGTGCGCCCTACTTCACGTCCGCGCGTCTTCTCGAAAACTATAAGATGCCGGCGTTCCATCAATTGCATCGGATGCGTCTTCCGGCGACGCGACGTCCGCGGAAGCGGTCCGCGGTGGCAGGAGTGGGATCGTCTCCATGAGCGTCGAGGACGATTTCGAGGAGATGCGCAAGGCAATCCAGCGGATGCTGAAGGATGCCTTCGAAGGCAAGCTGGGCGTGTTCCGCGAACCCTTCATCTACGGGTTCACGACCCGGAGTCGGGAATCTCGGTCGGAGGCGCCTCGGCCGGCGATCGAGGGCCAAGAGATCGTGACCCGAGATCCTCTCGCGGACGTGATCCTCACGGAGTCCGCGATCTTCGTGACCGCGGAGCTGCCGGGCGTCCCTTCCGACCAGGTGCGCGTGCGGGTCGACGGAGGCACTCTCGTGATCCAGTCAGAGAGCGACCGCCGCTACTACTCCTCCGTGGAACTGCCCACGGACGCGGACCGCGATACGCTGAAGTACACGTTCACCAATGGCGTGCTCGACATCGTAATCGCGCGGCGGAGGCCAGGCGCGTCCGTGTGAAGAGCGACCGCCGCGCGCGGGGGTGCGGTCGATCGCAGACCTTCACAAGATCGATAGCAAGCTGCGTCGACTCCGGAGGATCGAGGCTTCTCACCATGCGACGATTCGCCGGGCGCTGGAGGCGTCTCGCCTCGACACGGTGGACCCCGTGAAGGCGAAACGGAAGTACGAGAGGATCCGCGCGAAGTACGAGCGAAAGATCAGGAGGCTCAGCCCGAAGATTAAGGCGCTCACGATTCGTCGAAGCGAGATAAAGGGCGAGCGAGTCGCGAAGGGCTAAGTGGACCCGCGCGGTAAGGGGGCCCATGAGGACGTCGGACGAGGAGGGGCGTCGAGCGACCCTCGGATCCCTCGCGGACCGGATTCGCGTGTGCACTCAGTGCGCACTGCACCAGGGCCGCGCGAACGCGGTCCCCGGCGAGGGTCCGCTCGACGCGAGCGTCCTGCTCATCGGCGAGGCGCCGGGCCGCGAGGAGGACGCGCAGGGCCGACCGTTCGTCGGGCAGGCAGGTCGGATCCTCGAGGCGGCCCTGAAAGCAGCCCGCTTGGCGCGCGATGAGGTCTTCATCACGAACGTGGTGAAGTGCCGCCCGCCGGAGAACCGCGCACCGAAGTCGGACGAGGTTGACGCATGTCGACCGTACCTCCTTGCGCAGATTGAGGCGGTCCGACCCCAGATCGTGGTGACCCTCGGGGCCACCGGCCTGAGGAGCCTCCTCGGCTCGGCGGTCGACCTGAAGGAGGCTCGGCCGAAAGTCCAGAGCCTCGAGGGCCGCCCCCTCGTCGCGACGTACCATCCTGCCGCGGTCCTCTACAATCGCAAGCTCGAGCGCGAGTTCCGGAACGATCTGAGACGGGTCGCCCGCATGCTCCGTCCCAAGAAGGCCCGCGTCCGGAGCGCGCCGCCGCGAGCGGACCGACCGTTCCAGACGACGGTCTCCAGCGGCGCCGTCGTTGTCGATCCGGAGGGTCGCTTCCTCCTGATCAAGCGGGCCGATGAGGACATCTGGTGTCTCCCGAAGGGGACCGTCGAGGCGGGGGAGAGTCTCGAGGCGACCGCCATCCGGGAGATCGAGGAGGAGACCGGCCTCCGTGTGAAGCTCCTGCGCCCGCTGTTGACGATCCACTACCAGTACTATTGGCCGCCGAAGGAGCTTAACTACGACAAGAGCGTCGCGTACTTCCTGGCGGAGCCGGTGCGCGGTCGCCTCCAGTTGGAAGCGGGCTTCGACGAGGCCCGCTGGTTCTCGAGGCCCCAGGCCCTTCGGCTCCTGCATTGGAAGAACGACCGGGATGTCGTGCAGCGGGCCGCGGAAATCCTCGAGGCCTCGCGGCCTACCGGAAGAACGACCTCACCCGGTCGAAAGGCCACGCGTTGGCGACGTCCTCCGGCGTGAGCCACGCCCGCCGCGCGGTGCCAACCCCGAACTGCATCGCAGCGAGCTCCTCGCTCGCATGGCTGTCCGTGTCCACGGCGATGCGGCAGCCCGCGAGCTTTGCTGCCCGCGCTTGGCTCCCCGTGATGTCCATCCGGTTCGGATAGGCGTTCACCTCGATGGCGGTCCCCGCCTTCGAGGCTGCGGCGAATACCTCCTCGAGATCCACCTGGATGGGATCCCTCTGGCCGATGAGGCGGGTCGTCGGATGCGCCAGGATGTTCACGAACGGATTCTGTACTGCGGCGACGATCCTCTCCGTTTGCTCCTTCCGAGGCAGCGTGAACCTCGAGTGGACGGCCGCGATCACGTAGTCGAACTCCTTCAGGACCTCGTCGGGGTAGTCCATCTCGCCGCCGTCGAGGATGTCGCACTCCGTGCCGAACAGGATCGTGAAGTCCTTCCGGTCGCGGTTGAGTTCTCGGAAGCGGTCCCGGCGGGCGAGCGCCTGCTCCGCGGTGAGTCCGAAGGCCACGGTCGCCGAGACGGAATGGTCTGAGATCCCGACGTATTCATAGCCGGACCGGCGGGCGGCGTCCACCATGGCCTCCAGCGGCTCCGTCCCATCGGTCGCATTCGTGTGCACGTGGAACTCCCCACGGATATCTTCGGGCGTCACGAGGCGTGGCAGCCGCCCTTCGAGCGCGAGTTCAACCTCGCCTTGGTCCTCCCGCATCTCCGGCGGAATCCAGGGAAGGCCCAGGGCCCCGTACACGCCTTCCTCCGTGTTCCCTGCGACTCTCTCCTCCCCTCGGAAGACCCCATACTCGTTGAGCTTGAGCCCCTGCTTCTCTGCCATCGTCCGCAGATGGATGTTGTGGTCCTTTGAGCCGGTGAAGTACTGGAGGCCCGCGCCCCAGCTCTCCGCGTCGAGGATCCGCAGGTCGATTTGGAGGACCCGCTCCTCGTCGTCGATGTAGCCGAGATAATTCATAAGGACCGTCGCCTTCGTCTCCCCCGCGGCGATGACCTCGCGGACGTCGGGCATCGCGGTGAAGGCCCGACGTACCGCTTCGCGGTCCCGCGCGACGGCGAGGATGTCGATGTCCCCGACGGTCTCCCTGCTCCGCCGGAAGCTGCCCGCCGCTTCCACGCGCTCCACGGGACTGTTCGCTCTCAGGTAGGCGAGCACCTTCTCCGCGACCGCGGCCGCATCCCAGACGAGGGCCCTGGCCTGGCCCTCCCGGAGCAACTGGATCCCTCGAACGATCTTGTCCTCCGTCTTCTCGCCGAAGCCCTTTAGTCGTCGGAGCCGCCCGCTGCGCGCGGCCTTCTCGAGCGTGTCGAGATCCGTGATCCCGAGCTGCTGCCAGAGCACGGCGACCTTCTTGGGCCCCACGCCCGGGACGTCGAGGAGCTGCAGCACCCCGGGAGGGAACTTCCCCTTGAGCTCCTCGTGGTAGGCGATCCGACCCGTCTCGAGATACTCCCGGATCTTCTCCCCCAGCGCGGACCCGATGCCCGCGACCTCCCCCAGCCGCCCCTGTGCGACGAGGGTCTCGACGTCTTCCGTCAGAGCTTCGATCTGCCGCGCAGCACGGCCATAGGAGACCACGCGATAGCGGTCCTCCCCGAGGATGTCCAGCATGTCCGCGATCTCGCTGAAGAGGGCCGCGATCTCCTGGTTCTTCACGGCTTCCGCGTACCCCAACAACCGCCTTTATAGTTTCGCGGTCGGATGCGCATCGGATGATCCTCACGGGAACGTGCGGCTTCGGACGCAGCCAGAGCGCTGCGTTCCGGGAGCTCGATGCGATCGAGATCCAGGAGACGTTCTACCGGCCCGTGAGCGTCGAGCGGGCGAGGCGCTGGCGGCTCGCCGCCCCGCCCACGTTCGTCTTTGCGGTCAAGGCGTCCCAATTCATCACGCACGCCGCGACGTCGCCGACGTACCGGCGTTCCGGCCGCACAATCCCGGAGACGGAACGCTCCGCGTACGGCGGGTTCCAGGACACCCCGCAGGTCCGAGAGGGCTGGAGGGCCACCCTCGCCGTCGCGGAGGCCCTCGACGCTCGTGTGATCGTCTTCCAAACGCCGGTGTCGTTCGGGCCGACGCCGGAACGGATCGCGGCGCTCTACCGCTTCTTCGAGTCGGTGGGGACCGCCGCGGTGAAGGCCTGGGAGCCGCGCGGAGCTTGGCCGGTCCACATCGTCGAGAAGGCCTGCGAGGATCTCGGGCTCATCCATGCGGTGGACCCTTTCGCGACACAGCCCGCCACGTACGGCCTGGCCTACTTCCGACTCCATGGCAGCCCGCCAGGCCGCCAGCGGTACCGGTATACCTACACGGACGAGGACCTCGCGCGGCTGAAGGCGATGTGCGAGGAATACGACGACGCGTACGCGATGTTCAACAACCTCACGATGGCGGACGACGCGAGGCGCTTCCGAGCGCTCGTGGCGCGTCGCTCCGCCTGACGGTCGTCATCACGATTGAACCTCGCGGAGAAATGTTTCTATAGCCGACGGCGCTGTTTCGAGCCGGTGAGGTCTCTGAAGCAGGCGGGCCGAATCCCCCCGGAGGTCATTCAGTTCTTCCACGCGCCCGGTGGCCATTCCCTCATCGTGAAGGGCCCCGCGGGGACTGGGAAGACCACGTTCGCGCTCCAGCTCACGGAGGAGCTCGGGGAGATCAACAAGTCCCATTACCTCAGCTCCCGCGTCTCCGACGAATCCTTGTACAATCAGTTCTCGTGGCTGCGGGGCCGGCTGGCGCCCGCGACCCTCGCGATCGCCTCCAGGCCTGAGGGCGCCGCGACGAAGGTGGTCCGCCAGGCGCTGGACCAGCTCGTTGGCAAGATCGAGCGGGGCGAGGAGGGCGACGAGGAGACGGAGCCGAAGGCGGCGGGCGCGGACGTGAAGGGCGGATACTTCGACATCACGATCGGCTTCGACCTGCCGGAGGTCGAGCGGGCATACGATTTCATCGATTCCCAGATCCCGGGCCGCGCGCTGCTCCTGATCGACTCGATTGACGCGCTCGCGGAGCACTACGGCATCGCGGCCTCGAAGCTCATCAACGTCTTCCAAAAGGACCTCGTCGAGGGGAGCAAGCAGAACGTCGTGTACGTCCTCGAAGGCGGGGCGGAGAGCCGGCTCGACTACCTCGGCGACGGCGTGATCAACCTCGCCTCTTCCGACCACGCCGGACGCCGGCTGAGGGTGATGACGATCGAGAAGCTCCGCGGGCAGCAGATCCGGCAGCACCGGTACCTGTACACACTGGACGGGGGACGTCTCACCGCGTTCGAGATCTCCGAGCGACCGAAGGCCGCGAAGCCGAAGGAGTGGAAGGCGCACCCCGACCGCTCGAAGGACGAGGTGAGCAGCGGCATGCCCGCGCTGGACGCCCTCGTCGGAGGGTTGGCCCGCGGGCGGGTCGTCGCCTTCGAAATCGCGAACAACGTCTCGTCGGAATACGTCGACTGGATACGGTCGGCGATGATCTGCAACTTCGTGGCCATGGGCCGTGGAGTGGCTCACGTCCCCCCGAGGAAAGGGACCGTGGACTTCCTCCGGGAGATCGTGACGCCGCACCTCGGGGAGGGGGCGTTCGAGAAGCACGTGCTCGTCTTCGAGACCGCCTCCCTCGGCGGCACGGAGGCAGCGCCGAACGCGCTCCCCCTCGAGGGCCGCAAGGTTGACGCGGACCTGAAGTGGTCCAACGTGGAGTACCGTCTGCCGAACTCCGCGAGGCCCTTCCTCGCCCTGATGGCCTTCGACACGCTGGAATCCGTCTACGGTGACAAGGTGCTGGAAGAGATGTCCGGAGTCCTCACCTCCGTCCGCCGTGCGATGGACGTCTTCGTCGGGTTCGTCACGCCGCAGAGCGCCTCCGCCCCGAAGCTCGCGAACCTGTCCAGCGTCCTGCTCCATGTGGAGAACCTGAACGGATCCGTCGTCCTGTACGGGGAGAAACCCTACACGGGGCTGTTCAATCTGTCGTTCGACTTGTCGTCGGGAGTGCCCGAGGCGGACTTGCGCCCGATTGTGTGACGTCTTCTCAATTCAGATAACCGGATAGAAACGGAATTAACACCAGGTTTGAATCGAAGCGCGATGCGAGAAAAGGACATCTCGCGCTTGCTCACGGACGAGTACGCGGAACGTATCATGGTCGCGACCCAGAACATGCCTCGTTCGGTGCAAGAGATCAGCGACCGGTACGACATCCCGATCGCGGCCTGCTACCGCAAGATCCACGAACTCGAAGAGGCGGGATTCCTCAAGGTCGCAGAGATCGTCACGACGCCGAAGGGCAAGACGATGAAGCTCTACCGGTCCCTCCTCAAATCCGCCGTGCTCGTCTACGAAGACGGCACGTTCAAGGTCAAGTTCGAGTTCGACTACGAGAAGGACATCAACGGCAAGTGGATCGAGCTGAACTCGGCGAGCGGCGCGTGACGGCTCCCCGCGCGCGCGCACGCGTTTTCGCGCGCGTTGATAATCACGCGCGAGAACTGGTTCGAGGCGTGATAATCAAGGGCGATAGCTTAAATATCCTGGGGAGGCATCGATGCCGCACAACGGCTGCGGGGTTCGACCGTGGAGGACAACAACGGCGACACCGGCAATCTCCAGGACTCGACGTCGAAGCTGCTCTCCCCGTTGGAAGCATCCCAGCTCCTGACGGACGAATACAGCGCGAAGATCCTGTTGGCCACGTACAAGCGAAAGATCAGCGCGCAGGAAATCAGCCAGCGATACGGCATCCCGATCGCGGCCTGCTACCGCAAGATACGCATTTTGGAAGAGGTCGGCCTCATCCAATGCGTGGAGCGGATTTTGACCCAGAAAGGCAAGAGGAAGAACCTGTACACCTCGTGCCTCCGCAACGCATACATCTTCTTCGAGAACGGTCGGCTCCGCGCGCGCTTCCAGCTCGCGACCGGCCAGGTCAAGGACTTCGGCGGAGACTGGAACGGGCTCGACCTGCTCCGCCAGTAGTGGCCAATCCCATCCCGCTCATTCCCATCCCTTCCTTTTTCTGTTCCATGGGCACGTGAAACCATCTCCGACATTATCACCTATCGGACTGGGTAACCGTCCCGTTTCGTTTCATAAGTCGCCTCGAAGTTTCGTGGGCCGGGACGATGCGGTTCGAGTTCCACAAGATCCTCTGCGAGGGCCGGAGCGTCCGTTACGACCGGCGCGACGACGACGAGGTCATCCATCTGAACGTGATCGTGACCCAAGAGGAAATGCGGAAGTCCCGATCCCGGCGTCACACCTAGGCCGTTTGCGCGTCGCCGAAGGGCGTGCCCTCTGAGCCTTTAAGTGCGCCCTTTCCTTCGGGGGGACGATGGCGGAAGTCTTCGATCCCACCCTCCTCTATCAGCAGCTCACGATCCTGCTCGTCCTCGCGACCTTGTCGCACTTCACGATCAAGCGGTTCCAGCAGCCGACGATCATCGGCGAGATCGGAATCGGGATACTCTTGGGTCCCAGCATCCTGGGTTCGTTCGGTATCGTCCTGTTCTCGTCGGCCCTGGTCTCGAGCTTTGCCGCCCTCGGGGCGATTTTCCTGCTGTTCGTGATCGGCCTCGAGAGCGACTTCCGCGCGATCTATACGCGGAAGAACGTCTTCGTGGCCCTGGGCGGGGTCGCGCTGCCCCTACTGTTCGGCTTCCTGACCGCGTTCTTCCTCGTCCCGGCAGGATCCGAGGGCGCGTCCGGTCGGTTCGTCATGGCGATGTTCGTCGGCGCGACGCTGACCGCCACGAGCACCGCGATCGCGGCGTCCGTGCTCCTCGACCTGGGCCTGATGCGGGAGAGGGTCGCCCAGACGATCATGGGCGCAGCGGTCGTCGACGACATCCTCGGCCTGCTCATCCTCTCCATCGTCGTCGGGATGAGCGAGGGCAAGGTGGAACCGGTGTCGATCGCCGTCCTCATGGCGACTGCGGTGGTCTTCATCGTGGTCGCGATTCTCGTGGGCACGTACTTCTTTAGCCGAATCGTCGTGGGGATCCAGGTCCGCGGGATGAAGGTCGGACTGAAGCACGGCGGCTTCATCATCGCGATGGCGATCGCGTTCTTCTACGCGTTCGTTGCCGAGGTCATCGGCCTCTCCGCAATCGTCGGCGCGTTCCTTGCCGGGACCATGTTTGCCTCGACGCCGCTGCGGGAGGAGTTCACCGAGGGGGCAGGATATCTCGGAGCGATCTTCACGCCGATCTTCTTCATCTCGCTCGGGGTCCTGGTCGATCTCCGAGCCGTCGCAGGCGTCCCGGAGCTGTTCGTCTTCGCGGCCGTCCTCGTAGGGGTCGCAATCCTCACCAAAGTGGTCGGCTGCGCGGTCCCCGCGCGATGGGGGGGCATGTCGAAGGACGAAGCGAAGGCCATCGGATGGGGGATGACCCCCCGGGGCGAGGTCGGGCTCATCGTCGCCCTGACCGCGCTGACGGCGACCGTGATCCGGGAGGACCTGTTCGGCATCATCGTCCTCGCGATCATTGTGGTGAGTATCCTCCCGGCGCCCCTCATGAAGCGATACCTCGTCCACGTCGCAGAGTCGAAGCGGGAGAAAGCTCCCGAGGGCGCCCCCGCGAAAGGGGATTAGCCGCGCTCGAGGACCTTGCCGCTGACGACATCGATCGCGAGGAGCGTCTTGATCTTCAGCCCCAGCTCCCGCTCCATCCGCGCCTTCTCACGGGTCTTCTCGAATACGATGAGCACATCGACGACCTCGGCCCCAATCTGGCGGAGGGCCGTCACGATTGAGGCGAGCGTCCCGCCGGTTGAGATGACATCGTCGACGAACACGACGCGATCCCCTTTCAGGACGTTGTTGATGAACATGTCCGTCCTCGAATATCCCGTGGTCTGCTTCAAGGAGACCTCGCCCGGGAGGCCGTATTGCCGCTTCCGGATGAAGACGTACGGCTTGCGCACCCGCAAGGACAGGCCCGAGGCCAGCGGGAAGCCCATCGATTCTGCGGTCACGATTTTGTCGCATCGCGACCAGTCTCCGATCCGCGCAAGCTCCGCGAGGACCTCCTCGAGAACCTCGGGGCGGCCCAGCGGAATCCCATCCGTGATCGGATGCACGAAGTACGAGTAGTCGCCAAACTTCACGACGGGGCATTCCCGGAGACTCGCACGAAGTCGGTCGAGCGCCATCGTCACTCCCGCGTCCGAATGTCCTCCGCCACCGCGGCCGCTTTTTCGAGGATCTCCGCCTCGCTCTTCACCCGGCGTCCCTTCATCAGCACTTGGCCGTCGCAGATCAACGTGTCCACGACGTTCCCGTGCGCCGCGTACACGAGGTTCGAGAGGTCATCGTGTCGCGGGACCATCTCGGGCCTCTTGAGGTCGACGAGGATGAGGTCCGCGAGGCGACCCTCCCCGACTAGGCCAGCGTCGATCCCGAGGGCTCGGGCGCCGCCCAGGGTGGCCATCTCAAATGCCTCGGCGGCCGGAAGGATCGTCGGATCCTGATGCGCGAACTTCTGGAGGAGCGCCGCGAACTTCACGGACTCGAACATGTCCAGGTTGTTGTTGCTCGCCGCCCCGTCGGTCCCGAGGCCCAGGACCACCCCCGCCTCCTTCAGGGCCGCGAAGGGCATCGCTTGGCCCGTCGCGAGCTTCATGTTCGACACGGGGCAGTGGGCGACCTTCGCGCCCGCCTTCGCGAGGATCTCGATCTCGCTCGGATCAAGCCAACAGCCGTGGGCCGCGATCACGTTCTTCGTGAGCAACCCGATCTTCTCGAGATACTGCGCGGGCCGGAGCCCGTGCTGGGCCAGGCAATCGTCGACCTCCCGCCTCGTCTCGGAGAGGTGGGTGTGGATCAGGTAGCCCTTCTTGTCCGCGATCTCCGCGAACTTCCTCCACGAGTCCTCCGAGACGGTGTAAATCGTGTGTGGACCCAGGACGGGGGTGATCCGATCGACCTTGAGCGCCTCGATCTTGCGGTTCACCTCATCGACCCGCTTGAACTGCTCCTTCGCGCGGCTCTCGAAACCGAGGTCGATGAATCCTTCGGATAGGAACGCGCGGAGCCCCATTTCCTTCGCCGCCTTCGCGGCCTGGTCCATGTGGAAGTACATGTCGTTGAACGTCGTCGTGCCCGACTTGATCATCTCGAGACATGCGAGCCTCGTGCCCCAGTAGATGTCCTCGGGCCGGAGCTTCGCCTCCTGAGGCCATATTTTGGTCGAGAGCCAGTCTTGGAGCTTCATGTCGTCCCCGAACCCGCGGAAGAGGGTCATCGCGGCGTGGGTGTGGAGGTTGACCATCCCGGGGAGCACGACCTTTCCCTTTCCCTCGATCACCGTATCGGCCTCGCGCTTCGCGCCGATCTCCACGATCCGGTTGCCCTCGATGTAGATTGATGTGACATGACCCTCGAGGGTCACGTCTTTGATCAGGACGCTCAACCGACCAGCTCCAGCGCGTGGCCCATGATCGAACGGACCGCCTCCGCGTTCTTCTGCTGCATCTTCACGATCTGAAGGTAGGTCAGGGGTCGGTCCACGAGGCCGTGGCAATAATTGTCCACGGAGCAGAGGGACGCGTACGGGATCTCGAGTTCCGAGGCGAGGGTGGCCTCCGAGGCCATCGTCATCCCGAGGACGTCTCCGAGGGTCTTGAAATACGCGATCTCGGCCTGGGTCTCGAGGCGCGGGCCCGTCGTCTGCACGTACACGCCGCGGCTCCGGGCCGTCACCCCCGACCGCTTCGCCGCCGTCGCGAGGACCTCCCGGAGCTCGTCGTCCAAGGAGGGCGTCGCATGCGCGACGCGGTCGTCGAAGAAGGTCGGGATGTTCCAGAAGGCGACGAAGTCGTGGGGCACGACGAACGTCCCCGGATGGATCGGCTTCTTCAGGGAGCCCGTCGAGGAGGTCGCGAGGATGCGGGTCACCCCAAGTTCCTTCATTGCCCAGAGGTTCGCGCGGTGGTTGAGCCGATGGGGCGGGATGCGGTGGTCCTTCCCGTGGCGCGCGATGAAGACGACGGTGAGGCCGCCGTGGCGGCCCACGCGGGGGACCTCGCTCGGCGGTCCGTACGGCGTGTCGATCGGTCTCGCCTCGTCCGCGGCGAGGATCGAGGTGTCGCGCAAGCCGGAACCTCCGATGATGCCCACGACCGGCCGGGCCATGGCGGCGCGCAAGCGGGTGTCCTTGAATAAAGCTTCCTACGGGGACCCGAGTCACCCTCTCGGAGGGGCGGCCTGCAGCGGGAGCGCCTTTTTCTCCCCCGAGGGGTTGCCCATCCATGGTCGGCGAAGGCCCCTTCCTGTGGCTGTCCCCGAGCGCTCCGCCCGCCGGATTCCGCCGGCTCCTGCACGGCGGGATGTGCCTCAGCGTGGTCCTGTTCGTGCGTCGCGGGAAGCGGATCCTCCTGGGCAGGTACGCGGACGATCCCGCGTGGGAGGTCCTTGCGGGTCTTGATCCCGAGTGGCGCAGGCTGCACGGACGGGGGTGGACGATCCCCGCGACCCAGGTCAAGTTCGGCGAGGAGATTCTCACGATGCGCGGGATGCGATACACGGAGCCACGGGTCGAGACGGACTACTACGAGCCCGCGCGGTCCCCGGGCCAAATGCACCTCGATGTGTGGTTCATCGTCGACGCGGTCCCGCCTCGCGGGGCGGAGGCTCCCACGCCCGCGTGGTACGCGGAGCTCGCGTGGAAGGATCCTCGAACGATGCAGGCGTCCGAGTACGCCCGGAGCCACGAGGACGTCGTCGCGCGATGGATGCAACGCCGCGCCCTGCGGTCCGGGTCTCCCACGTGAGGAGGCCATACGTTTTAATCGACCGGGCGAATCGCGGCGGCTCGATGCGAATCATTGAATGGCGGCCCCGCCACGCGAAGCTCCTCGCGGCGCTCTGGAACGCCAGCGACGCCGGCTGGCCGGGAGGCCTCGTGCACCTGCGGCCGAAGACCGCGGCGGAGGCCCTCGACTGGGAGCGAAGGACGGACTCCCTCGGGCGATTCCTCGCGATGGAAGGTCGCCGGCCGGTCGGCTACGCCCGGCTCTTCGAGTGGTGGGGCTCGCCGGACGCGACGTACGTGCAGTGGCTCAACGTGGATCCGAGGTACCAGGGGCGCGGAGTGGGCAAGGCCCTTCTCCTCGCGGCGATGGAACGGACGATCGCGCGGGGGTTCCCGCGAGTCGACCTACATACATGGCCGGGGAACGAGAAGGCGATGCGCCTCTACAAGCGCACGGGGTACATGTGGGTCCCGGGATCCCATGCCTATCTTCAGAACTACCTGCCGCTCCTCCTGACGTATGAGCCCGCGCGCGGGTTCTTCTCGAAGCACGATTGGTACGCGAGCCTACGCCGAGATCTGAAGCGGGACCATGACGAGGACTCGTTGCACGGCATCGACGCCTTCGTCTACCGCTTCCGTGCGGGCCGCGATCGCTTGGAGGTCGTCATCGACCGCGGCGCTCGAGGCGTGATGGCGTTCGAGGATCGGGCGGTCCGCGTGGAGGCCTGGGTTCCGGAGGGCCGGATCATCGAGGGTTGTCCGGCCGAGGTCCACTGGGTCGTTTGGAATCGGGGCCGCGGTTCCATCCGGGTGCGGATTGAGCCTGCCCGCCAACGAGGGATTCGCGCGGAGCGTCCCCGCCCGTTCGTCCTGAGCCCTGGGAGGAAGCGTGAAATCGTCGGCACGGTCCAACTCGCCCGCGGATTCGAGGACACCCCGTCCGAGTGGGCGTCGCCGGCGGTGGAATCTGGGATCCATCTCGACGGGCGCATCATCCGGCTGCGCGCCGGGTTCCGCCCGCGTCCGGCCGTAGCCATTGAATGGGAGGAAGCCAGCTCGGTCCCGGCCCCCGGTTCGAAGGACCTCGCCATCCGTCTGCGAAACCAGTCGGGCAGGGCGATCCGTGGGATCGTGACCCTGGCGGCGCGAGGGGTGGGCATCAAGCCGACCCGCGTCCGCGTTCGTTTAGGAAAGGGCGGCGTGCGCCGCCTGTTCCTGCATGTGCAAGACAGTCGACCGGAGGCAAAGTCGGTTCCGTTGCGGGTCCGTGTCGCGGGTCGCGGCGTCCACGCAGAAAAGGAGCTCACGATCGTGTGCCTGCCTCCGGCCGGTGCCGTCGCCTACAGACAGGAGAAGGATGCTTGCCTTCACACGGGCGCCATGCGCCTCGTCTCGGCGGGAATCGGCGGTCGGACCTCCGTGGAGGCCGCCGGCGGATTGGAGGTGCTCCGGGGCATCCATATCGCGCCGGGGCCGCCGTACTGGCCGAGCGACACGGAACGACATCGATGGGAAGGCGAACTGGACCCGGCGGGGCCGGCAATCGTACGCCGATTTGCATCCCGAAGGCGTCCGGGACTCCAGCTGGAACAGCGGTGGCGTGCGGCGAGCGATCGCCTCTTGGAGCTGCAATGCGCTGTGGAGAATCACGGGAAGGAAACGTGGACGGTAGGCCTCACATTGGAATTCGAGAAGGCCCTTGACCATGCCGTCGTCACGATCCCGACGCGCCGGGGGCCGGCGCGAGAGGCCATCATGGAGACGGAGTGGCCCGACGTGCGCCAGGACGTGCCCTTGCCACGGCTCCTCGGGGAGAGCTGGATCCACGTCGGAAACAAGAGCGGAGGCTACGGGCTCGTGTGGCGTCGCCGTCCGAGTCGACTCGACCTCCGTCTGTCGCCGTGGGCCACCCCGGAGTGGTTCACCCCGCGGCTCGACGTGCGACCGGGGGAAAGGCGGGAGTTCGAATCCATGTGGCTCCTCGTCACGCGCGACTGGCGCGACGTCCGGGATGTGTGGTCCGAGGCCATAGGCCGGAAACCCGGGGCCGAGCCCGAGACAGTGCGGGCCGGGGCGCTCGGCCTCGAAGCAGGGCCCGGGCTCGTCCTCGCGAGCCCCGGTGCGTCCGCGAAGGCCGTCCTGAGCAACCTGCGGATGCGCCCCGCGCACGGGACGGTACGGCTGGATTCTCCGCCGGGCGTGCACGCAGCGCCCCGGCAATGGTCCGTCCGGGGCCTACGGCTCGGGAACGATTGTTCGCGATCCTTCCATGTCCGGGCGAAAGGTCCCCAAGCCACGAGCCTGGCGGTCGTCTTCGACGAGATGCGCTCCACGCACCGCTTTGAGGTGCCCATGGTGGTCTCGGACGGACCGGGCCAGATCCGGATTTCAGGCCCGAGGCAGCAGCGCGCCGTGGCCAACGGCCTACTGACGGCGATTGCCTCCGCGACGCACGGTGCCGCGCTGACCTCGATACGGGTCCTAGGCCATGAGTACCTGATCTCGTCCTACCCGAAACCCGGCTCCTTCGGATGGTTCCGGCCCTTCTACGGAGGCGTCGCCCCGTTCGCATACGCGGAGGACTGGCCCGGTTCCTTGTACAAGGAGCGGTTCCGGATCGCGGAAGGAAGCCGTGGCACCTGGCGAGGCCATCGACTGTGGACGCGGACGTCGATGGGCGATCTGCCGAAGGGGACGGACGTGGACGTCGAGTATCTCACACGGCCCGGCAGCCCGATCCTGGTGGCCGCCCTCACCCTGCGCAACCGCGGCCGGACGAGGATCGAGGGCACGGCGGGCTTCTGGGCCTTCCTCGGGCTCGACGGAAGGCCCTCGTTCGAGGTCGAGTTCGAGCGGCTGCGGCCAAGGCATTGGAAGCCGGTGCCCTGGACCGGCTGGAGCTCCGCGGATCACGGCTTCGCGATCTTTCGCGCGCCGAAGGCGCCTCGTTCCGTCGCGGTCTCCGCCGCGAGTCCCGCCGAACTCGAGGTCTTCGAGCTCCGAGGCGCTGGCGCGCACGGCTACGTGGCGGAGGAATTCAAACTCGAGCCTCGAAAGGTCAAGACGATCCTTGCGACGCTCGTGATCGTACCCCCTGCCAATGCCTCGGCGTACAAGGTCTTGCGGGGACTCACGCCGGTCTCGTTTGAGGCCACACGGTCGCGCTAAGTTTCAGGCCCGATACCCGCAACCATACGTATAAGAGCGGACCTCCCGTTCGTACGCAGGATCCGATGCGGCTGCCGTGGCCGCTCCTCCTCGCCCAGGAGGAGGACGACCTTCTGAAGTCCCTCCTGTTCGGAAAGAAGAGGGACCTCGAGGAAGGCCGATCGTACCTCGTTAAGGAGAAGAAGCCCGAGCGCGCCCTGGCCGCGTTCTACCGCGCCATCGACGCCGGCGGCCGACCGATGTACGTCACCCGGCAACATCCGAACCACATCCAGCGGATGCATGCGGGCCGGGAGATCCGCGTGGTCTGGCTCTCGACGACCCTCGGCAAGGACTACGTGGACCCGCACAACCTGAACAGCCTGAGCAACCTGATCTCGAACTTCGTCGGGGACGGTCCGAAGGCCGTGATCTTGCTCGACGGGATCGAGTACCTGATGATGAACAACGACTTCCCGCGGATCCTGCACTTCCTGGAGTACGTGAACGAGCAGATCGCGGTCCGTAGGGCGATCCTTCTGCTGAGCCTGGACGGGCGGGCCTTTGATGCGAGAGAACTCGCCCTCATCGAGCGAAACATGGTCGTCTTGGAGTGAATCCGCGGCTTTATAGCGAGGCCGTCCATCCGCACGACGCGCCATGTTCGAGATCTCGGACCGGGGCGGGCTCGGCCGCACGGGCCTCTGGTCGCGGTCCGGTCGTTCCATCCGGACTCCCGTGGTCCTGTCCGTCCACCGGCCGTCGCGGCCCGCGCCGCGCTATGCGGAGGCAATCCTCAGCTCCGATCGGGTCGAGGACCCCCGGCCGCAGATTCGGGTGAGCGGCTCGTTCTTTGCACCGATTCGACTCGCATCGCAGGACGACCTGCCGCCCACGAAGGGCGTCCCTCTTTCCGTGGCGGACCTCGAGATCCCCCAGGAAGGCGCGCCGGGCGATCTCGCAATCGTGGCGTCCGAAGCCGATTTCGCCTCCGCGCGATCCGCGGAGGCCCTCTTCCTCGCGAACGGACCCGAATTCCTCCGGGAACCTCGCGCCTTCGTATCGCTGGTTGCGGCGGTCCGGGAGATCCTCGGGCCTTCGAAGCTCCTCGGGGTGACGGGCCTCGCATGTCCCGCCAATGCCGCCCTTCTCGTCTACGCAGGGGTCGACCTCCTCGATTCCAGCCGGATGGTCCTGGAAAGCGCGCGAGGCGTGTTCCACACCTCGGACGGCGCAATGGATCAGGCGGCCGCGGATCGCGCCGCATGCGCCTGCCCCGCCTGCGTGGCCGGGGAGGATCTGCTCGCCCACAACGAGAGATCCCTGTATCGGGAGATTCTCGTGGTCCGGAATCACCTCGCCCATGGCCGCCTCCGGGAGCTTGTCGAGCGACGCTTGGCCAACGATCCCTGGAACACCGCGGTCCTCCGCCATCTCGACCTGCGCCACGGCGACTTGGTCGAGCAGTACGTACCCGTGACGGGCGTCAAGATGCTCGCATACTCCCACGAGTCCCTCATGCGATCGGAGGTCGTGCGGTTCCGCCGACGGGTCCGGGACCGGTACCGCAAGCCGCCGTCCGCGCGGGTCCTCCTGCTCCTCCCCTGCTCCGCCCGCAAGCCGTATTCCGCGAGCCGCAGCCATCGGAGGTTCCGGGACGCCGTCCTCGCGTGCGGGAATCCGTCCGCGGTCCACGAGGTCATCGTGACGTCGCCCCTGGGATTGATCCCGCGCGAGCTGGAACGGTTCTATCCGGCGCGGGCCTACGACATCCCCGTGACCGGCGACTGGAACCGGGACGAGGCCGCGATCGTCTCGGACGACCTCCGTGCCTACGTCGCCGCGAACTCGTACGATGCCATCGTCGCCCACCTCGGGGCGGAAGCGCCGATTGTGCGCGACGCGCTGCCGCAAGCCGTCGTGCCTTCCGGCGCACGGCCCACGTCCGATGAGGCGCTCGCGGCACTGACCCGCGTCCTCTCCGAGCTCACCGCATCCCTCGAACGCGTCCCGCGAGGACGCCGATTCGCGGAAGAGATGGAGAACGTCGCCCGGTTCCAGTTCGGGGAGGCGGGCCTCGCGCTCGTGGCAGACGCGACGTACCGCGGCCGATTCCCGGACGTGCACGTGATTCGCGGCGGCACTCAGGTCGCGATGCACACGGATCGCGGGATGCTGTCCCTCAGCCTGGAAGGCGGCAAGGTCCTGTCCAATGCGAACGCGTACTGCGTCGAGATCGACGATTTCGTCCCGAAGGGGAACGTATTCGCGGTGGGGGTGGAGGACGCGACGCGGGACCTCCGAATCGGGGACGAGGTCGTCGTCCGCCACGACGGGGAGGTCCGAGCGGTCGGGACCGCCCGCATGGCTTGGCGGGAGATGATCGACCTGAGCCGTGGCGAAGCGGTGCACGTGCGGCACGTCGTCGGGTCGAAACCTTAAGGGAGTGCCGGGCCATCGCGAGGGGCCCATGCCGCTGCTGCCGGACCTAGGGGCCGCCGCGCTCTACGCCCTCGTCGTGTTCTTGGCGGCCCTGGGATTGCTCGTGGTATTCATCGAGGCGATCCGTCCCGGACGCATGCTGGCGCTCCTCGCCGCCGACGTTGCCTTGGCGGCCCTGCTCATCTGGGCGACGGAGGTCGGCGTCGCGTTCCTCGTCCTCGCGGCCGGATTCGCGCTCTTGGGGAACCAGGCGTTCGAGCGACTCACAACGCGCTAGCGGGACGAGGGGCCAACGCTCCTTCCGTTGCAGTAGGATCCGGCGGGCCCGGGCAATACGCAGGCATCCCTCGGTCCCATGGTGTCTCACGATGAGTCCACGGACCGGGCTTCTTTCCGACCCCAGGCTTCCTGGCGCTCGCCGCCCTCGCGCTCGTCGCCCTCGCGCTCGCATTCCTTCTCTTCTTGCCGCGCCGCCCGGCCGCCGCGAGGCCGTGGGGCCCTCGAGTACTTTCACCCCTCCAGGCGAGTACTTTCACCGACCCCTCCGGCGCTTCGCGCTTTATGTCCTCAGGTCATGCGGGCTTTCGTGGAAATCGTAGTGCACGCGGACGGGGCGTACGACATGATGACGGGAGACCACTACAGCTGGCAGGACGTGTACACGTCATACGGATGCTCCCTCGAGTTGGACGCCTCCGATGACGACGGTTGACGCTGATCCATCCATCCCATCTCGATCGGCGGAGAAGGGTCGCCTCCACGTCTCCGCCGGTCTATCTTATTTTTCGAACGAAAGAAGGTGGCGCAAAGGATTAAATCGAGTCGTCCCGGTTGTCGCCGCCGGGCAGGGATAGTCTAGCTGGTTAGGACTCCAGCCTTCCAAGCTGGTGACGCGGGTTCAAATCCCGCTCCCTGCACTCGTCACGCATGGGCTTTCGCGTTCGGTCGCGGGCTCGTCCGCCCGAGATCCCCGTTGACGATTGTCTCGAGATCGTCGATGGCCTTCCATAGCTCCGACGCATCCTCGCCCGCGTTCTCGAGAGACGTCGCGATCTCCCGCACGTCCTCGAGGGTATGGGAGGCGAGCCATTCGCGGGTCTCCTTGCGCAGCTTGATCGGGTCGACGGCAGATTTCGAAGTCAACGGGATCCCATCCCTGTCTGACGTTTGTCGGATACGCATCGCGACGCGGATATTTAGTCCCACCGACCGCCGGGTGTGTGGTTGACAAAGATTCCTGGAGGCGATCGCTCGACCCGGTCGCAGCGACATCTATAAAGCATCCCTCCTCCATGTCGGCCACTTGTCCGACACGCCCCGTAGCGGGCGCCCGCGGGATGGGATGGTAGGGATGGCGCTCCCCCCTGGATTCTTCGACAAGGAAGGCCGAGTCCTCAGCAAGGTCGATCGACTGACGCAGAACGCGGTCTCCATGGCCCACTCCGGCTCGACCCGTCGCGCGTCAACGTTCCTGGAGCGGGCCTTCCGGCTGCTGGAGTCGAACGTCGGCCGACCGAGCCGCCGGACGGACGACTGGGCCTCCGCCTACGCGCGGATCGCAGGCGGGTTCCTCCTCGTGGAGGCCGCCGACGCGGCACAGGCGGCCGTATCTCGAGCCCTCTCCTTGGACGCATCCAACGTGGAGGCGCTGGGCCACCAGGGCGCGATCCTCGTCGCGCAGGGTCGTGCCGAGGACTCCCTCGCCTACTACGACGCCGCTCTCCGGCTCGATCCGAAGTCGAAGGGCACTTGGGAGCGGAAGGGCGACGCCCTTGCGGCCCTCGGCCAGCGCCAGGAGGCCGTCCGAGCGTACGTCCAGGTCGTGAACCTCGACCCGGACGACGTGGATGGGTATGCGAGGATCCTCGCGATCGCGCCGCAGGACCTCGACCTCTGGGTGCGGAAGGGGGACGCGCACCGCCGACGCGGCGAGACGGAGGAGGCCCATGAGGCGTACGATCGCGTGCTGCGGGCGACGTCGGAGCGGAAGGACGTCCTCGAGGGCAAGGCCCAGCTGTACCTGTCCGCCGGGGAGCACCCGCAGGCCCTCCGTTGCCTCGACCGCGTGCTCCAGCTCGATGGGGCCGACCCGGATGCCTGGAAGCTCCGCGGGGACGTCCTCGCGGCGAGCGGCCGGACCGAGGATGCCCTCCGATCCGTCGACGAGGCGCTCCGACTCCGGGACGGGGACGCCGTCGCATGGTCCGCCCGCGCGGAGCTCCTCCGCAAGGCGGGCCGCAACGCCGACGCGGTGGCATCGTACGACCGGGCAATCGCCCTCGCCCCGAAATCGCTCGCGTACCATGTCGGGCGACTCGAGGCGCTGCAGGCCCTGGCCCGGTGGGACGACCTCCTGAAGGAGTGCGCGCGGATCCTCGCGCTCGACCCCCGGCATGGCCCCGCACTGTACGCGCGCTACCAGGCGTACCTGCAGGCCGGCCGGAAGGACGACGCTCTCGCGGCGATCGACGAGTTCCTCGCGGTCGAGCCGACCTCCTTCGACGGCCTGGACGCGAAACGGCAACTTCTGCTCGCGACGGATCGCTGGAAAGAGCTCCTCGCGACGTGCGACGCGATCCTGTCCCTGCAGCCGCACTCCACGCGGGCCCTGAAGGACAAGGGTCGCGCCCTCCTGGCCCTCGGCCAGGCGGAGGCCTCGTACGCGGCGTTCGACCGCGCGAAGGTCCTTGAGCCCGATGACCTCGAAGCCCTCCGTGGACAACGCGATGCCCTGCGCTCCTCGAAGAACCCTAAGGTCCTGCTCCGGCTGTGCGACGAGATCCTCTCGCGGGATCCGAACGACGTGGCCACGTGGCTCGCGAAAGGCGAGGCCCACCAGGCCATCGAGGACCGGGAGGCCGCGCTCGCGGCGTACGAGAAGGTCCTGCGGCTCGACCCCCGGCATCCTGCGGCCTGGGCGCACAAAGCGACCCTCCTCTCGATCTTGGAGCGTTACGACGAGGCCGTCGCCGCGTACGAGGCGGCCCTCGAGGCGAATCCCGCGTCCGCGGACCTGTGGTACGAAAAGGGTCGAGCGGAGTACCGGCGAAAGGCCTACGCGGAAGCCTCGGACTCCCTAGACCGCGCGACGCGCTACGCGCCGAACGACCGGAGGACGTGGTATCTCTTCGGGCTCGCCCTCGCGGGGGCGAAGCGGTACGAGCAGTCGATCGCCGCCCTCGACCGCGCGATCGGGATCGACCCAAAGGACGCCCGCGCATGGTACGCGAAGGGCATCGCCCTGCAGACCCTCAAGCGATACGACGAGGCGGTGTCCGCCTTTGGGCAGTCCGCCGCCCTGGATCCGATGTCCGCGTCGGCGTGCGTGAAGGCGGGCGCGTGCCATCTGGAGCTGCACCGCTTTGAGGAGGCGCTCGCGTCGTTCGAACGCGCACTGACGATCGATCCGAAGGACCGCGCGGCGGCCCTCGGCCGCACGGACGCCCTCGAGGCCCTCGGGAGGACCGAGGAAGCCCTTGTCGCCTGCGAGCGGCTGACCGCTCTGGACCCGAAGGACGTGGATGTATGGATGCGCCGGGCCCGGCTCGCCCGGGCCACGAAGCAGACGAAGGAGGCCCTCGCGTGCGTCACGAAGGCGATCGCCCTCGCGCCAGAACGCGCGGATTCCCTGCGGCTCAAGAGGGAAATCCTCAGCGCCGGCGGCGCCTACAAGGCCGTCGTCGACCTGTGCGACCGTCTCCTCGGGCTCGATCCGCGGGACACGGACGCGATGCGGGAGAAGGCCCTCGCCCTCGAGGGACTCGGGAAGGAAGAGGCGGCCCTTGAGCTCCTCGAGTCTGCGACCCGAGTCGATCCGATGGATCGGCGGACCTGGAACACTCGCGGGGAGGTCCTCTATCGGCTCAAGCGGCTCGAGGCCGCGCTCGAGGCGTTCGAGCATACCCTCTCCCTGAACCCCGGAGACCGGGTCGCAATCGCGATGCGCGGCCAGGTCCTCTTCGATCTCGGACGTTTCGACGCCGCGCTCCACGCGTTCGAGGACGGCCTCGTGCTGGAGCACGACCGCCTCGAGTTCCTGAACGGGAAGGCGATGTGCCTCGCCGCGGAAGGCCACTACGACGACGCTCTGTCCGCCCTGTCGGTCGTGTTCCACCAGGATCCGAACAACTACGCAGCGCATCGGACGAAGGGCCTCTGTCTCCTGAAGACGGGTCGCGCGGTGGACGCCTTGGAGTGCTTCGATTTCGCGCTGAAGGCCCATCCCGAGGACGCGGGCCTGCTCACCCGGAAGGGGGAGGCCCTGCTCGCTCTGGAGAAGCCGGACGACGCGATCCAGGCGTTCCAGGCCGCGACCGAGGCGAACCCGGAGGCGGGCGATGCATGGCGCGGCAAGGGCCTCGCGCATCTCAAGCGGGAGCAGTTTGGCGAGGCGGCCGTCGCCCTGTCCCACGCGACCGCAGCGCGACCGATGGACAAGGCCCTGTGGTACATGCGCGGGTTCGCGGAGGAGCGCGCGGGCAACTACGAGAACGCGCTCGAGGCGTACGACCAGGCGATTCGCCTCGATGCGCGGGACAAGGCCTACTGGAACAGCAAAGGAGTCGCCCTATTGCACCTCAAGCGGTACGAGGACGCCGTGAAGTGCTTCGACGCGGCATTGGCCCTCGACCCGGGCTACGAGCCCGCGCAGCAGGGGAAAGCGACCGCGGAGGAGCGCGCGCGACTTGCGCGGATCGAATCCTTCGCCGAGGCCGTCGTGCGCTTCGAGCGACAGGTCGGCCGGCCCGCGACCCGGGAGGAGGCCTTCCGCTACGGCTCCGTGCCGCTCGAGATCCTCGACGACGTGATCCGCTACGTGAACGAGCCGGCGCCGCTCGCTCCGGACCGCTTGCAGCCGGAGGACCTGCGCAAGTACGAAGCCGTCGGCGCCGCAATCCTGAATCGCTACGAGGACCTCGACGATCTCCGCCTTGCGGACGTGAACACGGCCCTGCCGAACCTGGACCTCGACGAGGCCCGCACGGTCTGGGGCTATATCGACTGGGTGCGAGATGCGCACCTCGAGCCTTCGCCGGATTGGCACAACGACGATCTGATCCGGCAGGCCTTAGACCTCCCGAAGGAGGACTGGGACCTCGTGCACCTCGCGCGGGAGCTCAAGCTGGGGCCGTACGAGGCGAAGAAGCTCGAGACATCGCTGAAAATCTTCGAAGGCGGCGGGTATCGGGTGACGACGAAAGCCGCGCCGGAGATGCCTGCCCCGCGGAAGGCGAAGGAGAAGCGACGGGGCGAGCCGGCGCAAGCGGAAGCGGACGAAGCCGAGGAGGAGGGCTCGGAGCCCCCGGAGGAGCGGTCTCCCAAGGCCCCGAAGCCCGCGGCCAAGCCCGCACCGGCGCCGCCCGCGAGGCGATGCACGGCGCACCGCGCGCAGGGCCTCGAACAGCACGAGTGCGGGGCCTGGCTCTGCAAAGCATGCCTCGAGGGGAACGAGGACTGTCCCGGGTGCCACGAGCCGCTCAGGCCGACGAGCGAGGGGCCGACGTCGAAGCGGCCGCGAGAGAAGGATCCGGCGCGGGATTTCAGCCGCCTCTGAGCGGGAAGGTTCATCGCCCCTCGCGCCTTCGCTGGCGGCGCGATGGCGCCGTCCGCAGGTCCCGGCATGGATTGGCCGACCGCGTGGTCCGCCCTCGTCCCCGTGTACGGCCTCGCGGTCCTCCTCGATGCGGTGTTCGCGCCCTTCGCGGTGCTCGTTTGGTTGATCTTCTTCCTCTATGCGCGGAAGGTCCTAGATGGTGCGAGGCTCGCGGAGGATCCGTGGCGCGGCGGCGCCGCTCCCCGGCGATACTTGCTCCCGTTCGTCGCGGGGCTCGTCGTGCAGGTCGCGAGCTATGCAGGGCTGACTCCGTCTCCATCGTCCGCCGCCGTGTCCGCGATCCTCGGCACGCTCGTGGCCCTCGCCGCCGCCTCCCTGTTCGTCGCGGCGTCTGCGCCGCCGGGGGTCCGGGAGGCACGCGCGTGGCTGGCGATCGGCGTCGGAGCTGCGGTCCTTTCCGCGGTCGTGTTCTCAGTCGCGCTGTTCACGCCCTTCGCACCGGGCCAGGCCCTCCTCGTGCGACTGGGATTGGCAGGCACGTCCGTCGGAGGCTTCGTCATTGCGTCCCACGCGGGGGCGTGGCGTGGGCCCGTCGTCGCGCGGAAGGCCCCGAAGGCGTGATGCACGATCGGGGCTCAGCCGTACGTCCGGATCACGTCCCCGATGAACCCGAGGGAGCTAGCCGTGTCGACGCGGTAGTTGTTGTTCTGAGGCTTGCACACCGTATCGCCCCAGGAGGTTACGGCGACCTGCGTTTCGACCCCGTTTGCGTCGCGATAGTACGTAGGCCCTCCGGAGTCCCCGAAGCAGGTCCCGCCGTTGCCCAGGTGGGGGTTCTGGGACATGTATGGCCAAGCGTCGTGGAGGTTCCGGAAGGAGGAGACGGAGTACATCCGCACGTTCGTGTCTTGTATGTTCTCGTCCGTCCCGTACCCAACGCTGACGAACGTAGCATCTGCGAGAACGTCGGCGTCGCGGAGGTCGTCCAGGAAGCCCTCGCTCGGCAACCGTCCCGGCGCGGGGCTCCGCACGGGCTTCTTGAGAATCACGACCCCGATATCGTGCGGGTCCGACCAGCGGCCGCCGTACTCGGGGTGGGGGAAGTAGAGCTCGCCTGGAGCCACTTCGCGTCTTTGCCGAACCGGTATAGGGAGAAGCTCACCCGGACGACGTTCGGGGAGAACTCGTAGAAGGCCAACGCGGCGGTGCAGTGCCCTGCGGTCAGGAAGACCCTCGGCGAGACGAGGGTGCCGGAGCGCCACTCGATGTACTCCCCCTTCCAGGGGACGAGGATCGCGCCCGCCTGCCGATGACCATCATCGATCGTGCCGTAGGTGATCGCGCCCGCGGGACCCGTGAGGACGAACGCGGCCACGACGAGGATTGCTCCAATCGCGTTCCAGCCCAGCCACTCGACGGGACGATGCATCGGGCGAAGCCCCTCTCCATCGACGGAATCCGAAGGAAGGACCATGGACGCTATCGTCGCGCGGTTGCGGTTTGGTTACATATTGACCGAGGCGACCTGCGGTTCACTCGAAGGTCCAGCGGTCCCGCTCGCGGAGGAGGTCCCGGAGCAGCCGCACCGCCTTCGCAGGGTCGATCCGCATCACGAAGGCCCCGAGGTGCTTGCAGAAGAGGCGGGCCTTCGCTCGGCTGGACCGCCAGTCGGCGCAGTCGTGCTCGATCCGGTTCTCCTGCGTGTCAATCCGCACGGAGTAGTCCTTCACGGTGCCAGACCAGAGGGTCGTTGACTCCTTGTCCACGGACACGAGGCCGGACTCGATCCCCTTCGCGGACTTGAGCCGGTTCCGGCCGAGGAGCACGAGGAGCAGGTCCTCGAGGCTCATCCGATCGATGTCCTTGTTGAGCGGGACGTCCGCCTGAATGATGCCGGCCTCCTCCTCGATCTCGCCGCCTCTCGTCTTCACGGCGACGCCGAACCGCTCGAGGGCCTCGTTGATCTTCCTGTCGATGTACGCCTGTTCCTCGGGCGCGTACTTCGCTCGGTTCTCGGGCTTGTTGAAATACCGACGCGCGGCACGCGCGTGGAACGGCGTGTGGACGGGATACTTCCAGTTTGCCGGATCCGCGTACTTCTCCGGATCCTTCGGGTATCGATCCGGCGGGCCCAGGCGGCCATCTCGCTTGCGGCTCGGTTTCACCGCGCGGACCATCGAGGGCCGCATGGTGTAGATGCGCGATAAAGGGATCGCGATGCGCCCGGGCCGTCGCCTCGCCGCCATCGGGAGCCGTTGCGGCTCAGGCCGGCGTTCGTCGCTTTTCATGTCCGCTTTGACGAGGAACCACAGATGCCCCGTAATGGCGGCGTTCGTCCCACCGAGAAGGATGGGCGGGAAGACAATGCCCACGATCGGCACGATGCACAGGGCGAACTCTCCTCCACGAGGGAGAAAAACGGACCAGAGGTAAGCCACGCCAGTCATCGGGACGATGATCGCGAGGCCGTGCATGAAGTAACGAGCGCATCCACGAGCGCGGCTTCCTCTTCGCTCGGGCCTCCGAGACCGACGAATCGCAGGTTCGAGGCATCCGGGGAATCTCCACCGGGCACCTGGGCCTACGTTCGAAGCACCTCGCGCGCGATCACGAGCCGCTGAATCTCGCTCGTCCCCTCCCCGAGCTCCGTGAGCTTCGCGTCGCGGAGCATCCGCTCCACGGGATAGTCCGAGATGTACCCGTACCCGCCGTGGATTTGGACCGCCTTGTTCGTCACGAAGGAAGACATCTCGCTCGCGTAGAGCTTCGCCATCGCGGCCTCCTTCTTGAACGGCATCCCGCGATCCTTGAGCCACGCGGCCCGCAACACGAGCATCCGCGCCGCGTCGATTCGCATCGCCATGTCCGCAAGCATGAACTGGACGGCCTGGTGCTCCGCGATCGGCTTCCCGAACTGGATGCGGTCCTTTGCGTACTTGACGGATTCCTCGAGGGCTCCCTGTGCGATTCCCACCGCCATCGCTCCGATCGAAATGCGCCCGCCGTCGAGGGTCTTCAGGGCGTTCATGAACCCCTCGTTCTCCTTTCCCAGGAGTGCGTCCGCGGGCACGTGGCAGTCCGTGAGGAGGACCTGTGACGTCGGGCTCCCGCGCACGCCGAACTTCTCCTCGATTTTCCCGATCGAAAGGCCCGGGTTCCCGCGCTCGACGATGAACGCGCTAATCCCGTGCGTCCCCTTTGCGCGGTCCGTGACCGACATGATCACGAACGTCCCCGCGACGGGCGCGTTCGTGCACAGGTTCTTCGTTCCGTTGAGGACCCAGCCGTCCCCCGTCCGCTTCGCGGTCGTCTCCATCGCGGCGGCGTCGGAGCCGCTCTTCGGCTCCGTCAAGGCCCAAGCGCCCAGCTTCCGTCCGCTGGCGAGGTCCGGCAGGTATCGCGACCTCTGCTCGTCCGTCCCCGCTAGGTAGATGTTCCCCGTGCATAGGGAGTTGTGCGCGGCCATGATCAGCGCATGGGACCCGCAGACCCGGGCGATCTCCTCGACCGCGAGCGCGTAGGCCACCGTGTCGAGGCCCGCGCCCTCGTACTTCTGGGGGATGGTCATCCCGAGGAGACCGAGGGAGGCCATCTTGGCGATCGTGTCCTTCGGGAATTCGCCGGTCCTATCGACGTGCGCGGCCACGGGCCGGATCTCCCGCTCCGCGAACTCCCGCACGCTCTGCCGAATCATCTCGTGCTCGGACGTGAGGTCGAAGTCCACCGAGCCGCCTCCGGTTCGACGTAATGCGGGCCGGCCTCTTAGGGATTCGCCCCTCCGGTCGGAGCCGAAATTATCGTCACGATTTTCACGCGCGAGCAGTCGAGCCGCGGGGATTAAGTATCGCCCGATTCCGTCGGCGGTCGCCATGGTCCTCCTCGAAGAGGCGGTCCGCCAGATCTTGGACGACCTCCTCGTGCTCCCTCCCGTCGAGGGCGCGCTCGTCGTCACCCGGAGGGGCCGCGTCGTCGCCTCGCGGATGCCCGAGGGTGCGGATGCCAAGTCGATCGCGCGCGAGTGTCGGGCCGTCCTCGAGGCCGGGACCGAGGCGATCGCGCCGGAGGGGCAGGACCTCGTCCGCGTAGACTTGAGGGCGACGAAGGGCAGCACGGTCGTCCTCCGAGTGGGCCAGGACGCGATCCTCGCGGTGCTCACGTCGACCCGGACGCCGGAATCCCTTAGCCTCGAGTTGTCCCGCGCGGCGAACGCGATCCGGGAGGCCGTCGACTAGGTGCGCCGGCGACGGTCACCCAGCGCGGCGAGGACGTCCCTCGCTTCCTGCAGCACGGAGAGGGCCGCATCCTTCTCCTTCGTGACGTATTCGATGATCTCCTTGTACCGGCCCTGCCGATAGAGGTGCGGCACCTCGGACCCGCTCGGCTTGTCCGCGAAGGCTTGGAGGCTCGAGCCCGTGAACCCCCCGCGGTTCATGAGCACGAGGATCGGCGCGAGGTCGAGGAGCGGCTTCGTGTACCAGTAGATCTTGAGCTTCGCGGGATCCCATTGGACGAGCTTCCACTTCGTGGCGCGTTCGAGGAGGAACGTGAGGTCGAACCGGAGGCGGTTGCCGACCGGCACGAAATCCCACGTGGGCTCGAGGACCCCTTTCTCCAGGGCCATCTGGACGACCTGCTTCTCCCCCCACTCCCACTCCGCCATGATCTGGAAGCTGCCCAGCGGACTCAGATCGTCCGCGAGCTGCTGGTACTGGACCGACACAATTCGGTCCGCCTGGGGATCGTCCCCTTCCGTCTCGACGTCGAAGTAGTACAGGGTCACGAAGGCCCATCCGCAGTCAACAAGGGCCGCGGGCTTCTTAACGTCTCGTGCGGCGAAGGCGTGCGGGCGGCACCCTCGCCTCGGTATAGTCCCTGTATATTCTCATCGGGATTGCATGGACCGTGGGGGCATAACCGAGCCTCTCCGTCGGGATATGGGAGGCCGATGGAATGGAACGGCTGGAGCACGACATCGTCGTGATCGGCTCGGGGCTCGCGGGGTTGCGCGCGGCCCTCGAGGCCTCCCGGGTGAGCCACGGCCGCCTGGACATCGGGGTCGTCACGAAGGTCCAGGCCATGCGCTCCCATAGCGTCGGCGCGGAGGGCGGCACGGCGGCGGTCCTGTACCCGGACGAAGGTGATTCCTTCGAAAGCCACATCTGGGACACCGTCAAGGGCTCCGACTTCCTCGCGGACCAGGACGCCGTCGAGCTGTTCGTGCGGACGGCCCCGGAGGAGCTGCGGCTCCTCGAGCGATGGGGCATGCCGTGGTCTCGCCGGCCCGACGGCCGGATCGCGCAGCGCCCGTTCGGTGGCCATGAGTTCCCTCGGGCCACGTTCGCCGCAGACAAGGTCGGCTTCCTTGAGATGCAGACCCTCTACGGCGCACTCCAGGCCTTCCCGAACGTCACCTTCCACCACGAGTGGTTCGCCACCTCAATCCTGTCCGAGGACCACACGTTCCATGGAATCACCGGGATCGATCTGAAGAGCGGGAACTTCGTCGTCGTGCGGGCGAAGGCAGGGATTCTGGCGACGGGCGGCGCGGGCCGGATCTTCGGCTTCACGACCCACGGCCACCACTCCACCGCGGACGGCCTCTTCATGGCATACCGCGCGGGCCTCGGCCTGAAAGACATGGAGTTCATCCAGTTCCATCCGACGGGCCTCGTGCCGAACGGGATCCTGATCACAGAAGCCGCGCGGGGCGAGGGCGGCTACCTCGTGAACCGGGACGGGGAGCGGTTCATGAAGCGGTATGCCCCGACGAAGATGGAACTCGCGCCGCGGGACGTCGTCTCGCGGAGCGAGATGACGGAGATCAACGAGGGCCGTGGAATCGAGGGACCGAACGGGATCCGGTGCGTGGCCGTCGACCTTCGCCATCTGGGCAAGGAGAAGATCCTCGAGCGTCTCCCGCAGATTCGCGAGGTCGCCATGAAGTTCGTCGGGGTCGATCCCGTGGAGGATCTCATCCCGATCAAGCCGGCCGCGCACTTCACGATGGGCGGCGTGCACACGGACGTCCGCGGGGCGACGGAGATGAAGGGCCTCTGGGCCGCGGGCGAGGCCGCATGCGTGAGCGTGCACGGCGCGAACCGCCTCGGCGCGAACTCGACGGCGATCTGCCTCGTATACGGGCGTTTCGCCGGCGCAGAGGCCGCGATGTACGTGAAGAACTGGCAGGGCGACGGATTCCCGAAGGACCAGCTCGCGGCGGAGGAGACGCGGATCTACGACGAGACGTTGCGGGGCTCCGGGAGTGTAAACCCGTACGACATCCGGGACCGGCTGCAGGAGACGATGGACGCTCACGCCTACGTCTTCCGGTCGGGCGAAGGCCTGAGCACCGCGTTGCGGACGGTGCGTCAACTCAAGGGGGAGGCGTACCGCAACGTCGCGGACAAGTTGAAGGAGTACAACACGAACCTCCTGCACGTCCTCGAGCTCGACTCCCTGCTCAACGCGGCGGAGATCGTCCTCGTCGGCGCGCTCGCACGGCTGGAGAGCCGCGGAGCCCACACCCGCCTCGACTATCCGAAACGGGACGATGCGAACTGGCTCAAGCATACGCTCGCGTATCGCACGGAAGTAGGGCCGCGTCTCTCGTACGTCCCCGTGACGATTACGAAGCATCAGCCCGTGGAGAGGAAGTATTGACATGCGCGAGGGCATCGTGGCCGTGGAACGCGCGAAGATCGTGAAGGGAAACTGGATCGACACGCAAGTGCGCTGGGCCTTCCGTCGACCGATGAACCTCGAGAAGCTCGCCCTCCTGGTCCAGCGTGTCTCTGGCCTCGGTCTCCTGGTGTACCTTTTCTTCCACATCTTCGTCACGGGGACGATCACGAGCGGTCAAGGCGCGTGGGACAGTATCATGTCCGTGCTCCTCAATCCGCTCGCGCACGTCGGCGAGATCCTCGTCGTCGTGGGGGCGACGTTCCATGGGATCAACGGGATCCGGATGATGCTGCTCGAGCTGACGTCCCTCGTTGGCAAGCCGATGCGGCCCGACTATCCGTACAAGGCGCAGAGCCTCGGGAAGGGTCAGAGGTCGATCCTCTGGACCGCGACGATCATGGCGGGCCTGTCGACGATCGCGGGCATCGTCCTCCTGTGGGGGGTGTGAGATGCGCGAGTCGACGCTGCAGCTCATCAACTACGTGATGATCCTCCTGCTCCTCGTCACGTTGGCATTGCACCTCGCGATGCAGGCCTTCGTCGGCGTCTCCGGGTATGAGGACGCGCTACGCTACGACACCGCGCTTGCGCGATACCGCGAACCGTTCTCCGTCAGCCTGCTCACGATCCTGCTCGTCGCCGCAGTCTACCATGGCCTCTTCGGCCTACGGAACATCCTCTTGGAGATGCGCAGCAGCCCACGGTGGAACCGCACCGTGACCTTCGGCGTCCTCGGGCTCGGCGTCGTCATGCTCGTCTGGGGGCTCCGCACGATCGTCGTCGCGTTCTCGGGGGCGTGAGCGATGGTGGTGGAGACGCAGGAGCGCAAGGAGGTGCCGAAGACGGTCCATGTGTCCGTGCCGCATCGGGCGCAGCCTGCTGGGACCGTCCTCCTGCGCGTGTTCCGGTACAACCCGAACACGAAGGACGAGCCCACGATGGTCACGTTCCGGGTTCCTGTGACGAAGGGGATGACGGTCCTCGACGCGCTCCTGTGGGCGAAGGAGCACGTGGATCCCGGCCTCGCATTACGGTACTCCTGCCGGATGGGGATCTGCGGCTCCTGCGGCATGATGATCAATGGGGAGCCGAAGCTCGGCTGCGAGACCCAGATCGCGGAGCTGGGCGCGGCGACCGTGGAGGTCGGACCGCTCCCGAACTACCCGATCGTCCGCGACGTGGCCACGGATTTCACGGACTTCTTCTCCCATCACAGGCGAATCAAACCCTACCTCATCCACAAGGACAACGGTGGACTGAAGCCGGTCGAGCGGGAAGTTCTCCAGACGGAGGAGCAGAAGCTGGGGTACTACCAGTTCACGATGTGCATCATGTGCGGGCTTTGCGACGCCGCATGTCCAATCGTCGCGATGGACCAGGAGTTCCTCGGGCCTCAGGCCTTGGCGCAGGCGTACCGCTTCGCCGCCGATTCGCGAGACGAAGGATGGCCCGAGCGCGCGGCGATCGCGGACTCGCCGCACGGCTGCTTCCGCTGCGAACTCGCGGGATCCTGCAGCGCGGTGTGCCCGAAGGGTGTCGATCCTGCGTTGGGGGTTCAGCTGCTCAAGCGTGAGGTCTTGCGGCGGAGATTCCGGATCGGCGGATTCCTCGTGAAGGCTCCTGCCAGAAGGCAGCGGTCGCGCCTTTGAGCTGTGAGGGACTCAGGGCCTTCTACGAAGCGTACGTCGGCCTGGTCGAAGGAAATGGCCTCACCTTTGCCACTCACAAGTCTCGCTTCAAGACGATCGTCAACGCGTTCGCCGACGATCTCCCAGGTGGGAACGACTGGAACACCTGGTTAAGAGACATCCTCAATGACTATTGGGGCGACGACTCGATCGACATCGTCGCAATCGACCACTATCCCGGAACCTGGTGCTGCGGATCGAACTACCGGGATTGGGGTGTTCTCGATACCTTGAAGGATATCGCTCGCGATTACGGGAAGGAGATCGCTGTGATGGAAACAGGTTTCTTCACCCTCGATGACAATGGGCATGACCAAGGCGATCAGGAAGCTTATGTCGACCAGGCAATGGACGAGCTGCTCGCGAAGCGGAGCAATCAATCGACATACTATCCGCAGAATGCGTTCCTACTGGTGAGCTGGTACGAGTTCCTGGACGCGTGCACAGGTTGCTGAGACGTCATTCCACAGGAGCCAAACTTCGGCATCCTTACATACGACTCAGCCATGGGGGCGTGGGGGCTGAAACTGGCTTTTGACAACCTTCGATACCAGGTGAGCCGTTGGAAATAGTCTCTTCCAGCAGAGTGGGGAAGTCCGTCGTCGACAGACCACTGCTGTCTGACCTCTGGAGGGCATACGTAGCTGTGCTTCTCGGAATTCTCGTCGGTCTCGCCTTCGGCTACATTCTGAGACCGCCTCACATATTCCTCGAACTCGGGGCTCTTGTTGCCGGGCCAATCCTTTTCGTGGTGCTTCTTCTCAACCATAAACGCAGGGCACGCGGTCTTGCGGCAGCCCGAACGCTGGGTTCGTTGGGGGGTTGGCTGGCATTCGTGGCGCTGTATCAGAACGAAGGATTCAGTCGGCCAATCTACGCCACGCAAAGTCCAGGAGCAGTCCTCGTGCTTTTCTCGATAGTTGCGTTGACTCTTATCGCTGCCGGTGTTACGACTTCCGCCTTCTTCTGGTACGCGGCGCATCGCGACCGCGCGCAGCGATAGTTGTGAGAGCCCAAGGCAGGAACTATCGAGCCCATAGGGCCGGTCTCAAAGGGCCCTTGGGCGACGACCAAATCGTCCACCAGGTGCCCGGCCGGAAGTTCGAACGCGCGCTCGTTGCGGACTGTGCGATGTTCGAAGCGCCCCAGAAGCACCACGGTCTCATTACGCCTCGCGAGCGTGGGCGCGGGCGGGCTGAACGACATCCAGGTGGAGAATCTCGACCGGACCGGTCAGAAAACTGCGAAGGTTGCCGGCGCAAACCCGTTGCCGAGGCCAGAAGTCCCCGACTCGGGATTAGTGACGGTCTTTCAAGGGCTCGCGAAGTATTCCAAGCGACTGAGCAGGCTGCGGGGCGACGCTGAACCGGTACACCTGGGGCGTTGATCGGGTCTCAGAAGAACGGGCTCGGATTTCAGGGGAGCCCTCCCGTTTCAGCCCGCCGCTCGGGGTACTCCGCATCCCCTCCCTGAGTTTGCCGCCCCGCGATTCCCGGCTGCGTCCAGTCGCAGGGTCGGACCAATTCTCCACGGCAAGGGATGAGGGGCCAACCTCCATCTCAAGCCCGATACAGGGTCAAGCGAACTCTTGTAACGTGGTTTCGTTGGAGCGCACAATTCCCGCCGAGAACTCCGTGAAACACCCTCGTCGGCTCGGAGCGCTTGAAACGCGTCCCGAGCTACCGCGACCGGCCCGGCGGGAGCAGCTCGTCGCGGAACGCGTGCACTCCTCTATTTCGACCGAGTATTCTGCAACCGATGCGTCCCGTGGCCAGACGCACCCAGGTCGGACCGGCTAATAGACACGCCGTATCCTCGCCTCTGCGAAACGGTGGGCTGTTTCCCGACAGCCTTTAGTGTGAACGCGTGATTCCCGTCGCCGAGCAGAGCTCGGGTTGGGGATGGCATGCGCGTTGGGATCGTCGGCGTTGGGATGACGGCGTTCCGGTCGTCGACGCCGGAGTACAGCTGGAAGGAACTGATGTACGAGGCCGCATCGCGCGCGTATGCGGACGCCGGTGTGGATCCGCGCACCCAGGTCGACTCGTTCCTGACGTGCGCGGAGGACTACTACGAAGGCTTCGGAATTTTCGACGAGTTCGTTCCGGATCAGATCGGTGCGGCGCTGCGCCCCACGTGCACCGTGTCGGGCGACGGTCTTCACGGCCTCGCGAACGCATTCATGCAGATCCAGACGGGGCTGATCGACGTCGCCGTCGTCGAGGCTCACAGCAAGGCCTCCGACATCACGACGCTCGCCGGGGTCGTCGAACACGGGCTCGATCCAATCTGGAACAAGCCCCTGGGCGGCCATCCGTACATCGTCGCGGGCCTCGAAGCGGATGCGTATCTTCGCTCCACCAGGACGCCGGCGAGATCCTTGGGCGCGGTCGTCTCGAAGAACCGACGCAACGGTCTCCGGAATCCGCACGCGGCCTACGGCGCGGACGTCGACCCTGCGCAGGCCCTGGCGTCGGAGGAACGCTTCTCTCCTTTGCGGGCCCTCGACATCAGCGCCCCGGCGGACGGCGCGATAGTTCTCGTCGTCGCGTCCGAGCGTGCGGCCCGCCGACTCCGAGCGGACCCTGTGTGGATCCGAGGGGTCGGATGGGCGAGCGATTCCCCTTCCCTGGAGACGCGGGATCGGGCCGCGGCAACGTACGCGCGGCTCGCCGCGCAGATGGCGTACCGCCTCGCGAAGATCCGAGCCCCCGCTCGCGAGATCGATCTTGCGGAAGTCGATGACCGCTTCTCGTACAAGGAACTGCAGCATCTGGAGGCCCTTGGCCTTGCCAGAGCCGGGGAAGCGGGACGGCGTGCGTTGAATGGCGATTTCTCAATCGACGGACGGCTTCCCGTGAACGCGTCGGGCGGCTCCCTGGGGTGCGGGAACGTGTTCGAGGCCACGGGCCTGCACCGCGCGGCGGAGGTTGTCCTGCAGCTGCGCGGGGACGCCGGCTCGCGTCAGGTCGATGGCGCGAACGTGGGCTTGGCACAATCCTGGCGCTTCGTGCCGTCCGCGTCGGGCGCCGTGGCGGTCCTGGGGGTGGGCAAGTGAGGAAGGTCGGCGTGATCGGCGCGGGGATGACCCTGTTCCGCCGCCGGCTTCAAGAGACGGGCAAGGAACTCTGCTACGAAGCCGCAAGGATGGCCCTCGATTCGGCGGGGCTCACCCTCGCGGACGTGGACGCGGTCGTGAGCGGGTCCGCGCCGGACGCCTTCGACGGGGTCCATATGAAGGGCGAGTACCTCCTGGACGGCGCGGGCGGGTATCGCAAGCCATACGTGAGGGTCTTCACGGGAGGCGGAACCGGCGTTTTCAGCACGATCGCGGGCTGGTGGCACGTGGCCTCGGGCCTGGCCGACGTCGTCCTCGTGGTGAACGAGGAGAAGATGTCCTCCTGCCAGCCCCATGCCCAGAGCGTCTTCGCGCACATCTGGGACCCGATCCTCGATCGCCCGCTTCAGCCGAACCTCGTGTGGATCTTCGCGATGGAGATGAACCGCTACATGACCGTCCACGGGGTCAAGAAGGAAGACATCGCGCTCGTCGCGGTCAAGAACAAGCGCAACGCGGTCGACCATCCGTGCGCGCAGCTCGCGGACCCGAAGATCACCGTGGAGGACGTCTTGAAGAGCGAGGTCATGGCCTGGCCCGTGCAGCGCCTCGACATCAGCCCGCCGAGCGATGGCGCGTCCGCGGTCGTCCTGGCCTCGGACGAAGTCATCCGCAAGCGGCGGATCAAGGACCGCGCCTGGATCTCCGGCGTCGGTTGGTGCATCGACTCGACGATGTGGACGGACCGAGATCTGTACTTCCCGCAGTACGTCGCGCGGGCCGCGAAGATGGCCTACAAGATGGCGAAGATCGGCGACCCGCGTCGGGAGATTGACTTCGCGGAGCCCTACGACCCGTTCGACTACAAGGAGCTCCACCACCTCGAGGGCCTCCTCCTCGCGAAGAAGGGCGAGGCCCCCAAGCTCACGCGCGAGGGCGTCACGCAGCGCGACGGCGATCTCCCCGCGTGTCCGTCCGGCGGCCTCATGGGCGTCGGGAATCCGATCGCCGCGACGATGGGCCAGAAGATCGGCGAGCTGTTCTGGCAGCTGACGGGCCAGGCGGGCAAGAGGCAGATCCCGCACGAGGTGCGCACGGGCGTGTCGAACGGCTGGGGGGACCTCATGCAATATGGCAGCGTGGTGGTGATGCGCGCATGACCGCTCGGATCTCGAAGTGGCCGGGGAAGGAGCTCCACGCGGACGACCTCTACCAGGCGAAGGTCACGCAGGTCCGCTTCCGCCCGGACGCGAAGTACGCGTGGTCCGCCGGCGAGGCGATGAGCCGGTTCCTCGAGGAGTTGCAGCAGGGCCGGCTGGTCGCTCGCACATGCCGAAGATGCAAGCGGGTCCTCTTCCCTCCCAGGATGTTCTGCGAGGAGTGCTTCCGCCCCACGGACGGGTGGACGTACATCCGCGACACCGGGACGATCGAGACCTTCTCCGTCTCCTATCTGGACCGGGACGCCCGTCGGATCGCGCAGCCGATCCTCGTCGGGGTCGTCAGCCTCGACGGCGCGTCGCCGATGATGGGGATGATGCACTACTTCGCGGAGATGACGCCGGACCAGATCCGGATCGGGATGCGCGTGAAGGCGGTGTGGCGGCCGCCCGCGGAGCGTCGAGGGAGCGTGCTCGACATCGCCTACTTCCGACCGTTGCGGGAGGGAGAGGCATGACGTTCCTCGAGCGGACGACGGACATCCGTCGTCTGCGGCACTGGGAAGGCACGATCGAAGCAGACTACATCTACACCTCGGGCATCGCGGGGGAGCGGTTCTTCGTCGCGCTGCGCGAGGAGGGACGGATCCTCGCGGCCCGTTGTTCGTTCTGCGACCTCGCCTACCTGCCGCCGAAGATGTTCTGCGAGCGCTGCTTCGCGGAGCTGACGGACTTCGTGGACGTGCCCAAGGTGGGTCGTGTGGAAGCGGTCACCCTTTCCCATGTGGACCGCCGCGGGAACCGCCTCGCACGGCCGGAGCCTTGGGCGTTCGTCACGTTCAAGGGAATCCATGGTGGCCTTCTCCACCGACTCCTCGTGCCTCCGGACAAGGCCCGGCCCGGACTCCGAGTTCGACCGCGGGTCCATCCGAAGGACGTCCGGCGAGGCACGATCGCGGACATCGAGGGCTTCGAGCCCGCGACGCCCTAGTCCACGTATCAGGAATTGAAATTCGCGGCCAAGCCTTCATTAACTTCCTCCTACTATCGCGGCAGAGAATACCTCGGAGACTCTCATATGGACCCCGACGTGAAGACCTTCAAACTGAAGATCTGCCTCGTCGGCGAGGAGGGCGTCGGCAAGACGAGCCTGATCCATCGGTTCGTCTCCGGCGCGTTCGACGAGTCGTACATCCGCACCCTCGGAGCCGTCGTGTCGAAGAAGACGGTCACCCTCGGCTCGTTCCACGGCCGACCCGTCCACGTGGACTTGATGATCCTGGACATCATGGGCAAGCGGACGTTCCTCCAGTTGTTCAAGGACGCGTACTTCAACGGCGCGAGAGGGATCCTCGCGGTCTTCGACGTGGCGAGGAAGGCGTCCCTCCGCGACCTCACGATGTGGATCGACGGCGTGCGCGAGAGCGTCGGCCCGATCCCCGTGTACGCGCTCGGGAACAAGATCGATCTGAAGGACCGCCGCGAGACCACGGACGAGGACGCGCGCAAGATCCTCGGGACGTACGAGTGCCCCATCTTCTATACCTCCGCGAAGACCGGGCAGAACGTCGAGGAAGCGTTCCAGGGGCTTGCGAAGACGATCATCGAGTCCAGTGAGACCGCCTGAGGGCGCAATCATCTTATACGGACGTGCGTTTGGAACGTCCGAGGGCTCCATGGCCGAGGCCGAGGACCGAAAGGAACTCGAAGCGCGGCTGAAGCGGTGGGAATCGACGACTCTGAAGGAAGCCCTGGCCGCGAATCCGGAGCGGCGCGAGGAGTTCGTCACGACATCGAGCCGTCCGGTGAAGCGGTTGTACACTCCGCTCGACCTGGAGGGCAAAGGCTACGCCGATCGCCTCGGCCATCCCGGGGAGTTCCCATTCACCCGCGGCATCCATCCAACGATGTATCGCGGGCGGCTCTGGACGATGCGGATGTTCGCGGGCTACGGCAGCGCGGAGGACACGAACAAGCGGTTCAAGTATCTCATCGCCCACGGGGAGACGGGCTTGAGCACCGCGTTTGACATGCCCACCCTCTACGGCTACGATACGGACGATCCGGAAGCGAAGGGCGAGTTCGGCACCTGCGGCGTCGCCGTATCCTCGCTCGAGGACATGCAAGTCCTGTTCGACGGGATCGATGTCTCGAAGGTCAGCACGTCGATGACGATCAACGGGCCCGCGAGCGTGCTGTGGGCGATGTACCTCGCGATGGCGGAGGCGAAGGGCGTGCGGTGGTCCTCCCTTCGGGGGACAATCCAGAATGACATCCTGAAGGAATACCAGGCGCAGAAGGAGTGGATCTTCCCGCCGGAGCCGTCGATGCGCCTCGTCGTCGACACCTTCGAATTCGGATCGAAGCGCGTCCCGCAGTGGAACACGATTTCGATCAGCGGATATCACATCCGCGAGGCGGGCGCAACGGCGGCCCAGGAACTCGCGTTCACGCTCGCCAATGGCATGGAGTACGTGCGGTGGGGGATCGATCGAGGACTGAGGGTGGACGAGTTCGCACCGCGTCTATCGTTCTTTTTCAACGTCCACAATGATTTCTTCGAGGAGATTGCGAAGTTCCGCGCAGCCCGACGGATCTGGGCGCGCGAGATGCGAGACACGTTCGGCGCGAGGGATCCGCGATCGTGGCTCCTGCGCACGCACGCGCAGACCGCCGGCGTCTCGCTGACCGCCCAGCAGCCGGAGATGAACATCGTCCGAACGACGATCCAAGCCCTGGCGGCGGTCCTCGGTGGCACGCAATCCCTGCACACGAACTCCTATGACGAGGCCTACCAGGTGCCGCACGAGAAGGCCGTTCGGATCGCCCTCCGGACGCAGCAGATCATCGCCCATGAGAGCGGCGCCGCGAACACGGTCGACCCGATGGGCGGGTCCTACTTCCTCGAGGCCCTCACCGACGAGCTCGAGGAGGAGGCATACCGCTACTTCGACAGGATCCAGGAGTTCGGCGGCATAATCCCCGCGATCCGCAAGGGGTTCTTCCAGCAGGAGATTGCGAACTCGGCGTACCGATACCAGAAGGAGATCGAGGATCGCGAGCGAACGATCGTTGGCGTGAACGATTTCGTCGTCGATGAACAGCCGGAGGTCGAGCCGCTCCGGGTCCAGGAGGCCTCGTTCCGTGCGCAGCTCGAGCGGCTGAAGCGCATCCGTAGGGAGCGTGACTCGAAGAGACACGCGCGGGCCCTCGACCGCTTGCGCAAAGCATGCGAGGGTGACGAGAACACGATGCCTTTCCTCGTCGATGCCGTGAAGGCTCAGGCAACGCTCGGCGAGATCTGCGACGTGATGCGCGAGGTATTCGGGGTCTGGGAGGAGCCGCTCCTCTACTGAGGTGGTGCGCATGCCGAAGAAGATCCGCGTGCTGATTGCGAAGCCCGGGTTGGACGGACACGACCGGGGCGCGAAGGTCGTCGCGCGCGCGCTGCGCGACGCGGGCATGGAGGTGATCTACACGGGCCTGCGGCAGAGCCCCGAGGACATCGTCGAGGCCGCAATCCAGGAGGACGTCGACGCCGTCGGCCTCTCGTGTCTCAGCGGGGCCCACATGACCCTGTTCCCGGAGGTCGTCCGCCTCCTGAAGAAGCGCAAGGCGGCCGACATCGTCGTCGCGGGCGGCGGCATCATCCCGGAAGACGACATCCCGAAGCTCCGGAAGGCAGGGATCCAGGCGGTCTTCGGTCCCGGCACGCCCCTCGCCGACATTGTGCGTTTCTTCCGGACGGCGGCGAAAGGTGCGTGACACCGTGTCGTCCCGGCGGTCTCCGAATCGACGCAGGCCGACCACGGTCGCGTCCCTCGTCGACGATCTCGCGCGGCGCGACAAGCGGGCCGCTGCGAAGCTCATCTCTCTCATCGAGGACGACGAGCCGGAGGCGGAGGAGGCCCTCTCCCGCATCCATCCGCGCACGGGCCACGCATACGTGATCGGCTTCACGGGGCCGCCGGGCGTCGGGAAGAGCTCCCTGATCAATCGCCTCGTTCGCTCGTACCGCGCGCGGGGCAAGAAGGTCGGGGTGATCGCCGTGGACCCGACGTCGCCGTTCACCGGCGGCGCGGTCCTCGGGGATCGGATCCGGATGACGGAGACGGGGACGGACCCCGGCGTCTTCATCCGTTCCATGGCGACCCGCGGCCATCCGGGAGGGTTGGCCCTCGCGACGTTCGACGCGGTCCGGGTCCTGGACGCCCTCGGGATGGACATCGTGTTCGTGGAGACCGTCGGGGCGGGACAGGCCGAGGTGGAGATCGCGACCCGGGCCCACACGACCGTGGTCGTAGAGATGCCGCTCACGGGCGACGCGATCCAGACCCTCAAGGCGGGGATCCTGGAGATCGGCGACGTGTACGTCGTGAACAAGACGGATGTGGGCGACCCGGAGGCCCTCGTCGCCAACCTCGAGTTCCAGCTTCAGCCGCGGGACGGCTGGAAGCCGCCCATCGTGAAGACGTGCGCGATGGACGACCGCGGCCTCCCAGAGCTCGTGCTCGCCATCGAGAGACACCGCCGCCATCTCAAGGCCACGGGCCTCCTCCGGCGAAAAGAGATCAAGCGCGCACGCACCGAGATCCTCGAGACGACGCGGCGGATTGTGGAGGAGCGGACCCGGGAGGCGACATACCTGACCGCAGCGCTGGACGCCCTCGCGGCCTCCGTCGCAGAGCGCAAGGTCGATCCGCGGGCGGCGGCATCGCGGCTCCTCGCGGGCGTCTCCCGCCGTCCGGTGCCGCTCCCGCGTCCGATCCGACGGCGTCCGAAATCATCGGCAGGGAACGTTGGGAGCAAGCGAGAGATCCTGAGGCGGATCGTCCGCCAACGCTCGCGGAGCCAGACGTCCCGGTCCTCCCGCTGATCCGTACCTGGCGCCCTGGATCGTTGCCAGGTCAACGTTGGGATCCCGCGAAGGTTTCCGAAGGACGCTCGGGTGGGGATTCGAACCCCAGACAGCCGGCTTAGGAGACCGGAGCCCTATCCAGGCTAGGCGACCCGAGCGCGGGGCGGAGCACCGCCTCGGTTGTACATGGACTTACCGCCGCGAGATTCGATGGCCGCCGCGTTGGCGGGGCTCAGAGCTCCTCGGGCGCCTTCTCCTCGGGCGGGAGTTCCTCTTCCACGCGCTCCTTCTTCGTCGGCGGAGGCTTCGGCTGCCTGGCCTTCCTCGGGCGAGGCTTCGGCTTCTCCGTCTTCGGCGCCTCCTCTGCGGGCGCGGCTTCCTTCGGCGCTTCGGCCTTCGGCTTCTCCTCGGGTTTCGGCTCCGGCTTCTTCTCGTATTCCTCCAGGAAGCGGATCACCCGGAGGCCCGAGAGCTCGCGCAGATCCGCGACGACGCGGAACTTCGACACGAACCACTTCTCGTCCGTCTTGCACAGGTCCGGCAGGCGGATCTCCGCGACGTCGTCCTTGAGGTCGATCTTGAACTGGTCCGGGAGGCCGTAGTCCATGTCGAGGATCGCGCGGATGCGTTCCTCCGGCGTCGTCGCCTTGCGCACGGCCTTGAACGCGTACTTGACCGTTCGGCCCGCGAGGGGATTGTTGAAGTCCACCCGCACACGGCCCGCGGCGACCGCCGTGATCATGCCGCGGCGACCGCCGATGGACACCTCGAGGCCGACCTCCGGGGTGATTTCCCGGCGCAGAAACTCCCGCTCCGTCTTTAGCTCGACGAGACGCGGATCCCGTGCTCCCGCGGCCTTCTCCGGGGGAATGGTGACCTCTTTCGCCTCCCCGAGCTTCGCCGCGACCAGGGCCTCCTCGAGGCCCGGGAACAATCGGCCGTGGCCGACCATGACGGGGATCTCCGCGTAGACCTTCTTCTCGTCGAACTTGCCCTCCTTCTTGGCGACCTCCTCGTGGGTGGTGTCAAAGAGGGTCTGCGTCCCGTTCGGGTTCACGGTCCAGCCGTCGTACTCGAGCCAGACGATGTCCCCTTTTTCGATGGAGTCGGAGGTCACGAGATCACCGCGACGGGGCCCGGAAAAGCTGCTCTCTCTTAAGGGTTGCGGGCCTTGCGGGCTCCGTGTCCGATCTCGGCCGCACCCGCGGACGACGCACCGTGTCGTGCTCTCCAGCGAGGAAAGCATTATCGATTTGGAAGTCGGTGTGCGGACGGCTCCGATGACCGATGAACGTGACCGCCCCGCCGACCGAGGTCCTACCGGGGCCGTTGCCGCGGACCGGATCGTGGGCGTCTATCCAGCCCACGCCGAGCCTGTGAGATATGGCCGAGGTACAACCCTTTTCGTCGTCCTCGTCTTGATTGTGCTCTTCCTCGTGTTCTTCGGCATGTTATGGTTCGGGCGGTTCCCGCCCTAGGCGGGATCGGGCGTCCGGCGAGGCCTCCGGGCAGGGCCCTCACTTCACCATGCCGATGGCCACGGAGATCCGCTTGTAGCGATTTCGGATCGTGACCTCCGTCACCCCGGCGACCTCTGCGACCTCCTTCTGTGTGCACGGCTTGTTGCAGAGGATCGCCGCGATGTAGATCGTCGCCGCGGCCACGCCGCTCGGCGCGACCCCGGAGGCGAGTTCATCCTTCTCGACCTTGTCGAGGATCTCCTTCGCCTTCCGCTGGACCTCCATGTCCAGCTCAAGACGGTTGCAGAACCGCGCGATGTAGTCCCTCGGGCTCTGAGGCAGGAGCTTCAGGGTGAGTTCGCGCACCAGCGTCCGGTATGTGCGGCCGATGGACTTTCGGTCCACGTTCGACTTCGACGCGATTTCGTCGAGGGTCCGCGGAACCCCGCACTGTCGACATGAGGCGTACAAGGTCGCGGCGACGACCTCGTCGATCGATCGCCCGCGGACGAGGTTCTTCATGGATGCCTTCCGGTACAACACGGCGGCGGATTCGCGGACATGGCGGGGCAGGCCCATCTTTGAGGCCATCGTGTTGATCTCCGTGAGGCCCTGGGCCAGGCTCCGCTCGCCGCTCTTCGACGTGCGGATTCGGTGCTGCCACTTTCGAAGTCGATAGATCTGCGCGCGGGACTTGTGCGGAATCTGCCGTCCGTAGGCGTCCTTGTTCCGCCATCCAATGGACGTGGAGAGGCCCTTGTCGTGCGCCATGATCGTGCTCGGGGGTCCCGACCGCTCGCGCGATTCCCGCTGCTCCGAGTCGAAGGCCCGCCACTCCGGCCCCTCGTCGATGATCATGTCGTCGAGCACGAGGCCGCAGTCCTCGCACACGATCTCGGCCCGGGAGTAGTCCCGAACGAGGTGGTCGCCCCGGCATTCCGGACACGTGGTAGTAATTTCGACCTCTCTCACCCTATCGTGCTCCTCCCCCACGGGAGAATCTGACATTGAAGCCACGAAATAGGGACTATTTAAGTATTCCTGTCTTTCGGACCTGGGATTTCGGGACGAGATCGCCACCCGGCGGAAGCTTCGCCCGGCCTAGGGGCGCAGCTCGAGGAACTCCCCGTTGCGGAGCATCCTCCAACGACCCGGGAGGGTGGGCAGGACCTCCGAGCAGACGACCCGCAGGGTCTCCGTCTTCGTCTCGTGCAAGGTGTAGTACGGCACACAGGTCCGGGCGTCCCGGTGCGCGATGAGGCGGTCGCCGTCCACGAAGAGGAAGGTGTACGACTCCGCCTTGCGCGGGTACTCGCGGTCGATCGTCTCCTTCGCCTTCGCGATCGCCTGCTTGAACTCAGGGAGCGGCTTCGGCTCGGGGCCGAGGGACTCGAGGAAGCGCTCGAGGATGAGCTGGGAGTCGATGCGCCCGTCGCGCAGTCCAAATCCTTCGATCCCCCCGTTGTGGGCGAAGAAGACCGCGCGGCCGTCGACCTCGCGGCGGAAGGGGTGGGAATACCGCTCCTGGATGCTGTCCCGCACGGACGCCCGCCGGACGTGCGCGAGGAGAATCAGGGGCGGACTGCACGTCCGCGAGAGGCGCTTCACCGCGTCCTCATACTTCGGGTCCTCCGTTGCCTTCACCGCGCTCCGCGCGTAGAACTCCCCGTCGGCTGCGACGCAGGCCAAGCCCCAGCCGTCCGGGTGGCCGGCCTTCGGATTCGGTTGCGGGCATCCGAAGTCCCGGAACGTCTTGCCTTCCTCCGCGAGGCGCCGGAAGGCCATGAGGAGCTCCGCCGGGACGGCCTTGCGGCTGGCCACGGCGAGCATGCGACACATGTCAACCCAACTTGTACCCGATGGTTCGGAGGAAGGCCATCCGCTCCTCGCGATCCTTCGGCGTCTCGATTCCCTTCGAGCGCTCACCGTCGACCACGCCGAGCACGCCACGGCCTCGGGCCGTCGTCGTCACGACGACGTCGACGGGATTCGAGGTGGCCGCGAACACGTTCACGATCTCTGGCACGTCGCGGAGGGCCCGGAGGAGGTTGATTGGGTACGCATCCTTGAGGAACACGACGAAGAAGTGGCCCGCACCGACCGCCAGCGCGTTCTCCGCCGCGAGGGCTTTCAGGCCCTCGTCGTTGCCTTCGACGCGGACGAGGCATGGGCCCGAAGCCTCGCAAAACGCGATGCCGAACTTGATCGAGGGCACCGCGTTGACGAGGGCCTCGTAGACGTCCTCGGCGGTCTTGATGAAGTGGGTCTGGCCCAGGATCACGTTGAGCCCGTCCGGGTTGCGGATCGGGACGAGCTCCGCGTCGACAGGCATTGCGGATGCATCCCGAGAGGGCATTAAAAGGATTGTTGCGCCTCCCGAGGAACGTACGCTACATGCACTCCGAAGGGACACGGGATGCCGGGACCTCTCGGGACCATGGGCGGAATTCGTGGCCTCTGGTCCGTCCTCGCGGAAATCTCGGATGCCGGTGAGCGGGAGGACCTTGCCCTCGTGGCCGTGGCCCTGCAGGTCCATTTCTCGGACCGGCGCCTGGTCCGCGAGCGGGCGATCGTCGAGTTCATGGCGATCCGCTTCGGCTGGGATCCGTCGCGGACCCGGAGGCATCTGGAGGCCCTCGTGCGGCGGGGAGTGCTCCGTTGTGCACGGGACCTGGCCGACAATTGGGCAAAGGCGTTCGAAGTCCTCGATCGGCCTCACGTCCCCGCGGACGTCGCGGTCGAGATGGCGGGTTGAGAGGGCCTCGAGGGCTACGGGCCCGGCCGCGTCGTGGCCTTGATCACCCGCTCTTGGAACCCGGAGGCGCGCAACGGCCGGAACGTGAGCACGAAGAAGTCCGACGCTGCGAGGACGAAGATCTCCGGCGGCGGGCGTTGCATCGAACGGTGGCGGATCACGGCCGCCTCGAATCCCGGATGGAACTCGAACGGGAGGGCCTCGCGCTCCCCGGCGCGCACAAGCCGGCGGATCGGACTGTTCGGGCGAGTGACGAGGTCCCTATAGAGGGCGGAGTCCACCGGAGACACGAAGGCGTACGCGACTGCCTCTGGCGGCGCCACGGGGATGGGCAAGACTCCGTCGCGCAGGACGAACCCGAACGCGAACCCGGCGGCCGCGGACCTCCGAATGCGGGAGAAGCGATACCCGACGAAGCCCTTGGTCCTCACCTTCGTCCGTTTGAACCGCTCCATGGGCCAGCGGAGCGGCCGACGGATCCGTTCGAACGTCGCCTCGATTTCCTGCGTGCGGTCGTCCACGGCCGAGGCATCCCCTGCGGGGCGATAAGGGCTGCGGCTCGGTGGCCTCGCGCTTATCTAGGCCCTTCGCGGTTGCGTGCGCATGCGTCCTCCGCGGGGACTCACGATGGTCCTCCTCGGGCTCGTCCTCTTCGGGATCGCGGGCCTCTTGATCCTTGCGGATCTCGTCGAGCACGACATCTCGGAGGCTCTCGGATTCCTCCCGCTGATCCTTGGCGCATTCCTCGTCGTGGAGGGCCTTCTCGCCCTCTGGCGAGCGAGGCGCCTTCCCCCGGAACGCATGGAGGGAAGGCCTAAATAGCGAGGCGGCTTCCTCGCGGCCGTCTCAGGCACGGAGGCGTCCCCCTTGACCGATTTTGTGGAGCGCTGCGGACGTGGCACGTTTGGCGAGGCCGCAAAGGTCTTCGCGTCCCCGGAGGCCCCGGAGCAATATCCTCGGGACCGCACGTTCCTCGTGAAGCACTTGCGCCTCGCGATCGCCGTGGACGACGAGGAGCGGAAGGTCGCCGGCACCGCGACGTACGTCCTGGTGCCGATCAACGACGGCCTCCGGGAGGTCGCTCTGGACCAGGCGAACCTGAAGATCCGCGGAATCACGGATGAGACGGGGAAGGCCTTGGCGTTCGAGGTCCACGGGGAGTCGCTCACGATCCGCCTCGCCCGCGCGCGGAAGGCGGGCCAGGAGTTCCAACTCCGCATCCGGTACGAGGCAAAGCCCCGGAAGGGCCTGTACTTCAAGGCGCCGGAGAAGGCCTATCCGAACCGCCCGCGGATCGTCTGGACCCAGGGAGAGGACCAGGACAACCGTCACTGGTTCCCATCGTACGACTTCCCGAACCAACGGTTCACCTCCGAGATCCTCGCCACGGTGGACGAGCGATACGAGGCGCTCAGCAACGGGCGGCTCGTGAAGGTCACCCACGACCGGCGGCGCGGGACGAAGACGTTCCACTGGTCCCTGGAGAAACCGCACTCGAGCTACCTGGTCGCCTTGGCGGTCGGCGCGTTCGACTCGAAGGAGTGGCACGTGGATGGCGTCCCTGTTCAGGCGTACGTCCCGAAGGGCATGGGCTCCTTCATCGATCGCGCGTTCCGCAACGTGCCGGACATGGTCCGGTACTTCTCGAAGGTCACGGGCCTGAAGTACCCGTGGCCGAGGTACGCGCAGGTGTGCGTGCCCGAGTTCGTGGTCGGCGGCATGGAGAATACCTCCATGACCCTGCTGTACGACTACGCCCTCACGGACGAGCATGCGTACCCGGACTGGCGGGCGGATTCCCTCCTCGCGCACGAGCTCGCGCATCAGTGGTTCGGGGACTATCTCACGACGAAGTCTTGGGGCCATATCTGGCTCAACGAGTCCTTCGCGACCTACTTCGACATCCTGTGGTGGGAGCACTTCTACGGGCCGGATGAGGCCCTCCTGCGGCGGTACGAGGACCGCGACAAGTACTTCGAGGAATTCGCTCAGGACTACCGCCGCCCGATCGTCACGCATCGGTTCGTCGAGCCGTCGGACATGTTCGACCGACACACGTACGAGAAGGGCGGGCAGGTCCTCCACATGATGCGGGATCTCCTCGGGGACGACCTGTGGTGGAAGGCGATCCGCCACTACGTGGGGAAGTTCGGCACGATGAACGTGGAGACGAACGACTTCAAGGTCGCCATCGAGGAGGCGACGGGGCGCAACCTCGATGGCTTCTTCGATCAATGGCTCTATAAGGCGGGCCATCCGGAGTTCGAGGTCTCGTGGTCCTGGGACGACGCCGCAAAGCAGGTCGTCCTCAAGGTGAAACAGACCCAGGAGGCGAAGGAGCCCACCCCGGCATTTCGGGTTTCTGTCGATCTGGAGCTCGCCGTCGAGGGCCGTTCGTGGCGCGAGCGGATTCGCATCGAGAAAGCGGAGCAGACGTTCCACCTCGACGCACCGCAGCGGCCGCGGATGGTCGTGTTCGATCCCGAGGACGCGATCCTGAAGAAGCTCACCTTCAAGAAGGAGAAGGAGGAGCTGCTCTGGCAGCTCGCGAGGGCGAGGACCGTGGCGGGCCGGATCCAGGCGTGCCAGGGTCTCGATCGCTTCCTCGCGGACGACGACGTCGTCGCGGGCCTCCGGAAGGCGCTCACGAAGGACAAGTTCTGGGGCGTGCGCCGGGCGGCGGCAGCTACGCTCGGCGAGATCGGCAGCGAAATCGCGCGGGACGCGCTGCTCGAGGGCACGAAGGACAAAGACAGCCGGGTGCGCCGCGGCGTCTACCGTGCACTCGGGAAGATCCGCAAGGACGACGTCGCGTTCGAGGCCCTCGCGAGGGCCTACCTGGAGGACGGCTGGTACTATCCGATGCAGACCGCCGCCCTGGCCCTCGCCGAGACCCGCCACGAGAAGGCCTTCGAGACGATCGTGAAGGGGCTGGACCGACCGTCCCACTTGGAGATCCTCGCCCGCGGGGCGTGCATGGCCCTCGCGAACCTCCGCGACGCGCGGGGGATTGACGTCCTGAAGGAGCGGACCGCGTACGGGAGGCCGGAGCTCATGCGCTACGGCGCGGCCTGGGCCCTCGGGAAGCTCGGGTCGTTCCACGAGGCTCGGCGGGATGAGGTGATGGAGCACCTCGTGGCCCTCCTCCGGGATTCCAACTATCGGGCACGGATGGGCGCGACCCTAGGCCTCCGAGAGCTCGGCTACGCGAAGAGCATCCCGGAACTTGAGAAGGTCGCGGAGACGGAGCTCGAGAGCCACATCCGCACCGCGGCCCGCTTCGCGGTCCAAGCGATTCGGGACAAGGTCGCGGAGGGCGCGAAACGCCTCGATCAGCAGGAGGAATTGGACAAGCTCAAGGACGAGAACAAGGAGCTGAAGGGGCGGCTCGCAGCGCTCGAGTCCAAAGTCGACGCTCTGGGGAAACGTCGGAAGCGGTGACCCTCCGTCCTCACGCCCCTCGCGTCTGAGCAACGCTTGCCCCATCTTGTCGAGCGTGGAACTCGGATACCTGCCCCCGACCGGTTGGTTCGTGACCGTCGACACAATTGAATGGCGGGCCTTGTCCCCCTGCAATCCACTCCCATCCGTCGTCGGGCGTACTTCCGCACCTTGCGGCGACAGAGACGCCGGATGAAGAGTGGATGTGACGATTTCCGTCCGTCTCCATCGGCGTGGGTGGGCTCGGCGGGGCGGAGTCGCGCTCTGTAGGACGCGCGCGACCGGACGTGCTGACGACCAATCCGAACGCCGTCTATGCCACGATCCGTCCGACCGCGGGCGGCGACTCGACCCAGTGGGCGAAGAGCGGTAGCGGCGGCTCGAACTA